>Ga0308163_10002605_pt1 | contig 16276 bp, 13 predicted proteins | sample PhyTR1_FD_201037 | JGI IMG/M metagenome (GOLD analysis project Ga0308163, IMG submission 201037) | Phyllosphere microbial communities from UC Gill Tract Community Farm, Albany, California, United States - DLSLT.R1 | ecosystem: Host-associated > Plants > Phyllosphere > Unclassified | place: USA...
GCTGCAACTGAACAGGAGAGACAGCATGGGCATTCCATCCAGGGTGCTGTGGGGCGAAGGCTTGTTCCTGCGCGCCCAGCATTTCCAGCAACAGGACCAATATCACGAAGCGCGCCTGCGTCACACCATGCAGGCAGCCCATCCCTATCTTTGGGGCGTACGCCAGCTCACCTGGGACCTCGACGCGCTCAAGGCAGGCAAGCTGCGATTGGAGGCGTTATCACTGATTTTTCGCGATGGCGAAATTATCGACGCACCATTCAGCACGCCGCTGCCACCGAGCGTCGATCTGTCGCGCATTCCGGCCACCGTGCAGGAAGTGACATGGTATGCCGCCCTGCCCTCGCTGGCGCCGGCCGGTGGCAATGCAGCCAGCCATGGCGAGCAGCACAGCGGCGCACGCTACAGCCAGGCCAGCCGCGAGACAGCCGACCTGTACACGCGCGCAGTTGGCGCCGATGTTATTTTCCTCACCAGTGCGGTGCGGCTGCTGTCCGACCTGGAGCCGCTGGGCGCCTTCGAATGCGTGCCGGTGATACGGCTGCGCCGCACCGTTACCGGCGGCTTTGAACCCGATCCTTCCTTCATTCCGCCAGGCCTGTCGATTGCCGGATCGCCGTCGCTCAAGGCCATTCTGGACCGATTGCTGGACGCGCTGCAGGCCAAGGTACAGTCGCTACAAGGGCATATGCGCGAGCCAAGCCGCAATGTGATCGAATTCCGTTCCGGCGATGTATCGTCGTTCTGGCTGCTGCATACCGTGAGCACGTCGGCGGCGGCACTGATGCACTACGTGCGCCATCCCGAATTCCATCCGGAGCGTCTGTTTGAAGCGCTGCTGGCACTGGCCGGCGCGCTGATGACCTACTCCAAGCAGTATGCGCTGATCGACCTGCCGGGATACCAGCACGAAGAACCTGCGCAATGCTTCACCACGCTGGACAACATCATCCGCGATCTGCTGGATACGGTCATCTCGACCAAATACTTCTCCATTGCCCTCACCGAGGAGAAGCCTAGCTACCACCTGGGGAAGCTCGATTCGGGCAAGATCGACCAGCGCACCACGCTCTACCTCGCGGTCACCGCCGCGCTGCCGGCGCTGGAACTGGTGGAAGTGGTGCCGCTGCGCGTCAAGGTCGGCGCACCGGACGATGTGGAGAAATGCGTGCTGTCGGCCATGCCGGGCGTGAAGCTCACGCATGCGCCGCAAGTACCGGCAGCGATTCCCGTGCAGCCGGACACCTATTACTTTGCACTGGAGGGAAAAGGCATGTTGTATGAACAAATGCTCAAAGCGCAGTCGATATCGATCTACGTGCCATCCGGCATACGCGACCTGCGCCTCAACCTGATTGCGGTGACAGCATGAGCGCCCAGGTCGAACGCCGCGCGATTCCCACACTGATGGGCGGCCAGCGCAAGCAGATCCAGGCAGGCTATGGTCATGTGCAAACCCTGCTGGATCTGCTGCAGGAAGGCTTTTATCTGCTGTTCATGCTGAAGAACGGCAGCGTGCCGCCGGGAGAAGCGTCGTTCCTCGACACCATCACCGCCTACCTGGCCGAGTTTGACCGTGAAGCGCGCAAGCTGCGCGCGCAAGGCGAAGACATCGACGCAGCCAAATATGCTTTTTGCGCGGCGCTGGACGAAATCATTCTGTCCTCGCAATTCCCAATGCGATTCACATGGGAGCGCCGTCCGCTGCAGCTGGTGATCTTTGGCGACCAGCTGGCTGGCGAACATTTCTTTGATCGGCTGGAGACGCTGCGCAGCGCTGGCGGCTCACGGCTGCCGGCATTGCAGGTGTTCCATATGTGCCTGCTGATCGGCTTTCGCGGCAAGCACGCGCTCGATGCCAGCGACAAGCTGGCCTACCTGACGGCGCGCCTGGGAGACGAGATCGCGCACATGCAGGGCAAGAGCAAAGGCTTTGCGCCGCAGGCGGAGCGGCCGGATCAGATTGTACATAAACTACGTTCCAATACCTCGCTCTGGGCGGTATCCGCAGTCTTCGGTGTGATCGCACTAGGCGCCTATATCGGCCTGGAATCGGCGCTTTCGCATTCAACTGAGGAGTCGCTAGCGGCGTATGCAGGTCTGGTCAAGCTGGCACCGCGTCCCGCCTACGTGACCATTACGCTGCCGTAGTTACTGTGCGACGCGGAACTCGATACGTCGGTTGCGCGCACGCCCTTCCGCCGTGCTGTTGTCTGCCACGGGACGATCCGGTCCCTGGCCCGACACCATCACCATCTCCTGGCTGACGCCTTTGCCGGACAGGTAAGTCCGCACTGCTTCAGCGCGGGCCTGGCTGAGGGCCAGGTTGCTGTCGCGCAGGCCGATGTTATCCGTATGACCGATTACCTCGACCTTCTTCCCCTTGACCTTTTGCAGCGCAGCCGCCATCTCGTCGAGGATGGTCTGGCCGGACGGCGTCAGCGTCGCCTTGCCGCTGTCGAATTCGATGATACGTTTGGCCAGCGTATCGTCCAGCAGATTCTGTTCCGCAGCGCTGACCCGCAGGCCGTTGTTGACGGTGTAGCCGGGATTCAGGCTGGTGGCGATATCGCTGGCGATCTGCTGCCGCTGCGCTTCGTTGGCGACCTCGCCGCGCACGGTGACATTGGTGCCGTCGATCTTCAGTTCCCCCTTGCTGATCAACTTGAGGTTCGGCGCGATCAGCTTTTGCACGTAGCCGTTCCAGTTGGCCGGCAGCGATACCTGGGCGATAGTCAGCTGGTCGACTACCCGCTGCGCGCCATACAACGCGCGCACATTGGCAAGCAAGGCGGCTTTGCTAGCTTCGTCGGGCAGCGCGCCGCTGACCACGATTTGCCCAGGCGCTTGCGCATTGGCGTAACTGGCAGCCAGCAGCAGCGCGATCATCGTCCATTGTGTCGACATGGCGGGAGTCCTTTCAGACAAAGGTTTCGTGGAAAAGCGCTTGCACTGAGCGCAGCGATAGCTGGCCCTGCTCCAGATAGGCCGAGAGCTTCTGCACGCGCGGATCGCCGGCGATCAGTTCATCGACCCATCCGGCGTAGTCGAAGCTGATCTGGTGTTCGCTGGCGCCTTGGGGATCAATGACGGCGGCCAGTGTTTCCGGCGCCGCGCCGCCGAATCCGATAACCAGGGATGGCCGTTCGCGCAATTCGGCAAAGAACAGGCTGAGTTCAAAGTCGCAATGCTGCAGGAATGGCGCGATCAGGTCCAGCCAGAAAGCGGCGGCCACGTAGCGCTGCTGTGCTGCCTGCGGTAGTGGCAGCACCAGGCTTTTGTCCAGCCGCCCCGCGCCGCTGCGGCGTACGGGTTGCAATAGCAGGCCAATTGCCAGTATCGTGCGGCGCACCGAGGCGCTCGATAGCAAGGCTTCCAAAGCGGCGATGGTGTGCCGGTCAAGGAAATCGATGAATACCTGTTGGTGCTGTTCGCCGTTGGGATCAAGTGCGATACGCGTAGCAGACAGCGTCGCCAGGACGGACTTTGACGTGTCAATATCCATCACGTCCGTGGTCATCAGGTCCAGTTCGTCCCACAGCGGCGCGAGCACCAGCGGGCTGCGGGGTACGAAGGCTGCCGGAGCGTCGACCTCGATCGCGCTCATGGTGAGGAAGGGATAGCGGCGTTGCGAGCTGTCGCTACTGGCGATGAGATGGCCAGCGATAGCGCGACGGCTGCGCGTGCCGACGAAGGCGAAAGCCAGCGGGCGCATGGCGTCGTAATTGAGCGTCCAGCGTGGGTTAGCGCTCAGGACATTCATGACGTCGGCCAGCCAGTCGTCCAGAAGGCTGGCTAGTGCCAGGTTGTCGACGGCCTTGATGAAATCGCCGCGCGCCGGCAGCTTTCCAAAGTAGCCGATGCGCGCCTCCTGCGGCCCGCGCTTCATCGCGCTACTCCCAAAGGCGCGGCCACCATGCTTGCGCCAACCGGCGCCGACACGGCGAGCGGCGCGGACCCTGGCACAGGCATGGGCACAGGCACAGGGGATTGCGTCGGCGCAGGCATGGCGACAGCAGCATCCGCCGGCGCGCCGACGATGGTTTCCGGCAGCCGCATGCCGCGGAAACCCTGGTCTTGCGGCGCGCTGGCGGCGGCACTGGTTTCAGGACTGCTGATGATCTTCAGTCCCATCGCCACCGTAATCGCTCCGCTGCTCCAGCGCAGCTCGAACACGCCGCCATCGCGCTTTTGCTTGGCAGCCGCGTCGATCATGCGCTTAAGCCCAAACTGCCCCGGCTCGTTGAACACCTCCACGCTGCGCCCGTCAAACGCCACCGCCGAGATGCGCGCGCCGGGCGCACCTTGCTGACTCGGATGCACCATGCTCGCCCATTGTGCCGGCGTATTCCGGTAACGCAGCTGTTGGCCGTCGATCTCTACGGTGTACTCCAGCGTCCCTGGCGCGGGCATCGGCTGGATCTGGAACACCGTCTGTGCGGCGGCGGAGGACGAGGCCACTCCGCCCGCCCCTACCGGCGCAATCCAGCCGGGGAAACGCTGGACCGTCTGCGGCATCAGCGTGATGCCCATCTCGGCCCAGGTGCGAGGCGCCAGCACATCGCCGCGCCGCAGCACCAGCGGTCCGAGTGTGGTCGTGGCAAACCGCGCCACCAGTCCATCCGGCCCGAAGAACTGCGCAATCTCCGAGCTTGCCGCCTCGATCCGCGCCGTCGGCGAAAACGGATATTTGTTGGCCAGCGTCTGCTGGAAAGGCTCGTAGACCTGCGCCAGCCAGGTCTTGTTAATCTCAGCCTCCGCCGGACCGACCAGCACCGCAAAGGTCTGCATCAGCGGCCGCACGAGAATGGGACGGATCGCCTGCTTCTGCGCGTCGGTCATCCCGGTCAGCATCTGCTCGTCGACATGGCGCAGCGCATCGGCCAGTTCGGAGCCGCTGCCTTCCAGCGTCTGCTGCATGAACTGCCGCGCGCCCGGACCGGGATCACCCTGGTTCTTCAGTTGATTCAGGCGGCTACGCAGCTTGGACAGCACATCCATATAAGCACGCATCAGCGAAGCATCCTTGTCCTTGGCCGCCACCAGCTTGCCGACGCCGGCGAACTCGCGCCCCACTGGCCCCATCGGCTTATCCGCCGCACCGGCAGGCAGGTTGATGTTGACCTGCGCCGGCGAGCGCCGCAACACGCTGTACTTGATCCAGTTGATGAAGCCTGCCTGCGCCTCCTTCACCTGCACGCTCATGGCGGCTGGATTGTCCCACGAGGTTTGCTGATGAATCTCCGTCAGTAGTTTGGACAACGGCGATGACTGGGGATCGCCCAGCCGGTTCATGGCCGTCACCGCGCCGTCGAAGCTGTTCAGCTGGGCGACGCTCACGCCTTGTACAAATTTCTGCCACTCGCGCGCGTAATCGGCCTTGTATAAGTCAGTCAAGCCTTTCTGGATTTGTTCCGGACTGCCTTCCAGCGTCAGGTCGTCGCGGGCGGCGGTCTTTAACACCCAGTCGGTACTTTGCAGCTCGCGATTGGCCGCATCGCGGAAGGCCTCCTGCACGAACTTTTCCCATGCATCGCGCGTGTAGGCGCCAGGCACCGCGTAACTACCGGTGACCAGCGCCTGGTCCTGTTCGCCCACCATGCGCGCCACCGTCTGTGACGGGAACCGCGTGTTGGCGCGCGCCCGGATGTCTGCATACACGCGCTCGCGCGCCGGCATGCCGCGCACCACGCGGCGCAGGTTCTCGCGCGCCTGGTCCACCAGCGCCAGCTTCAGGTCGATGCGCGGCCAGGCGGGATCGGGAATTTGCGCCAAGTAGAACGTCATCAGCCGTTCGGCGCTCTGTATCATCTGCTCGCGCGGCATCGCGCCACGGTTATTCTCCAGCCATGCGCGCCAGTAGCGTGGCAACTGGTCGTTCAAATGACTACCCTCGGCGTGGGATTTATCGGCCAGCATCAGATAGCTTTTCAGCGCGTTGTAGCCGTCATCGACGCTGGTGGGCGAGGCTTGCTGGAATTGCCCTGCGGCCGGCGCCCGCGTTCCGGACGAAGGCTGAAGCTCAGACGCATGCGCGTTCATTTCGGACAGCAGCGTTTCCAGATTCTCGACGACCGGCATCAACATCACGTTCTTCACACCGGCAAAGTATTCCTCACGCAGCTTGCGTTCCAGCGCCTCGCCCTGGTACAGCCCCATACGCAGCGACCATGGACGCGACTCGCGATACTTTTCCAGCTGGCCGATACGATCCTGGATGATCTCCAGCGCCTCCAGCCGCGATTGCAGGTCGAGCCGCCGGGCTTGCAGCTTGATGACCTTGTCGAGGTCCGCCTGCACATTGCTGACCAGCTGGCGGTTGCCCATGTAAGACCAGCTCCATCCACCCAGCGATGTCCCGAGCAGCAGCACCGCTGCAAAAAAGGCCGCATACCTCAACCGCACCTTGTTCTTGCTGGCGTACTGCGAGACCAGGTCCTTGTCGGCGAAGATCACTTGACGGAACAAATTCAACAGGAAGAAGCCCGCGTGGCCTGTGCCGCTTCTCTGCGTGGCGTCCGGCGTGGCAAGGGAAAAGCGCTTGGCCACGCGATGCGACTGTTCACTGAGCGGCATCCCCTCCTGCAAGGCGCTGGTGAAATAGAATCCACGGAAGACTGGCTTGAACTGGAAAGGATTTTCTTCAAACAGCGTGACAAGAAACGCGCGCAGGGACGCGCGTATGGTCGCAAACTCCAGCGGGAAAGTGAACACGCCTGGCTGCATGCGCTCGCGCCGCTGCTGGCCCATGGTCGCGATGCTCATCGCTTTCAGGCCATCGCACAGTTCATCGAAGGCGTGTTCGAAGAATGTCATCACCTGCTGGCTGCTAGTCTTGCGCTGATAGGGCATGGTTGCACCCCACGCCCGTTCGCGCTCGGCGCGTTCCGCCTGCGCGAAGAATTCGCCAAAGCCGGCGATCAGGTCGGCCTTGGTGAACACCACATACACCGGCGCAAACACTTCCAGCCGCTCAATCAGGTCCTGCACCCGCTTGCGCAGGCTGCGCGCCAGCTTGATGCCGGCTTCCGGATCGTCGCCGCGCAGCTCGGCGATGCTGACCGCGATAATGATGCCGTTGACCGGCGCGCGGCGGCGATATCTCTTTAGCAGATCCAGGAAGCCGTGCCACTCGGCGCGATGCTCGTCCAGCACGGAGTAGCGGCCGGCCGTATCGAGCACGATGCCCTCGGTGGTGAAGAACCAGTCGCAGTTGCGCGTGCCGCCCACGCCCTGCAGCACCTTGCCGTCCGCGAAGGGGAATTGCAAGCCGGAGTTGGTGATGGCGGTACTCTTGCCTGCCGCCGGATTACCGATGATCATATACCACGGCAGCTCGTACAGCGCGCGGGCGCCAGACACCACGCCCAGCTTCGAGCCCTTGATGGTCTCGATAGCCTTGAGCATGCTGTCGCGGATGGCCTTGACCTCCGCCACGGAGGGATCGGCAGGTTGGTTGATGACCTCGCCCAGCTTGTCCGATTCGCGCCGGGCGCGCCAGCGGCGCCACAGCCACACTATCGCCACCAGCACCAGCATCGCGGCGGTGGCGATCAGCGCCCAGATCAGCGCCAGTTCCAGCACTTGCGCGCCGAGGTAGAACAGCGCCGCCACCGCCGTCAGGCCGATGATGGTGAGGTTGCGGCTGTCAGTCAGGAAGCTCCAGGTTCTGCGCAGCATAGAGGATGTCCGGCGAACACGGCGGCGCCCAGGCGACGGGCGGACCGATCAATGTTGCCACCAACCTAGCCAGCGTTTCTTGCGCAAGAACAATAGCGCTTATTTCTTTAGCGCACCCGGCACACGCAATTCGGCGTGGCCAAAGTCCATCATGGTCCAGCGGCCGCCCCAGGTCAGTCCAGCGGCTTGGGCGGCGGCGCCATAGAACTGGTAGCCGCGCATGGCCCAGGGATCTTTTTCGGAAATGACCAGCTTGCCGTCGCGCAGGAAGGCACAGTCGGCTGCCAGCCCGAACTGGTGATAACTCTGGAATGCCTTGGCGTTGGTGACGCTGGGGCCGACCGCAGCCAGCGCATTTTGCCGCTCCGGACTGCGGTAGCCTTCAAGTATGGCCATATCGTAGCCATGCCGCTCTTTCATGATTTTGAATACCAGCAGCAGCCGTTGCGCAAATGCCGGATCGAGCAGTTGCCAGTTGCGGTTTGCGCTATCGAGCATCGGCCGCACCAGCGTGACTTCGGCCGTGCTGAACACCAGCGGCGGAGGCGACGCCGGCGCGGTCAGCTGTTCGCCTTGCAGCAGGCCGGCGATCTGGTCATTGATGGCGTGGCTTTCGCTGTCATAGCCGGACAACATGCTGCGACCGCTCAGCATCAACGCCAGCAATGGCGGCACCGTGAGTAGCACGCACACCGCCAGCAACAGCGGCCAACGCCGCCGGACGGCGAGACGCGCATGCGACAGGCTGCCCCCCATGTCACGCATGCCACGCGCCAGCACGGCAACCTGCAGCGTCCCCTGCCGCCCGCCACCGCGCAGTCGTCGGCCCAGCAGGCGACCCACCCCGCCCAGCGATTGCATCACCACCTCGCGCCCGAGCGGAAATAGCAGCAGCCACGCACAAAAACACGCCAGTACAAAAAACAGCAGCATGGAAAAGAGAAACATGGTGCGCTCCATCAAAACGGACAAATGCTACTGACAGGACACTTCATCGTAGGCCGTTCGCAGCGCTGCGTTCTCGGCCAGATCAAATACGAGGGAGATATTGTGAATACGTCGAAACCGGATCTGATGGCGACCTCGCCGCGTGCTACGGAGGGCAAGCGCATCTTGGCGCAACTGGAACATGGCGCGCGTGCGCCGGCCAGCGCGGCGCGCGTGGCCGGCTGGAATATCGATGGATGGACGATAGGGTTATGCGCACTGCTGCTGATGATGTGCAGTGTGGCGTGGCTGATGCACGATAAACGGATTACGCCGGAGACGTTTCGTCACAACGGGCGGTTGGCGCCAATGCGGAGCACCGCACCGCCACCGCCGACGACGCGCACGCAGGCGGTGGACGGTCCGCCACACATGGAGCAGGCAGCGCTCATCGTCAATGATGCGGTATCAGCGCCCGAAGCTGAAAGCCCAAGGGCAGCCGTGCCTGGCTCAGTGGTGCCTGGCTCAGCGTTGTCTGGCTCAGTCGCGCCCAAGTCAGCCGCTCCTGACACCTTCATCGCTGCCAAGCTTGCGCAACGCGCAGCGCCGCACAAATCCGCACCGAACGTTGCGCGCACGACCGCAGCAATCCCCGCTGCACCAGGCGTCGGCGACACCGACGTCACCCTGCTCACCGCCCTGGTGGCCCATGCCGCCAAGCCAGCCGAGGTGACGCCTGATCGCAGCCGCGACATCGTCGAACGCCAGGATGGCGACACCACCGTACAACTGCTGGCCCGCTGCAAGCAGCTAGGCCTGATCGAGGGCATGCTATGCCGCTCGCGCATCTGCTCCGGCCGCTGGGAAGGCGACGCCGCCTGCCGCGCGCCGGCGCATTGACGCTCTAGCCGCGCTTGGGAATCTCCAGGCCTTTGGCCACCGCCGGACGGGCAACGAACGCCGCCAGCACGCGCTGCACATTGGTGAACTTGCTGAACTCCACCAGATCGCCTGCACCATAGAAACCAACCAGGTTGCGCACCCACGGCCAGATGGCGATATCAGCGATGGTATAAGTATCGCCCATGATCCACTCCCGGCCCTCCAGGCGCTGCTCCAGCACACCCAGCAGGCGCTTGGCTTCGTTGATATAACGATCACGCGGCCGCTTGTCCTCATACTCCTTGCCGGCAAACTTGTGGAAGAAGCCCACCTGGCCAAACATCGGCCCCACGCCGCCCATCTGGAACATCAGCCACTGAATCGTCTCATAGCGGCCGGCAGCGTCCTGCGGAATCAGCTGGCCGGTCTTGTCGGCGATATACAGCAGGATCGCGCCGGACTCAAACAGCGCCAGCGGCTTGCCGTCCGGCCCGTTCGGGTCAAGGATCGCCGGAATCTTGTTATTCGGATTCAGCGACAGGAATTCCGGCGACATCTGGTCATTGGTCTCAAAGCTCACCAGATGTGGCTCGTACGCCAGGCCAGTTTCTTCCAGCGCAATCGAAACCTTCACGCCATTCGGCGTCGGCAGCGAGTATAGCTGGATGCGTTCGGGATGCTGGGCCGGCCACTTGCCGGTGATGGGAAATGCGGACAGATCTGCCATGATGGAGACACTTTCAAATGAACGATGGGCCGATTATCCATCAAGCGCGGCAAACCTGCTGGCGAGCGACAATTAATCCGCTTGACGATACTTGTCAGAAAAGTGACAATGAAATGGTTGCGCTATCTTTTTGACGCAACGCACCATGGTAATACCATGAAAAAAGCGCCGTGGAGACCCGGCCAGACACAACAACATCGGACATCATGACCAACGCCACCTCTCGCCCAGCGGGCAAACTTTCGGTCACGGAAAAAATCGGCTACAGCCTGGGCGACCTGGCTGCCAACCTGATCTTCCAGACCCTGCTCACCTTCATCGCATTTTTCTACACGGACGTCTACAAGATCCCGGCCAACGCTGCAGCCACCATCATCTTCGTCGGCGGCCTCGCCGGCGCCTGCTTCAACCCGCTGATGGGACTGCTGGCCGACCGCACCGTCACCCGCTGGGGCAAATTCCGCCCGTGGCTGTTGTGGACCGCGATTCCGTTCGGCCTGATCGCCATTCTCGCCTTCAGCACGCCAGACCTGGGCGAGCGCGGCAAGATCATCTACGCCACGCTCACCTACCTGATGCTGATGCTAGTCTATTCGGCCAACAACCTGCCCTACTCGGCGCTGAGCGGCGTGCTCACCGGCAGCATGCAGGAACGTAACAGCCTGTCGGCCTACCGCTTCGTCGCCGTGATGATCGCCCAGTTGATCATCCAGGTGCTGCTGCTGCCGCTGGTGCTGATCCTGGGCGGTGGCGACAAGGTCGTCGGCTTCCAGAACACCATGATTATCTTCGCCGTCGCCGGCACCATCTGCTTCCTGATCACCTTCTTCACTACCCGTGAACGCATTGTGCCGACGGCGGCACAGCGCTCCAGCGTACGCCAGGACGTAGTCGACCTGCTCGGCAACAAGCCGTGGGTAGTGATGCTGCTGCTGACCATCCTGGTCTTCATCACCCTGGCGCTGAAAGGCGGCCTCTACATCTACTACTTCAAGGACTACCTGCAGCAGGCGGCGTTGGCGCAATTCCTCAACGACATCGGCTTCAACGGCTTCATCGTCCATTTGAATGGCGCCCTCAACAGCATCGGCCTGAGCAAGTTCCAATGGCCGGAAGATCCGGCGACGTCGGCCTTCAGCCTGTTCAACGGCGCTGGCATCCTCTGCATGATTGTCGGCATCGGCTTCTCCAAATCGCTGGCCGACCGCTTCGGCAAGCGCGACGTGTACGCGCTGACGCTGTTTGTCTCGACCATCTTCATGCTGGTGTTCTACGGCTTCTCGCCGACCTCGATCGGCATCATCTTCGGTGCGCAAATCCTGCACGGCTTCTTCTACGGCATCACCATCCCGCTGCTGTGGGCGATGATCGCCGACGTCGCCGACTACTCGGAATGGAAAAACAACCGCCGTGCCACCGCGCTGCTGTTCTCGGCCATGATCTTCGGCCTCAAGGCTGGCCTCAGCATAGGCGGTGCACTGGTTGCCGGCCTGCTCTCCAGCTACGGCTACGACGGCGCGCTGCCGCAACAAACGCAAACCGTCGCAGAAGGCATCCGCGTCTCGATCAGCATCTACGCATCGATCCCGTTCCTGCTGGGCGTGGCGATACTCTACTTCTACAAAATCAACAAGGCCACCGAGCGCACCATCGAACAAGACCTGTTCGCCCGCCGCGCCGCCGTCAACTAACAAGGTACAACATGTCCGAACAACTGACTCCGGCCGAAGAACAGGCCCTGCAACACGCGATCTCGCAACCACTGGTCACGCACATCTACACCGCCGACCCGTCGGCGCACGTATTTGACGGCAAGATCTACATCTACCCGTCGCACGATATCGAAGCGGGCATCCCGTTCAACGACAACGGTGACCACTTCGGCATGGAGGACTATCACGTGCTGTCGCAGGACACGCCGGACGGCGCCGCCACCGACCACGGCGTCGCGCTGCATGTCAACGACGTGCCGTGGGCCGAGCGCCAGATGTGGGCGCCGGACGTCGCCCGCAAGGACGGCAAGTACTACCTCTACTTCCCGGCCAAGAAAGCCGACGGCGTGTTCCAGATCGGCGTGGCGGTCGGCGACCACCCGGCCGGCCCGTTCGTGCCGGAAGCCACGCCAATCGACGGCAGCTACTCGATCGACCCGGCGGTATTTGAAGATGGCGGCGAGTTCTACATGTACTTCGGCGGCATCTGGGGCGGCCAGTTGCAGAAGTATCGCGACAATGTCTACGCCGAAGGCAACGAGGAACCAGCGGACGCGCAACCGGCTTTGACCGCGCGCGTGGCGCGTCTGTCTGCAGACATGAAATCGCTGACCGAGGCGACGCGTGCAGTCGTCATCCTGGATGCGGACGGCCAACCGCTGCTGGCCGGCGATCACGACCGCCGCTACTTCGAAGGCCCGTGGATGCACAAGTACAACGGCAAGTACTACTTCTCGTACTCGACCGGCGACACGCATCTGCTGTGCTATGCCACAGGCGACAACCCTTACGGCCCGTTCACCTACCAGGGCCAGATCCTCACCCCGGTTATCGGCTGGACCACGCACCACTCCATCGTCGAATTTGAAGGCCGCTGGTTCCTGTACTACCACGACAGCAGCCTGTCGAAAGGCATCACGCACCTGCGCTCGGTGAAGGTGACCGAGCTGTTCTACGACGAGCAAGGCAACATCAAAACCATCTCGCCGTACGGCGGCAAGTAAGCAGGAAGACTGGCCTGGGAAAGCCTTGATCAGGACTGCGGATCAACCTGAAAGAGCCGCAACTCCTGATCGCAACGGCAGGCTTTCGCTATGCGCGCGGCCCAGGCGACAGCCTCCTCACGCGAAGGCAATTCAAGCACCGTGAAGCCGCCATCGAGCGGCGGCGCCCAGGAGTACCCACCCTGCGCGACCGTGCCATCCGCCGCAACCAGCGCCGGCGGCACGTTTTCATCTATACCACGGCAAACACATAGACACCTGCCGCCTTCGCCTCCTCGATAACCGCGTTCGCATCGCGGCCCACCGCAGCCCAATCGCCATCTGGAACAACCATCGCTGCGCTGGGAAAAGAAATCAGGTACTTGGCCATAAGGCTCTCCTATCTATTCAACGCACGGAAGGCGCCAGGTGAAGTGGTCCGCGCAAATAAGGACCTAGTGAGGTTCCGTTCAAACGGGAAGCGCTTCCTGCCCGGTTTGTTCGGCGGTTTGGCCAATAGTTCGAGGGAAGTTCTTTAGCACTAGTGGCTACTTCCAAAAAGCGATTGATAAAGCAACTGGATTGATTTTGAATTCAGCTTCGATCCTTCTGACATTGTTTTAGACTCTCCATACATTGATTCGTAGCGGACTATAAGATCAATACCGCGACCGCCAATTAATTTAACCATCTCAGCATAACAAGTTCCGTTGCCGTGAGCTTGTGTGATCTGAAAAAGTGGGCGCTCCTCCCCAGCCTTCACCGCGGATTCATACCTTGGCCACCCACTCGAAAAGCAAAAAGAATTCATGTCTGCGGCACTAAGCACGTCAGTCCACTGGTCTACCTCAAAACCATTGGCAACAAAATTCCCGGATCTCGCCGAAAATTCCTTCAAAATAGCTGGCCCTAATCCGACGTTCGCTACATAAAAACCGTTACGACCGCCAGGCCCTTCTGCATAAGAAACAACATGGAGCAGCGGAGCAACCGATAGCCGATTGTGCATTCTCGCGTCGTCTACCTGTCGCCAAGAAAAAAACGCTGCAAATACTGAAATGCCAAGTGCTAAGAGTGATAACGACGTTTGAACGAAAACCGCAGTCTGTTTCATAAGTCCTCCAAGGTGAGTAGAGCAAAGTGGAGCTTAGCGCCTTGGCACAGTCCTGCGGATGAAGCTAGAAATCGAACGCTGTGTAAGGCGGACACCACGGCGCTGGAAAAATCAGAAATTGGGCCAGGAAAAAACGAAATCAGGCGGTATCGCCTCATTAATCATCAGCGCGATCCAGACAATGGAGAACAGCGCCGGCATGCCGAAATCCAGCTTGAGCCGGGTTTTCCGCCAATTGGTTTTGATATTGAAAGAGATATTCGTTTGATCTCGCTTGGCCCTATCATGTACATAATCGTGCTCAGAACAGATCTGCGATCGCTCCGCCGAGGTTAGCTCGTGCCCGAATTTGTAGTAGTCAACTATCCGGTGTCTGGCGCGAACCACTGGAAACCATATGAGCCAAGTGACCGCTAGGCCTACGGCGACGGTAATGTAGACCAGCACATGGCTTTTGCCCGAAAAGATCGCTCCCACCGCCAGCAGGAACGACTGTGACGAAACGAAGGTAGATCTGTACGCTTGAAGCAGTGATTCGTTGATCGCCCACTTGTCGATGTTCACAACGTTTGCCTTTCTCTCATGTGGATATTAGCGATATGCCGGCCCTTCATTCATGTCGGCACTTCTAAAAACATCAACATGCCAGACAAAGACAATCTGAGCAAGGGTCTGGCGCAATGCCGTTGAAACAAAAAAAACCTCAAGCTGCAATACATGCACACTTGAGGTTTCTATATTCTGGCTCCCCGACCTGGACTCGAACCAGGGACCTGCGGATTAACAGTCCGTCGCTCTACCAACTGAGCTATCAGGGAATTGAGGCCGCATTATATACGGCCATTTTTCAGCTGTCTAGGCTGAGCGGTAACTAATTAGAAACCGCCGCGGAACTGCACGCCAAACTGACGTGGCTCGTTGACGAAGCCGGTCAGGTTGTTGAAGTCGATGCCGCCGATGATGCGCTGGGTGTTGGTGATGTTGCGCGCGAAACCGGCGATTTCGTACTTGCCGCCATCCCAGTTGTAACCCACGCGCAGGCCGCCTTCCAGCATTTCCTTGCCGGTGAACTCCTTCGATTCATACAGGAAGAAGTTGACCTTGCTGCGGTACGACCAGTCGGTCAGCACGAACAGGTTGCCGTTCGCCAGCGGCCAGTTGTAACGCGCGCTGGCGTTGACAATGTACTTGGCAGCTTGTGGCAGCGGGTTGCCGTTGATCGAGGCCAGGCCGTTGACGATCGGGTCGGTCACGGTGCAAGTGCCGCACACCGCAGCGTACAGGCTTGGGTCCTTGATTTCGGTGTGGTTGTACGAACCGCTCAGGCTGACCTTGAAGTCAGGCGTGACGAAACCTTCGATCTCGGCTTCCACACCACGACCGGCAGTCTTGGCCGCGTTGATCAGCTTGGTGACGTTGGAGGTGCCGCCGACCACGGTCAGCTGCTGGTTCTTTACCTCGTAGTCGTACACGCTCAGCGACGCGCGGGCGCGGCGGTTGAACAGGTCAGCCTTGATGCCGGCTTCGAACGAGGTGATGGTTTCCGCATCAGCCACGGTGATCGGCACCGATGCCGAAGCAGCAGCGATCGACGGTGCGCGGAAGCCGGTGGCTACGCGGCCGTAGGCGCTGACGTCCTTGTTGATCTTGTAGGTGCCGCTCAGATCCCAGTTGGCCTTGTTCTTGCTGACGTCAACCGACTTCGGACCGATCTGGGTCACGTTCCAGGCGTTCACGGTGCGGAAGTCTTTTTCGTCGTGGGTGTAACGCAGGCCGCCGCGCAGCGTGAAGTCGTTCGACACATCATAGGTCAGCGAGCCGAACGCCGCGTAGGCGGTGTTGTTCTGGTGGCTGGTCAGGTCCGAGGTTTGCGCCTGGGTGGTGCTGTCGAAGTTGTCGCTGAAGCCGGTGCCACTTTCCTTGAAGTAGTACACGCCGGTCTGCCAGTTCAGCGGACCTGCGTTTTTCGACTCAACACGGAATTCCTGGCTGTACTGCGACAGCTGCGAGATGCCGCCAGCGGTTTGCACCGGGAAGCGCGGCGGATTGAGTGGCGAGCCGCCATCGATGTCGCCACGGGTGTAGTAGTTGTCGACGCCTTCATAGCCGGTGATCGAGAACAGCTTGACCGACCCCAGGTCCCAGGTCAGACGGGCGTTGGCGCCGTTGGTGGTCAGGTTCTGGAAGTTCAGCGCGTCGGTCGAGATCTTGGTGAAATCGTAGCCGTCAGCGAAGTCGTTGGTGCCCTTCT
>Ga0308163_10002607_pt1 | contig 16267 bp, 12 predicted proteins | sample PhyTR1_FD_201037 | JGI IMG/M metagenome (GOLD analysis project Ga0308163, IMG submission 201037) | Phyllosphere microbial communities from UC Gill Tract Community Farm, Albany, California, United States - DLSLT.R1 | ecosystem: Host-associated > Plants > Phyllosphere > Unclassified | place: USA...
TGGATACGAAAATTCAATTATGTCTCGAGGAATAAATTGCTGCAGAACATTACTTTTATATTCTTCTGTTCTTCGTATAAAAATTAGCAAAAATGCGAGTGTGACAACTGATGCCGATAATAATGAAATTAAGATAATATATGCACTATAGCCAAAATAATAGGCATATAGATAATAAAATCCTATCTTAAGAATACATTCACTTAGCAATGTATATATCGCTGCCCGTCTTTTTTCCAGATTATTAACAAGCCCCCGCAATAAATTTACAAAGTACGTACTTAAAGCAATTAAGGTAATAATAGGGATTATTTTCATACTACCTAAATCAATAAAATAGCATATCAATAGACTTGCAGCCAACAGCAAACCTGTAGCCTTTAAGACCCATTTATTTAAGGGAAAAAATGACTTCAAAGACGATCCTTCATTCTTAAGTTTGTAGAGCTGGGATTGTTGGAAATAGTCTAACGGAACTAATAGAAAAGCATTTAAAGAGTAAGAAACGGTGAAAAGAAAATAATATATTCCTAACTCGTATACAGATGTGTGATTAGTATATATTTTTAAAAATACCAGCTGAAGAAGAACCACCAAAATACGAATGATTCCAACCTCTGCAATTATAGCCTTTTTCAATTTATCTTGATTATAAGTGTATCAGACAGTATGTCTGATACACTATGAGCATTACTTTTATTAATTGGAAGGCCTAACTTAGGCAATGTTTGAATTATCCGTTGAGATACTCCCTGATCACTCCTGCAATATAATCGTAATGACTTTCATTTAATCCAGGCCATACCCCAAGCCAAAATGATCTGTTCATAATTACATCAGTATTCGTTAAATCTCCTGATACTCTATGATTAATATCAGCATATGCAGGTTGACGAAGTAAATTACCTGCAAATAACAATCTGGTTCCAATTTTATTTTCTTCTAAATGTTGAACCAGCATATGTCTGTCAGATGCATCTCCCTCACGTAATGTTAATAGAAATCCAAACCATGATGGATCACTGTTCGGCGTAGCTTCCGGAAGTATAAATACATCCTCAAATTCTTTCATTCTTGAATACAAAGCATTGAAATTTTCTCGTCTCCTCTGAACAAAAAAGTCAACCTTTTTTAATTGTGAAACGCCAAACGCGGCTTGCATATCTGTAACTTTAAGATTAAAGCCAATATGAGAATATGTATACTTATGATCATATCCGTGTGGGAGAGATCCTAATTGTTGGCCAAATCGACATCCGCATGTATTATCTTTTCCTGGCTCACAATAGCAGTCACGTCCCCAATCGCGAAAACTTTCGGCAATTTTTGACAACTCTGGATTATTTACTAAAACAGCTCCACCTTCACCCATTGTAATATGATGAGCAGGATAAAATGAAAATGTTGATATATCACCAAACGTTCCTGTCTTTTTACCATTATAAGTAGCACCTAAGGAATCACAATCATCTTCTACCACCCATAGATTATACTTTTTAGCAATACGCATTACTTCGTCTAAGTCAAATGGATTACCCAAAGAGTGAGCAATCATTATAGCTTTAGTTTTAGATGAAACCGCTGCTTCTAATAATTGCGGATTTACATTGTGTGTAGAGATGTTCACATCTACAAAAACTGGGACAGCACCAAACTGAACTATTGGATTTACAGTAGTTGGAAATCCAGCAGCAACTGTAATAACTTCATCCCCTGGTCTGATAGCACGCTCACCCAATTTAGGTGATGTAAGAGCATAAAAAGCAACTAAATTGGCAGAAGAACCAGAATTGACTAATAATGCTTTGTCTGCACCAAAATAAGAGGCAAACTCATATTCAAATTGATTCGCAAACCGGCCCGCTGTCAACCATCCATCCAATGCAGCATCTACTCCTAAAAGAATGTCTTCTTCGTCTAATACTTTCCCAGTAACTGGGATGTAGTTTTGTCCAGGAATTATTACTTGGGTTGATTTTTCTTTTGCAATTTTTCTCAGGCTAGTTTCTAGACCGATTTCTGTGATATTCTTTAACATGTATGGAATAATAAATATTTAAATATTTTTATAGGTGTATAATTTTTAGGTGCCTTCCATTTCGATAGGCTTAGCAAATGGTTCCATTTCAGTTATTGGCTTTCCAAAAGCTATTTTTGGGTATGTATTAGTGTGCGGATCTATCATTACCTGCAAAAGCTGTGGTTTTTGAGCGTTTTCATCGTTCCATAACCAACTTACTGCAGAATCTACCTCTTCAGCAGAATTAATGGTAAGAGCATCGATCCCATACGCTATAGCAACTTTTGTAAAATCTGGCGCATCATACCCCCAGAAAGTAGACTGATACCTTGATTCGAAGTAACTGTCTTGAAACTGTCGAATCATTCCAAGAGTTCTATTATTTAGGACAACAATTTTTACAGGTAGGTTATTTCTTACAATAGTTTGTAATTCTTGAATATTGATTTGCATACATCCATCTCCAATTAAAACCACTACCGGTTCATTATTTAAAGCTATAGACGCACCTATTCCAGCTGGCAGAGAAAAACCCATAGCCCCCATACCTCCTGAAGTTAAAAAACTTTGGTGCTGTGATAACTCAAGTGATTGTGCGGCCCACATTTGATGGCTACCCACATCCGCTAAATACACTTTGGCTTTATTTGGTGCACTTGATAACTGATGCATAAAAATATTAGGATTAATTCCGACAGGACTTAATTCTTTTATGTCTGGCCATTGTTCTCTTAGAGATGTGATTTCGGTCTGCCATAAATCGAATTTTGCAAAATGCGTTTCGGAAGTAAAATGCTCAAAATCTTTGAAGAATTTTTGAAGATCAGTTACCATTGGCACACAATTCTTTACCCTATTATTTATTTCACCTGATTCGCAATCTATATGAAAAATGATTCTGTTTTCGATAAATTTCGTATCTGCACCAGTTTGTCGAATATCCAATCGACTACCTAAGACAATGAGAAGGTCACATTGTCCAAATGCAATGTTCGCCCACCTATTACCATAACTACCAATAAATCCGACACGTAACGGATCAGAAAAAGAAACAGTGTCGAGACCTAATAAAGTTGTAACAACTGGAATTTTTACTTTATCAATAAAACGATCAAAAAAATCCTGACTCTTACTTGCTTTTATGCCTCTGCCTGCTAAGATCAAAGGTCTTTTAGCGCTTTTTATCTGCTTTACAAGAAGTTCTAAAGTTTCGGAAGCAATGTCAGAAAAATCAGCAGTACTAGCTGAAGAATATTCCGGTGTAATTTGTGCCCGTTGTATGTCCATTGGAATATCAATCAAAACTGGACCTGGTCTACCCTCTAAAGCAATCCGGAATGCCTCTTCAAAAATTTTAGGTAATTGATCAGCATCATTTATTTGAAAACATGCCTTTGTTATAGGTGTAGCCATAGCTACAATATCGGTTTCCTGGAAACCCAATTGTCTGATATCACGATTACCCTTCTGTTCATGACGATTCACCTGTCCTGTGATAAAAATTGCCGGAGTTGAATCAAAATAGCAACTTCCAATGCCCGTTAAGAGATTTGTTGCCCCCGGCCCGCTTGTCGCCAAAGCTATTCCCGGTAGACCCGTCACTCTTCCATATGCTTCCGCTGCAAAGGCAGCGGCTTGTTCATGATGCATAGTAACTATCTGAATTTTGGTAGTTTGATTGATCGAATCTAGAATATGCGTAATCATACCTCCGGACAATTCAAATATACTTTTTATCCCTTTTTTATCTAAAAATTCAGCTATAAAGTCTGATACTTTCATACAAGTTATTAATTATTTATATAATAATCTACTGTCTTTTGCAAAGCTACATTAAAATCTGTAAACTCTAGTTCACCGATTTGGGAAAAGAGCTTTGAGATATCACCACCCATCAACATTGATTGGTTTTCTCGATATTGTAAGGCTCCAAAATTTAGTTGAAAGTCAGGACGAACTTTATCTCTGATAGTTTCAATTAGTGACTTAATCGATATCAAAGTATTTGAGGAGACATTATAAATTCCGGACTGGACTTGATATTTAGTTAATCTTGTCATTATCACTGCAAAGTCATTAATATACAAATAAGCATATTTTTGTTCCCCAGGAGAGAAGTCCATCTCATCCCGAGTCGACATTGACTTAATTAAAGACGGAATTAGCCAATTACTGTTTTCTTTTTCACCGAACACAGAAAAGATACGAAGCCAAATCCAGCAGATATTATTACTGTTACAGAAGCTTTTCAATATTTCCAACGATGCTAATTTCACACCGCCATAGGCAGTTAGAGCATTAGCTTCGTGCTCCTCTGTCACAACTCCATTGATTATTCCATATTCCGCTTGAGAGCCTAGAACTATTATTTTGTCGACATTAAGTCCTTTAGCAGTTTGTAGTAATTCCATTAAATAATGGACATTAGAAATTTGCTCATCCCAATTATCTCTATCACTCGATTCTACACCCATCCAGGCGCAATGAATAATTTTGTCAAATTTGATGGCATTAAGGGTTGCTATATGCGACCCATCAGATTCTATATCAACCCACTCAATTCTTTCAGCAAAGTCTATGCAACGCCAAAGATTTGAAGACGTACGCTTTAAACCTACTACAGCAATTCCTTCCTGCAATAGTTTATCAGCAATGTGAGATCCAAGAAATCCAGTTACACCAGTAACTAATACTTTAGGCATCAATGTAATTTCTAATCTGCATTTCGGTAAAATTATTTATATTGCCCCGCTGCTCAGAGAATTCTCTATACCAATCCATTGTCAAACTAACTGCCTGAGAGGCGTTCATTTTTGGTTTCCAATTAAGATGAGCTATAGCTTTACTAATGTCTAATTTTAATAACCCTGCCTCATGAAGCTGATTTTCACTTTGTTCAATTTTAAACGCCCCTGAACCCCAACTTTTAATCGCTAATTGAAGCATTTGTTCAACTGACAATGCATCAGAAACATAAGGCCCAAAATTATAAGCTTGACTATAATCAACAGGATCACTAATCAGTTTTGCTCCTAATATTAAGTACGCAATAACTGGTTCTAGTACGTGTTGCCACGGACGAACCGAACCAGGATTTCTAACTATAATAGGCTGTTCTACACTTAATGCCCTTGCAATATCTGGTATTAGACGATCCTCAGACCAATCACCGCCACCAATAACATTCCCTGCCCTACCAACTGCCAATGCCTTTCCATGAGTAGTGATAGAATTTGTATTAAAAAATGAATTTCGATACGAATCTATTACCAATTCGGTACAAGCTTTACTGGCGCTATAGGGATCAAAACCTCCTAAACGATCATCTTCTCTGTACGGATAAATCCATTCATTGTTATGATAAACCTTGTCTGTCGTAATAAGTACAACACTACATGGTTTATTTAACATCCTTATTCCATCCAATAAGTTTGCAGTCCCTATTGCATTTACCTCAAAAGTTTCTGATGGTATCTGATACGATAATCTAACTAACGGCTGAGCTGCAAGGTGAAAGACAAAATCAGGTTGAAAATTATCTATCTCTCTATTAAGATTTTCTCTATCCCTTATATCACCAATAATGGAAGTACATAATGACGGCCCATCAATTAAATTAAATAGATCATTAACAGTTTTTGGCGCTAGCGAATAACCTTTTACCTCAGCTCCAAGCATATTTAACACCTTAAGTAGCCAGCTTCCCTTAAAGCCAGTATGGCCCGTTAAAAATACTTTTTTGCCACTATAAATGTTTTGCAACTGATCAAACGAATTTACCAAGTTTTCCATTCCGCTCTATTTTGATCCCACATTTCATTTAAATCATGTTTATCTTTCAAAGTATCCATAGGTCTCCAGAATCCATGATGTTTAAAAGCTTTCATTTCTCCGGAAGTCGCAATTTGTTCCATAGGTTCTTTTTCCCAAATTGTTGAGTCCCCATCTTTTATAAAATCGAAAACTCCTGGCTCGCATACCATATAACCTCCATTAATCCACGCGCCATCACCTTTAGGCTTTTCTAAAAATGAATGTACTGAAGAATCAGCGCCAATATCCAATGCTCCAAATCTACCCGATGGTTGAACAGAAGTAACAGTACATAATTTCCCGTGTGTTTTATGGAAGGCTTCTAATTCTGCAATATTAATATTTCCAACACCATCGCCATATGTTAACATGAAAGTCTCATTGTTAATGTATGGTTGAATTCGTTTAATTCTACCTCCGGTCATTGATTCATTTCCGGTTTCCACTAACGTGATTTTCCAAGGTTCTGCTTGAGAATCATGTACCTTAATAGAATTATCGGCTAAATCTATTGTAACATTAGATTTGTGCAGGAAATAATTTGCAAAATATTCCTTAACAATATACCCTTTATATCCCAGGCAAACTACAAAGTCATTGAACCCATAAGATGAGTAAATTTTCATAATATGCCATAGGATTGGCATGCCGCCTATCTCTACCATAGGTTTTGGTTTTAGGACAGTTTCCTCTGATAAACGGGTTCCAAGCCCCCCGGCTAATAAAACTACTTTCATATTAAATATAAGGATTAATCAATTTTTAAAATTATTCTATCATCAAGGGGATAACTGCAACATAAAAGGTGCACGCCGTCAGGTAGGTTATCAGTTTCAGTCTGTTCTTCCTTTATAGTTTTAACAGTTCCTGCTATTAGTTTTGATTTACACAGGTGGCATGTTCCAGTCTGACAAGAATAAGGAATGTCTAAGCCGTAATCCAAACATGCTTCCAAAATACTCTTTCCTTTCACGACCTCAACACGCACTGAATCACTACCAAAGGATACATCTACCATTTGTGTAGTTACGCCTTCTAAATCTTGCTCATTAACCAGGTGCTCAAAATCTTCAGAATAAACAGAATCTTCTCTTATGTTTAAAATATTAAGCGCATTCTTTACATTTTCTTTCAAACCTAAAGGACCACAGATAAAGTGGATTGTTTCATCTTCACAACCCGACATCAACTCAACAACTGTATCAGCAGTGATACGCCCTGTAAACGTATCTGCATTACTTTCCTTAGTACAATATAGATTGAAGGTAAATTTATCAGGATAGTTATTCTTAATTACTAATAACTGGTTTAAAAAGATAGTTTCCTCTTTCGTTTTATTGCAAAGATTCAAAGTTACTTTCGTCGTATTTAAGGAAAGCGCATATTTTAAAATTGACATTAATGGTGTTACGCCACTTCCAGCACCCCATAGTTGTATATGTTTAGACAGGTGAGTAATTTGATCATAAACAAATTCTCCCATAGGAGGCATTACTTCAAGCATGTCCCCCTCTTTAACAACATCAATCAAATGATTTGAAACTATACCATTTTGCACTCTCTTCACGGTAATTTCAAGATTGACATCAATTCCAGGCGCTGAAGAAAATGAGTAAGGGCGTTTAAATTTCCTATTGTTTATGTTTACTACGATTGTTAGATATTGTCCCGGTAGATACTTAATTTTTTTTAAACCAGGCTGTTTAAGAGCAAACGTAAAAGTATCATTTGTCTCCTGACGAATGGATACAACTTTTAGCTGATATGAAGCCATAATTATAGTTCTAGGTTGGCAAATAATTTGCGTAATAAAAGAAATATTACAATTAAAAATGCACCAATCGCAGCACCAAATACAATGCCCTTTGATTTGGATAATATATCCTTCTCAAGTGGTAAGTTGGGATCATCAATTATCTGCAAGAGAGGAGTTTCTCTTCTTAGTGAAACTTTTGAAACCTCTAAATTTTTAACCAATTCAGTTAAAATAGCTTTATTGGCTTCCGCGTCGATCTGCCTTCTTTGAGACGGAACTCTTAAGATCTGTCTAGATGGGTTTGCATTTGGATTTGCATCAAGAGATGCAGCAACATTACTTATAGCACCATTTAGAGATCGTCTTATTGAATCTGTTTGATGCTGCAAAATATTCAAATTATCCAATGATTTTTTTGTTTTTGTTTGAACATAGAAGTCATTCACATTTTGCACAATTGCTTTGTTAAATGCATAAGCAAAATCTTCATTTTTTGATTTAACATCAACCTCAATTATATTCAGCTTTTTATCAGGTTTGCCTACAAACAAAATACTTTTTCTAATATTATTGGCAATAGCACTGATTAGGCTATCTTGCATTCTTGTAGCAACGCCTTCATTTTTCTGAACAAAAGTTATACCTTGCAATCGAGGGTTGCTATCCCATTCTTTTCTAAGATTATAAACCTCTATATACTTATCGATCAATAGCTGAGCTTTACCTTCCGATTCATAATGACTTAACAAAGTTTTTTTCAGCATATTTCTAGATCGGTAAAGCTCTAGGAGGTTATCACCTTGGAAAATACCACCACCTCCACTGCCTAAATCCAAACCCACCATTGAGGCTATACCAGCATATTGGCCTAACCCCCCTGCCCCATTTCCTCCTGATTCCTCCAGAACAAAGGTAGTCGAAGCTGTATAGATCGGAATTTTGTATCTTGTATAAACAAAACCAAGGATTGAGCCAATTATAATAAAGCACAATATGATCATCCACTTGGATAATAAATAATAAACCGTATTACGTATTTTAATATACAGGTCTTTCATTGAAAGTTCATCAGAGAGATAGTTCATATCCATCTTTGATTTGTCAAGATTTGTTGTATCATAAATATATTCTTTTTTCCCTTCCATTGATTCGTCGTATCTGAATGCCTAACAAATATAGGTTCTTACCTAAGTACACTAATTATAACCGCAGCAACCGTTGCAAGGCCTGAAAATATTCCAACAAGACCAGCTGCTCCAAGTGGAGAACGTGGAGCACGTTTCGGTACGAATATTTCTGAACCAGGTTTTACCTTTGGATAGTTATTGAAGAATAGAAATTTCCTTGTAGCATCTACTGATCCATTAGCATATTGGATGTAAGCTCCTTTTTTGTTAGCATTGTAAGTAAAACCGCCTGCCCCATTAATGTATTGTTTCATAGTTCTATTCGATCTATAAACTACATTTATTGGTCTCAACACTTCTCCTGTTACTTTCACCGTTTGCAATTGTTTTGGAATGCGGATAACGTCGCCGTCTTCTAATAAAAGGTCGTATTTAGATTCCGGTTTCTTTAAAATAGTAACAAGGTCAATCCCAACTAAGTCGCTACCCAAAATTTTCACTTCCTGAACGAGGGCAGCAGTATCCTGTACCCCACTTCCTTGCAATCTTTTTAAATTTGCTAATTTCTGCATCTCTTCATTTTGCCTTGCTTTAGCAGCTTTATCAGCATCTGTGGCAGATTTACCATTTTTTAAACGACCTTTTTCATTTATAGTATCTAATTCACCAATAACCTCTGGTCCCGGACGCTTTAAAGATGCGCCTTCAGGAAAAGCCAACAAGGTGAGACCACCCGATCTTTTAATCAAATCAGAAATCCGCTCATTTTTACGGGTTATGGTATAAATGCCAGGATAAAGGACTTCACCTTCTACTCTAACTTGTCTTTGAACTTCATATCCTTCGGCATTACGGATTGAAACAATATCAAAAGGTTGTAGAACAAACGTTGAATCCTGTAATAAAAGATCCTTAGAAATATTTATATTGAGTACTTCAGCCGTTGGGGCCGCAGCAGACATTGCGTCACTATTCTTTACCCTTCTGGCAATCTCAATCCTGTTAGGTGTTGCACCTTCTTTAAAGCCACCGGCCATTTGGATTAATGATTGAACGGTCATCCCATCTGCATAGTCAAAAGTTCCAGGAGATCTAACTTCACCCCTTATATCTACTTTATATTCATCACGCAAATCAAAAATGGAAGAAATAGTTACCTTATCTTCTCTTTTTAATAGAATATCTTGTTCGGTACCGTTTAAGATTTTTGATACGTCAAACGATTGAAGAGCTAAAGTATTATCTGAATTAAGCCTGGATACATAACCTCTATTTAAAAAGGCATCCTCCTTAAGTCCATCTGCTTTTTGAATCAATTGTCTTAAGGTCAATCCCGGTTCTAACTCGTATTGGCCAGGACGGAATACCGCACCAGTAATTTCTACCCTATTTGCAAAACGATCTAAAATTGGCTCAACAATATATTTGTCACCATTCAGCGGACTATATTTTGTAAAATCATCTGCATTTACATCAGTAATCCTTCTCTCTTTATTAGTATTCTGTAAAACCTTAATTTTTGCTGAATATGCTTTATTTGAGAAACCTCCAGCAAAAGCTATTACATCTTCTAAAGTCTCCGTATTTAATACCTCAAACAGAGCTGGTCTCTTAACTTCGCCAGACATTTCCACCCTAGTCTGATAAACCGGAATATTAATAACATCCTGATCTTGTAAACGGATATTGCCATTTAGCATGCCTTTCAACAATAAGCTGTAAATATCTACAGTCGCTACAATCTTATTATTCCTTATAACTTGTATCTTTCTAAATGAACCGTTATCATTTGGACCACCAGATGCGCTTAATGCATTATATACATTCGATAAAGAAGATATAGTATATGTTCCTGGTTTAACCACCTCCCCTAAAATAGTTACTTTAATGCTTCTGATATTGCCTAGATTGATAGCAACATTGGTCCTTCCGCTTCTTAAACTGGGATAAGTTGAAGACATGGCAGCCCTAATTTTTGAGGTAGCTGCTTCAATAGATAATCCACCAACTGAAATTAATCCCACATATTGCAAACGGATTGTTCCATCAGGACTAACCGTCAATTTATAATTCGCTTCATTGTCACCTGTCAGGTCAATCAATAACTGATCATCAGGACCAATAACGTAGCTTTTTGGTGTCGCCAACCTTAAATTAGGCTCAAATTTAAGATCACTATTTCTGAACAAGTCTACTCCGAAGATTTTTGGAATCAGATTACCGAATGCATCACGTAATTCTTTCTCTCCAGAATTTCCTAAATTAAAACGCCCCTTCGTTGTATCAGCACTATTTGTATAAGTTCTGCCGTTACTTTGATCATCACCGTTATTCTGGTTAAACTGTGAGTTACCCGAATTTTGACCAGAATTACCTTCCTGTTTTCTTATTTTTTCTACCCTGGTCCTTAATTTGGCAACCTCTTCTGCCTTCATTCCTTGTGCTGCCGCCATTTGCTCCAACTGGGCGTCATTGTATCCGGCTGATGCAGCGCGCTGCATCAGTTGACGAATTTGAACATCTGTCAACTCATCAACTTTAACATCAGAATAATTAGTTTGTGCAGATGCGGTCTGGCTAAAAATCAGACAGATAAACAATATAAAAACTGCAGCAATTTGTTTAAAATTCATAGGAATCAGGTAGTGATAATATTATAATTTGTTATTCGAAATAGTTCAGCGTGTTAAAGCCGCCCTCTTTCAAATATTCATCTTTTTTCATTAATTGTAAATCTGACTGGATCATATCCTGCACTAATAAAGGCAAGTCATATTTCGGCTCCCAGCCAAGTTGTGTCTTCGATTTTGTTGGATCTCCAAGTAAAAGGTCTACTTCAGTTGGCCTGAAGTATCTTGGATCAACCTGAACTACAGTTGTACCAGGTTTCAAATCAGCATCATTAAGGCCTAAAAAGGCAACCATCTCCTGGTCAACATCAATAATTACCCCTCTCTCGTTGGCATCCTTACCACTGAATTCAATCTCAATCCCTAACTCTGCAAAGCTCATCTTCACAAAATCACGAACAGTAGTAGTAATTCCTGTTGCAATCACAAAATCTTCTGGTTTTTCCTGCTGTAAAATCAACCACATTGCTTCGATATAATCCTTGGCATGGCCCCAATCTCTTTGCGCTGAAAGGTTACCCAGGTACAAACACTTTTGCAGACCTAAAGCAATCTTACATGCCGCACGTGTGATTTTACGCGTAACAAAGGTCTCTCCCCTTAACGGACTTTCATGATTAAACAGAATCCCGTTGCAGGCAAACATACCATAAGCTTCCCTGTAATTCACGGTGATCCAGTAACCATAAATCTTAGCTACTGCATAAGGTGACCTTGGGTAAAAAGGGGTAGTTTCGCTTTGTGGTACAGCCTGCACCAAACCATATAATTCTGAAGTGGATGCCTGGTAGATCCGGGTTTTCTTTTCCAGTCCTAAAATGCGGATAGCTTCCAGTAACCTTAGAGTACCAATTCCATCAGCATTGGCAGTATATTCAGGCATTTCAAAACTCACCTGCACATGGCTCATTGCCGCGAGGTTATAAATTTCATCAGGCTGCGTTTCCTGAATAATACGAATAAGGTTAGTAGAGTCGGTCAGGTCGCCAAAATGGAGTTTAAAATTAACGCCATTCTCATGCTGATCCTGATATAAATGATCAATCCTGTCGGTATTGAAGAGTGATGACCTTCTTTTCAACCCATGAACAAAATACCCCTTCTTTAGCAGAAATTCTGCAAGATATGCTCCGTCTTGTCCGGTAACACCTGTTATTAGGGCAACTTTCATTGAGTAAAGATTTTAGTTATTGAGAGGCCAAAGATAACCTAAATATTTGATTACTTATAAATATATAAGATTTCTAAAAAGCTTATATATTCTGTACGCAGCGGTTTAAACTATCCCTCCAATACGGTATTTCTATGCCTAAAGCAGATTTGATTTTCGACTTATCCAATACAGAATAATGCGGGCGTTTAGCTTTGGTTACGAAAGCCGATGAGGCTACAGGCAACACCTTCATATCAACCTCTGCAAATTCAAAAACTGCCTTTGCAAAATCATACCAGGAAGCTACCCCTTCATTACTGTAATGATAGAGGCCATAAGCTTTAGGATCATCTTGTATGACCTTCAGTATTACTTCTGCCAGATCCATAGCATAGGTTGGTGTACCAACCTGATCATAGATCACCGTCAGCTCAGATCTGCTTTGAGATAACTTAAGCATGGTCTTTACAAAGTTGTTGGCCTTTTCAGAATACAGCCAGCTGGTTCGGATGATATAGTACTGTTCTAAAAGATTCCCAATCTCCTGTTCACCTTTCAGTTTTGATAAGCCATATACATTAACAGGATTGGTAGCCAGATCTTCGGTCAATGGGATGCTTGAATCGCCATTAAACACAAAGTCTGTAGAAATATGGATAAGGGTAGTATTGTATTTTAAACAGTTTTCAGCTAACCGTTTAACGGCATACTCATTGATCTCGAAGGCATTCTGCTGATCTTCCTCCGCCTGGTCAACCGCAGTATAAGCCGCACAGTTGATACAGTATTGAGGGTTATATTTTTCAAAAACCGCCGCAGTCTGTTCTGCACTGGTAATATCAAAATCTGCTGAACCCAGGAAGGTAAAGGTATAATTTTCAGAAGCGTTGTTTACCTTTTCCTGAAGGCATTGACCAAGCTGGCCTTTACCGCCAACTACAATGATATTGTTCATCTATTTTGTTTATCGCGTTCGCAAGCAAAATCTGCTCCAAATTACTCTGGTAGATTTTGATTTACACTATTTTCAATACAAAAATAGCAAAGCGATCCGTAGAATAGCATTTTAGGAATAATTTAGTTATTCCAAAACTGTTCCGCTCCCTAAATAATCACTGTCTGAAACCTCTTTCCTATCAGGAGAGATAAAAAACACCCAGACATGTATCACATGACCGACAGACTCTGCTGCCAGTTTATATTCATAGCCAAGGTCTGACCGTACAGGTTCTGATTTAATATACCGCAGCCTGTCATCATCAACATCATACATGATTACCATAGCCCTGTCATTGCCCAGAACTTTCATATTCAGCAGCTCATGTACATCCCAGCTACCCTTCACAATCCTCCCTGGTGTAAATTCAACCTGTTCCGACCATACCCTTTCTCTCCGGCCAATACTGAATTTCACTTCCGCATAATCTATCTCCGGACCATCATCCCTTGTAATGATTGCATGTGCCAGGTTATACTTCATGGCAAGCGTCATCTCATCATCTTTGTTTTTTTTATTATAAAAACCAATTTCAATATACTCCCTGGCTAAACTTAAGAAAGAAGACATCATACCCAGGTTATGATGCTGACTAAGTAACTTCTTGTTTTTACTCGTTGTTGTTTTTCTGGGCCTTGCGCGTACAAGATTCTTCTTGCTTTTACCCTTGCTTCCTACCGCCTCGCCGGTTTTTCCGCGGAATGGTCCATTGATACCATGGTCAAGTGTTCCCATATGTTAATCGTTTTTATCCCAGATTACCTGGCCTGCATAAACTGAATCAGACATCCGCTCGCGGTCATCACTCACAAAAGCGAGGTAGGTTTCTATAACCATTCGTTTTGTAAATCTTGGCAGTTTAATAGTTTCTTTCTCTGCCTCTCTTCTTGCACCGCTGAGCAGGTTGATAGCCCTTCGGCTTTCTCTGAAATAGGCAACCAGCATCACCTGGTCGCGGGGATCGTTCCCTTCAATTTCCAAATCTGCATCCCAGGTAAACTCAAGTACATTCTGCTCAAGCTTAACCTTTACCTCCAGCGGCAGCGGAAGGCCACCTTTAGCGATCATCAACTTGGTAAAATCTATACTTTTATTTGGATAGGTGCCGGTAACAGCATTAATTTTCGTGTAAGAACTTGCATAATTATACGCACTCCAGAATTTACCCGGAGGTACGTTCTTAAATCCAATTTCTACAACCTGCCTGATAGGTTTTAGTACATTTGTAGTGAGCGCAGTACCTTGCTGGTTGGCAAGCTCTCCACCATAAGATCCATTCTTAACGCCGATAGTCCGTATAATCTGCCTGCCCCATTCATCTTCATAGACAACATGTGCGCCGATCTTTCCATTTACAGACCCATTTGGGCCATCATTTAAAATTCCCATTGCTGTTGATTGTTTAATGTTTGTAGTACCTAAGATAAGGGTTCGCCCATATCTAATCAATAGCTGATCAGACACTTATCTAAGCTTAATTAAAATTTGACAAAATACTGACCAATATATAATAAGTAGTTTACAAGGGTACAAGCTTGTGAACCCCTTAGCACCCGTTTCTGAACCCCTTGTCAACCCCTAATCAAACTTAAATAAACCTTTATTAAACAGCGGATTAGACCTTGATTAGGTATTACGATACTATAGGCTTACTATAGCGAAACCCACCACAAATACTGGAGGTTTTAACCTGATATGGACAGTTATGATTAATATTTGACTGGGAATCTCTTATCTTAGGGGGAGGTCAATATTTATCGCTAAACATTTTACTTTACTTACTGTTCCTTAAAGCACATGCCAAACAATGAATCACAACGCCTCAAGGCTGTACACAATTTTCTAAATCTCAAATTAACTCGTCATACCGAACTGCAGGAAATTGTTCGTTATGCGGCTGAAATATGCGGCACACCCTCAGCATTTATATCTCTCATTGATGATAAAATGCAGTATGTGCTGTACAGTGTGGGTTCTGAGCTGAAAAAGATTCTCCGAGATGACAGCATCTGCAATCTGGTGATTGAGCAGGATAATGTGATGGTAATTCCCGATACGGCGCTGGACCAAAGATTTGCGGATAGTCCTTACAGGCATGCCCCCGCCAATATCCGCTTTTACGCCGGGGCCAGTCTTAAAACACAGGAAGGTTTTAACATAGGTACGCTCTGTGTAATTGGGCAACTACCAAAAAAATTATCAGAAGTACAGCAGACTATCCTAACCGTTTTATCACGCCAAGTAGTACATATCCTCGATTTCGAATTAAGCCTGGCGCAGTTGAACACTCAATATCTCGAAGCTAAAAAAGCTGAAATCAAACTTAACTCCTTTTTTGAAAGTTCGGTATCCTGCCATCTGCTGGTGGGGCGCGACCTCAAAGTGCTTGCCTTTAACAAAACCTTATCGGATATCATCAGGAATACACTCGGCGTAGAAATGAAAATCGGCAATGATGTTAACCAATACATTGACGGTCTGCATATGCCTGAGTTTCTGCTCAATTTTGAGGAAGCCCTCTCCGGAAAACATGTGATGAATGAGAGCGCTACTGTACAGAACAACCAGAAAATCTGGTGGAACTATGATTATGTACCGGCTTATGATCCCGAAGGAGAAATTATTGGTGTCTCATACAATGCCATTAATATTTCTGCAGTTAAAGTGCAGCAGGAGGAATCGGACGCAAAGGACGCATCTTTAAAAGCAATTGCCTTTATACAGTCGCACGAGCTGAGGCGCCCGGTATCTTCTATTATCGGACTGATGAA
>Ga0308163_10002609_pt1 | contig 16263 bp, 15 predicted proteins | sample PhyTR1_FD_201037 | JGI IMG/M metagenome (GOLD analysis project Ga0308163, IMG submission 201037) | Phyllosphere microbial communities from UC Gill Tract Community Farm, Albany, California, United States - DLSLT.R1 | ecosystem: Host-associated > Plants > Phyllosphere > Unclassified | place: USA...
TATTATCATCTAAAACGTGCGCTGTAGTATTTTCTTCGTGAGAATAGGTAAAACAGCCGAGCCTGTCAAATCTCTGATCTTTGACCCATTGTTTCAACTCTTCAAACTTCTCTTCCGTCTCACCCGGAAATCCTACAATTAAGGTCGTTCTGATGGCCATATCCGGAACTTTCTCACGGAATTTGTCCAAAAGTGCATTTGTTTTTTCAAATGTTGTTCCCCGTTTCATCGCTTTCAACAATTCTGTATTGATGTGCTGAAGTGGAATATCGATGTAATTACAAATCTTAGGCTCTGTTCTGATGATATCTAATACATCTTCCGGAAAACCTGTTGGGAAAGCATAATGCAGACGAATCCACTCAATTCCTTCTACTTTGATCAATTCTTTTAAAAGTTCTCCAAGCGCTCTTTTTTTATAAATATCAAGACCATAAAAAGTCAAATCCTGAGCAATCAAGATTAATTCTTTTACGCCTTTCTTGGCTAATTTTTGCGTTTCTATGATTAATTTCTCAATTGGTGTAGAAATATGATTACCTCTCATCAAAGGAATAGCGCAGAACGAACAAGGCCTGTCGCAACCTTCAGAAATCTTGAGATAAGCATAATGTTTGGGTGTTGTTGTCAATCTCTCTCCTACCAATTCGTGTTTGTAATCGGCACCAAGATGCTTCAATAAAATTGGTAAATCACGCGTTCCAAAATATTGATCCACATCCGGAATCTCACGAATCAAATCTGGTTTGTATCTTTCCGATAAACAGCCCGTCACAAAAACTTTCTCTACAATACCTTGATTCTTCAAATCAACATATTCCAGAATTGTATTGATGCTTTCTTCTTTTGCGTTATCAATAAATCCGCAGGTGTTGATCACCACTACATCACCTTTCTCCTCGTGAACCACATTTTTTCCGTTTGCTTCCAGCTGACCCATCAAAACTTCTGAATCATACACGTTTTTGGAACATCCGAGTGTCACAATATTAATTTTCTTTTTACCTACAGATTTGGTACGCATTCTCTACAATTTTAAGTTTGCAAATTTAGGAATAAAAAAAGGAATCAATTTTTTGATTCCTTTTTATTTGTTTTTATTAAAAATTGCCTTCTTTGAAAGCTGGCGATAATTTATCTTTTTCAGAAAGAATTATATCTTCGCTCGGTATTTTCCAATCTATATTTAAATCTTCATCATTCCAATAAACAGATCCTTCTGATTCTTTGTTATAGAAATTATCACATTTATAAGAGAAAATAGCTGTTTCACTAAGAACAGAAAATCCATGTCCGAAACCTCTTGGAACATACAATTGTAATTTGTTCTCTTCCGTGAGTTCTATTGAAAATGATTGTCCAAATGTTGGAGAGTCTTTTCGTAGATCAACCGCAACATCTAAAACGCTGCCTTCTAAACAAGATACTAATTTTGCCTGTGCATGATCTCCTTTTTGCAAATGCAATCCTCGTACTACACCATAACTCGATTTTGAAATATTATCCTGAACGAAATGGCCATTCATTCCTGTAATTTCTTCAAACTTTTTCTCATTAAATTTTTCAAAAAAATAGCCTCTTTCGTCTTTAAAAATAGTTGGTTCTATAATGTAGCAATCCTTCAGGCTTGTTTCTTTTATTTTCATAATTATTTTTGTTTTAGTTTTTCAAACTCCTGTTCATAAACTGCTTTTTTGAGAGCTGAGCTGGAAAATCTATGATCTCTTTTATTAAAATAAATTTGAATTCCTTTTTCTTCGCAATATTGTTTCCCGGTAAAATTGACATTTCTGTAATCGTCTCCAATTATCCTTACATCAATTACAAAAGATTTAAGAATATCCATCAAATCATCTTCTGTATTATATGGAATAATTTCATCAACAGAGCGACAGGCTTTTAACTGAATGTATCTCTCAACAACAGATTGAGTGGGCTTATTTTTAAGAGGTCTATCAATTGTCGGGTCTATTTGCAAGCCTACAATTAAGTAATCACAAACAGTTTTAGCTTCTTCCAACATTTTTATATGCCCAGCATGTAACAAGTCAAATGCAGAAAAAGTTATTCCTATTTTTTCAGTTTTCATACTAGTAATGATATTTTGAGGGAAATAATAGGTTCAATATTTTAATTACTATTCATTGTAACTACAACTTTTATAGTCCTTAAAATAATTTCGATATCCATCAACCAAGAATAATTTTTTATGTAGTAGAGATCGTATTCTAACTTTTTGAGATTATCTTCTGGTGTAGCTTTTGGCAAGTGAACCTGGGCCCAACCTGTCACACCCGGTTTTATAATATGTCTCAAATCAAAGTATGCATTTTCTTCATTATAAATTTTCACAAACTCCGGTCTTTCAGGTCTTGGTCCAATCAAACTCATATCTCCTCTCAGAATATTGTAAATCTGAGGAAGTTCATCAATTTTTGTTATCCGAAGAAATTTACCTGCAAATGTTATTCTGTCATCATTAGATGTTGTATACCCTCCACTATGTTTGGATTTCATTGTTCTAAGCTTATAAATCTTGAACATTTTAGAATTTCTTCCAATTCTTTCCTGAACAAAAAACAATTTCCCTGGTGATGTGATCAAGGTAAGGGCGCAACCCATAATTATCAATGGAATAGCTAATGGTAGTAATAATAATGTAACTAGCACATCTACGATTCTCTTTGAAGAAAGACCCGACTGATGTTTTAATCCTATGGAAAATATATCATCTGCCAAATACTCGTTGGTATTAAGTTTTACCAGAGGAATTCTTTTATTTACAATTTCATAGAATTCGTGAGCGTCGTAAACTTTTACTCCGCTTAATCTGGCCTCGATAATATCGTTGGTTAAATTTTCCGGCAAATGATTGAGATTTGAAGTTTCAATTATTATAGTTTTTATATTCAAACGGAATACATATTCCAAAATACTTTTATTGTTTTTTTCAGAATTATATCTAATCACTTTAAATGACTGTCGGAGTTTATTACCTCTAAATAATTTCAAAGAGATATCACTCACGTTTATAAAAAGGCATCTTTCTGCTGGATTAGAGACTTTCAAATAAGTTTTTATTGTCATAAAAATTTATGTTATATCTAAACCAGATTTTTTGTGTTTTTTCATTTCTTTGATTGACGTAATAGATATTAGTTTGTTGCAAATATATTAAAAATGTTAATATATCTAAAAATTTAAGTTTTACATTTAATAAAAACATCGAAGATTAAAAATTTTCTATGTTTTTTGATTACTATTTACATAAATGTTAATATAACCCTCAACCATTTTTTCAATAGTCAAACCTTTTTGGAATATTTCCAATGATTTTTCAGAGAAATCCTTATATACTTTAGCATTTGTCAAAATATAATTTATTTTTTGAGCAAAAACATTATCATCGTTATTTTTAATTACAAATCCATTCTGATTATTTAAAACTATTTCAGAAATACCTCCTACATCAGATGATATCACAGGTTTACCATAACTCAGGGCGTCAATTATTACGATAGGAATTCCTTCATAGTTAGTTGGTAAGATAAAAATATCCGCTAATTGAATATATCTTTTAGCATTTGGAATACTTTCTAAACAAAAAATATTTTTTGGTAAATCTGTATATTTTTTCTCTGCTCCAATCCAAACAAAGGCATATTGGGGAAGTATTTTCGCAATTTCGACAAAGCTTTCAAATCTTTTTTGGGGGGAAATACGAGCTATACACATTACTGTTTTTTTATATTTCTCTATACCATCAATAAATAAACCCGAATCTACTATTGGAGTCTGGACACCATTATGGACAATCTGCAAATTAGAGTCTATTCCTTCCTTAATCATATTCTGTTTATCATAATCACTTGCTAAAACTATGGCTTTGCATCTTTTTTTCAGCAATCTTTCAAGTGGGAGAAATTTTTTATATGTTAATCGGATAGAATCAAAGCCATGGACAGAGTAGATTGTTTTTTGCATTGGAAATACTATTCTACCAAGAACGCCAATCTTTGAAGAATGAAGATGAATAATATCGGGATTAATTGATTTATAGAGCCTTCTAAGTTTCAAGACAGCTCTGATGTCTTTCAGAATGGAAATAGGTCTCACAATATCTAACACCTTTTCCTTTCTTATCTTTGGATCTAATGCATCCCACATAGGACCGTCTTCACCTGCAACAACAATGACTTCGTGGTCTTTGCACATAGAATTTGCCAGACTGATTACAACTGATTGGGCACCACCTAAATCGGAACGTGTTATCACATGCAAAATTTTCATCCAGTAATATTTATTAAATGTAAAATTTGTAATTTTTCTTATTAATTTTAATCCTATTTCTTTTTTCTACAAGAATATGCTCTAGGCCAACGGCATTGAAAATTAGATATAAAAAACTGGAAATAAAATATTTTACAGAGAATATCAAATAACTAAAGGAAAGTTTATGCTTTTTGAGCACATAAAAAATACCAGGAAAGCCTTTAAAATATTTTTTATAATACTTATTTCCAATCTCTCTATAAAATAATAATGGTTCTGTTGTAATTTTAAAACTGTATTGCTGATGAGTTCTCAGCCAAAGTTCCGTATCTTCTATTCTTAGTGCTAATACGTCATATGGATTATTTAAAAACCATTCTGTTTTAGCAATTATTGTTGGATGTATAAATGTTTTTACTGCAATAAGAGAATCGCTTGACAATGCCATCCTTTGACCAAAGACATCATTATTTTCATCAATCGAGTAAACATTGCTTCCTAAAACATCTATATCAGGATTATTCTTCAGGATGGACATCTGCTTTTCAATTCTTTGCGGGTGCATAATATCATCAGCATCCATTCTTGCCAAAAATTTTGTTTCGGTAAGATTTGGAATTTCGTTGAGACGGTTTCCCAGGTTGATATTTCTACCATCAGAAAGAACTCTCACCCTTTTGTCAGAAATGAATTTTCTTGCAATATCTAAAGACGAGTCGGTAGAGCCATCATCAATCAATAACAGTATAAAATCTTCAAATGTTTGGGATAACACTGAACGAATAGCCATTTCAAAATAATCTTCCGCATTATAAAATGGTATTGCAATGGTTAGTTCTGACATTAGCTTGTATAAAAAGCAAATATAAATAAAAACAATAGATAATCTCTATAGATATTTATCTACAAGCTTGTTAATAATTATTCTATTTCAATACTATTTTTCTGGCAGCTGTGACAAAATTTTTCGCAGAATTATCCCAATTTCTTTCGCCAAAAAAATACGTTTCTTCAATATTAGCAGACATTTCTTCTAAAAGATCCCTGTTATTGTATAACATAGATAAAGCATTAATGATATCGGATTTGCTTTTTGGTTCAATAATAATTCCTGTTTTATTATCTTTAACCATTTCTGGCAGACCTCCTACATTGGTAGCCACTACAGGTTTTTTAAAAGCAAAAGCTGACATTACAACTCCACTTTGCGTTGCATCTACATACGGGCATACAACTACGGAAGATTGTGAGATAAGATTAGCCAAATCTTCAGGATACAAATAATTATTAATAATAGTAATTTCAGGGTATTGTTTGTAGATTTCTACATCAAAATCAAAATTTCCGCTTCCTGCAATCGTAAGGGTCATAGCTGGAAATTTTTGTGATTTTAGAATCTCTACAAATGCATCCAATAAATATTTGATTCCTTTATAAGGTGATATTCTTCCAAAAAATAAGACGTTGAATTGTTTTGAAATGTCCAGTTTATTTGTTTGGTGATATCTCAAGAAGTCGTAAACTCCTAAGAAAGACGAATGAATATTATCGGGATTAAATTTATAATATTCTATAAATTCATTTTTTTGATTTTCATTCAATAAAATTTTATGTTTGATAGCACTGAAATGAAATTTCCGTAGACATCTATCAAGAATAAGATTTTCGCCTGAGTGCAAAAAAGGATCATGAACAATCATCAACATCTTTTTCCTGTAAAATAGGGTTGACACAAAATACGTCAGCATATAATTATCGAGAATAATTACATCTGGATTAATCTGTTTGATATGCTGATTGATCTTATATGATATGTAAAGTTTTTTAAGAACATTGATATTTCTTGTTCCTTTGATAACAAATGTTTTATCCAATGATATGAAGTCCCGGAAACGTTGTAACTCTTCTACATCCTTTCCAACAGTAATAGTTTGATTTAATTTTTCTTTATCTAAAAAATTACTGATTTCATACAATGCTTCTATATAGAAATAAACATCATTTTCTTTCTGTAAAGCATTTATAAGAGAAACATTTGCATCCAAGGCAAATGCAGATAAGAATGCGATTTTCATTTGAGTATTTTATGATTTTTATCTCTTCTTTGGATTAAGAATTTTATCAATATTCTTATTTATAATATAAAAAGCTTTTGTTGAAGACGGGTTGTCCCATAAAATATTTTCATATTTTCTTAAAATATTATTGTTGGAATTGACCATTTTATAGATCCCGAATAAAAACAATATAATTGAAAATACTGTTTTGAATATCTTTTGCAGAACAACATAAAAATAAGGATACAATATCCAATATGACATTACAAATAGTGTTGTCATCCTATCTATTAAAACAGAATATTCTGACAGAAATAAATAGGTAGCGGTAAAGATTAAAAATAGATTAAAAAATATATTGTGCATTTTTTCATCCTTGATGAACTCACCAATTTTTTTGAAAGAAGCATAAAAAAGAAGAAATGTTAATACTTTTTCTAAATAGCCCATAGTAATACCATAACCACTACTGTAAAGCTTATCTTCCGAATAAAACTCTGCCATCAGAGAATACGCTCCTCCCAAGAAGTTTCCAATTGCAGTTACCATTGGTGTAATATATTTTATCTGACCCAAATATATTATGTTCCCAACAATGAACAATCCCCAAACTATAGGTGTTGGCGTTTTTTTATGCAAAAAGAAGTATAAAGGAAAATAAAAAATTGCAGAAGTATGCATTAATAATCCAAGTCCGTTGCATAAAAAATATTTCAGTGCATTACGTTCTTTTATAAATTGAAGCGAATACATGAATAAAAATATCGCCTTCGAGTTTCGTAGAAGATTAAATTCTATAATTAAACCCGAAAATATAAGAAACATAATATATCCCAGTACATATTGCGGAGAATATTTTTTTAAGAAATAATTGAGAAATAAAATATCAATCAAAGCAGAAACAAGCTGTAGAAAATAATATTCTTCAGAGATACTTTTTACAAGAATCATAAATACTTTGAAACCTGGTTCTATTTTTAATATATACTGATCATTGAAGCCAGAAAAAAACTTAGCAATACCCTCCGTATTCCAGATAGTTGGAGCTGATTCATAACCAGAATAATATAATACAAAATCTGTATCCAAAAAACCTCTACATCCAAAAAACACAAAGAAAATCAGCATACAGATATACCTGATTGTTTTTATATCACCATTGCTTTTTCTAATTCTGTTTTCCCATAAAAATAATAGGAAGAGAAGAACGAAAAGAACAACGTAATGTATAGAATATGTATAGCTAAATGTTGGATTCATTAATTTTTATTTCTCTATTTAAAATGACTGTACCGGCTTGTTATTGAGATACAATCCAAAACCTTCCTTATATGATCTTAAAGCTAATTTCCATTGATGAGAGGAATATTTGAAAAATAACATTATAAGGATATATAAAAAGTTATATAAAATAACATAGCCAGCATACACTGGATTATAATTTTTCAAGGCAAAATAAACTAAATTCCGCCAAAGATATTTAACAGAAAAGTCGCTCATTTTACCAGTAGAAGTAGATTCATTATGGGAAATTACAGAATCTGATACATACCAAAGAGTTTTGTTATACTTGTTCAACGCTCTATGCACAAAATCTGTATCATCATAGTAAACAAAATAATTTTCATCCATTAAACCCACAGCCTCAAATACTTCCTTTTTTATCAGCATAAAACAAGTTGGTGCGTAATCAACATTAGTATCAGAATCGAACTGTCCATTGTCTGTTTCTCCTTGTCCGTAATGCACAGTAAGTCCACTCTTCTTAATAAACCCGCCACCTGCTGCCCAAAGCTGATTGGTTCCATAGATATAGATTTTAGGAACGGCCATATCAGCATTGTGCAAATCTAATCCTGTTAAAAGCTTATCAATTGTATCTTTATCTAAAGCGATATCATTATTAGATAGTAAGACTAGATCACAATTATCTTCAATAGCTCTTCTGATACCAATATTATTTCCCTTTGCGACACCATAATTTTTATCATTTTCGATAATCACCGTTTCAAATTGATAATTGGAAGCTAAAGTTTTGCTTAAAGTTAAAGAATTATCAGGAGACTGATTATCAACAACATATAAAACAAAATTTTTATACGATTGAATATCCAATGTCTGAAAAAACTCTTCTAATACAGATTCACTGTTAAAAAGAACTGTTACTATACCAATCTTTCTACTCATTTGTAAAGACCTTTCTTCTTCATTTCTTCGATAGAAGATTCATATTTATCTTCAGGAATTTCCTGTTGATTTACCCAATTTGTAAAAGCTTCAATACCTTTATCAAAACTCCACTTTGGTTCAAAGCCTAGTTCTGATTTTATTTTAGTAATATCTGCAAAATTATGTCTTATATCACCTAGTCTATAATTACCAGAAATCTGTATTGGCGTTTCACGTCCATAAAACCTTGATAATGTATCTGCTACGGTAATAACATCTGTGGCAATGCCCGTTCCAACGTTATAAACCTGGTCATTGGCTTCACTTTTTTCAAGTCCCAATATGGTTGCATCTGCAACATCGTCTATAAAAACAAAGTCTCTCGTTTCCTTTCCGTCTTCGAAAATATTAATCGAATTACCATTTTTAATTCTGGTGGAAAAAATAGATAAGATCCCTGTGTAAGGATTGGATAAAGATTGTCCCGGACCATAAACATTCTGATATCTGTAGCCTACGGCCGCAATACCTAAAGATTTACAAACAGTCAAAACAAGCTGTTCTTGATTTTGTTTTGTGATTCCGTAAACAGAGGTTGGATGAATTTTGCTATCCTCAGTTGTGGATAGTATTTCTACATCTTTATTGCATATTGGACATTTACATTGGAAATCACCTTTTGCCATATCTTCATCCAATCTTTCTGTTGGATAAACAATTCCGTGGTCACTGCACTTATATTTCCCTTCTCCATAAATAGCCCTAGATGCTGCCACAACAATTTTTTTGATTTGATGTGGTTGATTTGCCAGGATATCCAGCATAGTTGCTGTACCTCCAATATTCACATCAATATATTTTTGAATCTCATACATGGATTGTCCTGTACCAGTTTCTGCAGCTAAATGAATAATTGCATCTTGTCCATCAATCGCCTTTAACCAATCTTCTCTAGAGGTTACTGATCCATTAATAAAATTGACTTTATTGATTATACTTTTGTAAAGTGGTGAAGTCAATTCGGGATTAACTCCATGAATTTGTGGAGAAAGATTATCCAAAACGGTTACTTTCTGCCCTTTTTCAATAAGTTTCAGAGCAATGTTCGAGCCTATAAAGCCCGCTCCTCCAGTAATTAATATATTTTTCATCATTTGATAATTTTATCTTATTTATAGAAATTCTCCTTGGGCATCAGTCCTTAGCCAAGCTTGTTTTTCAAAAGAATAACGTTTTATAATTTTTGCCGGTGCACCAACTGCAACACAAAAATCAGGAATATCTTTAGAAACTACTGAATTAGCACCTATTACACTTTGTTTTCCAACTGAGGCACCTATGATACATACATTTTCACCAATCCAAGAACCATCACCAATATAAACTTCTTTCAGCTGTTTGATAGGTTGGTTTATGATAGCGATATTAACTTTGTCAAATGAATGTAAGTTATCTGATATGTAAACTTTATCAGCCATCAACACATCATTTCCTATTTCTATTTTTTGAGTTGCATATATATGTGCAAAATTACCAATGTAACTTCCTTTCCCTATTTTTAGGGAGCAACTTAATCCTGTTAGAGGGTTCGCTGCAAGCCAAGACATTCTACCCAGCGATACATTGTCTCCAATGTATATATTCTGAGGAAATTCTATTTTTGTAGACAAGGGAAGTTGGGTAGATTCACCTAAATGATAAAGCCTGTTCCTCAAAGACAATAAATGCATCTTGTAAATTATACTTTTAGGTATTTTCAATAACCAACTTATCATTTTGACTTTATGATATTAATAATTTCACTATTCTTTCTTAAACATAACATTATACAAATTAAATAAATAATAGTGATAATGAAAGTAGATATATACAAATCTAGGTTATCATTCCTGTCAATGAACAAAAATATAATCCAAGTTCCTGACAATAGCAGAAATGAAATTAAAAGTAGTAGTTTATCAGTTAAATCATACAAATTTTTTAATTTCAGATTTATTCTTTTCAGATAATAAAATAAATTAATCATCGAGCCTATTACGGCTGCTAATCCCCATCCCAAAACAATTCCATAACCGCCCCATACAAATTTTAATAGATAGCCAGCAGATAAGTTTATGATTGCCATGGCAACATGAGATAGAATCAATACATTGAGCTTTCCTTCTGCTAGGCAGCTGAAATAGGAAGGATTACTAATATTGTTAACCATATAGGCCACGGTTAAAATAATGACAGAGATGACAAACTCATTTTCATAATTTCCAATCCAAATCTTCGATATTAGAGGAGAAAAAACAATTAATATTGTTGAAAGAGGGATAGTTAAGATAAAAATAATTCTGTTCATCTTTATAAAAAACTGTTGCCTGCTCAATAAAGAATTGTTTTTATTGGCTTCAGCAATAACAGGAACTACTACTTGGTTAGCATTAACTAATAACCCTCGAAACTGTGTCACAAGACGTGATGCCATTTCATAATGTCCTAATAGTGACAGTCCTCCAAAACGACTTAATAACATCTTTGTGGTTGGTTCATATAATAATTGAGCAATAGAAACTATCTGAAACTTGTAACCGTAGTTAAAAAGTTCTTTAAATATTAATGTATTCCATCTCCAAAATCTTATACTATTATTTTTACTAATAGACAAACACATTATAATGGAAACTATTAAGATAAAAATCGCCTGACAAGTTTGTGCAATAGCAACTCCCTTTAACTTCATATTTGGTGTGAAGTACAGTACAAGAATAAACATTATAATTCCTGAAAAAACATACAAAATATTCCGAAGATAATTCTTTTGATAGCCTTCTAATACTGAAGTAAATACACCTGAAACAGAATTTATCGAGAGACTAATCAATGAATATGGAAGAATTTGCATTGCAACATCCATAAACTCAGCCTCAATGATAAAATGTAAAAAATATTTGGCTCCCGCGAAAACAATAAATCCTATGACTGAAAATAGGATTGTCATCGTGATAATAGATGTCAAAATTAATTTCCCAATTTTAGATTTGTCATCTTCTGTAAGATATTCTGCAACAAATTTTACCAATCCAGATGTTATTCCAAAGTTAGCCAAGTTAGCAATAGAGGAAAATGACAAAATCAAAGACCAAACTCCCAGTTGTTTTACACCAATCGTTGTAAGCAAATATCTATATAAGAAAAAATACAAAAAAGCAGTAAAAACAACCTGTATAACAGCTGATAATACATTAATGGTAAGTTTGCTGGATGAAAGTTTCATTGTTGTAACAGTTAAATTTAATCTCAACTGAAAAATTGCCACCATTTTTTCTCTTCTGCCTGATAACCATACCCATACTTATTTCCGTATCCGAAATTAGTTTTATGTATATCATTTAGAACGAAGCCAACATTTTTGATTTTTTTCGAATCAATATTTTTATTAGCAAAATCAATAAAGGTTTTCTCCGTAGTCTCAGATCTTGTAACATAAATAGTAGCATCTGCAACATCAGAAATAAGAAAAGAATCTGTTACCAACATCAATGGAGCTGTATCGAGAATGATATAATCATAATCATTCTTAACGCTTTCTAATAATAATTTATATCTGCCATTTTGTAAAAGATCCGCTGGATTCGGAGGAATACTTCCTGAATATATAAAATCACAATTCGGATTCAATTCACTTGGATGGATGATTGGTTTAGCATCGTTTATCTCTCCATAAAGAAACTCAGTTAAACCTTTTGCATTCTTCATACTTGGATTGTATCTCTGAAGCTGTGGGTTTCTGATGTCAGAACCAATAACCAAAATTCTGTTTTGAGCATTTGCAATCGCTAAAGAAAGGTTGACTGAAACAAATGTTTTTCCTTCTCCTTTTATGGTAGAGGTCACAAAAATTATTTTAGCAGAATCTTTTTTACCCAACATAAACTTGATATTTGTAACTAATATTCTAAATGATTCTGCTAGAGGAGAAACATCATTTTGTATAATCAAGTGTCCCTCATTTCTGGCCATTCGCGGGATTTCTGCTAATACAGATTTATCCGTTAATTTATCTAAATCATGTTTGGTTACTATTTTATTATTCAGCAATTCTTTAATATAGATAAATGCAAATGGTATCAAAGCTCCGAAAATCAACGCGCCTAAAACAGAAATCATTTTTTTTGGCGCTACTGGTTTTTTAAGAACATAGGCATTATCTACTACTCTCGCTTTGTTGCCAGTAATAGCCATTGAAATCGCAGCTTCTTCTCTTTTTTGTAACAATAGTAAATAAAGACTTTCTTTTATCTGTTGCTGTCTTTCTATATTTCTGAATAATTTTTCCTGCGTAGGAACTTTATTAATTTTAAAATCTCTACTACTTTTTTCACCAGAAGCTGTAGCCCTTGTAACCTCAAACGCATTTTTGCTTCTTAGCAAACTTTCCCTAAGAGAACCTCTAAGCGCATCAATCTTTTTAGCATTGTCTATTACCAAAGGGTTTTCTGGAGTTGCATTTTCTAACAATCGGTTTCTTTCTATAATTGCAGTATTATACAGGTTGATTCCTGATGTTGCTGCAGAAGCCGCTGTTGGTTCAAAACCAATATTGGTTGGCAAAACTGTATTTCTATTTTTAGGATCATTTAAATAGTTTAGCAACATATTAGCTAATTCTATCTGAGTACCTAATTGCAATAATTGTCTTTCTGCGTCTGTACTTATCTGCAAATTAAGTCTCGCTTCTGACTGGATATCAACAATATCATTATTTATTTTAAAACTTTCTTTCTGATTTTCAACATTTCCTAATTCGTTCGAAATAAGTGCAATTCTTTCATCAATAAAGTCCTTTGTTTTCTTTGATTCCGTATTCTTGTCAACAATTGCATATTCATTATAAATCCTTACAATATCATCAAGGATATCAATAGCTTTATCCTTGTTTGGATATATCATCGATAATCCAATTACAGTAGCATCTTTATCAACAAGATCAACGTCTAAAGCTTTTTGATAACCTTCAACAATATCATCTAAAGTAGAAAATGTAAAGTAGAATTTTTTCAAATCCATTTTCTTTACTTTCTTAGCATTAAATTTCGGATTCCTCGCAATAATGATATTAGCGTACGGAAGACTAATAGTTTTATTGTAAGTGGTGATAATATCCTTATCCCACTCATCTGAAGATAAAATAATTTTATTATTTTCTATTTTAATATTAACTGGTTTTTTTGGTAACTCCTCATACTTTTTTTCATTAACCAAGAAAACGTTGAATGGGTTGGTATCCTTGTAAACCTCTACATCATGGTATTTTTCTCTTGAGAAAATACTAATCTGTAATTTCAGATTTCGAACTACATCCTCTATCAGTTTTTTTGATTTGAAAATTTCCAATTCATTCTCAATACTATTTGTCCCCATTCCTGCAAATCCACCCAGACCAGACAATACACCAAAATCTCCAGAAGCTGAAGACATTTTTTTTGCATCTTTTATAAGTACAGAAGATTTTATACTATACAAAGGTGTGGTAAGCTTCACATAAACAACTGCTAAAACAAGTGTTATAAAAATACTGATAAAAAACCAATACCATTTTTTTAAGTACGGCTTTATAAGTTCTCTTAAATTAAATTCTTCTTCTTTTCTCGTTACGTTATCCATTTAAAAAGCTTATTTTATTATAATAGCCGTAGCCATATTATTATTGTAACCAAAGTTCTGATTATCAAAATTATTTAGAACGAAATCTGCGGTAAATTTAATTTCAGATTTCCCAATGTATCTGGATCTTATTAAGGAAACTTTGTTATCTACATAATTTAATACTGTTAATCTAAATTGCTTTATAAATAACAATATTGCTTTATTCAAAATTCTATATTGATTTTTAGCTCTAATAAAATTTGACAAATTCTTTATACCTGTATATATTAATAGTTTGGTTGTTTTCAGGGTAATGTTGCGCAAATATATTATATCATCAGCAAAACTCATAGTCTTTTTCATAAAAAACCAGCAATATTTTAATAAACACTGCTTAAAAATATATTGAACACCAATAATTTGCTGGTTGTTTGTCTTTTCCATTATCAAAATAGAAATAGGATATGCTACCTAAAAAGTAATGCTAATAAACCTACAACTACAGAAGCAATTGAAATAAAGATTCCTGCCTGAGGACCAAAAGATGATGAATTTTTCTTAGTGTTATTTGGAGAAACATAAATAACATCATTCTGTTTCATATAATAGAAAGGAGAGTTGAATAACTCCGCACTAGTCAGGTCAATATGTTGGCTGGTAGTTTGACCATCAATATTACGAACAATAAGAATATTTTTTCTCATTCCATATATTGTTAAATCTCCTGCCATACCAATAACACTTAGAAGTGTTGTAGGCTGACCATCTGGAATAACATATGTACCTGCTTTATTAACTTCTCCTAGAACTGTTACCTTAAAATTGGTATTTCGAACGACTACTCCAGGATCTTTAACATACTGCTTAAGTCTACTTTGAAGTTCATCCCGAAATTCTTCAATCTTTTTATTGGTTGTATTAATATTTCCTAATACCGGAAAAGTAATATCCCCTTTTGAATCTACTAAATAAGTAGGACCAGTAAAGGAAGATTGCGATTGCATAGGAAGATTAGTACTAGGAAGAGAAAACTGGGAAATCTCGCTTGCCGAGTAGTTCTGATTAAAAGGTTTTACTACATCATTATCTTTTGCTGACACTGTAATTACCAATTGATCTCCTGGCTGGATTGTAAATGTAGAAGTCTGAATGGAGGTCTGAATTGCTGTTTGCTCTATATTTTTCAAGTAATCGATATCTTCTTTTACTTTACATGAAAAAATCACACAAAACAACGATGCCATAAAAATTATGGATAAAGTTCTTCTCATAAACATATAATTCTTAACTGAAGGTTTGCAAATATAGGAATTCTTATTTATCTAACGCTTCATATATAGAATTATTGCTTTTAAATTCTTTAACAATGGATTTTAGTACTCTAACTATTTCCTGTTTTTCTTCTTTTTTGGAAAACTCTATAACAAGATTGGTTAATTCATCAATCTCTTCGAACGGCATTGATGGATCTTTGGAAATCATAATTTTCTCGTGAGATGTTGGTAGTGTTCTGGCATTGTCACTTAGAAGTTCTTCATAAAGTTTCTCGCCAGGTCTTAATCCGGTATAAATAATCTTAATATCAAGATCAGGCTCGAAGCCCGAGAGTTTTATCATTCTCTTTGCCAATTCCAGAATCTTTACCGGATCACCCATATCAAAAACATATATCTCTCCTCCACTACCCATTGTACCAGCATGCAAAACCAGTTCGCAAGCTTCTGCAATGGTCATAAAATAACGAACAATATCAGGATGTGTGATTGTAACAGGACCACCTTTTTCTATCTGCTTTCTAAAATGAGGAATTACAGAGCCATTAGATCCCAAAACATTTCCAAATCTTGTTGTAATAAATTTTGTTGTATTTCCTTCCAAATTTTGCAAAGACTGAACAAATAATTCTGCAACACGTTTAGAAGCTCCCATTACATTGGTAGGATTTACCGCTTTATCTGTGGAAACCATTACGAAACGGTTGACATTATATTTGTTTGAAAGTAACGCCAAATTTTTGGTTCCCTGAACATTCACGAGAACCGCTTCGTGTGGGTTATCTTCTATAATAGGCACATGTTTATAGGCCGCTGCGTGATAAACCATAGAGAAATTATACTTTTCAAATAATGGT
>Ga0308163_10002613_pt1 | contig 16244 bp, 15 predicted proteins | sample PhyTR1_FD_201037 | JGI IMG/M metagenome (GOLD analysis project Ga0308163, IMG submission 201037) | Phyllosphere microbial communities from UC Gill Tract Community Farm, Albany, California, United States - DLSLT.R1 | ecosystem: Host-associated > Plants > Phyllosphere > Unclassified | place: USA...
CTAGTATACTATCAATATCTTCTTTAATACGGAAGGCTGTTATGACACCTCCAATAGCAAATGACATATAGTTTAAAAATAATCTACTTCCCCGCCCACTTCCTCGAGATATCATTCTTGAGCGATATACTTTAATATCATTCCAAAATTCAATTTTAGGTTTTTTCTCGTATCCTGCATAAAACTGACCTTGAGGATAATTTGGTAATCCTGTTAAAACAACGATTTCATGACCACGCTCTTTTAGTCCGACCGCTATATCATTAATTCGAAAATTCTCAGGCCAAAAATATTGAGATACTATCAGTATACGCATCTTTAAAGTATATAGTGTTTATAAAGATCTTTATGAGATGATATCCAGCTCAATTGTTCTTCCAACATAATTTTGTAATCTGGTACATTATAAGAAAAATCGGTTCTAATACTCTTCAAACTCTTATCAACTACATAGTTATCTGACCCTTCAATATGTATCATATTATTTCGATAAATACTATTAAATAATAGCAGTAAACTATATTTGTCAATTTTACCTGTTGGTGATACTTGAATCAATCCAGTCAGATTTTCAGCAAGGGCTTTTTCTATTACTTTTGCGAGCTCAAGTGTAGTAATTCCGGACCAAAATGCTTTAGTATAGCCTTTAATATTTTCATTTAATGGTCGTGTAATAAACCAATGAAAAAGACCAATTCCATTCTGGTTAATTTCTGGCCCTATAATCGAAGTTCTTATCGTAAGATCTTTACTGTTTTCCACTTCACCAAGAGCTTTCGATTGGGCATAAAAACCAATGCCATCTCTAAAATCATTTTCCGTATAATCACCTTTCTTCCCAGAAAATACACAATCCGTACTTATATGGATAAGACGAGTTTTCGATTGCTTAGTAATTTTTTCCAATAAATGTGGAAAATAGCTATTGAACCAGATTGCCTTTTCAGGGTTCTCTTCCGCATCCTTGTTTAAAATTCCAATACAATTTATTACATAGTCAAACTGATGTTTTTCTAAAAGTCTTTCCAGACTTGTAACATCACTAACATCTATATCAAAAATTTTATCTGATTTTTGTATATTTCTTGCAACACCAAAAGTATCAAAATGAGAAGATTCAGTGTAGTAATTGAATAGCATATGTCCAGCCATCCCCTTAATCCCAATTATTAATATCTTTATCATTTGTTCCAAATTACTTTATTAACAATTGATGTATATCCCATTATAACTTTTACAATCCTATCCGACGTATTACTTACTTCATATTCAAAAGGAAGCTGAACATTTGAATCAAATAATCCTTTCGCAATATCTATTGCATTCAACATTTGAACACTTTCAATTCCTCCTAAAACTATAGTTCCAGCATCAATAGCTTCGGGTCTTTCCGTACTTGTTCTTATGCTGACTGCCGGAAAACCCATCATTGCTGATTCTTCGCTAATAGTTCCACTATCAGAAAGAACCATAAATGCTTTACTTTGTAATTTCACATAATCAAAAAATCCTAAAGGAGCAACATTGTTCACTAAAGGATGAAATGTAATATTGTTTTGAGCTATTCTATTTTTTGTTCTTGGATGAGTTGAAAATATTACTGGCACATTATATTTTTCTGCAACCAGATTTATAGAATTTACTAAAATCTCAAAATTATTACCGAGGTCAATATTTTCTTCACGATGAGCGCTGACTACTATATAACCATTCTCAACCAAATTCAATTTATTTAATACCTCACTTTTATTAATTTGGAATTGGTATTTTTCTAATACTTCTTTTAATGGTGATCCTGTAACAAAAACATGATCTTTCCGAAACCCTTCACTTAATAGATATCTGCGACTATTTTCTGTATATGTTAAGTTAATATCTGAAATATGATCAGATATTTTTCTATTTATCTCCTCTGGAACATTTTGATCAAAACACCGATTACCTGCCTCCATGTGAAAGATGGGAATTTTAAGTCTTTTAGCGGCTATCGTACTTAGTACACTATTTGTATCACCTAGAACTAAAAGAGCATCTGGTAATTCCTGTGATAGAAGTTCGTAACTTTTTGCAATAACATTACCAATTGTCTCACCTAAATGCTTACCAGCAACATTCAAAAAATGATCTGGTTTACGTAACCCTAAATCTTCAAAAAATATTTCATTCAATTCATAATCATAATTTTGGCCTGTATGTATCAAGACATGATCAAAATATGTATCGAATTTTTTTATGCATTCGGCTAACCTAATAATCTCTGGTCGAGTCCCTAGTATTGTAGCAACTTTAATTTTTTTCATTTTTGAATTCTACTTGATTTTTAAAATAAATCTAACTTCTGTAATAATGATTTTACGCCCTCTACATTTTCTCGTTTTGTATTATGAGAATTATAGTCTTCAATATTAGGTGTGATTTCTTTTCCCTCTGAAAAATATTTCGCATAATTTAAATCTCTATTATCTGCAGGTATTCTGTAAAAGTTACCCATATCTTCAGCCTTTAGCATCTCTTCTCTAGTACAAAGAGTTTCGTAAAGCTTTTCACCGTGACGAGTACCAATGATTTTAATTTCGTTGGTTGCACCTTTTAGTTGTAAAATTGCTTTTGCTAAATCTCCTATCGTTCCTGCAGGAGCTTTATTAACAAATAAATCTCCTGGATTTCCGTGTTCGAAAGCAAATAAAACAAGCTCAACTGCTTCTTCAAGAGACATTAAAAAACGGGTCATTTCAGGATCAGTAATTGTTAACGGTTCACCTTTTTCAATCTGACTCAAAAATAGAGGTATAACTGATCCTCTAGAAGCCATTACGTTACCATATCGTGTTAGACAAACAACTGTTTCTGTTAAATTTCTCGCTTCAGCAACGGCAACCTTTTCCATAATTGCTTTGGAGATTCCCATTGCATTTATTGGATAAGCGGCTTTATCTGTACTCAAACAAATTACTTTCTTTACACCATTAGAGGATGCTGCACGAATAACATTTTGAGTTCCCTCAACATTAGTCTTCACTGCTTGCATTGGGAAAAATTCACAAGAAGGAACCTGCTTTAATGCTGCAGCATGAAAAATATAGTCGACTCCACGCGTAGCCGGTTCTACTGACGTGTAATCACGAACATCCCCTATATAATACTTGATCTTATCATTTCTGTAATAGTTTCGCATATCATCTTGTTTTTTCTCATCTCTAGAAAAAATACGAATTTCCTTGAAATGATCCGTTTTTAAAAAACGATTTAAAACTGCAGTACCAAAGGAACCAGTACCCCCTGTTATTAGCAAAACTTTATCTTTAATTTCCATCTTATTTAAGTAAAAATTTTAAATATTTTGATTTAATATTAATTTCATTAGCTCAATTTCATCTTGAGATATAATCTTCATTTATAACATATAATCATCATATGGTAGATTACAAAATTTGACCATTATATGCTTATTTTAATCTTATCACTTTCCATTCTTGTTTCTTGTTCTCTACTAATGGGTAAGAAATAACAATATTTTTATTTGCTCTATCTTCAAGAACTGCAAAATGTGAAAGTTCTACACCTTCTTTCTGAGAATCTAGCACTACTAAGCTATTCTTTTTAATTCTATAAGTATATGGATCCACCTCACCAATTGCCAATACATTTCGAGGGTTATTTCCTTTTGGATTTTCAGAACTAATATTACCAATCCAATAAATTTTACCATTTGATCTCTTAAATAATCTTGACATCGAAGAAGGAGAAAATAATTCACTACCATCATCAAACCTAAGTTCCTTCGGCGAAGACCAATTATAACCTCCATCTGTTGAGATTGAATACCATTTATATCCCGGTATAGAAAAAGATCTGTCCAATTTTCCACCATTACTACCTCTCATAACCATTAGCAACTTACCAGATTCTAATTCTATAATCGTTGGCTCTATTAATCCACGTGTTGATTTTGTTGGTGAAATTTCAATTAAATTTGATGCTTTCCAAGAGATTTCCTTTCCAGATGATTTCATTGTGCCAATTAAAACACGCGCTCCTGTAAACGTTGTTGTACCTCCGGGGTTATATAGTTTTCCATCTTTCAAAATTGATTGCTGTACAGGAAGAAGTATTTTCCCATTATTTGATTCAATAGGTTGACATCCAATATCACCTAAATAATATGCGTTTATACCTATTCGAATTCCACTAAATGGTTGTCCATCATTTTTACCATTTTCCTTTATTGCTATATCAGCGATATAATTTCTTGATAACGGATCAGATAAATAATATCGAATATAATAATTAGAGATTCCCTCAGGTAGTTCACCCATTTTTCTCAAGCCAATATTCTTCAAATCTAAAGTATTGATAAAATGAACAATTCTATTTTCTTTATTCAGAAACAATGAAGTAACGTGAGACCTTCGACTATTTTGACTATTAACATTTCCATTATCAAAAGACATCACTTTATTTTGCCAAGATTTTCCGTTGTCAGAAGATACATAGTTCTTAGATCTCAAAGATAAACCATCAAATGATGTGTAGTAAGCTGAATGCCATCGAGGTACACTCGTTGACTTAATCTGAGAAATTATTGTAATTTTCTTAGATTGTGCAAAGGTCATTGAACTCATAACGATCATTAATAATGACAATGTGATGATCTTTACATAAGAAATAAATGTCTTCATTTTATAAACTAATTATTACCTAAACTATTTTAAACCATATTTAATATTATAGAAACTGTAAAATGATTCGACACTTTATCTATAAATCAAACGCAAAGTTCCAAAAAATGATATGAAAACCATTTCTTAGACTAACAAATTATCTTCTTATTATCATGTGTATATTATCTTTTTACTCTTTAAATAGTTTAAGATATTTATTTAATAAAACTTCATTATTCAAAAATTTCTCTGCGTAATTTAAGCAGTTATTTTGCATTTCAAAATACTGCTCATTTGACATGTTGACACATTCTTCCAAAACATCCTTAAAGATCAAACTATTTAAAGGCAAATCCCAACCAACACCGTCATTTTTAAGGTTTGTCCATGGCGTTTTATTTGAAGTTATCACAGGTAAACCTACAGAAAATGCATCTGCAATTGATTGTCCAAAATTTTCTCCAAGAGTAGGTAAAATATAAAAGTCAAACCTAGAAATGATTGAGTCAACATAAATATAATCAACTTCGCCCTCGTATAATACCTTAATGAGAGGTTTAGTTCGGTGAATTTCATTAATAAGAAGTTGACTTTCTTTCCAATATTCTAAATTCTCAATAGGTCCATATACTGTCAAATTTATCTCCTTACTATCATCAACAATTAACAAAGTCTTAAGAAGAAAATCCAAATTCTTAATTTTAGATATCCTTGCAAGAAATACAAGATTAAGTTTTCCCTTTACTTTTGAATTAAGTGCCAGAGATCGATTTACTTCTTTCGGCGACATTCCTTCTGCTAAATACACTTCTACATTAATTCCAAAAATTGATTTTATGGACATTAACTCTTCTTGTGTCGTTGCATGCCATCTTACACCTTTATAAAGATTGATTGATTTTACCATAGTAATAAAAAACCTCTTCTTGCCCGATTTTATATCCAATGCTCCCAAATTGAATTCACCTCTCGGAGCCAATATTATTTGTCTTCTAATTAAACCTATGTATTTTAATATCACTATTGATATACTAAATAGCGGATTAAAAAAACTATTTAAATAAATGAAATTATATTTTTTTGATTCCTTTATAATAAAAGAAAAATACCTTAGAAGATTTCCGTTGAAATAATAAGTATCATTGTTTTTTTCATTATTCCAAGTATTTGCTTCAATACTTTCAAATGGAACTTTGTCTCCAAAATCTCTGTCAGTAGTAAAAATTTTAAAATCGATATAATTCTTAAGTTTCGATTTTATGGCTTGGATACTTCTAATGGGTCCACCATATTTATACCCGGGTATGTAATGATTAATCAATATCAAAACTTTATTTCGCAACATCATTCGGTCGTTTAATAGTAATAAAAGAATAACAACTTACACCACTTAAAAGTAAAAGGACTTTCGGAGTGTAAGTTTTCCAGAAAATTGATTTTAAAACACATAACACTTATAACTCTTTTACAATAGACTTCGATTTTATGTAAGTTAAAGAAGCTAGTATCACCCATGAGATGCAGTAAATAATCGCAGAACTCTCAATTCCATATTTTTTAATAAAAACAAAATTAGCGACCACACTGAATAATGTTACAAAGAATGAAAACAATGTTAAGCTCCAATTTTTTTGCGCATATATTATTATTGTTGAATTCAACCAATAAAATAATTGAAATAATGTACCGATTAATAGCCATTTGACTAAAGCAAAACCCTGTGTATAATTTTCTCCAACAATAAAGTCAAATCCGAATATTAAAAAAATATAATAGATGATTCCTAATCCAATAAAGAATAACATAACTTTACTTTGTATATTTCGTATAGATTTTACATCCAAATTTTCTTTAAGCCGCTTATAAATATAAGGAGTCCATGAAGTGTTAAATGCCACAGCTAATATCTGAAGTACTGATACTAATTGAAAGGAGACACTATAGTAGCCTACACTCTCAGCATCTAGTTCTTTTGCTATAATAAACCTATCAGATAAAGAAAAAATATAAGCAAGAAAACTATTCAGAACCAGAGGTATACAAAAAACTAAAATAATTTTACAGAGTTTTTTTTCAAAGAATAACTTGATTTCAAATTTATATCTCAATATGCAAAAGCTGACAATTGCAAATAAAAGGTATGTAAAAACTTCTACACGAATTAAAGAGGACAATGTTAAAATCTTATTATAATATAAAATAAGAATGGAAATAAAAAAGACCATTGTCTGACCAATAACTAGGACAGAAAATAATTTAGTATTGTTTTGACATCGCAAAATATTTCTTTCAATATTATTCATTGACGTACACAATGCCACAACTACAGAACTCAAAATTAGATCTTTATGAATATCAAACGTATTAACTAAAAAGTTTGAGTTAATACAACCCACCAAAAAGAAAATGAGACCAAAAAGAAACAGATTAATTAAAATAGAAACAGAAAGTTTCTTATGAAAATCGTATTCATCATCAGAAAAGTAATTTTTCATTACATACTCTGATAAATTTAAACCAATTATCGGCAGTAAAATATTAGTTGATGCTCTAAATAAAGAATACTCTCCATAGTCGGAAGGTGATAATGTCCTTGTTAAAAGCGGCAGTAACATAAAGGGAAAAGCCTTATTTATAAAATTTATAATTGTATAAACAAAACTAGTCTTGACTAATGAGTTTTTAAAAAAAACTGAAATCTTATCCATCATATTATATTAATAAATCTCATTTATATTAATAATTTGAATATCTTTATTTTTAGAGTAGCTGCTGTAGATCTCTTCAATAATTTGATGATTTTTTAATAAATCAAATTCATTAATTTTTAGAACTTTTAACTGCGGAATATTTTGATACATCTTAGAAAGATTATCTAACACAGGCGAATAAAAAGAATAATAAACTTCTGATGTAGTATTTAATTTTTCAAAATAATTTTCGAAAGGTTCTGTTGTTTGCAATACAGTAATTCCTAGATTTGCGATTTCTTTTAGCTTTGTTTCATTTTCCTTCCTATGAGGATAGTAAAAAAATGTTTTTTCACAATTATATGATTTTATGTCATTGAGAATTTTAAAGTATAGCTCTTTTTTAACAATTTCAACCTCAACAATTGAGCTTCCTAAAATCAAAATAGAAGCACTATCAAATTCGATTGAATTATAACGTTTATTAAAAGAATATTTTACAACCTGATCATTTACATTTACATTTTCAATATCATACTGAGTATAATATATTAGCTTCTTAGGAAGTGATATTATTTCCCCATATAAAATAGTCTTTATAATGAATCTCCAATTAATCATGCTTAATTGGATTCGAGTTTTTGCTACTAAAAAACTCGCGGTTCCTTCATCTAGCAAGTATAATGACTTAGGTTTTAGAATAGAGTTGGCAAGTAAAGAATAGTCGCTCGAATATTGACTTACGTATAAACTACGACATTTTTTAATTGTTTTCAAAAAACATATAAAATCTTTCGCTTTTCCCTTTAATATTTCTTTGAAAGTCCAATACTCAAAAATATTTATATTGATAAAACCTAATCGTTTAAGATCTTCTTCTAATATCTTTTTATTTAAAGGAGCGCACATGACTATAATTTGTATTTCCTCCTTTTTTAAATCAAAATATTTCACAGCAGAAATTAGCTGGATTAAATGATGTGATGTGGAAATGATAAAAATATGGTCCATTAATGAAATTTCCCCTCTTGTTTCAATTTCTCATATTTTTCAATGTCACGATAAGTGATTATTTGGGCTGGATTTCCTCCAACGATAGCACAGTTAGGAACATCTTTGTGTACCATTGCACCGGCTTGAACTATTGCTCCCTCACCGACTGTCACTCCCCCCAAAATAATAACCCTAGAACCAAGCCAAACATTGTCACCTATAACGACCTCTTTAACAATGTGAGTCTCATCATAAGGTACTTTCTCCCCCTTATAATTATGATTTGAGGTTATTATTAAGCAATCAGTTCCAGAATGGAAGTTATTGCCAATGGTCAATTTACCAACTCCTGCAACCGTCATTCCATTAAAGCTTACATTATTACCTAAAAAAGTATTTTTAGTAAGTTTGGTTTTCCCTCCAACAAATATTTTCCCTTTATACCCTCCAACCCTTTTCTTTAAGAAATAGATCCAAATTTCGCGTCTTATAACGACAGCGAATAACTTAATTTTTCGCAACATCTGATTTATATTTAAACAATTTTGCTTCGATTACAACTATGGACACAATTATACAGCATAAGGGCCAACCATTAATAAAACCACTATTTATAAATAGATCATTACCAGTCATTCCAATTAACAAGTAACCAATCAAACCCGTTCTAAATGCAGTAATAATTTTACGATCAGATTCATTAAGTTTAAATGAGCTTAATAAATGATTCATACGCTTAAAAATAGTGTAAAAAAAAGCAACAACTATACCAAGACCAATAAGACCGCGCTCAACTAAGATATTTAAAACAATATTATGTGCATTACTATATCCAGCACTATTTACAAGGTTAAAAGTACTAAGACCGTTCCCTAAAAATATATTTGAGTCTGCGAAGCTATTTAAGGCCTCTCTAAAAACATTTCCTCTGGCATCGGATTCAATTGTGTTCGTAACAGATCCAGTTTTTTCAAATCTTGAAGAATACATATTAATAATATCAACATTAAAAAACGACACTAATACATAATAAAAGATAAATAAACCTAATACACCTAAACATATGAATAGAACCTTATTTTTAGTTTTTAAAACAAATAATGCAGCCATCACTAGATAAACAATCAAAGCTGTTCTACTAACTGAAACAATTAATAAAATAAGATATAACAGCAAACCGAAAATTCTTAAAAAATTTATCTTCTTATTATCATTATTTATAAACAGTAGAGGAAAAAAAACAGCTAAGATCTGAGTTGATACATTGGATAGCCAAATACTTCCGCCGACTCTGTTAACTCCAATATCTGAAGCTTGTAAGCCTGATTTATTAAACATTACTAAACCAATACCTATAAAAATAATTATGCCTAAATATATGGATTGAAGTATTATATCATTATTATAATAAAATTGTGGACCAAACGAAGTAAGGGCCTTATAAAAGCATATTGGAACTAGTATGCCTACTATAAAAATCGCAAAAGAATTTTGTTGATTAATTGAAAATAAAACGTTCAGTAAGTGGAATATTATAACAGCGAATATAAAAATATTAGCTCCTTTTAACATTTTTCTACTCCTCGGAAACATTACCATAAGTAGAAGAACGCTTCCAAATACAATATTTGTTTTGATTCTATCAAATCCAAAAACAAGAAAAGTTGATCCAAACAGAGACGAATCTGTGAGTTTTTGAAAAACTGGCTCTATAAATAAAATCGCCAAAAGACCAACAAAAGCATATTTTTTTGTCTGTTTCGAATAATTCAAAAACAAGACTACAATATTTAAACAAATAAAAACAAATAAAAACATTTTAAATTTTTTAGTAATTTACAGTAAGTTTTTAAATACTTTTTTTCGAACAAAAGTTGTAGTATCAACCATTACACCAGTTTTGTGTACTTCGTGAGGAAAAAGAATTAAAAAATAGCCAGGTGAAAGGACAAGGGAATGTTGTGCTACAGCTTTGAAAAGCTCGTAATCATCTTCATACTCTTTCACGCTATCTGATTTATTAATATCACAGATTTCAATTCTTTCTACTCCTTCTAAAACAACATGGATGTCTAAATACTTACGATGTGCCTCCCACAATCCATCATCAGAAATTTTAGTATCATATTCTAAGCCAATACCAAAACATTTTTCACCATCAATATCAAATTTGCCCTTGTTAAACAAATTTTGATTCAAATCATCTAAAATAAAATTTAGATTAATTCCGTATTGATCTATATTTTCAATTCTATCAAATATCATTACTGTAATTTTTATATTTAAGCTTAACTATTTCGTCATGGTTTTCTTTAAAGAAATTTTCTATTCTAATTATAGTTTCTTGATCTAAAGAAGCCTGACTCCTATCTTTATTTATTTTTAAAATTTCAGGATTATTATCTATTAAATTTAATACATTATAAAGGGACGGAATTGAAGATTCTGAGAAAGCACTAAAAATTCTATTCATCATTTGAAAATCTTCAAAATAGTCATTAGTTAATCTCAATTGAGGCCTTTGATAATAATCTTCAGCAATAATTTTTCCTACTTTAAAAATTTCGGGTCTATTAATAAGTGGTCCCCAAATCTCAGTATCAATTTCCTTTTTAAATTCACAAACTGTTTTTAAAGCATTAACATTTAATCCGTAAACAGCACAACCAATGGGTAAACCTTCAATATATATAAAATCCTCTTTTAGAGTTTTAATCCTATTAATCATTAGATTAGCATGATCAATAGAAAAAATTGGATTTTCACCAGTAATACTTAAGATATAATCAAATCCAAAAAAAGATGCACAATCACTTAATCTTTTGAGCACATCATCTTCAGAACCCAAGAAGTAATAGATATCATTTTTCTTGGCTACTTCCACTAAAGGCTTATCTTGTTTATTGACAGATGTACAAAGAACGATATCTTCAACATCATTTAACTTCTTACTTCGGTTAATTACGTGTTCAATAATAGAACTTCCATTCAAATCCCTCAGCAATTTAAATGGTAATCGTGACGATTTAAGTCTAGCAGTAATTAGTAATCCTATTTTCATATTATTTTTTCACAAAAAACTGTTCAAAATTAGCACTGACAAATTTATATTCTAAATTATCAAATGTCATTAATTCATCTTTTTCTATCTTCCGCTTAGCGACTGTACCAATTACTCTAAAAATATCCTTTTGTTGAAGCATGGAAGAAGTTTCAGTTCTTTTATAGGCTATGTCTGCCAAGGATATTTCCTGTCCTTCTAATATATCCTGTCGGGCAACTATTGCCTTCTTCATCGGTCCAGTATTTCCATAATTTAATTCAGCATTTGAGAATTGAATTTTCGCATGACCAATAGTTTTTAGTAAAATATTTCCTAGTTCAATGATCTGCTTCATTGTATCAATACTAACAGCGGCTTGAGCATCAATTCTCTTCTCTCCAAAAATATTTGTGACATGTTTCTCAAATACTCTTACTCCCAATCCTACTGGAAAAACACTCATAGTCACATTTAAAGAATCTAAAGGATCTGTATGATCTGCATATCCTATAGGCAAATTAAACGCATGATTTAAAAGTGTAATTCTATCAAAATTAATATCTTCATAATTAGTAGGATAGTTTTGAAAACCATGCATTAACAATATATTATCTTTACCCTTTCCTTTCAAAAAGTCTACTGCGAACTGAATTTCGTCAAATGTAGAACCTCCTACACCAAGAATGATAGTTTTATTAAATTTACAAGCCTCTTCTAATAAGAAAATATCATTTAACCCTGTAGAATGCAATTCAATAGCACTAATTGGATATTTATTTTGAATCGAATTAATATATTCTAAAGATGCAACATCATTTGTTAAAGCAATAATATCTTTAGAAGCATTACTAACTAAAGAAAAAACTTCTTCCCAATCTTCTTTACCAATACTAATTTTACGAATAACATCTATCGCGGCATGATTACTTACCATATAATCATTCACATCAAATAACAAATGAAATTTAACAGCACTAATTTCCAATTTAATAATGTCTTTTACTAAATCATTTAAAAATTGAACATCTCCTTCATGATGAAATGCTGTTTCCGCTATATAATAATTATTTGAAAGATTTTTCATTTCTATAGTTTTATATGTTTAATATCTTCTTGAGCTTTTTTAAAGTCTTCATGTTTTCCAATATCTAACCAATAGCCATTGATTGGATAGGTAATCAGTTTTAGATTCATTTCAATTATGCGATTAATCAAATCCGTAATATCAAAAAATTGATCTTCAGGAATCATTTTCAGTAAATCTTTTTTAATAATATAAATCCCAGCGTTAGAAAAATAAGTGTAACGTGGCTTTTCTTTTAACGATTTTACGATATTTGACTCATTAACCTCAAGGACTCCATAAGGAATATCTACTTGATAAGAGGTTGCTGCAACAGCCATATCAGCTTCAGAGTCTTTATAAGTCTTGAAGAAATCTGCATAATCGATATTGGTCAACAAATCTGAATTCATAACCAAAATATCTTCGTGTTCGAAATTTTCAACTAATAAAATTGATCCAATTGTTCCCAAAGGTTTATCTTCACGCACATACCGTATATTTAAATTACGATTTGCTCCATCTCCAAAATAATCGACCAATTGATCTCCCAAATAATTAATGCTTAAATTCACATTCTTTATTCCGACTTTTTGTAATCGATCAATATTATATTCTATAATTGGTTTTTCACCAACTTTTAATAGTGGTTTTGGTGTTGTCTCCGTTAAGGGACGTAAACGTTTTCCTTCTCCTCCTGCCATTAGCACTGCATCAGCAGGAATAATTGTCGACTGTAGTCTAAAATTAAGAATATCAACAACAATTTGATCCTCATTGATAATTGGAACTATTTTGAAAAAATTTGCTTTGAAAGCTTCCAGTTTATCTAAACTATAGCTCTTTTCTAATATATATTTAGGCGACGTCTGAATAAAATCACAAAGTTGATGATTAAAATCTAGACCTTTAATAAATCCTCTGCGTAAATCACCGTCAGTTAATGACCCTAAAAGCCTATTGTCAGTATCTACAACAAATAAAATAGCATCTGAAGCTAAACTATCTAATTTAATTAAAGCTTCTCGAACGGAACGAGATTGCAATATCGTATGTTTTTCAACAATATTCATATCTAAAAGGCTATATTATGAAATTTCTTTATTTTTAAATCTATAAAATCAACTTGGGAAAGAGCTTGCAGAATTTTATCTGAAGTTCCCCCTTGGCCATATGGATTTTGTAGGCGTCTTAATGATTTCTTAAAAGTGCTGTCAGTAATTTTTTGAAAAGATTCTAAAATCTCTTCTAAATCAACCTTACAATTAACAACACTGTTAGCTTGTGTGCGCCCCTTTTGCCTGTCTCCTATATTGATGGTCGCTGTACCTAAAGAAGGAGCTTCAATGATTCCACTTGAGCTATTTCCAACAATAGCATCACACATTTTTACAGTAGACAAAAACCGTAGACTCCCTAATGAGCTGTAAGCTGATGAGATGGTATTATTTTCAGCAACAAATTGATCAATCATTTGATTGATAATACGTCCATTTGTATCTGCATTGGCTTTTGTGAAGATAAAATAGCTGTCTTTTTGTTGACGTATAGCTTGTAATAAAATACCAAATTGTTCTTCTGAACTTATATCCGATAACGTTTCGGGATGAAAAGTGACCTGATAATTATACTTTTTTAAAACAATCCCCAAACTATTTTCCAATTCTTCTCGACTCATTAGGGGTAAGTCAATGATATTATCCAAACCTATAGCGCCCACATTGTGCACATGAGTAGGCTGTTCCCCCATTTGAATCAATCTTTGACGATACTCTTCTGTTGAAGTAAAATGAATTGCACTCAATTTACTAATAGCATGTCTTATAGCATCATCATATGCGCCTTCCGTAATTTCACCACCATGGAGATGTATAATTGGAATAGTAAAAATAGCAGCGGCAGAAGCTATCGATAACATCTCATATCGATCTCCTAATATAATGATTGCATCTGGCAAAAGACGATTGAATATATCGGCAAAACCAATTTGAGCTAAACCCATAGATTTAACAATACCAGTTGGCGTGTCTGATGATAATAACATTTCAACCTTATCATTTATTTGAAATCCATCTGATTCAATAAATCGATATGTTAAACCGAATTCAGGAGACAAATGAGCACCCGTCGCTACAACCTGCAATTCGAATTGATCACTTTTTTGTAGCTTATGCATTAATGGCTTCAATAAACCATATTCTGCTCGTGTTGCTGTTACAATACAGATTTTCTTCATCTACAATTCAATTAGTTCATCTTCCTCGAAATCTTGTTTTGCAACTTTTCCAATAACTTGATCCCAATCCATCGGAGAAATACCTGTCCCAGGTCGTTTTACTGTTAAGTTTTCATTGGTAAATACTTCACCTTTTTGAATATTTTGCTTTGCAATAATACTTTTTCTTGCAATAGCCATATTCTTTGCCTCCGAAGCACTTGGTTCTTTTATTCCAGTTCCTGAAATTGCTGCTTCAATATTTCGGATCGCCGAAACCATAGCCTTTAATTCAGTTGGTTCTAATGAAGCGGCGTGATCTGGACCTGCCATCGACTTATCTAAAGTGAAATGCTTTTCTATAATCTGAGCTCCGAGAGCAACAGCTGCAACTGGGACTTCAATACCTAACGTATGATCAGAATAACCAATTTCTGTAGCGAAAGTATCAGCTATATGAAGCATTGCTTTCAAATTAACATCGAGCATTGGTGTTGGATATTCCGTATTGCAATGTAAAATTGTAATTCTATCTTTAGATAATCCTGATTTTAAAAAGACATCAACAGCTAGGCGAATATCTTCAAGCGTGCACATTCCGGTTGACAAAATTACTTCTTCAAAAAGCAAGGCAGCTTTTCGCAGGTAAGGTAAATTCGTAATCTCTCCTGAAGGAATTTTCACCAATTTAAGACCAATTTCAGATAAATAATCAAGTGACTCAAGATCAAATGCTGTAGAAAAAAACTGAATATTCTTTTCTTGGCAATAGGAAATTAGCTTTTCGTGATCGGCATGAGAAAGTTCCAATTTTTTCAACATATCCAATTGAGAATCCTGATTATCTCCTGTATTCTGAATTTGATAATCAGCTTTTTTTGCTGATTTAGAAACAAGTTTATCAGCTTTGAATGTTTGAAACTTGACATAATCTACACCTGCATCTACTGCAGCGTCAACCAGCTTAAATGCATTTTCTAGACTGCCATTATGATTCACTCCAGCTTCTGCAATAATTATAACTTTGTTCTTCATTATCTTAATTTTTTAGCGGGGTTGCCAACCCAGACTTCTCCATTTGGAATATCTCTTAAAACTACGCTCCCAGCTCCAACAACAACATTTTCACCAATCGAAACTCCTTGCTTGATCACAGTATTAGCGCCTACAAATGTCTTACGTCCAATTGATACTTGTCCAGCTAATACAGAACCTGGGCCTAAATGAACAAAATCAGATATTTGACATTCATGCTCAACAATAGATCCAGAATTGATAATGCAGTAACATCCAACTTGTGCTAAGGTATTTATAATAGCATGTGCCCCTATAAAATTTCCTGTTCCTATTTTAACAAAATCTGCAACTGTACTGGTCGGATGAATAACATTTAATACTTTCTTTTCGTTATTTATAATATTTCTTACAGTAAGTTCTCTAATAGCATTATCACCGATACCTAAAATGTAGCTATCACATATATCCCAATTAAATGTATCTTTTGATTCATCGCCGATATATTGTAAATTAAATGGATTATTCTGCTTCTCTGATAAATCACTATAGAATTGGATATGCA
>Ga0308163_10002614_pt1 | contig 16225 bp, 14 predicted proteins | sample PhyTR1_FD_201037 | JGI IMG/M metagenome (GOLD analysis project Ga0308163, IMG submission 201037) | Phyllosphere microbial communities from UC Gill Tract Community Farm, Albany, California, United States - DLSLT.R1 | ecosystem: Host-associated > Plants > Phyllosphere > Unclassified | place: USA...
CCGATCCAGCTGCAGCAACCGCTGTATCGCTACCGCTAGCGCGGCTTAAGGTATATTAACGGGACGGCGCCTGTCTGCAGGCCCCGTCCCGTTTTTTATTGGAGCCCATATGCGCATGCTGTTCCGAATCCTGTTCCAGACCGTCCTGATGCTGGCCGTGCCGCTGGGCGCAGGCGCCGGATCGGCTGTCGCAGCCGCTGCCCATCCGACCCCGTCTGCCGGCAAAGCTGCCACCACCGGCACCGGCACCACGCCGGCAGTGCCGGTGGCGGTGCTGCCGGTGCAGTCTGCGGCGGCTGCCGAAGGGCCGCAGGGTGCGCTGGTGATTATTGGCGGCGGGCTGCGGCCGGATAACGACGCGGTCTGGCAGCGCATCGTCCAACTGGCAGGCGGCAAGGGCGCGCGCATCGCCGTGTTTGCGTCGGCGGCGGCCGATCCGGCGCCGGTGGCAGCGGCCATCGTCGATTATCTGAAGCGCTACGGCGCCGACGCCTTCCAGATCCCGCTGGCAGTCAAGCTGGCTGATAGCGATTTCCGCAAGGCGGCCGAAGACCCGTTGTTGGCGGATGCGGTGCGTGGCGCCGGCGGCGTGTTCTTTTCCGGCGGCGACCAGGCCCGCATCACGCAAGCGCTGGTGCGCGAGGATGGCAGCCGCAGCGCGGTGCTGGATGCGGTATGGGAGGTGTATCGCAAGGGCGGCGTGGTGGCCGGTAACAGCGCCGGTGCGGCGGTTATGAGCAGCACCATGTTCTATGCGCCGAAGACGGTATTTGCCACCTTGCGCGGCGGTGTGCGCGATGGTGAGGAGATTGCGCCGGGGCTGGGCTTCATCGGCGACGATGTTTTCGTCGACCAGCATTTCCTGGTGCGCGGACGGTTCGCGCGCATGATTCCGGCCATGCTGAAGAAGGGCTACAAGTACGGCTTGGGCATTGACGAGAATACCGCGATGGTGGTCGACAGTCGGCGGCGGGTGGAGATCGTCGGCAGCAAGGGTGCGCTGCTGATCGACCTGTCGCACGCCACCACCGATGCTGCGCGCGCCGGTTTCAACATCTCGAATGCGGTCATCAGCTATCTGGATAACGGCGATTTGTACGATTTGGGCACGCATGCTTTCACGCCGTCTCAGGCCAAGGCTGGCGGCTTGCTCAAGGCGCACAAGGACCTGGTGGCCGATCCGGTGTTTTCGCCGGATATCCTGGGCCGCAATGCGCTGGTGCAGCTGATGGAAAACCTGATGAACAATCGCCGCAGCGAGGCGATCGGCATCGCCACCAGCGGCCGCAATACGCCGCTGCCGGAGCTGGGCTTCCAGTTCACGCTGACCAAGACGCGCGACAGCGTAGCCTACGCTTCGGCGGCGCCGCAAAGCTACTCCATCCTGAATATGCGGCTCGACATTCGCCCGCTCGACATCGGGCAGTCGCTGCGCACGGAATAAGCCTTCCGCGCCGCATGTGACGCCGCGCTGGCGGCGCATTACAATGGCGGTCACTTTCCCAACTGACCGCCAGGACCACCACCATGCTCCGCCGATTCGCTTCCCTGCTGGCGCTTTTCGCCTGCACCGCCGCCCCAGCGCTGGCCGCGCAACCCGCCACCATGCGCCTCGACTACCTCCACAGCGGCAACGCCCTTGAAGAACACTACGCCATCGAACGCGTGGTCATTGAACCGCTGCCGTGGCCGGGCAACCTGCGCCAGACCATCGACAACAGCAACCGCGGCAACAATCTGGTGGAAGTGGTCGACGCCAAAACCGGCAAGCTGCTGTTCTCGCGCGGCTTCTCCACCATCTTCGCCGAATGGCGCAGCACCGACGAAGCTAGCCGCGCCAATCGCGGCTTCCAGGAATCGGTACGCTTTCCCAAACCGGAGCAGCCGGTCAAGGTCCGCATCCTCAAGCGCGATGAGCGCAACCTGTTCTCGGTGGTGTGGACCACCAGCGTCGACCCCAACGCAATGGATGTGATCCGCAAGCAGCCGCCGGCGCCAGTCAAGCCGATCGGCATCCGTGTCAATGGCCCGTCTGAAGACAAGGTCGACCTGCTGATCGTTGGCGACGGCTACACCAAAGCCGACATGAAAAAATTCGAAGCGTCAGCGCGCCGCCTGGCCGATCACCTGTTCGCAACGTCGCCATTCAAGGAGCGCGCGAACGACTTCAATGTATGGGCCATCGCGCTGCCGACCACCGAATCTGGCGTGTCGCGCCCGTCGACTGGCACGCACAAGGAATCGCCGCTCGGCACCCGCTACGATATCTTCGGCAGCGAACGTTACGTGCTGACCACCGACAACCGCGCGCTGCGCGAGCTGGCGCAGTATGCGCCGTACGAGTTTATCGAAATCCTGGTGAATAACGATACCTACGGCGGCGGCGGTATCTTCGGCCAATTCAGCACCGCAGCGGCCGGCAATGACTGGGCCAACTACCTGTTCGTGCACGAATTCGGCCATCACTTTGCCGGCCTGGCCGACGAGTATTACACCTCGCCAGTCGCCTACGCCACCGGCGGTGAGCGCCGCGAACCGTGGGAGCCGAACGCCACCGCGTTGCAGGATCCAGCCAAGCTGAAATGGAAGAAATTTGTGCAAGACGGCACACCGCTGCCGACCCCATGGCCGAAGGAAACGTATGAGACCGCATCGCGCGCCTACCAGAAGGAACGCGCCGCGCTGCGTGCCAATAACCGTCCCGAATCGGAGATGAGCGCCTTGTTCCACAAGGACCTGCAGCAAAGCACGGCGTTATTTTCGCGCGACCCGCACCGCCATACGGTCGGCGCCTTCGAGGGCGCCAACTACGAGGCCACCGGCTACTACCGGCCTGAAATGCAATGCATCATGTTCGACCGCAGCGAGAAATTCTGCTCGGTATGCGCCGAGGCGATCACCACCATCATCGATCTTTATTCCCGTCCGGAATCGTAATCAGGGTTTTAGTACGCTAGCGTACAGAGTGTTCGGCGGCTCAGCCTTAAGATTTGTCTCACGTACTCCAACAACACCGAAAGGGACATAACCATGAATAAGATTCTCGCCGCTCTGATCGCAGGTCTGTTTGCCACCGCCGCTTTTGCCCAAACCGCAGACGTCTCCAAAGCACAAGCTGACGCCAACAAGGACATCGCCAAAGCAGAACAAAAAGAAGCCAAGGCAGATGCCAAGGCCGACAAAAAAGCCAACAAAGCCGTCGCCAAGGCCGACAAAGTCCATGAAGAACAGCAAGCCAAGGTCATGACCGAGCAAGCCAAGGCCAACGAAAAAGTCGCCAAGGCCGATCCTGAAGACAAAGCCAAAGCCGCCGCCAAAGGCGACAAGGCAGTCGCCAAAGCCGCTGAAAAAGCTGAAAAGAAAACCGTGAAAGCGGACGCCAAAGCGATCAAGGAAACCGTTGACGCCACCGAAGACAAAGCGCTGGCCGCCAACAAAACCGCCGGCGTCAAAGCCAAGGCGGACGCTGAAGTAAAAGAAGCCGCCGCCAAGCACTAAAAAAACCAGGACCAGCTCCGACAAAAACCGGGGCCAGGTCCGGCACTTGGACACGGGCTCTACCGTAGCGAAAGCTACGCTAGAGCCCGTGTCCAAGTGCCGGACCTGGCCCCGGTTTTTGCGTTGGATTTAGACGATCGGGGTGAGCCCGGTCGGCTTGATTTTGGTGGCGAGTTCCTTGCCTTTGCGCGCGCGCTTGCCGAAGTGGACTGCGAGGGCCGAGGCCGACAGTTTTTCTTCCTGCGGCTTGCCGCCACGGCCGGTGCCGAACACGGTTACGCCTTTTTGGCTGATCGGCTTGGCCGCCAGCAGCGTTTCCTTGTCCGCCAGCTCGATCAGGATGACGCCGCGTCCACCGTTGGTGAGGACCTTCATTTCGTCCATGCCGAAGACCAGTACGCGCCCGCCCGACGAGAGCACCGCGACTGCGCTGGCGCTTTCCGGGATCAGCGTCGGCGGCAGCGGTACGTCGCCTTCGTCCAGCGTGACGAACGATTTGCCACCCTTGTTGCGGCTGACCATGTCGCCTGCCTTGGCGACGAAGCCGAAGCCGGCGCTGGTCGAGAGCAGCAGTTGCGTGGCGCCGTTGCCGGAGAAGTAATGCTGGATGCGCGCGCCCGGCGCCAGGTCGATCAGCGTGGTGACCGGTACGCCGTCGCCGCGCGCGTTCGGCAACGCCGCTACCGGCACCGAGTAGATCTTGCCGTTGCTGCCGAAGGCCAGCAGGTGGTCGACCGTGCGGCATTCGAACGCGCCGTATAGCGTGTCGCCGGCCTTGAAGGTGAATTGCGCAGCGTCGTGGCCGATGCCGGTGCGGGCGCGTATCCAGCCTTTTTCCGAGATGATGACGGTGACCGGTTCGTCCACCACTTTTTGCTCGACCACTGCTTTCTGCGCTTCTTCGATCAGGGTGCGACGCGCATCGCCATAGGTCTTGGCGTCGGTGTCGATTTCCTTGATGATGGCGCGCTTCATCGACGCCGGGTTGTCCAGCAGGTCTTGCAGCAGCTGCCTGTCCTTGCGCAGCTCGGCCAGTTCCTGTTCGATCTTGATCGCTTCCAGTCGCGCCAGTTGGCGCAGGCGGATTTCCAGGATGTCTTCGGCCTGGATGTCGCTCAGCTTGAAGCGCGCGATCAGCGCCGCTTTCGGTTCGTCCGAGTTGCGGATGATGTGGATCACTTCATCGATGTTGAGCAGAATCGTCTGCCGCCCTTCGAGGATGTGGATGCGCGCGTCGACCTTGCCCAGCTTGAATTGCGTGCGGCGGGTGACGGTGGCGAAACGGAAGGTGATCCATTCCGACAGGATGTCGGTCAGGCCTTTCTGGCGCGGCCGGCCGTCGCCGCCGATCATCACCAGGTTGATCGAGGCCGACGATTCGAGCGAGGTATGCGCCAGCAGCAGCAGCATGAAGTCGGTCTGGTTCTGCGTTTTCGATTTCGGCTCGAATACCAGGCGCACCGGCGCCGCGCGGCCCGATTCGTCGCGTATCGTGTCGAGCGAATTCAGGATCAGCGATTTCAGCGCCAGCTGTTCCGGCGACAGCGCTTTCTTGCCCAGCTTGACCTTGGGGTTGGTCAGTTCTTCAATCTCTTCCAGCACTTTTTGCGACGAGGTGCCCGGTGGCAGTTCGGTAACCACCGCCTGCCATTGGCCGCGCGCCAGCTCTTCGATCTTCCAGCGCGCCCGCACTTTCATGGAGCCACGACCGGTGGCGTACATGTCGGCGATTTGCTGCGCCGGCGTGATGATCTGGCCACCGCCCGGGAAGTCCGGACCCGGCACCAGCGCCATCAGCTCGGCGTGCGAGATTTTCGGATTGCGGATCATGGCGACAGCGGCCGTCGCTACTTCACCCAGGTTGTGCGACGGGATTTCCGTCGCCAGGCCGACCGCAATCCCGGAGGCACCGTTCAGCAGCACCATCGGCAGGCGTGCTGGCAGCAGGCACGGTTCTTCGGTCGAGCCGTCGTAGTTGGCCTGGAAATCCACCGTGCCCTGGTTGATTTCGTCCAGCAGCACTTTGGCAATTGGCGTCAGGCGCGCTTCGGTGTAACGCATCGCTGCTGCGCCGTCGCCATCGCGCGAGCCGAAGTTACCCTGGCCGTCGACCAGCGGGTAGCGCAGCGAGAAGTCCTGCGCCATGCGGACCATGGCGTCGTACACCGATTGGTCGCCGTGCGGATGCAGCTTGCCGAGTACGTCGCCGACCACGGTGGCTGATTTGCGCGGCTTGGCGACGCTGTTCAGGCCCATTTCGTTCATTGCGTACAGGATGCGGCGCTGCACCGGCTTCTGGCCGTCGCAGACGTCGGGCAGCGCGCGGCCCTTGACTACCGAGATGGCGTAGTCGAGGTAGGCGCGTTCGGCGAAGGTGGACAGCGTCAGCGTATCGCTGCCGTCGCCATCGTCGCCGCCGCCCAGCGGGCCGCCGAACATGCCGCCGTCGTCGCCGTTACCGTTACCGCCATTGCCGCCATTGCCATCGCCGCCGGCGCCGCCGCCATCGCCAGCGGCGCCAGGCTGGGCGCTGGCTGCGCCATCGGCCGCAGCGTCGTCACCGTCAACGGCAGGGAGGGGCTGGCCGTGCGCGTGCGCTTCTGCAGCTGCGTGGGCGGCCGCTTGTGCGGCGCTGTGGACCGGCGTGTCGGACGCGCCAGGCACGGCGGCGTTGGGCGCCGAAGCCGGCGCTGGCGCGGCCTTGCTGTCGTCCGGCGTCGCTTCGTCAAAGAGATTTGCTTGAGTCATAGTTCGGTTGTATTAGATGTCTGCGTCGGCTTCGTTGCCGTGTTCTTCGATCCAGGCACGGCGCGCGGCTGCTTCGCCTTTGCCCATCAGCATATTGAAGCGGGCCGCCGATTCGTGCAGGCCGTAGCTGCCCAGCGCCACCGGCAGCAGGCGGCGCGTGTCCGGGTTCATGGTGGTTTCCCACAGCTGCTCGGCGTTCATCTCGCCCAGGCCCTTGAAGCGCGAGATCGACCAGGCGCCTTCCTTCAGGCCATCCTTGCGCAGCTTGTCTTCGATGGCGGTCAGCTCGCCGTCGTCCAGCGCGTACAGCTTCTGGATCGGCTTCTTGCCGCGCGCCGGCGCGTCGACCCGGTACAGCGGCGGCCGCGCGATGCAGATATTGCCGTTGGCGATCAGGCCAGGGAAGTGGCGGAAGAATAGCGTCAGCAGCAATACCTGGATGTGCGAACCGTCGACGTCCGCATCGGAGAGGATGCAGATTTTGCCGTAGCGCAGGCCCGACAGGTCGGGCGTGTCCTTGACCGTGTGCGGATCGACGCCGATGGCCACCGAGATGTCGTGGATTTCATTGTTGGCGAACAGCCGGTCCTTGTCGGTCTCCCAGGAGTTGAGCACCTTGCCGCGCAGCGGCAGGATGGCCTGGAATTCCTTGTCGCGGCCCATCTTGGCCGAGCCGCCGGCCGAGTCGCCCTCGACCAGGAACAGTTCGGTGCGCGAGACCTCGCTCGATTCGCAGTCGGTCAGCTTGCCCGGCAAAACAGCGACGCCGGAAGATTTTTTCTTTTCGACTTTTTGCGCCGAGCGCAGGCGCGCCTGCGCCTGTTTGATGACCAGGTCGGCCAGCTTTTTGCCATAGTCGACGTGATGGTTCAGCCACAGCTCCAGCGCCGGCTTGGAATAGGTCGAGACCAGCCGCACCGCATCGCGCGAGTTCAGGCGTTCCTTGATCTGGCCCTGGAATTGCGGGTCCAGCACTTTCGCCGACAGCACGAAGGAGGCGCGTGCGAACACGTCTTCCGGCGTCAGCTTGACGCCTTTCGGCAGCAGCGAGTGCATTTCGACGAAGTTCTTGACTGCGCTGTACAAGCCGTCGCGCAGGCCGGATTCGTGGGTGCCGCCGTTTGGCGTCGGGATCAGGTTGACATAGGATTCGCGCACGATGGCGCCTTGCTCGGTCCAGGCCACCACCCACGATGCGCCTTCGCCCTCGGCAAAGCCCTCGGCGTCCGCGCCGGCAAACTGTTCGCCTTCGAACAGCGGGATCAGCGTATCGCCGTCGGTGGCTTGCGCCAGCGCTTCGGTCAGGTAGCCGCGCAGGCCGTCATTGTATTGCCAGGTTTGCGATTCGCCGGTCTTGGTGTTGGCCAGCGTGACCGTCACGCCCGGCAGCAGCACGGCTTTGGAGCGCAGCAGGCGTTGCAGCTCGATTTGCGAGATGGCGGCGCTGTCGAAGTATTTGGCGTCCGGCCAGACGGTGACGCGGGTGCCGGACTTCTTGCCTTCGCGCGGCGCGACCACGGAGGTCAGCGGCTCGGTCACGTCGCCGTTTTCAAATACCAGATGGTGCAGGCCGGTGCCGTTCGGCTCCTTGCGCCAGACCGTGATCTCCAGCCGCTTCGAGAGCGCGTTGGTGACCGAGACGCCGACGCCGTGCAGGCCGCCGGAGAAGGCGTAGGCGCCGCCGCTGCCCTTGTCGAACTTACCGCCGGCGTGCAACCGGGTAAAGACGATTTCCACCGTCGGCACGCCTTCTTCCGGGTGCAGGCCGACCGGGATACCGCGGCCGTCATCTTCGACGGTGACGCTGCCGTCGGCGTTCTGCGTGACGATAATGTTATGGCAATTGCCGCCCAACGCTTCGTCGGCGGCGTTGTCGATCACTTCCTGGATGATGTGCAGCGGATTCTCGGTGCGGGTGTACATGCCCGGGCGCTGCTTGACTGGTTCCAGCCCCTTGAGGACACGGATGGATGATTCGCTATAGTCGGAAACTGGTTTTTTGGTGGCCATACGTGAGCAGCTTGTGTTTTTGATACTGGGTTTATGTACAGTTCGTAGATTGTTTGCGTATTCTATCCTCAACTGCGGCAGAAGGCGGCAAAAATTGCGCAGTGCGCAATTTATACACGATGTTTACAGGGGCAGCCTACCTTTTTAGGCCGTTTTTACGCGCCGATCGCTAAGCTTTCCGGTATCGAAACGATACACCGGAGGTCTGTCATGCACGCCTTTTTCCCTACCCAGGCCGCCCAGCGCCGCGCCCGGCCGCCACGTTCCTGCCTGATGCAACTGACCGTGGACGTGGCGGCGGTGACGGAATTGCGCGCGCTGGTGATGCGGACCTGCGGCGACGCCATGCAGTTCATGCGGGTCGAAGCGTGTGACCACGGCGCCCGCGCCAAAGTCTGGCTTTGCCTGTCGCGGGCGCTGGCCGGGCAGGTGATGGCGGCCGTCATGCGCGCCTTGCCCGGTGCCGAATTCGGCCGCGTGACCGCCCTGGCACGCAGCTTTTCATTCCCCTCATCAGAGAGAAAGTAGCATCATGAAGAAACTAGTAATTGCCGCAGCCTTGTTCAGCGCATTGTCCGCCCACGCCGAGGAGGCCGCGCCGGCGCCCGAGCATGCGCTCAGCTTCAACCTCGCGGCGACCAGCGACTACCGTTATCGCGGCATTTCGCAGACGCGCTTGCAGCCAGCCTTGCAGGGCGGTGCGGATTATGTGCACGCGCCAAGTGGTTTTTACGCTGGCGCGTGGGCTTCCACGATTACCTGGGTGAAGGATGCGGGCGGCGACGGCAGCGTGGAGCTGGACCTGTATGCCGGCAAGCGCGGCCAGCTGGGTGCAGATGTGGCGTATGACGTCGGCGTGCTGACGTATGTATATGCGTCCAACCAGCTGCCGGTCAGCGCCAATACCACCGAGGTGTATGGCCAGCTGGGGTATGGCCCGGCGTATGTGAAGTACTCGCATGCGGTGACCAATCTGTTTGGTTTTGCCGACAGCAAGAACAGCGGCTATCTGGATATCGGTGCGAACATCGATGCGGGCGATGGCTGGACTGTCAATCTGCATGCTGGCCGCCAGGATGTCCGGCGTAACGATGCGGCTTCCTATACCGACTGGAAGCTGGGCGTGAGCAGGGATTTCGGCGTGGTCACCGGCGCGCTGGCGTTTATCGGCACCAATGCCAATGAGTCGGCCTACACATCGGCCGCCAACGCCAAATTCCTCGGCAAGAATGCCGTGCAGCTGACCATCAGCAAAGTGTTCTGAGTTTTAAAACAGCCGGGCCAAGCCGTCATTGTGCTTGGCCCGGCATGCTGCGTTCCTGTGGGTTTTAGTTCCTGAATGCCCCCGGCTTAGGAGGGGCAGGCTCGCGGGTGCAGCGCGCTGTAACGGTGGTCCTGGAGAGCGGCAGGGAATATTTCGCGGTAGAGGTGGCGGACTTCAGAAGCGCACAGTTTGCGATCCTGTTTGTAGGCCGGGAGTTCCAGTTCGCTGTGGCGGGAGTGATAGGTATCGCGGCCCTCTTCGAGGATCAGCGTGTCCGCCAGGCGGGCGTGCGGCAGTTGGGCGACGAAGACCAGCACGCAGCCGACTTGATGCGCCGTCAGCGGGCGGCGGCCGTGGGCCACTGTGACCAGCATGCGGGCCGAGGGGGTCACGCCTTGCAAAACCTTCAGGCGCGCCAGCAGATTGGCGCAGCCGTCGCGCTCCAGCGCCTCGGGACGCAGCAGGGCCAGGATCACGCTGGCGCGGGCTGCCCCGGCGTCCTGACCGCGCGGCGCAGCGTTGATGACCAGATCATCAAACAGTTGCGGATCGTAGGGGCCGGGATTAGGTGAGACCAGCAACACGCGCTTGCCGGCCGCCACGCGCAGCATGGCCAGGTCCTCGGCCAGGTCGGCGACGGCGCTGTCGCCGTCGATACCAGTAAGGGCGACGATCATAAGGCCTCCCGCGCGTGCGCCAGCGAATAGCGCGCGCTGTTGCCGGCCGTCGGACTATAGCGCGGGATGAGCGCAAGCGTCTCCAGCGCTGCGGCCAGCAGGCTTTTGCAGGCGGTAGTGGCAGGCACCATCGGCAGTCGCAACTCGTCGTGCAGCATGCCTTGCATGCTTAACGCGGCCTTCAGCGGCGCCGGATTCGGCTCGGAGAACAGCAGGTACATCATCGGCAGCAACTGCGCCGCCAGTGTGCGCGCTTCGTTCAGACGTTGCGCACGCACCAGGTCATATAGCTGCACATACAAATCGGTGCGGATGTGCGCCGATGCCGAAATCGCTCCATGCGCGCCGCTGCACAGCGCGGAAAACAGCAGCGGATCGTCGCCACACAGCACCGACAACGGCGTCTGCGCGAGAAGGTCGCCGATCTGTCGCAGACTACCGCCAGCCTCCTTGATGGCGGCGAACTGCGGCCGCTGTGCCAATCGCTGCGCGGTCGCCAGCTCCAGCTGCACGCCGGTGCGCGCCGGCACGTTGTACAGCACGATCGGCCGGTCGGTGGCATCGGCGATGGTCTCGAAGTGGCGCAGCAAGCCCTCCTGCGAAGGCCGCACATAGGCCGGCGTGGACACCAGATAGCCTGCCAGTTCCGCGTCGTCAAACTCCAGCATGCGGCTGGCAGCGGCAAAGGTATCGCTGCCGCCGATGCCCATCAACACCGGACAGCGCTTGCGCGCCACTTCCAGCACCGCCGCCAGCGCCGCGCTCTGTTCTGCCAGGTCAAGCTGCGGCGCCTCGCCGGTGGTGCCGCATACCACCAGCCCGTGTGCGCCATCGTCGATCACCCGCGCGGCCAGTCGCTGCAGGCGCGGCAGATCCAGCTCGCCATGCTGCATGGGCGTTACCAGCGGCACCCAGATGCCATGTAAAGAAGTCATGATGTTGAAAGGTAGTTGCGATGGATTCAGCGTAGCCAGACGCCCGTAAAAATGCTCTAAAGAGTGCCCCGCCGGCCGTAAACACGGCGTAAATTTTTACGCTTTGTTTACACCCTGCAGGCAAGTCTTTACACAATCTTTAGACCGCGCTGGCTAAGCTTCACGCTATCAAAACAAGACCTGTGAGGGTGTGATGGACTTTATATTTATCGGCGCGATGGCGTTGTTTTACCTGCTGACGGTGGCGCTGACCGCCGGATGCAACAAGCTGGGCAAGCTGGGAGAACAGCCATGAGCCCTATCTATGTGATCGGCGCCATTGCTGCTGCCGGCCTGCTGGTCTACCTGGTGGTGGCCCTGCTGAAAGCGGAGGACCTGTGATGACCACGCAATCGATCGTGCTGCTGATCGTCTTCCTCGTCGTGCTGGTGGCGCTGGCATGGCCGCTCGGCGTGCTGCTGACCCGCGTCGGCTCCGGCCGCGCCGGCAGCAGCCCGCTGCCCGGCCTGGGCTGGCTGGCCAAACTGGAAAATTTGATCTATCGCGCGGCCGGCGTCAATCCGGCCGAAGGGCAGGGCTGGAAATCGTACGCCGCCTCGCTGCTGTTGTTCAGCGTCCTCGGCGCACTGGTCACCTACGGCCTGCAACGGCTGCAAGCGTGGCTGCCGCTGAATCCTCAGGCGATGGGCAATATCAGTCCGGATTCTGCGTTCAACACCGCCGTCAGCTTCGTCGCCAACACCAACTGGCAGGGCTACAGCGGCGAACAGACCATGAGCTACCTGACGCAGATGTTGGTGCTGGCCGGCCAGAACTTCTTCTCGGCCGCCACCGGCATTGCCGTCGCCTACGCGCTGATCCGTGGCTTTGCCGCGCGCTCGGCTGCATCGATCGGTAACTTCTGGGTCGACGTGACCCGCTCGATCTTATACGTGCTGCTGCCGCTATCGCTGCTGCTGTCGGTATTCCTGATGGCGCAGGGCGTGATCCAGAACTTCAAGCCATACCAGGAAGTAGAGCTGCTCGATCCGGTCACCTACAGCCAGCCGAAAGTGGGCGGCGACGGCCAGCCACTGAAGGACGCTGCAGGCCAGCCGGTCATGGAAACGCTGACCGCCACCACGCAAACCATCGCCATGGGGCCGGTCGCCTCGCAGGAAGCGATCAAGATGCTGGGCACCAATGGCGGTGGCTTCTTCAACGCCAACTCGGCGCATCCCTATGAGAACCCGACCGCGCTGACCAACTTCGTGCAGATGCTGGCGATCTTTTTGATCCCCACCGCGCTGTGCTTCGCCTTCGGCCACATGGTCGGCGACCGGCGCCAGGGCTGGGCGGTGCTGGGCGCGATGACGGTGCTGTTCGTGCTCTGCACCTGCGTGGTGATGGGCGCCGAGCAAACCACCCATCCGGGCCTGCAGGCGCTCAACGTCGACCAGAGCGCCAGCGCGCAGCAATCGGGCGGCTACATGGAAGGCAAGGAGACCCGCTTCGGCATCAGCGCCTCGTCGCTGTTCGTGGCGGTCACCACTGCCGCCTCGTGCGGCGCGGTCAATACCATGCACGACTCGCTGACGCCAATCGGCGGCCTGGTGCCGATGCTGCTGATGCAGTTCGGTGAAGTGATCTTCGGCGGTGTCGGCTCGGGGATGTACGGCATGCTGGTGTTTGCCATCATGGCAGTGTTCATCGCCGGCCTGATGATCGGCCGCACGCCGGAATACCTGGGCAAGAAAATCCAGTCCTACGAAATGAAGATGACGGCGATCGCCATCCTGGTAACGCCGACGCTGGTGCTGGCCGGTACCGCCATCGCCGTATTGTGCGAGGCCGGCAAGGCCGGCATCGCCAACCCCGGCGCGCACGGCTTCTCGGAAATCCTGTACGCATTCAGTTCGGCCGCCAACAACAACGGCAGCGCCTTCGCCGGGCTGTCGGCCAACACGCCGTTCTACAACAGCATGCTGGCGATCGCCATGTGGTTTGGCCGCTTCGCCATGATCGTACCGATCCTTGCCATCGCCGGCTCGCTGGCCGGCAAGCAGCGGCTGGAGGCCAACGCCGGCACCATGCCGACCCACGGCGGCATGTTCATCGGCCTGTTGTGCGGTGTGGTGGTGCTGGTCGGCGTACTGAATTATGTGCCAGCGCTGGCGCTCGGCCCGGTGGTCGAACACCTGCAGCTGTTTGCCCAATAAGGAATCATCATGTCATCTACAACGCAAAAAGAGGCAACCCTGTTCACCAATGCGCCGGCCCGCAAGCTGCGCATGTTCGACGCGCAGCTGGTGCTGCCGGCCATCGTTGATTCGTTCCGAAAGCTGCACCCGCGCACCCAGCTACGCAGCCCGGTGATGTTCGTGGTCTATGTCGGTAGCATCATCACCAGCCTGCTGGCGGTGCAGGCGCTGACCGGCCAGGGAGAGGCGCCAGCCGGCTTCATCATCGCCAGCGCCGTCTGGCTGTGGTTCACCGTATTGTTCGCCAACTTCGCCGAAGCGCTGGCCGAAGGCCGCAGCAAGGCGCAGGCGGCATCGCTGCGCAGCCTGAAGCAAACGGTCACCGCCAAAAAGCTGGCCACGCCAAAACATGGCACAACCTGGCTGCCGGCACCGGCGCTGGATCTGCGCAAGGGCCATTACATCCTGGTCGAAGCGGGCGATGTGATCCCGATCGACGGCGAAGTCATCGAAGGCGTGGCCTCGGTCGACGAAAGCGCCATCACCGGCGAATCAGCGCCGGTGATACGCGAGTCGGGCGGCGACTTTTCCTCGGTCACCGGTGGCACGCGGGTACTGTCGGACTGGCTGGTGGTGCGCGTCAGCGCCAACCCTGGCGAGACCTTCCTAGACCGCATGATCTCGATGGTGGAGGGCGCCAAGCGCCAGAAAACGCCGAATGAAATCGCGCTGACCATCCTGCTGGTGGCGCTGACCATCGTGTTCCTGGTGGTGACGGTGACCCTGCTGCCGTTCTCGCTGTTCTCGGTATCCGCCGCCGCCGCAGCGGGTGTGGTCACCAAGCCGGTCACCATCACGGTGCTGATCGCGTTGCTGGTGTGCCTGATCCCGACCACCATCGGCGGCCTGTTGTCGGCCATCGGCGTGGCCGGCATGAGCCGCATGATGCAGGCCAATGTGATCGCCACCTCGGGCCGCGCGGTGGAAGCAGCCGGCGACGTCGACGTGCTGCTGCTGGATAAAACCGGCACCATCACGCTGGGCAACCGCCAGGCCGCCGCCTTCGTGCCGGCGCCGGGCGTCAGCGAGCAGCAGTTGGCCGACGTGGCGCAACTGGCCTCGCTGGCCGACGACACGCCGGAAGGCCGCAGCATCGTGGTACTGGCCAAGCAGAAGTTCAACCTGCGCGAGCGCGAGATGGCGTCGTTGAACGCGGTGTTCGTACCGTTCAGCGCGCAAACGCGGATGAGCGGTGTCGATCTGCCAGCCGATGGCGCGGCGGCTGGCGCTGGCATTGTTGCTGTGCGCGCGATCCGCAAGGGCGCGGCGGAAACCGTGCGCAAGTACGTCGAATCGCTGGGGCAGTCGTATCCGGGCGAGGTCGCGCGCAGTGTCGACGACATCGCGCGTCGCGGCAGCACGCCGCTGGTGGTGGTCGATAACGGCCGCGTGATGGGCGTGGTCGAGCTGAAGGACATCGTCAAGGGCGGCATCAAGGCGCGCTTTGCCGAATTGCGCCGCATGGGCATCAAGACCGTGATGATCACCGGCGACAACCGGCTGACCGCCGCCGCGATTGCCGCCGAAGCGGGCGTCGACGATTTCCTGGCCGAAGCCACGCCGGAAGACAAGCTGAAACTGATCCGACAGTACCAGGCAGAAGGCCGGCTGGTGGCGATGACCGGCGACGGCACCAACGACGCGCCAGCGCTGGCGCAGGCAGACGTGGCGGTGGCAATGAACTCGGGCACGCAGGCGGCCAAGGAAGCCGGCAATATGGTCGACCTGGACTCGAATCCGACCAAGCTGCTGGAAATCGTCGAAATCGGCAAGCAGATGCTGATGACGCGCGGCTCGCTCACCACCTTCTCGATCGCCAACGACATCGCCAAATACTTCGCCATCATCCCGGCGGCATTCGTCGGCACCTATCCGCAACTGAAGGCGCTGGACATCATGCAGTTGGCCAGCCCTGCGTCGGCCATCATGTCGGCGGTAATCTTCAATGCGCTGATCATCGTGGTGCTGATCCCGCTGGCGCTGAAAGGCGTGCAATACCGTGCGATCGGTGCAGTGGCGCTGTTGCGCCGTAACCTGCTGCTGTATGGGGTGGGTGGCCTGATCCTGCCGTTCATCGGCATCAAGGCCATCGACATGCTGCTGGCCGCGTTCAACCTGATCTAACCTGATTCGACATCGCCTAATTTCGTCTACCCACCGTCGTTCCCGCCAGCGCGGGAATGACGTTACCCTGGAGTCTCCATGACATCACAACTTCGTCCCGCCCTCAGCGTCTTCGCCGCACTGACCCTGATCTGCGGCGTTTTCTATCCGCTCGCCGTGACCGGCATCGGCAGCGCGGTATTTCCAGCGCAGGCTAGCGGCAGCATGGTGGAAGTCAACGGCAAGGCGGTCGGCTCGTCGCTGATCGGCCAGGCCTTCACCTCGCCGCGCTACTTCTGGGGCCGTCCATCGGCCACCGCGCCGATGCCGAACAACGCGGCCGGCTCGGGCGGCGCCAACCAGGGCCCAACCAACCCGGCCTTGCTGGACGCCGTCAAAGGCCGCATTGACGCACTGCGCGCCGCCGAAGCGGCAGCCGGCACGGTTAACACCGCCGCAGTCGCGGGCGCGGTGCCGGTCGACCTGGTCACGGCGTCGGCCAGCGGTCTCGATCCGGAGATCAGCGTCGCCGCTGCACGCTACCAGGCGGGCCGGGTCGCTGCCGCACGCAAGATCAGCCACGAACAGGTGCTGGCGCTGATCGAACGCCACACGCAGGCGCAATGGTTCGGCTTCTTCGGCGAGTCGCGCGTCAACGTGCTGGCGCTGAACCTGGCGCTGGACCGCGCGCAGCCGCGCGGCCAAGGCTAACAGAAGGTACAATCCGCGCATGGCCATGTTCCCCCACGA
>Ga0308163_10002616_pt1 | contig 16217 bp, 12 predicted proteins | sample PhyTR1_FD_201037 | JGI IMG/M metagenome (GOLD analysis project Ga0308163, IMG submission 201037) | Phyllosphere microbial communities from UC Gill Tract Community Farm, Albany, California, United States - DLSLT.R1 | ecosystem: Host-associated > Plants > Phyllosphere > Unclassified | place: USA...
GCTGAACACGTCATTTCCCAGAACATGTCCCACCAGAATCAGCGCCGTGCGCCTGAAGCCCTTCTCACGCACCTTTTGTTCGATATCACCAAGCGTCCCGGTCACCCAGTCCTGATCGGGCCAACTGGCGCGATGAACGACTGCCATCGGGCAATCAAAGCCGTAGTGCGGTGCCAGCTCCGCGACGATCTTCCCAAGATTGTTGACCCCCAGGTGAATCGCCATGGTCGCCTTGTGCCGCGCGAGGTCACCCAGCGCTTCGCCTTCGGGCATCGCGGTCTTGTCGCCGTACCGAGTCAGAATCACGCTTTGTGAGACATCCGGCAGCGTTAGCTCGGTGCCCAGCAGCGCGGCGCAAGCGGCAGTTGCGGTGACGCCGGGGATGATTTCGAAGGGGATGCCGAGCTCGCGCAAACAACGAATCTGTTCGCCAATGGCGCCGTACAGGCTCGGGTCGCCGGAGTGCACGCGCGCCACGTCCTGCCCGTTTGCATGAGCGGATTTCATCAGGGCGATGATCTGTTCCAGATGCAATTGCGCGCTGTTCGTCACCTGAATCGCCTGATGGCCTTCCAGAACGGCCTCCGGAACCAGCGATCCAGCGTAGATGATGACCGGACAGGTGCGGATCAGACGCTGGCCTTTGACGGTGATCAGGTCCGGATCGCCGGGGCCTGCGCCGATGAAGAAAACGGTCATGGGGTCTCCAGAGGGTTCAGATTAAAGCGTTGTCTCGCTTCATGTAGGAGCGCGCTTGCCCGCGATTGCGGTGTGTCTGTAATTAAATGGCCATCTGACACACCGCAATCGCGGGCAAGCGCGCTCCTACAATGGGTTGTGTCCGGCCAACGCGAACGTCGCTTGGGAACTGTTGCGTCGCTCGATCAGCAACGTGACAGGCGAGCCGCTTAATCGCGACGTCATCGCCAGCGCCGCACTCTCTGCCACGCCATAACAACCCGTGTGGTCGAAAGCGATCTGTGAGCGGTGGCTCAGGTGCGGCTCGAAAACCGTCAGCTCATCCGCGCTGAAAAAACCGATCGGCAGCTGGAGTTGTTCCGCCAGCGCCAGCAGCCCGGCCTCGGTCGATTTGCTGTCGATGGAGGCGAGGGCGGTCACATCACTCAATGTCAGCGCGTGGTCCCGCAGGCAGACGTCAATCAGCCCCAGCAGCGCCGACGCGGGGCAACCGCGCTGGCAGCCGAGGCCAATCACCCGGATCGGCCGGTTGCCGGGTTCACTCATACGGCGTGGTTCAGACCTTCGTGCGCCGATTGGGCTGCGCTGCGGCGAAACAGCCAGGCGCTGATCCAGCCCAACGCAACCCAGAAGGCGGCGTTGGTCAGCAACGAGGCGATCTTGAATTGTGCCTCCAGTGCTTCTGGCGCCAATGCCGAATGAACGTCTGGCTGGGGTGCGCCAACGACGTGTGGAATCACCAGGATCACGGCCCCCAGCACTTTCAACAGCCCGTGACGGGCGAAGACGATCAGCGCCAGACCGACTGCCGTCGAGGCGGCAGTGCTCGCCCACCAGATTTGCCGCTGGGTCAGGTCGGCGGCCGCTGTGCCTGGCAGCTCAGGCGGCAAGCCCAGGGTTGGCGCGAGGACGAATACGGCAAAACCGGCCAGCCCCCAGAGTGCGCCTTGGCGCGTGGCAGTCGGCATGCGCAAGGTGTAGAGCGCAGCCAGCATCAGCGCGAAACCGACGGCGACGACCAGGTTCCCGCCCGTGGTGGACAGCACGCGCTGCCAGCCATCTTCGGGCTCCCAGGCCTCTTCGTCGTGAACATGAGCGGCCATGGCACCTTCAGCATGCGCGTGCTGTCCGGTGGCCGGGGCTTTCTCATAGGTTTCGGCTTCGTGGATCAAGGGAGCGACCCAAAAGCTTTGCAGCAGGGTCAGCAACAGGGCGGCGAGCAGTCCCGTGAAACCGGCCGTTTGAGCGATTCGCTTGAACATGGCGACAGGTCTCAATGGCAAGGGAAGGCGGCGCTGTGACGGGTATCGTGCGCAGCGTTGTGCACGGCGTCGATATGCGAGAAACCGGCGAAGTACACCAGGCACGCGCCAAGGATCATCGCGCTGATGGCGGCGGTCAGGCGTTGGGTCTGAGTCGTGATGTGGCTGGATGTCTGGCGGGTGGTGCTGATCGACATGGCGCTTCCCTCTGAAATGTCAGCGGACGGGAAGGCGCAAGGCACACGGCGGACGAGCGTCGGCCATGAACTCAACAGCGCCCGCCCACCGCAGGTTTGTTATGTGTCGTTGTCGGGCCGGTCTCCGGGCTTGCGAGGGACACGTGCAACTGCCACATGCCTTCAAGAATCGCCTTCCCATATCGCTACCGACACAGTGGATCTGACTCTTCACTCACTTACCGTTGCGGGGGCAGCGCCGGACTTGCACACACCTTGAGGTCTGCACGCACCGGTTTCCCGTTTCACCCTGTGAAGGGCACCCGTAACAAGGCGTGTAGGAGACCACGGTGTGGTGCGTCAGTCAATCGGAGTGGCGTGAAGGGAGAGAGCCCATCGCTGCCCTTCAACGATGATCTATCGAATATCGATAGATCGAAGAGGCTTTAACGACGCATTTGCCGCAGAAACGACCGTCACAGCGAAAGGCACTTGTGCGTTTGACGATATCGAATATAAATAGCTCTATATCGATTATCGATACAGGTGAATCTTGAAAGCATCGGCCGATCTCTTCAGTTGTCTCTGGCAGGCTCAGTCCCCTGCGCCGGCTTTCGTCGCGAAGCTTCCGCCGCGTGCCCGCTGCGTGGTGATCGGTGCGGGATACACCGGGCTGTCCACCGCGCTCGAACTGGCGGCGGGTAACGGCGACGTGGTGGTGCTGGATGCCCTGAGCATTGGCGCGGGTGCTTCGGGTCGTAATGGCGGACAGGTGATTCCCGGACTCAAGCTGAACCCCGATGAGCTGGAGCACCGGTTTGGGCCGTCGAAGGGCGCCGCGCTGGCCGATCTCGTAGGCGACGCAGCTCAACATGTATTCGACCTGATCAAGCGTCTGGGCATTGAATGCGGTGCGCGTCAGAACGGTTGGGTCCAGGCGGCTCATCACGAGGCCGCGCTGGACAACCTGTTGAGCCGTGCCGTTCAGTGGCAGTCGCGCGGCGGCGATGTGCAGGTACTCGATCAGGCCCAGACCACGCAGTTGCTGGGCACGTCTATCTACAAAGGCGCGCTGCTGGACCAACGGGCGGGGCAGTTGCAGCCTTATCAGTATGTCCAGGGGCTGGCCGCTGCAGCCCGGTCACGCGGGGTGAAGATCTTCGAACATTGCGCGGCGTTACAGTTGCGACGTGGCGAAGGCGGCTGGACCGTCATCACGGCTGATGGAGAGATCCGCGCAGAACAGGTGGTCATCGCCACCAATGCCTACTCATCCCCTTTGCTGCGTGCGTTGCCGCACACTTACGTCACGTTGTGGAGCTTGCAAGCTGCTACGGCGCCGTTGTCCGCTGCGTTGCTTGAACAGGTTCTTCCGGGCGGGTTGCCCGTTTCCGACACGTTCCGTGTGCTGCGCTACTTTCGGCGAACCGACGACGGCCGCTTCGTGCTCGGCACGCGCGGCGCCTTTCGCGACGAGCTTAACAGTGGCGACGTTGCACGCGTGCGAGCGGAGATGCTGGACATCTATCCGATGCTGGAAAATGCGCCGATCACCCACTGCTGGTGCGGTCGCGTGGCCGTGCCGGCCGCCAGTATTCCGATGCTCAGCCAGCCAGAGCCGGGTTTGACCGTCGCGCTGGGTTATTACGGCCGTGGCGTGGCGATGGCGACACGCATGGGCGGGCTTGTCGCCGACCTTGTGAACGGCTTGCCACCCGAAGAGAGCGCCTACCCGGTAACGCCGTTCAAGGCCATGCCCGCCGCGCCCTTGCACCGCAACGTGGCTCGGGTCGCGGCCAACGTCATGCGTTTTCAGGACCTGTTCGAACGTCGGGTCAGGGGAGGCAAACGATGAGCCGATCACATGCAGAGGTCCCAGCAGACATGACGCTGTCCGTGACCCAACCGCCACGGCGCTCTCGCGCCAGGGTATTCGACGCATTGCTCAACCTGCCGGGCGGCTTGATCACCTGCACCTTGATCCTTTTCGCGCTTGGGTTGCTGCTGTACATGAGCCTGCGGGTGAACGACGGGCAGATCATCGGCTCGGCATTCAGTCTCGACAACCTGTGGTCGGCATTGACCGATCCGCTGACGCGGCTGGTTTTGCTGCGCTCGATCGTGCTCTCGGCCATCGTCACACTCGCGACCGTAGTGCTGGCGTTTCCGGTGGCGTACTTCCTCGCGTTCCGCGCCGGTCGCTGGCGCCACCTGCTGCTGTTTCTGGTAACCCTGCCGTTCTGGACCAGTTACCTGTTGCGGGTCTTCGCCTGGAAAATCGTCCTGGCCTATAACGGCGTGCTCAATTCGGCATTGATGCAATTGGGGGTGATCGATGCACCGCTCAACGGGCTGCTCAACACGCCTTCCACCGTAGTGATTACGCTTGCCCACGCTTACGCAGCCTTCGCTGTCCTGCCACTTTACATCTGCCTGCAAGGGTTGCCGAAGAACCTGTTCGAAGCCGCGGCGGACCTGGGTGCCAAGCCTTATCAAGGGTTCTTTCGGGTGGTCTTGCCGTTGTCTGTGCCGGGCATCCTGTCCGCAGCGTTGGTGGTGTTCGTGCCCACGGTGGGCGATTACGTGACCCCGGCGCTGGTTGGCGGCCCTAACAGCTCGATGATCGGCACCCTGATTCAGGCCCAGTTCGGCAAGGCCAACGATTGGCCGGCCGGTGCAGCGCTGGCGGTGATCAGCATGATCGCCATTGCAATCGTCGTGGTGGCGGCGCGCTGGATCATCACCCGCTGGAGCACACGCACATGAGCCGTTACCTGACGCGTCACTGGCTGGTGGGCTACGTCGCAGCGTATCTGGTGTTCCTGTACCTGCCGACGCTGCTGATTCCGGTTTTCTCGTTCAACGATTCCATCGCGCCCGCGTTTCCGCTCAAAGGTTTCACGCTGCAGTGGTATCAAAGCCTGATGGACGATCCACGCCTGCGCAATGCGGCATTGAATAGCCTGGTGGTCGCCAGCACGGCGGCAGCGATTGCCACCGCTGCCGGTTGTTTGATCGCCTACGCCGACTTGCGTCGCAGCTCGCCGCTGGCGCGCGGTATCTCATTGCTGGCGCGGCTGCCCATTCTGTTGCCGGGCGTGGTGTTGGGCATTGCATTGCTGGTGGGCGTCAACCTGATCGGGCCGGGGCCTTCGCTGGGCGCTATCGTCGTTGGCCACGTATGTTTCTGCCTGCCGACCACGGTGGTGGTGATGCGCAGCCGGTTCGCGGTCTTCCCGCGCAGCCTGGAGGATGCGGCCATGGACCTGGGCGCGGATGAGTGGACGACGTTCCGCCGGGTCGCATTACCGCTGGCGCTGCCGGGCCTGCTGTCCGCGTTCATGCTGGCGTTTATCACCTCGTTCGACGAGTTCATCGTCGCGTTTTTTCTGGTTGGCACCGAACCCACCTTGCCGATCTACATCTGGAGCCAACTGCGTTTTCCCAAGCAACTGCCGAGCGTGATGGCGCTCGGCACGGTGATCCTCGTGGTCTCCGTGATTCTGGCTGCGCTGGCCGAGCACCTGCGGCGTCGCGGCACCCGTTCCTCTGCCAATTCCACAATGAAATAGCTCGGAGGTCTCATGAAAATCCGCATGACTGATTCACGCGCCTGGGTATTGGGCCTGAGCGCTTTTGCTCTCGGCGCCACGTTGTTGCAGCAGGGCGCGCAGGCTGCCGACAGCGGCAAGCTGACCTATTTCACCTGGTCGGGTTACGAATTGCCGCAGTTTCACGGCGACTTCGAAAAAGCCCACGCAGGGCAGGTGGATATTTCGGTGTTCGGCGATGACGACGACGCGCTGTCCAAGGCGCGCGCGGGCTTCCATCCGGACCTCGCTCACCCGTGCTACGACAAGCTGGACCGCTGGAAACAGGCGGGCCTGATTCAACCGCTGGACCCTAAACGCTTGAAAAACTGGGACCAGATTTTCCCGGTCCTGCAGAAGCTGCCGGGCATCGTCGACGCGGACGGCAAGGTCTGGATGGTGCCGTGGGACTGGGGCAATACCTCGATCCTGTACCGCACTGACCTGGTGAAAAACCCGGAAGCGACCTGGAAGATGTTCTTCGATCCGGCGTCGCCCTATGCCGGGAAGATGGCGACCATCGATGCGGTGCACGACACGCCGCTGGTGGCCGCGTTGCTGGCGGGCGTCGATCCGTTCAAGAAGATGGATGACAAACAGCTGGAGAAAGTGGGCGCGATGCTGCGTCAGCAACGGCCGTTGATGTCGTCTTACACCACCGACATGACTTCGGTTGAACAGAGCCTGGCGAGTGGGGAACTGGTCGCGGCCATGGCCTGGAACGCGTCGGCCACGGCGTTGAAGAAACAGAACGTGCCGGTGGCGTTCATGAAGCCCAAGGAAGGCATGCTGACCTGGGTCTGCGGCATGGTGATGCTCAAGGACGCCAAGCATGTGGACCTGGCGTACGACTTCATCAATGCGCGGATGAACCCCGAGTCGGGGGCAAGCCTGATCAACGAGTACGGTTACGGCAGCGCGAGCGAGGCTGCCTTCAAACAAGTCCCAGCCGCCAAGCTTGAGGAACTCTCGTTGCCCAACGACCCGGAAACTATGTTGCGGGACACCGTGTTGACCAAGCCGATTCCCAGCAATGACGAGCTGGCCAAGCTGTTCGAACGGGTCAAGGCGGGCGGTTGATGGCGCGCGTGATTCTGGCCGAAGGCGTGTAGGAGCACGCTTGCTCGCGTCCGTTGGGTAGAAGCGGATCGCGCAACGGCATTCAGTCCATTACTTCAACGAGGAATTCGCTCGTGACAGACACCCGCGTGGTCAGCCTCAGAGGCGTCAGCAAGCGCTACACCGAGAGCATTCTCAGCGTCGATAACATCGACCTGGACATTGCCAGCGGCGAGTTCATCAGCCTCTTGGGGCCGTCGGGTTGTGGCAAGACCACGACCTTGCGGCTCATCGCCGGGTTCGAAGGACCGACGTCGGGGAAAATCTTCATCGATGGGCAGGACCTGACCGACGCGCCGCCGTATGGGCGTCCGGTGAACACGGTGTTTCAGGACTACGCGCTGTTTCCGCACCTCAATGTCAGCGACAACGTCGGCTTCGGCCTGAGCCTTGCAGGCGTCGGCCCAGGTGAGGCGCGCACGCGGATTCGCGACATGCTTGAGCTGGTGGGGCTGGCGGACAAGGCCAAGGCGCGGGTTCAGGACCTGTCCGGCGGGCAGCAACAACGGATTGCCATGGCCCGCGCATTGGTGTGCAGACCACGGGTGTTGTTGCTGGACGAACCGCTTTCCGCGCTCGACGCGCACCTGCGCCAGCACATGCAAGTCGAGCTCAAGCGCCTGCAATCGCAACTGGGCACGACCTTCGTGATGGTCACCCACGACCAAACCGAGGCACTGTCGATCTCCGACCGCATCGCGGTCATGCGCAATGGCCGCATTGAGCAGGTCGCCGGTCCTGCGGCGCTTTATGATCAACCCGCGACAACTTTCGTCGCCGGCTTCATTGGCGCGAGCAACCTGCTGCCTGGCGAAGTGACGGGCACCAACAGCCCTTTGTTCAGGGTCAAGGTCGGGGCGATGCAGATGTTGGCGCGCAGTGACCAACCCTTGCGTTCCGGGGATCGGGTCACGGTCTCGTTACGGCCTGAAGACGTGCGCGTGGAAACACGCCCGACCCACGACGATGCCTCGATGACCCAGGCCACGGTGGTGCAAACCCTGTTTCACGGGCGCTCATTGCGCATTCAGGTCAGCGTGCCGGGCGTCGATGCCTTGACCCTTGACCTGCCCCGCGATGGCAATGCGCAGCATAACGAGGCCTTGCGTCCGGGAGATGGCATTTACCTGAGCGTGGCGCCGGGTGTGGCCCGGGCATTTTCCGCCGCGCCGGTTTGATCCGGCGATCTTTTCAATGTTCGTTCTTGCAGGGTGTGTTCATGACCACGATCTACCAGACACTGTCGCAACGCAGTGCCGCCGACTGGCAGCAGCGCTTGAGCCAGTTCGACTACCGCATCAGCAACTTCATCGACGGCGAACACTGCGCAGCGTTGAGCGGCGACACCTTCGAGGTGGTCAATCCGGCCACGGGTAAAGTCCATGGCACGGCGCCACGCAGCCAGGCGCAAGACATCGATGTGGCGGTCAAATCCGCCCGACGCGCGTTCAAGTCAGGCAGTTGGTCCCGTCTTGCGCCAAGGGACCGGATGGCCGTGCTCTATCGTTTCGCGCAGTTGATCGAGGCGCAGGTCGAAGCCTTTGCCATGCTCGACGTGCTGGACATGGGCAAACCGATCACCGACATGCTGGAGGTGGACGTGCCGTATTCGGCTTTGTCGTTTCAATTCTTCGCCGAGACCATCGACAAACTGGAAGGCGCGGTCACCAGCACCACGCCGGAGGCGCTGCATTACATCCTGCGCCAACCGCTGGGGGTGGTCGGGCTGATCGTGCCGTGGAACTATCCGCTGTTGATGGCCGCCTGGAAACTTGCGCCGGCGCTGTCAATGGGCAACTCGGTGGTGCTCAAGCCCGCCGAGCAGTCGCCGTCGAGCGCCGTACTGCTGGCCGAACTGTTCATTCAGGCGGGCGGACCGCCAGGCGTGTTCAACGTGGTTCAAGGGTTGGGCGCCGAAGCGGGGGAGGCCCTGGCGCTGCACATGAACGTCGACAAAATCGGCTTCACTGGTTCGGTCGATGTCGGCAAAAAAATGTTTGTCTATGCCGGTCAATCGAACATGAAGCGCGTCACCACCGAATGTGGCGGTAAAAGCCCGCAGATCATCCTGGACGACGTTGCCGACCTTGATCGCGCGGTGAGCTATGCGGTGAACGGCATTTACGCCAATCAGGGCGAGGTGTGCAACGCCGGCTCTCGCTTGCTGGTGCAGGACAGCATATATGACGCGTTCATCGAACGCTTCACGTCGGTGGCGCAAGGGCGATTCGTGCCGGGGGACCCGTTTGACCCGAACACGCGTATGGGCTCGATGGTCTCGTTCCAGCAGCAGAAGCGCGTGTTGGGCTACATCGACAAGGCCAATACCGAAGGGGGTCGGCTGGTGTTCGGTGGCGGGGTGCCGCACGGTCTGGAGCACGGCGCCTTCGTCAGTCCGACGCTCTACGCCGACGTTTCGCCTGACATGACGCTGGCTCGTGAAGAGGTGTTCGGTCCTGTGGCGGCGGCCATTCGCGTCAAAGGCCTGGAGCACGCGCTGGAGATTGCCAACGACTCGATCTATGGCCTCGCGGCGTCCGTCTGGACCCAGAACATCGACAAGGCGCTGACCTTCGCTCGCGATGTGGAGGCCGGGATCGTCTGGGTCAACTGCTTCGATCACGGCGACATGACTCAACCCTGGGGCGGTTTCAAGCAGTCGGGTAACGGCCGCGACCGGTGCCTGGAGGCGCTGACCCAGTATTCGCAGACCAAATCGGTCTGGGTTCATCTGGGCGGTTGACGAAGGTATCGTGTCGGGTACAGTCGCTTTTTTTGCCTGTACCCGCCGCGAGCGCCAGTCAGTCAATAACAACGCCAACATTCGCGAGCGCTCATGAGCCTAGATTCCATGCCTGACGAAAAACTGCCCGCCGAGAAAATCGCGCCCGAGGACTCGCCATTGTTCGCCAGCACGCTGGCACGCGGTCTTGAAGTGATCATGGCGTTTCGTGCCGGAAACCCGAGCATGAACCTGCCCGAGATCGCCGCTGCGACCGGCATCACCAAAAGTGCGGCGCAGCGCTTCGCCTTCACCCTCGAAGCTTTGGGGTACCTGCGCAAGGACCCGCAAAGCAAACGCTATCAATTGACGCCGCGCGCCTTGTCGCTGGGTTTTGGTTACCTGCAGACCGACAGCCTGATTGACCGGGCTTCGCCGTACCTGCATCAACTCAACCGGGAATGCCACGAAAGCTGCAACCTGTCCGAGCCGGACGGGCATGAGATGGTCTTTGTCGCGCGTTTCCCCAGCCATAATCAGGTGATGATTCCGATGCCGTTGGGACTGAGCCTGCCGATGTATTGCACTGCGTCAGGGCGAGCGTACCTGTCCCGACTCGACCCCCAGGCTTGCGCCGATTTGCTTCGCGCGATGCCGCGCCCGATGCACACGCACGCCACGATCACCGATCTGGACGCTTTACTCGACACCATTGCCGAGGCACGGGAAGAGGGCTACAGCAGCATTGAGGGTGAGTATTTTCTGGGAGACATCAGCCTGGCAGCGCCCATTGTCGATGCGGGTGGCACGCCGTTGGGTGCAATCAACATCTCGGTACCGGCCAGCCGCTGGAGTTTCCAGGACGCGCGCAAAGCCTTCGGTCCTTCGCTGATTCATACTGCGCATGCCATTTCCAGCGCGGGTTGGAGTCAGCGGGCGGGTGGGTTCCGTTGATGGCTGTCGGGATTTGCCGTGAGCAGGATTTGCGGCAACGGCATGACCTGTGGGATCGAGATGGGTCTGGGCGGCATTCCGAGGAAGGTGGTGCGTCAGACACCTCTACGGTGAATGATCCTCCGCATTCGTCAGCAAGCTGACTCCCACAGATTTCACACCTGCCAGGACACCCAGCGTGCCCGTTGACGCGGAGCGTCGATCGCTGCGTGACCACGCGGAGCGTGGGAACGATCACAAGATTCATGGATGTCCGCTGTGCTTTTGATTCTGCCGAAGGCGTAGGAGTCCGGCTTGTCCGACGATCTGCTGCGAAGCAGTAGCAAATGCCCCACGTATCCCGTTTGCTCGTTGACCTTCGCCTGACCACTGCGTAGCCTTGCGCACTTGAGGTTCGCCAACTCGGGTTTCCCGACACCGGCGCTAAGAAGGGAATGCGGTCCATGCCGCAGCTGCCCCCGCAACTGTAAACGGTCATGTTCATTGCACAGCCACTGCGCGAGCGGGAAGGCGTGATGAATGCGAGAAGCCTGACGACTGCGTCAGCCACTTCGCCGCCGTGAGCCAGGAGACCTGCCTCGAAGACGGGCCTGCTTTCAGCAAGGCCCTGCGAATTCTCATTACAACCGGGCGGGGTGATCCGGTGGCGAATCGAATGGCGAGCCTGTCGAACTCGACGGCTGCGCGGTTCTCGTCCTGCTTGCCCGCCGCTACGCCATAGGGCATCGGATGAAAACACTGGCCAAACTTCCCGTCACCATCGTCACCGGCTTTCTCGGTTCGGGCAAAACCACCCTGTTGCGTCACATGCTCGACAACGCCGAAGGGCGCCGTATCGCGGTGATCGTCAACGAGTTCGGCGAGCTGGGCATCGACGGCGAAATCCTCAAGCAATGCACCATCGGCTGCACCGAAGAAGAAGCCAACGGTCGCGTCTATGAACTCGCCAACGGCTGTCTGTGCTGCACCGTCCAGGAAGAGTTCTTCCCGGTGATGCAGGAACTGGTCGCCCGCCGTGGTGATCTGGACCATATCCTCATCGAAACCTCCGGCCTTGCTCTACCAAAACCGCTGGTTCAAGCCTTCCAGTGGCCTGAGATCCGCAACGCGTGCACCGTTGACGCCGTCATCACCGTTGTCGACAGCCCGGCCGTGGTTGCGGGTACGTTCGCGGCATTTCCGGATCAGGTCGATGCGCAGCGCAAACTCGACCCTAACCTGGACCACGAGTCCCCGTTGCACGAGCTGTTCGCCGACCAACTGGCGAGCGCCGACCTGGTCATCCTCAACAAGGCCGACATGCTCGACGCTCACGCATTGGCTGCGGTGCGCGCTGAAGTTGCCGAAGAACTGCCGCCTGCCGTGAAAGTCATCGAAGCCAGCAAGGGCCAGTTGCCGATCAGCGTCCTGTTGGGTTTGGGCGCCGAGTCGGAGCTGCACATCGATGGGCGCAAGACGCACCACGATCACCACGAGGGCGATGACCATGACGATCACGACCATGACGCGTTCGATTCGATTTCCATCTCGCTGCCGCAAGCCGACGAAGCGCTGTTGCTCGACGCCTTGACCCAGGCGGTCGTTCAGCACGACATTCTGCGCGTCAAAGGGTTCGCCGCGATTCCCGGCAAACCGATGCGTTTGTTGGTGCAGGGCGTCGGCACCCGTTTCGACAAGCACTTCGACCGCGCCTGGAAGGCCGACGAAGAGCGTCTGACCCATCTGGTGCTGATTGGCCAGGAACTCGACGCGGACGTGCTTGAGGCCCAGTTGCGCGCTGCCGTCACGGCGGCCGAGATCAAAGGCTAAGCCATGCACCTGCTGCGCACCCAGCCCGGTGGCTTTGTCCCCGACGACAGCATCGCTGACCTTGGGCAAACCCCCGCCGAGCTGGTGATTCTGTGCAGCGGCGATTCCCATCTGGCGTTGCTCGCGGAAACCGCGCAGCAATTGCCGGACGATTACCCCAGCCTGCGTCTGGCCAACCCCATGCAGGTGCAGAACCACGCGTCGGTGGACCTGTACGTCGACGAAGTACTGCGGCACGCCAAGGTCATTCTGATCTCGTTGCACGGCGGTATTGGTTACTGGCGTTACGGCGTTGAACGACTGATGGAGCTGGCAGCGAAGGGTGTGAAACTGATTCTGGTCCCCGGCGACGATCGCCCGGATCCCGAGCTCAGCGACCTGAGCACTGAACCCGCCGAAGACCGTGACCGGCTCTGGCATTACTTGCGTCAGGGCGGCAAGCAGAATGCGCTGGCGTTGTTCCGGTGCATCGCCAGTCGGTGGCTGGCCCGCGATTATGCGTGGGATGAGCCACAGACGTTGCCGCGCACGGCGATTTATCACCCGACCAAGGCCCAGGCCCGTGTCGCTGACTGGCAAGCCGACTGGCGTACGGATCACCCGGTGGCGGCGGTGTTGTTTTACCGCTCGCACCTGCAGGCGGCCAATACGGATTTCATTGATGTCTTCTGCGAGCGGTTGTTGACGCAAGGCTTGAACCCATTGCCCATCGCTGTCGCCAGCCTGAAAGAGCCAGCGTGCCTGGCCGCCGTGCAAGACTGGCTGGACGAGACAGCGTGTGAGGTCATCCTCAACACCACCGGGTTTGCCCAGTCGAGCCCTGAAGCGCCGCATTTGCGCCCGTTCCGGCGCAATATTCCGGTTATTCAGGCGATCTGCGCGCAGGACAACGAACCGGCCTGGCAGGCCAGCGAGCAAGGGCTTGGCTCCCGCGATCTGGCGATGCACATTGCGTTGCCGGAGCTGGACGGACGCATCATCAGCCGCCCGATCAGCTTCAAGGACCTGGCCTGGTACAGCGAGCGCAGTCAGTCCGACGTGGTCTGCTATCGCGCGCAACCGGGGCGTATGGATTTCGTCGCCGTACTGGCGAGGCGCTGGGTGTTGCTGGCGCGCACGGCCAATGCTGATAAGCGCGTGGCGCTGATTCTGGCGAATTACCCGACCCGGGATGGCCGGATCGGTAACGGCGTAGGGCTGGACACGCCCGCAGCGGCGCTGAACATTCTCACAGCGATGCAGGGCGAAGGCTATCCCGTCGAAGGGCTGCCAGACAGCGGCACGGCCCTGATTCACGCCTTGCTCGGCGGCGTGACCAATGACCCGGACAGTCTCGATCAACGGCCTTGTCATCAGAGCATGGCCATGGACGAGTACCTGGCCGCGTTTCAAGCGTTGCCCGAGGCCAATCGCACGGCGGTGATCGCGCGTTGGGGCCAACCGGCGCACGATCCGATGTGCCGCAACGGCCGGATGATGATCGCCGGTCTGCGTTTTGGCATGACGTTCGTGGGCATTCAACCGGCCCGGGGCTACAACGTCGATCACAGCGCGGTGTACCACGATCCGGATCTGGTGCCGCCCCATGGCTATCTGGCGTTCTATTTCTGGCTGCGCAGAACCTACGGCGCGCATGCCGTGATTCATGTGGGCAAGCACGGCAACCTGGAGTGGCTGCCCGGTAAAGGCGTGGGGTTGTCGGAACATTGCTGGCCGGACGCGATTCTGGGCGCCATGCCGAACATCTACCCGTTCATCGTCAACGATCCGGGCGAGGGGGCTCAAGCCAAGCGGCGTACCCAGGCCGTGATCATCGACCATTTGATGCCGCCGCTGACCCGGGCAGAAACCTATGGGCCACTGCGCAATCTGGAACTGCTGGCCGACGAATATTACGAAGCCCAGTTGCTCGACCCGCGACGCGCACGCGAGCTGCAGAAAGACATTCTGCGTCTGGTCCGCGAAACCCACATCGATCGCGAGCTGGCGCTGGAAGACGACCTCGACAGCGATGCCGATGCGGCGATCTGGTTGCCACGGCTGGACACCTACCTGTGCGACTTGAAAGAGTCGCAGATTCGCGATGGCTTGCATGTGTTCGGCGAGTCGCCCAGCGGGCGCCTGCGCATCGACACCTTGCTGGCGATCCTGCGCGTGCCACGTGGTGATGGCCGGGGTCCGCAGGCGAGCCTGTTGCGCGCCTTGAGCAAGGCCATGGCATTGGATTTCGACCCGCTGGATTGCGTGCTCGGCGAGCCGTGGACCGGTTTGAAACCTCATGTACTGCATGAAGTCAGCACCGATCCGTGGCGTACCGTTGGCGATACGCGCGAGCGGCTGGAACTGTATGCGGCCCGACTGATCGAGCAGGTTGTCATTGATGATGAACCTATTAATACGTTTGAAAACAATGAATTAAAAGAAGTTGTTAATGCAGTAAGAGAGATTGTGATTCCTCGCCTGGATGCCTGTGGACCGGCGGAAATGCGCGGTCTGCTAGACGCGCTGAGCGGACGTTTCGTGCCGGCCGGACCGAGTGGCGCCCCCAGTCGTGGGCGGCTGGACGTGCTGCCGACCGGGCGCAACTTTTTCTCCGTGGACGTGCGCAATCTGCCCACCATGACCGCATGGCGCATCGGCTTCCAGTCGGCCAATCTCTTGCTGGAGCGGCACCTGCAAGACCACGGTGATTACCTGCGCCAGTTGGGCTTGTCCGTGTGGGGGACGGCGACGATGCGCACGGGCGGCGACGATATCGCGCAAGCCATGGCGTTGATGGGCGTGCGCCCGGTGTGGGCGACCGGCAGCCAGCGGGTCGACGATTTCGAGATTCTGCCGCTGAGTTTGCTGGACCGCCCTCGGGTCGACGTAACGCTTCGCGTGTCCGGCTTCTTCCGCGATGCATTCGCCAACCTGATTCGTCTGTTCGATGCCGCCGTGCAAGCCGTGGCGGCGCTGGATGAGCCGGACGACATGAACCCCTTGGCCGCACGCGTTCGCCAGGAACGTGCGCAACTGAAGGATGAAGGCTTGAGCGATGAGCAGGCGGCGAAGCAGGCGGGCTGGCGGATCTTTGGTGCCAAACCCGGTGCCTACGGTGCCGGCGTGCAAAGCGCCATCGACGGCCGCTTGTGGCAGACCCGTGAAGACTTGGCCGAGGTGTACCTGAACTGGGGCGGATACGCCTACGGGGCGGGCGATGAAGGCACCCCGGCACGGGCCGATTTTTCCAAACGCCTGAGCCAGGTGCAGGCCGTGGTGCAGAACCAGGACAACCGCGAGCACGACCTGCTCGACTCCAATGACTACTACCAGTTCCAGGGCGGCATGCTGGCTGCTGTGGAGAGCCTGAGTGGCGGCAAGGTTGCCAGTTACCATGGCGATCACAGCCAGCCCGATCTGCCGAAGATTCGCACCCTCAAGGAAGAACTGAACCGGGTGGTGCGTTCTCGTGCGGCCAATCCGAAATGGATCGAAGGCGTCAAGCGTCACGGCTACAAGGGCGCGTTTGAGATGGCGGCGACGGTGGATTTCCTGTTTGCCTTCGACGCCACCACCGAGTTGATCGACGATCACCAATACGCGTTGCTGGCGGATGCTTACCTGCTGGACCCGTCGACCCGTGAGTTCATCCAGCAACACAACCCGGATGCCTTGCGGGACATGACCGAACGCATGCTGGAAGCGCAGCAACGCGGCCTGTGGGAGGCGCCTGGCGCTTACCGTGAGGCGCTGGAAAGCCTGTTGCTGGATATAGAAGAGTCGTGATGGGATGCCGTGCCGTGCGCTCTTGATTCTGGCCGGAGGCCGTAGGAGCGCGCTTGCCCGCGATGGCTTTTTTCTGTGACGAATGCGCAGCTGACACACTGTGATCGCGGGCAAGCGC
>Ga0308163_10002621_pt1 | contig 16205 bp, 11 predicted proteins | sample PhyTR1_FD_201037 | JGI IMG/M metagenome (GOLD analysis project Ga0308163, IMG submission 201037) | Phyllosphere microbial communities from UC Gill Tract Community Farm, Albany, California, United States - DLSLT.R1 | ecosystem: Host-associated > Plants > Phyllosphere > Unclassified | place: USA...
ATTCATGTTTGGGAAGGGCATGATTTAATAAAAAAATTAAATAAGTTTCCAGAATTACTGCTTAAATATTTCCCTAAGGCTCTACCACAGAAGGAACCGGTAAAACTGATTGATGAAGAACTACAGGTTGCTCAAAATCTGATTAAGGAATTAGAAAGTTGTCCAGAAGGCATGGCCGGATGGAAAGAATATGAGAGTATTTGTATCAAAATATTAAAATATCTTTTTGTTCCTCCCTTAAGCGAACCTAAAGTCCAGTCAAGAAGGGAATCAGGAATAAACATATGAGATGCTATATTTCCGAACAAAGCGACTAATAACGCGAACTGACAATTTATACGAGAAGATTACGATGCCAAATACGTTGTTATTGAGTTTAAAAACTATGCTGAAGACGGAGCTGAAATCGACAAGCATGTTGTTTTACAGATAGATGATTATTTAAAGAAAATAATATGCAGGTTTGGAATCATTTGTAGTAAAAAAATGCCTAATAACAGTGGCTTGCAAAAAAGAAAAGATATTTTCATTGAACACAACAAACTCATTCTGTTTGTAAACAATGAACATTTGAAAGATATGCTGCTTCGAAATTACAAAAAAATGGACCCATCGGACGTGATCATTGATATGATCGATGATTTCAGCTTAAAATTTTAATCGCATTAAACATGATTCATTGGATCAATCAAAAATTTGGAATTCACCTAGATGCGAATGACCTGGAAAGTATTAAAGACTTTGCTCTGATCTGGAATATTTTTGAGCGATTTGTTTGCAATAATAACTTTACTATTGCCGCAGTTGAGCAATCTATTTTACAAAAACATTTGCAATCAGCCGACTTCCAGGAACAATTCGATTATTTTAAAAACCGCTACATTGAAAATGGACAAAGTAATAATAGATTTGATAATTTGCATTTTAGAGCGAATGATCGAAGGGGTTTTGTAAGGCAGGTCTTATTGGCTAACAACAACACTGCGCAGGATATGGCATTAGCGACGTCAATAATTGTTTACCTTTTCAGAAACATCTTTTTCATGGATTAAAAGATTTTCAAGTTATAAATGAGCAGCGAAACAATTTTGAGCAAGCAAATTCATTTCTAAAATCCTTATTAAACTACTATTAAAATTTAATGCCCGGCAGAGGGGTTAAAAAATTCAAGCTCTGATTGGGGCTGCCGCTGATAGGTAACACCATAATAGAATTAATCCGTAATTATTAAGTTAAAGAAGCCATATCCAAACTACGGTTGAGGGTGATGAGCTGATACTTATTAAAAATTTAAGACAATTCGAAATGAGCTTCAGATGGTGTTGAAGATATGAGTCAAAGATTCTAAGTCTTCTACTCGATCTATCTGGAATAAGGTATTGATAGCTTCTAAGTATCACTTCTAAAGCTTATTTTGCAATTATATAAGTGCGTTTTCTAATATAATCCTCAAATTCGTTATAATAGTATGTCCATAAAATCCAATTGTTCAACCTTAGTACGTCCGGGTCACCCCCGCTGGAGATCAAACCAACATTTTGGTTACCACGCAACATAGGCACATTAAAAAACTGCCAAAACCAAAAACCCCTCTCTAAGTACCTAAAAGAAGGGCTAACATAGATCAAAAAGACGATTTTGTTAGACAAATACTCAGATGCTTTCTAGCCCGTTGATGAGCAGCCTTTGGATTCTAATTAAACGCCCCTTTCTACTACAAACCTAAATGTGCAAGCTACGCAAGATATTTTTGAATCTATTTGTTTTGCTGATAAAGTAAAAACGCTATATGGATCAGAAACAAAGAAGACCGCAGGGTAGCTAGTGCTTTCCCCAATTGGTTCCGCACAGTTTTTGGAGATAAACCTAATTGCTCCGCGATTTCAGCGCTATTCATATCCTCTTCAAAGCGCATCTTGAAGATAAGCTTCTGCTGTGCCGGAAGCGCGTTAATCAGTTCATCAAAAGATTTAAGAAATTCTTTGTAAAGCATATCAGAGTCTGCCCTAAGAAGTGGATCTTCTATTTGATGAACAAGATCCGGCATCCCGGTGAGTTTCCCTTGTTTTTCAATGTGTTTGAAAACACTGTTTCTTGCTGCTATATGAAGATAAGCAGGAAGATTTTCTATCGGGCTTTTCCCCTCTCTGGTCCAAAGCTGTACAAATACGTCTTGTGCAATATCTTGTGCGGACTCAGTATCATTGAGCCGCTTATACGCTGAATTGAAAACTTGCTTCCAATATCGATCATAAAGAATATCAAATGCCAGCTTATTGCCGGCATCTAATTGCCGCAGAAGGAGTGCGTCTTCTGTCTGAAGGGAAATATCCTGATACATGGTAACCTTATAAACCAAATCTATAAATAATATATATAGATTATAGCCTTTTAGGTCAAATTCCGAATGTTTTCGAACAAGATACAGGGTCGATCCTTTCTCACTCAGCGAATAAAAAACAGCAATTACATTTTCAGTGCAGCACGTAGATCTTCCAGCGTTGGGTCAGCCAGCAGGATTGAGCCTGCATCATCCAGCAAAAATAATGAAGGCACCGCTTTGATCCCGAAGTGGTCCATAATAGAATTCTGGTCATCCGGCAGGTTGGCAACATTTGTCCACGGCATTTTTTCCTCCTTTACCGCTTTTTTCCATGCATTGATATTCTGATCTACAGAGATGCTGATGATAGAGAAACCCCTCTTCTGGTATTGGTTGTACAGCTCCTTTAAAGCGGGGATTTCTTTACGGCAGGGTGCACACCAGCTTGCCCAGAAAACCACTAGTGTTCTTCTGTTTCCTTTAAGATCCTTGAGGGAAAACCTTTTGCCAGAAGTATCGGGGTAGCTGAAAGCTGGGAGATGCCTCAGCGTATCTGTACCGGCAATGTTATACTCGTCGCGACATGTTGCAGCGGAGTAATTTGAGCGGTTGCTTGCTAAAGACTTTTGACTAAAACCAATCAACATCAAACTGAGCAGTAGGACGAAAACTGGAAAATAATAATATTTCATGTATTGGATGTTTGTGTAAATTATAGCGCCATAGCAAGCCTGAGAACAGGCAAGCTACAGCGTATAACGAGACAGGTCTTTATATGGTTACTTCAATAACTTTGCGCGTAGGCTGCAGGCATTTGTTTTCATCACAGGTTTGGTAGAACAACCCACATTTAATCACAGAGCCAGGTTTTACGGTTGCAACATTAAGCACGGTGCTAAATGTTGCTTTGCCTTCAAACATAAATATGCCATCATTTCCGGGATAAGGAATGGCGGCAGAGGTTTCCCATTCTTTTTGTATGCTGGCTCCCTGTGGAAGTTCGAGAATAGTTTCTGTAATAATAAATGGACTATCTTTAGGCAGATACGCATAAATATGCCATCCTTTTAAAATTGCAGCGTCTATCACCAATTTGGCAGTTTTCTTATCGCCTGAATAACTTAGACTGGCAGAAACTGCAACAGGATCGTTAAGTGTTGGCTCCTGGGTTTTAACTTTCTCAGGCACCTTGATTTGAACTACCTCAGCAGTTTTAACAGGCTCACCAAAGGTATTTATCATAAACTTAAAGCCACCGGATTCGGTATAGAATAAGCGTGACTTATTCTTATCGAGCCAGTTTCTCCATTCTGCTGCCCTCTGGAATTTTTCTGTAGTATACCTCAGCAGGACCCGCTGCGCCGTTGCAGTATCCGCCCCTTTCTCCAGCATCTGCACACATTTCTCCAACAGTGCAACCTTGCGGTTAGAGATACCTATTTTTTTTACATCCTGATCGAGCTGTAGATTATAGGCATCAGATGGGTAGAAGTATTCATAGTTGCTACGGTAATATTGGTGGTAAAGATCGGTATTGTTACCAAACTTTTTAAATAGCTCCTCTCCTGCCTGACCTTTCAGATAATCCTCAAAGCTTTCCACGTCATTTGTAGGCGGCATTTTCAGGAACATCTCATTTCCATGGCCAATATCTTCGCCGGCAGCTTTTTTGTCGCGCAGTTCCTGCTGCAATTTCAGCAACCTGGCGTTGCCTTCACGTCTTGAAAGGATCGCCTTTTCATACAGGCTTTTGTCAATGCGGTAGATCTTTTCATCAATCAGTTCACGCGTTTCAATCTGAATCTTCTTCATAATTGCAGGTTTGTGGTCATACTTCTTGATATATACCACGGTGTTTACAAAAACATCTTTTGCCTCATCAGACATATAATCCGGCGATGCCGCGAAGCCCCACATGAAGTAATTACCCTGCCGGCCCAGCGCAACAGCCTCAGCGTTTTTTAAACAAACGCCGCCTGAAATCGCTTCAGCATCCGGTGAATCATTAAAACCTTCGCCGTGTGATACCATCCCAATAACGTATTTGCCACCGGCATTGGAACCCGGCTTGATCACATTCCACATCAGCATTTCCTTTGGTGTCTTAGCCCCCTGAAATCCATTAAAGAATGAACCTGGTGTAGGTTTCTTGGCCATAGTTAGCTTTACTTTCTTTGGCGTATTAAATATTTCATGTTTTGTGTTGATATTCAGCGCATCGTCATCCAGGCACTGACAGTACCAGTCGAACTTTAATCCAATGGGCAAACCTACATTTGGTGCCATGGCGTGCATCAAAATCATCGGACGGTTAAAATCAGCCGGAAGTTTTACCGGGCCGGCATCCATAATAGTGACATCGGCAGCGTTGGACATGGATGATGTATAATCCCTTGCATCAACAATCTCCACACTGGCAAACCTGAGTTCAAGGAAACGTTTAAAATCAGCCATTCTTGTCTTGTATACCTGTTGAACGACCGGTGCAGAAGTACTGTAATAAACCACGTTGGAGGGCATCGGCCGATCCGGACTGTAACCCACATACAAAATTTTCAATGGGATTTTGTCTATTGCGGGGGCACTTTTTGCAATTCCTGCAACTGCAGTGAAAATCACTGCTGTAAGTGTGATATAAAATTTAAGTGTTTTCATATGATTACTTTTATGAGCATGATTAAAGACCTGTGTAACCTGGATTTTGCGGGCCGAACGACGGATTCCCCCTGAGCTCGCCGAGTGGTACAGGCAGAATATATTGGATTTTACTGGTGATCGTTGGGCGCAGCTGCTTTACCGTAGCCAGTGGCATGCGCAGCAGTGCCATCCATTCAATACCATCTTCGGCCATCATGTTTCTGGAATACTCCAGATATGTTTGTAGCAGTAATGCATCAGGCGTATTTGCGGCATCAACTGATGTGAAGTCGGTTACCCCGGATTTGCCCATTACTTCTTTCAACCTGCTTTTAGCTGTATTGAGATCAGCGCCCGAACGTATTATTGATTCTACGGTCATTAAGTAAATTTCCGTTAGCCTGAAGGCATAGGCTGTCTCAGAAGTTACAGTAGAAGTCCTGGCAGCCTGGACGAATTTGACGAAATAGTAATAACCACTGGTCTTATATTGCTCCCCGATCATCCAGCTCCTGCGCGGGTCATTGTTGTATAGTGCAACCAGCGATTTTGTGGCAGCGTAGATATGCGAACGGCCAATAAAGTTTGCGCTCATGTTGTCGTAAACCGTTTCCTGATTGGCCTGGGGTTTGATGCCGAGTATAACTTCGTTGCTTGAAAGTCCTTTAGTATAAAACAGGTCTTTTAAACTCGGCTCAAGGCTGTATGGGCTACCGGTGATGATGCTCCCTCCCAGGGTTGCTACCTGCGCATAGTCAGTACCTTGCCCGCGGCTGAGCAGCACCCGCATTTTTAGTGCGGTGGCAGTCCATTTGTTTGAGTAGACATTGCTGCTGGTAGCAGGTGCATTGGCGATTGCATAATCAATGTCAGCAAGAATGAAATCATAGCAATCCTTAACGGTGCTCCTGGCTTTATCCTTATTGGTCAGCGTAATAAATTTATCCTGAATAATCACGCCAAGATCACTGCTGATATCAAACCACTGCCCGAAATAACTTAATAGCTTGAAATGACCATATGCTCGCAAGAAACGTGCTTCCGCAAGGATCTGCTGCTTTCTGCCATTCACAAATTTATTATCATTGAGTGCTTCAACCGAGCCAATCACGCCATTGGCGGCATTTACCAATGTATAGTAGCGCCCCCATTGAGAAGTATATCCGCTATTATCAAACAAATCGGCCTCATCTCCGGAGCTTCCGCTACCAGTACCATCAACCAGGTATCCGCTAAATCTGGAGCCCATCAGTTGATTGTCCGACCAGTTGGTTTGCGTATTGCTTGCATTTGCAAGCCTGAAATACACACCGTTCAATGCCACATTTGCACTCTGCTGATCAGTGATCGCATTCCCTTCAACTTTAGCATTTTCGGGCAGTTTATCCAATTGCTTTTTACATCCATATGGTATCGCCAGGCAGGCAGTAAGGAACAGGTATATTATTATCTTCTTCATCTTTTTATATTTAAGAGGTACTTTTTATATTCACACATTAAAATCCTAACCTGAAACCCACAGTGCACGCCCTAACCGTAGGATAACTGCTGGCATCGCTATAGCCATTGATCAGGCTATAGGGATCATTGCTTACCTCTGGGTCTGGTCCGGGATACTTGGTTATTGTAAAGAGATTAGTGGCCGATACATACACCGAAGCGGTTTGAATGCTCATCCTGTCCATGAAAGATTTAGGCAGCTGGTAGCTTAATGTCACACTTTTAAGCTTTACAAAAGAGCCATTGTACACATTGTTGCTGGATGTAGAAATTTGTCCGCCCTGCCCGTAAATTACCCTTGGGCGATCTGCAGAAGGATTTTCAGGCGTCCAGCGATCCAGTATCCTCGAGGTCTTATTGCTCAGGTACACTACCTTTTGATTTTGTATGTCTGACAGGTAAAGGATGTTACCACCGTAACTAAAATTAAACAAGCTGATCAGTGAAAAATTCCGGTAGTTCAGCGTATTGGTATAACCACCGTAAAATTTGGGTTCGGCATTGCCGATCACCAGACTGGTACTGGCGAAACCTCCCGGCTGTGAAATCTGATACATCGGGTCGCCTATATTCAGGTATGGTGAAATAAAAGGGTTCAGGCTGTATTCTTTTTTATAGGCCGCAAGTTGCTCTGCATTTTGAATAATGCCTTTAAACTGTGAACCATAAAATAATCCTACAGGCTTTCCTTCCCTGATGATCGTGTTGCCGAGATAAGATCCGGATACATTAGGATCGGAAAAATCTGTATTTATGTCCGTTACCAGACTTCTGTTAAATGAAAAGTTGATTGCACCGCTCCAGGAAAAATTCTTTTTGCGGATATAATCACCGCGAACATCTATTTCTAGTCCCCTGTTCCTGATAGTGGCGAGGTTCGCGTATACGCTGCCGTAAGATGTACTTGGCTGCAGCGACTGGTTAAACAACAGTCCTGTTGTTTTCTTTTCATATATACCTGCATCGGCAACGATTCTGGAATTGAAGAGCGAGAAGGTAATCCCGGCATCCTTTTGCAGTGTAGACTCCCATTTAATGGTGTTGTTGCCGAGTTGGAAAGGTACCAGTCCGTTTGTGCCATTGTACGAAACCGGAGTGTATAGGGTACGGAACATATGGTCGCCAATATTCTGTGTACCGGTATATCCTGCACTGGCCCTGATCTTAAGATCATTGATCCATTTGATATCTTTCATAAAGTTTTCTTGCGAGATTCTCCAGGCAATACCTGCTGAAGGAAACACCGCTGTGCGATTGTTTGCCGGGAACTTTGATGAAGCATCAGAACGCCCTGTGAGGGTAAATAGATAACGTTCTTTCAAGGCGTAGTTTGCCCGGGCGTATAAGCTGAGCAAAGAGTTCTGGCTTGAAGATGCCGAACTTGGAAGTGTTACCGCTGCTGAAGAAAGATCGTTCAGCACAAAGTCGTCCGGAAATCCTTGTCCACTGGCCGAGAACGTGTTGCTGTTATCTTTTTGCCATGATTGGCCAACGATTACGTCTATGCGGTTGTCCTCATTGAATTGTTTCGTATAACTCACGTTATTCTCAATCATAAGCGTTGTGGATTGTGTTTGCCCGTCAGAAGCGATACCATTATTAGATGATCCAGCACCACTGTCTGTAGAAATCAGCGCATTACTTGGTGTATAACTCCGCTGTCTGTAAGAATTGTAATTCACAGAAGCTACAGTCCTGAATTTTAAAGCTTTCGTAAATTCGTATTCAAGCGCAACTGATCCAAGTAGCGAGGCATTTTTTCCTTCGTTTATACCGTTAATTAGTGCAAGCGGATTTTGAAAACCTGCTGAAACGCTTCCGCCCAGTTGTGTTCCGTTAAAAGTATTGATGGAGCCATCCGGATTGTAAGGCGCAAATGTTGGAGGCGCAAGCAGCGCCTGGGTGTAAGCTCCATTGGTGATATTGTTTGAGGTAAAACCATAATCAATATTTGTTACCGTCCGCAGTTTCTCAGTGATGTTGTTGTCCAGGTTCACTTTACCGGAAACGCGCGTAAAGTCAGTTCCCCTAATCACACCATCCTGGTTAGTGTAGGATAATGAGGTGTAATATCTTGAGCCTTTTCCGCCACCACGAACAGAGAAATCCGCATTGTGCGTAATGGCAGTTCTCAAGATCAGGTCCAGCCAGTCGGTATTCGCCGTGCCCAGGTAGTTGGGGGTGTTTAAGATACTTAGCGCAGTTGGGTTGGTTGGTCCCATTGGAAATGCCGGCGGAGGGGAATTCACAAGGTTCCTGGCTGCCTCCGTTAAAATCATCTTATACTGGTCAGCGTTAAGCAGTTTTTCTTTTTTGGGTGTAGAGATCCCTGTATAGTAATTCACTTCGAGCACTGGCTTCTGGTCCAATTTGCCTTTTTTAGTCGTAATGATGATTACGCCATTGGCGGCTTTGGATCCATATATAGCGGTTGATGAAGCGTCTTTCAGGATGTCGATACTTTCTATATCGTTGATGTTTAAGCCGCCCAAACTGTTCAGCCCCCGTGCAAATGCGCTGCTGACAGAATTATTACTTTGGTCGTTGCCAGAGAGCGGGTTAACTACTTCGCTCTGGTTTTGGATGTACCTGTTCTGGACAGTGACTTGTATCCCATCGATAATATATAAAGGATCGTTACCGCCTAATATAGATGTTCCTCCCCTGATCTTGATCCGGGCGACACCACCTGGTGAGCCATCTCCCTGTGTAACCTGTACACCTGCAGCTTTGCCGGACAGTGCCTGGTCAAAACTGGTGAAAGGCGCATCCCGCACTTCGGCTACATTCACAGAGGCCACAGAACCGGTTAAGTCTTTTCTTTTAGTTGTTCCATAGCCAACGATAACCACATCCTCCAATTTAGAGTTATCCGTTTTCAGCTGGATAAGATTTTCTGCTCTGACTTTTAATTCAGTGGTAATGTATCCGATGTAAGAAACAGTAATGCGTGCATTTTCATCCACATTTTTTAGCAGGAAGTTTCCATCTGAATCGGTAGTAGAAACCTGGTTTTTACCGTTTACCTTTACACTGGCACCAGTCAGCGGTTTTCCGTTTTCATCGACAACCTTACCCCTAACGTCAATGGATTTAATGTAATTTAGAAGGACATCCAGGATAGTATGTGTACCCTGCTGCACGATAACGGTTTTATTCCTTAGGGTGTATTGCAGGTTCTGTCCTTCAAATATTTGTTTTAATACCTCCTGCAGAGGCGCGTTTTTTACATTGATACTTACTGCCGAGGTCTTACTCAGCAGTGCATCAACGTAAACGAAATCGTAACCACTTTGTTCAGTAATCTTATCAAAGATCCTGTACAATGAAACATTTTTCTCCTTAAGACTTATATTTTGTGCGGAAGCAGCGAGCGTAATTTGCAAAAATGCAGTGATCAGTAAAACAAAAGTTAGTTTCATAATCAACAGTAATTTACTCATGCAGCGCGGAAGGCTACACGAGAGATTCGTATAAAATTTCATACTTTAGTGGTTTGGGTTTAGTTGTAAGGTGTTCCAAGCATAATAATGGGTAAATCCAAAAATCTTCCAGGGGTGTTTGCAGCACTCCTGGATCTTTTAGGATCATCCAGGGATATGAAGTAGATTTATGGCATAACGATGATCCTCCTTCCCTGTATCTTAAAATGAACCTGATTCGTTAATTCAAGAATTTCAAGTAATTCTGCTACGTTGGTGAAACGTGAGGTACTTCCTCCAAACTTTTCCTTTGAGATTTCTCCCTGATAGACAACCTCTACATTATACCAGCGTGCAACCTGCCGCATGATACTTTGTATGTCTGCATCTGTAAAGATAAACTTGCCTTCCTTCCAGCCAAGGAACTGGTCGGCATTGACCTGATGGACGGTGATCGCTCCGTTTTTGTGTGTAAGCGCCTGTTCTCCTGGGTTGAGCATTACGGTCTGACCGGAGCTGGCACTTGAAAGGCTTACTCTTCCCTCTGTGAGGGTGGTCTTAACTTCAGGGTCATCAGGATACGAACTGATATTAAAATGTGTACCTAATACCTTTACGATCTGATTTTTACTATTTACCCTGAAAGGCATCTCCGGATTTTTTGCCACTTCAAAATATGCTTCTCCGTCCAAGTTAACCTTGCGTTCGCGTCCTGTAAAAACCGTAGGATATCTTAGCGAAGACGATGCATTTAGCCATACGTTAGTACCGTCAGGAAGGCGTACCTGGTATTGTCCGCCCTTAGGAGTTTCAATCGTATTGAATCTTATTGAATCACTGAGGTCAGCAAGTGATCCTGAGTCTTCTTTCACAGTGTATAGTAACCGCCCGTTACTCAATTTTGAAACGGTAATACCTCCCTGGTTGCTGATTATGCCGTTAGCTGCATTGTTAAGCAATATCTTTGAACCATCAGCAAGGGTAAGTGTGGCGGTATTAGTCCCAGGCTTTAGCTGTTTACCCGCTGCAAATAGTTGTTTTGAAGAATCGTTTTTATTTATAACAACAAAGATCGCTGCACTCACAGCAAGCAGTATGGAAGCTGCAACTGCAAATAATTTTATCCACCGTATGGTTGGAGCATATTTCTCATTTTCCGGCTCTACGTATTGTTTTTGCACGCCATCTTGAGGGATTTTTCCATCAATCTGAGTTTTGATAGAAAATTTAATAAATTCTTCCTCAAGTTGTGACCCGTTCCAGTCATTTCCGGATTCGTAAAGCTCATAAAAGCTTTCGACAAAGCCTATTTCCTCCAAGGAGGCTTGTCCAGCGTTGTATTTCTTTAAAATTTCGAGAAAATATTGTTTTTGAATACTATTCATCTTCGGTTCTATATATACATGACCGGAAAAAGATGAATTAGCCCATTGTGATTAAATTTTTTTTTACTTTTCTTAAAACTAACCGATGTTATGGTTTGAGAACTGCCAAACAGCTAATATGATATATCAAATATGTGCAGATGCGACGAACTATCCTCCACCTTCTGTTAATTTGAAATCATGCTATACCCCTTAAAATTTAATACAGCTACCTATTTTGATAGAGGGATTAGGAAAATGGGAATTTTAGTATTGTGCTTTTGGCGGTCAATGTATTTCTGTTCATCAATGGTAAAAGAATTTTTTTGGCTTTCGCATTACCGTATTCCAAAACTGCATGCTTAAGCCTGTTAGTGTTCATAGTGTGAACTTTAGATAATATATTCTTAAGGATCTCTTCCTGATCTTCTGCAAACTTTTGGAAATTATTAACCAGATCCACCAGCAAAAACTCTAGAGTCAATTTCTTACAAAAATGGTGTTTAACATGAAAGGGAAACTTTTGGCCACCTGGAAGATGATCAGGTAGTTACTATCTTTTCATTAATTCCCCTGTACAGAGAGGAACTCGAATTTAAGAAGCAAAATGGAGTATCGGCACTATTGGAACGTTATTATCAATAAGATGGGCGAAATAGTAAGGATTGGCAGGCCAAATGTTTGTATCTAGGAATTGTACATATCGAATTATAATAAATTTTATTCTTCACATACTCTTCAGCTAATCACAGTCCTTCAAGATGTTCATCAATGGAAGTTATGCCAACAAGAATATCCGTTAAGAGTTTCTTTTCGTCTGTGGTCATAATACAAAATTTTTTTTCTTGTTTATATCTTGAAGCAGGGATGGATTAGTTACAGTTTCTTCTGCTACAAGATATACATTTGTCCAGCTTTACCTAATATAAATCGGATTGTAAGAACATCATTACCTTGTATCCGCCATTCAGTGAGAAATATCCTAAGTTATTGTAATGAAAGAAGGCAGAGATCAATTTAAGAGATCAATTTAAATGATGCTCTCAAAGATTAGTAATATAGTGTAAACAGGCATCAGAAAATGCCTGTTTACAATCACTTATATTTATCTCCGAATGGATTGGATTACATAGAGCGTATACGTTTCAACAGCTCTCTTACCCTGGCATTTGTGGCTGCCCTTGAATCAGGGTACGCCCGTGTAAAGCTTTGCATGTTGTTTATTCCAATTAACGCGGCCATTACTAGATAATGTGTTACCATACGTATATAATGTTTAGTTTGTTCTGGCCCGCGCTTTTTCCTCTTCAGCTGCGGTTGTTCTTTTGCGGGCCACTACCATGTTTGTACCAAGCATATAAGCAAAAGTCAGCGTAACATTTCTGGAATCTGATTTGAGGTAAGCGCCGTTTTGTTGATTGAGATAGTTAATGTTTATTCTATAAGGTGTTCCGTATAAATTCTGATTTTGCCATGCAAGCTGTTCTGGGCAAAAAACTCTAATGGCATTAGAAATAAGTAAATACAGGATAATGATTTCATAATACTTGATTTTGTATGCTGCAAACCTATTCCAATGGAACGTAAAAGAGGGTTAATTACAGTTAATTACAGTTAAATCGTAAATGTAGCCTGCTTTATTACTTTTCTATTTATGACCTTAGTACAATGAAAGTTGGAAGGCTTAATTTCATTTATATCCTGATAGCAATCGCTATAATAATGAGCACAGTGTTACAAATTATCTGGCTGCAGCAATTGTATAAAAAACAGCGTGTTCAAATCATTAATGAGATGGAACACCTGGTGAGATCTTCGGCACAGGAAAATGTGTATAAGGTGCTGGCTGTTGGCCGTACTTCATTAAGAGAAAAAACCCGCATAGAAAGTCTATTTCTATCACCACAGTGGGAGCAGTTATATCTTGCTGCGGGAAATATGAAATCAGTGAAAGGATTAACCTGGTATCATAGCATAACGATCAGGGATGATAGTATTCATTTGCGATTAGACTTTACGGTTACTGACCATCTACAGAAGCCTAAAAAACCTGTCAGCGTCTATACAAATCCAACTGACATTGATATAAAAACAAACGACAGCCTGTCGCTCATTAGTATGAAAAGTAGCGTGGCTAAAAAGTTGCAAATGGCTGGTATTTCTTCCCCTGCCTATTTTAGAATTTACCGGCATGGGACGTCCAAAATAATTTCATCTGATGCACCAGCAGCTGTTAGCCGCGCTTATGTAAGCAAGCGCTATTCCTTCAACCTGGAGCAGAATTACGACTACCAATTGATAATGACCGATATCTTCTCTCTTGTAGTTTATCAGCTCAGGTTTTATCTGGTTTCCTCGGCTTTAATGCTAGTTCTGATTTGTGCAGCTTTCTATGCACTGTTAAGATTACAGCTTCAGCAACGTTTGTTTGCCACTGCCAAACTAGATTTCACCAGCAACATGACCCATGAATTGAAAACTCCCATTGCCTCCATTTCGGTTGCTTTGCAGGCCATAAAAAAATTCAGTCTCTTCAATGATCCCTTAACTTTACAGAATTACCTTGACATTGGCGAAACTGAACTGCAGCGATTGAATATGATGATTGATAAAGTTCTCCATCTTGATCAAACCGATGGTCCGGGGCCGTTACTAACTTACCAATTATTTGAGGTCCAGGCCGGGTTAGAACAAGTTATTTGTACCATGCGCCTTCAGCTAACTAACCCCGATGACATTATTTTTTTAAAACCCTCAATAGAGCCTTATTTCGTCTATGGTGATACTGTGTTCCTCACCAATATCTTTAGCACACTGATCGAAAATGCCATTAAATACAGCAAGGGGCCTTTAATGCTGGTAATTGATTGCACGCTGCAACGCGGAAAAGTGGTCATCTCTTTTAAGGATAACGGACCGGGCATCGAGAAAATGTACCAGGATAAAGTATTCGACAGATTTTTTCGTGTACCGGCGCAGGGTGATGTACATGACGTGAAGGGTTTTGGACTCGGCCTGCATTATGTAAAAGAAATGGTAAAACAGCATGAGGGGGATATCTCACTAAAGAGTGATGCGGGTAAAGGCTGCACTTTTATTGTCACGCTCCCATCAGCAGACCAGCTTGTAACCCACACCTCTTAAACCCAGGATTTGTATCGCCGGTTCGTCCTTTAACAGCTTCCTCAGATGCGTCATGTACACGTCCATACTCCGGGTATTGTAAAAACTGTCCGTGCCCCAGATTCTGATCAAAGCTGTCTGACGTTCCAGCACGTCATTTTTATGGAGTATTAACATTTCCAGTAGGCAAGATTCTTTGAAAGAAAGTGAGTGCCTGCCTGTAGAGCTAATCAGTATCTGCGCCACAGTATCCAGGCTACAGTTCCCAAAATGATAGATGCTGTCATTTGCAATCGGCAGTTCATTATGTGTTTTCCCAAAACGGTGGAGTAAGCTCTCTATTCTGACTAATAACTCTTCTATATTAAAAGGCTTCTTCAGGTAATCATTCCCGCCAGATCTGAAACCTTTCACAACATCCGCTGTCATTACCTTGGCACTTAAAAAAATAATGGGCAGATCAGGTTGCAGGATTTTGAGTTCAGCCGCCAGTGTATAACCATCCTTTGTGGGCAACATAATATCAAGTATACAAATATCCGGCTGAAAGGTGTGGTAGGCATCTTTCACTAAATTTCCGTCTTCTATGGCATAAACGGTATAGCCACTGCTCGATAGTGTATTGCTAACGAGATGTGATAAAGAAGGATCATCCTCTACAAATAATACTTTCATAGCCATAATGGTATTGCTTTTTGATGCCAATCAGAACGCACAAGTTCTTTAATATTTGTAACAATCTGATGTACCAGACCAAGTTTTAACCGTATTTAACTCAAAGGTTAATAAGGCCACAGTTTTCTTTCCTTAAGTTTACGCACGCATTTTATTCAGCGGTTTTCTTTGTTGATTTTATAATGCTTGTTTTCACAACATCAAATTGTTTTATATAAAAGTATTTATCCAATTCATTACATAATAATATAATGAGAAGTAGTATTTTGATCATCACGTTGCTTTTAATTACGTCCATCCAGGGATTTTGCCAATTGTATAAGGATCCCAGAGCACCGGTTGCTGTAAGAGTTGAGGATCTGTTATCAAGAATGACCCTCGAGGAAAAAATCGCGCAGATGAACATGTCTTCCCTAAGTGAGTCCATTCACAGTACTGTGGGATTTGGTGTGGTAGAAAGCCCTTTTATTACAGCCAGTGAAATTGCTCTTCAGTCCGCACAGGCAAAGAAATACGCTTTTGAAAAAACGCGGCTGGGAATCCCGCCCATTCAGATTGGAGAGGGGCTACATGGAGTGCTGGCAGCTGGTTCAACTATATTTCCGCAAGCAATTGGTCAGGGATCTACCTGGAATCCTGAGCTGATTTTGCAAATGGGGAGTGTGATCGCAACAGAAGCAACAGCAATGGGAATTGATCAGGCACTTTCGCCTCTATTTGACCTCATCCGCGATCCAAGATATGGCAGGAATGAAGAATGTTTTGCAGAAGATCCGTTTCTGGTGGGGCAAATGGGCTATGCCTTTGTAACGGGATTACAAGGTTTTCCTGCAGAAACAAAACTCGGTTTGGCTAAGAATAAGATTATTGCTACAGCAAAGCATTTTGCTGGATATAGCTATTCACTCGCAGGTATCAACCTGGCACCTACACCTGTGGGCGAAAGAGAACTTCGCACGATGTTTTTAAAGCCTTTTGAAGAAGTAGTGCGAAGAGGAAATATTTATGCTTTAATGCCATCATATAATGAAATCGACGGTATCCCTGCACATAGTAGTGAATTCTTGCTCCACCAGGTACTTCGGAAGGAATGGGATTTTAAAGGGTATGTAATTTCAGATTATGGCGGTTTAAGTCAGCTATACAATTTTCACCAGGTTG
>Ga0308163_10002622_pt1 | contig 16202 bp, 17 predicted proteins | sample PhyTR1_FD_201037 | JGI IMG/M metagenome (GOLD analysis project Ga0308163, IMG submission 201037) | Phyllosphere microbial communities from UC Gill Tract Community Farm, Albany, California, United States - DLSLT.R1 | ecosystem: Host-associated > Plants > Phyllosphere > Unclassified | place: USA...
GACGCCATCAGTGGCGCATCGGCCATTCTGCGTTAAGATCGCGCCATGAAAAAACATCTCGTTGTCGCGCTGGCCTACGACCGGCTGTGCACCTTCGAGTTCGGCTGCACGGTCGAACTGTTCGCCTTGGAGCGTCCCGAGCTGGAAGTCGACTGGTACGACTTCGCCGTCTGCGCCATCGAGCCGGGGCCGATCCGCGCGGCCGGCGGCATCACCGTGCAGGCGCCGTACACGCCCGGGTTGCTGGCGCTGGCCGACACCATCGTCATCCCCGGCTGGCGCGACGCCGACGAAGCGCCGCCGCCAGTGCTGCTGGAGCTGATCCGCGCCGCACACCGCCGTGGCGCCCGCCTGTGCTCGATCTGTTCCGGAGTCTTCGTGCTGGCCGCCGCCGGCGTGCTGGACGGCCAGCGCGCCACCACCCATTGGCGCTACGCCGACAAGCTGGCCAAGCGCTATCCATCTATCGATGTGCAAGCGGACCATCTGTATGTCGACACCGGCCAGGTCATCACCGCCGCCGGCTCGGCCGCCGGGCTGGACATGCTGCTGCACGTGGTGCGGCGCGACCACGGCGCTCGCGTCGGCAACTTGGTGGCGCAACGGCTGGTGGTGGCGCCGCACCGGGAGGGCGGACAGGCGCAGTTCCTGCCGAGGCCGATGGCGCAGGGCGAGCAGGGCAGGCTGTCGAAGCTGATGGACTGGCTGCGCAGCCATCCGCAGCTGCCGCACACGGTCGCCAGCATGGCCGGGCGCGCCGCGATGAGTCCGCGCACCTTGCAGCGACAATTCCAGCAGGCAACCGGCATGGGCGCGGTCGAGTGGCTGATCCGCGAGCGGGTGGCGATCGTCAAGGATATGCTCGAAGTCCCGGACATTCCGCTGGCGCAGATCGCGGAGCGGGCCGGATTCGGTTCCGAAGAGTCGCTGCGGCATCATTTCCGCCGGCTGACCACCACCACGCCGGGTGCGTACCGGAAACGCTTTGCCGGCGTTCGAACAAATACTGCGCCGGATTGATGCCGACTAAGCTATGTTGCTTGTCATTTGCACATTATTTGACTAACCTGAATGTTCAACCAATAACTAGGAGACGATCATGGCATATGTCGATGGATTTGTGATTCCTGTACCAAGAGAGAATATTGACGCGTACAAAAAAATGTCATTGGCCTGCGGCGCCGTCTGGAAGGAATATGGCGCGCTCGAGTTCCGTGAGAACATCGGCGACGATGTCCCGCCCGGCCAGGTCACGTCGTTTCCGATGAGCGTGGCCCTGAAGGAGAACGAGGTGGTGGCATTTTCCTGGATCGTCTACGAATCGCGCGCCAAGCGCGACGAAATCAACGAGAAAGTCATGAAAGACCCGCGCCTGGCCGAGTTCATGGACCCCAAGAGCATGCCGTTCGACGGCAAGCGCATGATTTACGGCGGTTTCGAGATGATCGTCGACCTTTAGAGCGTCGCCTTCAGCGCGCCGCGCAGGGCATTGCAGACCACGATGTCCTGCGCGCGCTCCAGCATGGCCCGCGTGATCAGCGCCTCGCTGGCGTTCCAGTCGGGATCGTCTAGCAGCACGCCGCGCATCACGCCGGGCAGCACGCCGCAGGCCAGCGCGGGCGTCAGCCAGCGGTCGTCGATGCGCACGAAGACGCTGCTGCGGCCTCCCTCGGTCAGTTCTCCCCGCTCGTTGAAGAACAAGGTGTCGAAGGCGCCTTGCGCTTCGGCGTTGCGCCACGCGGCGTCGTAGCGCGCGCGCACGCTGGTTTTGTGGCGCAGGAACAGGTCGCCGGAGGCGCTGGCGTCGGCGGCCAGCAGCACGCGCACCGGCTGCGTCAGTGGCGCCAGCGGCGCCTGCTGCACCGAGAACGCGCCCGACGACACCAGCGCCAGCCGCAGGCGGTAGGCCATGCCGGCCGGCGGCGGCTGGTGCGCGTCGTCGGCCAGCATCCGGCAGGCGGTGTCCAGATAGGCGTCGGCCGCCGCCTGGTCCCACGCATAGCCGAAGTAGGCGGCCGATGCGGCCAGGCGCTTCATGTGCCGCGCGCGGTGGCGCACGCCGCCCTGGGGCGTGGCGTACATCGTCTCGAAGATCTCGAACTCGTTTTTCAGGCCGGTGAGGAAGCGCGCCTTCAGCTGGCACTCGGCGTATTCCCCGCCGACGTCACTGTCGAAGACGATGCCGGCGCCCACGCCCATCTGGCCCCGCCGTATGCCGTCGATGCCGGCCGGCGCGTCCAGCGCCAGCGTGCGGATCGGCACCGACAGGCAGAAGTCGCCGACCTTGTCTTCCGCGCCCTCCTTCAGCGGGTCGAACCAGCCGATGGCGCCGGTGTAGATGCCGCGCGGGTCCGGTTCCAGCTCGCCGATGATTTCCATCGTGCGGCGCTTCGGCGCGCCGGTGATCGAGCCGCACGGATACAGCGCGTTGAAGATATCGGCCAGCGTGGCGTCGTCGCGCAACTCCGCCGTGACGGTCGAGGTCATTTGCAGCACGCTGCTGTAGCGGTGCACGTCGAACAGCGCCGGCACCCGCACGCTGCCGGTGCGCGCGATGCGGCCGATGTCGTTGCGCAGCAGGTCGACGATCATCAGGTTTTCGGCGCGGTTCTTCGGATCGGCCGCCAGCACGGTGGCGCGCAGGATGTTCTCGGCCGCCTGCGCCGGCGGCGCGGCCGGCGCGGTGCCCTTCATCGGCCGCGCGGTCAGCACGCCGTCCTCGTGGCGCACGAACAGCTCCGGCGACAGCGACAGGATGGCCGAGCCGTCCTCCAGCCGCACCAGTGCGCCGTAGGGTACCGGCTGGCGTCCGCGCAGGCGCGCGTATAGCGCGTGAATGCCGCCGAAGGCGTCGAAGCGCAAGCGATAGGTGTAGTTGACCTGGTAGGTGTCGCCGGCCTCGATGTAATCGTGGATGCGCGCCAGCGCCGCGTCGAAATGCGGGCGGTCGATGTTGGCGCGCACGTTGGCGATGCCGGCCGGCCGTTCGATCGGGAACGAGCGCGCGGCCAGCCAGTCGCCCACTTCGGCGTTGGTCAGCGACGCGCAATTTTTGAACAGCAGGATTTGCGCCAGAGGTGCGCCCGCCGGCCGCGCGGTGCCGATATCGAGCAGTCGCGCGCCCAGCTCATAGGCGCACAGGGTGACCGCGTATTCGCCGCGCGCCAGCGCCGCGTGCATCTGTTCGAGCACTTGCGGCCACTGGCCGATGTCGTCGCAGCGCAGCGTGCCGAGATGGCCAGTGTACAGGCGCGAACGCGGGCCATCGCCTTGTACCCCACCTGCTTTGAGCGATGCGCCCGCGTCACCACTTAAGGGTCGTACCCCATGCGGGGTACGACCCTGCCCGGCCGTGCGGGTTTGAGCATCGTTCCCGGGACTGGCGTCGTCCAGCAGTGCGAAACATTCAGCGTTCATGTCAATCTACGATAACAACAGGGCGATTTGCAGCGGGGCGTCCTGCGACGGATTGTTCTTGAAGCCACTCTTGGCATAACGGTGCCAGCGGCCGATGACAAAACTGGTGAGCATGCCGGCGCGGGCGTGCACCTCGTTCTCGTGGGCCTGCCCCGCCGCCACCGATTTCCGTAACGCCTGTTTGAGCGCCAGGTCGACCCGGTCGTAGAACTGGTTCATGCGCAGCTGCAGGCGTTCGTCCTCGTTGACCAGCGCCTCGCCGATCAGCACCCGCGTCATCCCCGGATTCTGGCTGGCGAATTGCAGCAGCATGCCGACGATGTCGCGCGCCTGCGTCAGGCCGTCGGCCTGGCGTTCGGCGATCTGGTTGATCAGGCCGAAGACGGTGGACTCGATGAATTCGATCAGCCCCTCGAACATCTGCGCCTTGCTGGCGAAGTGCCGGTACAGCGCGGCCTCGGAAAACTCGAGCTTGCGCGCCAGCGCGGCCGTGGTGATCTTGTCGCCCTTGGGCTGTTCCAGCATCTCCGCCAGCGCTCGGAGGATTTCAAGGCGGCGCTGGCCCGGCGGTGTGCTTGCCATGTGATCTCGCGGATAGGTGTCGAAAAAGGGGGAATCAGCGCAGATGGTGCAAGCGTGCCGGCAGATTCTTGACAGATTTTACTTTGACATCGACATAAGCGGGGCGAATTAACCTTTTTTGAGGATGCGCCAGGCCGGCGCTGTCGCCGATGGTCAGGTACTGCGTGATCCACGCGGTGCGGATGCCGAGCGCGTGGGCGCTGCGCAGATTGGCCAGCGTGTCCTCGACCAGGATGCAGCGGCTGGGCGTCAGGCGGTGGCGGCGCATCAGTTTGCGCAGCAGCAGCTTGGACGGCTTGGGACGCATCTGCCGGTGCACGTTCATCGATTCGACCGAGACGTGATGGCCGAATTCGCGGTGCAGGCCCAGATGGCGCAGCACCTGCGTCGAATAGCGGTGCGGCGCGTTGGTCAGCAGGATTTTGCGCCCGGGCAGGCGCCGCATCAGCTGGCGCAGTCCGCGCTCGGCGCGGATCATCTCCGTCAGTTCGGCGATCGCGTGGGTCTCGTGCAGGAAATGGGCCGGGATTACGCCATGGTGTTTGACCAGTCCCAGTATCGTTGCGCCGTATTTTCGCCAGTACCTGGTGCGCGCGGCGTTGACGATGTCGACGGCGGCCGGCGTGACGCCGTCGCCCAGCACGCGAGCGATGTAGACGTTCATGTTCGCCATGATCGCGGGGAAGATGGAATGGGAAGCGTTGTGCAGCGTGTTGTCGAGATCGAACAACCACACGGGTGAGTTACGAGTAATATTCACGGGAGACCAATCAGCAAAGGAAGCCATGCGACGCCAGATTATAGTGATGTTCTGCAGTTTGTTCTGCTTCGTGCTCGGTCCCGCTTGGGCATACGACCAGGCGGCGAACCCGGCGGCGAACCAGGAGCGGGCGCCCAATCGCGGCGCGCTGTTCAAGGTCAGCAACGGAGAACATGCGCTGTACCTGTTCGGCACCATCCACGTCGGTTCCAGCGATTTCTATCCGCTCGAGCCGCGCGTGGCCGGCGCGTTGAAACAGGCGCCCGTGCTGGCGCTGGAAATCGATCCGCTGGGCGATCCGCAAAAGCTGGCGCGCGCGGTGCAAAAGTATGGCCTGGTGGGGCCCGGCGCCGCCGCGCCCGCGCTGTCGCCGGAATGGCGGCGCCGGCTCGACGCTTTGCTCAAGCAGTACAAGATCGAGCCGCAAACGGTGGCGGCGATGAAGCCATGGCTGCTCGCCAGCCTGCTGACGGTGAGCGAATTCGCCAGCCAGGGCTACGACGCCGCGCAGGCGGTCGACGCGCACCTGGCCAAACAGGCGCACGATCGTGGCCAGAAGGTCATCGAGCTGGAATCGCCCGAGGGCCAGATGGGCCTGTTCGGTAATCTGTCGCCGGCCGAGCAGCTGCTGTTTCTGCAGGAGACCATCGCCGGCATCGAGGACAAGGAACAGGCCAGGCAGGCGCGCGAGATCGCCGAGGCCTGGCGCAACGCCGACGTCAAGGCGCTCGACGCGCTGGCCGCGCAGGCGGAGCGTGACGACAGCTTCTCCGGCCGCTTCGTGCAGAAGGTGCTGCTGGACGGGCGCAATCCGGCGCTGGCCGACAGCATGGTCAAGCTGATGACGCGTGAAAACAACAGCGTCGCGGCGATCGGCGTGCTGCATCTGATCGGCAACGGCAGCGTGCCGCAACTGCTGCGTCAACGCGGCATGACGGTAGTGCGTATTTATTGAACAATCAAAGCGGGAGAGGGTGCTGCGGGAGGGTAGATCTGAAGAGATGGTGCCCTTTACGTGGATTGAACACGTGGCCTCTCCCTTACCAAGGGAGTGCTCTACCACTGAGCTAAAAGGGCGTACTGGTATGGCGATGCACTCAAAAACGCGGCTAAACGTGCATCGCCGTTTTTTCAGTGAGACCGGATCATAGTTCCAAATGCCTGTTCGGTCAACACCTCGAGCAATAAAGAGTGTTCAATTCGCCCGTCGATGATGTGAACCGTGTTGACGCCGGACTTCGCCGCGTCCAGTGCTGATGAAATTTTAGGCAGCATGCCGCCCGAAATTGTCCCGTCGGCGAACATCTCGTCGATCTCGCGCGCTGACAGGTCGGTCACCAGGTTGCCCTGCTTGTCCTGCACGCCGGCGATGTTGGTCATCATGATCAGCTTTTCAGCCTTCAGGATTTCCGCGATTTTGCCGGCGACGACGTCGGCGTTGATATTGTACGCCTGGCCATCCTGGCCGAAGCCGATCGGCGAAATGATCGGAATGAAGGCGTCGTCCTGCAGCGCCTTGACCACGGCCGGGTTGATCGCGTCGATCTCGCCGACGAAGCCGATGTCGAGGAATTGGCCTGGATTTTCCTTGTCAGGCATCGCGAATTTCTTGGCGCGGATCAATCCACCGTCCTTGCCGGTCAAGCCGACGGCCTGGCCGCCGTAGTGATTAATCAGCATCACGATATCCTGCTGGACTTCGCCGCCGAGCACCCACTCCACCACTTCCATGGTTTCTTCGTCGGTGATGCGCATGCCCTGCACGAAGGTGCCCTGCTTGCCGATTTTTTTCAGCGCATTGTCGATCTGCGGACCGCCGCCGTGCACCACGACCGGATTCATGCCCACCAGTTTGAGCAAAATGACATCACGGGCGAAGCCGTGCTTCAGGCGCTCGTCGGTCATCGCATTGCCGCCGTATTTGATGACAATGGTCTTGCCATGGAAATTACGGATGTAGGGCAGGGCCTCGGCCAGAATCTGCGCCTTGATCTGCGGCGACACCGCGGTCAAGTCGTCATTCATGCCTAAGTTAAGGTTAGTCAGTTGGGTCATGGCGAGTCCGGTTAAAAATTTTGTGCAATTTTACAGCCTGGGGCTGCGATCGCTGAGATCAGTTACGCATTATAGGGCTATCCGGTTGTATTTTCAGAGATCATCCGATACGCTAAACCGCATGACCAGCCAACTTGCCGCCCTATGAGTACCTGCTCGCGTTGCGGCGCCCAATTTTCGTGCGCCATGGCGGATGCCGATCCCGCCGCGCCGGCGCAGCCCTGCTGGTGCACCTATCTGCCGGCGTCGCTGCCGGTGCCGTCGGCGCCGGGCGCCAGTTGCTGGTGCCCGGAATGTCTCAGACAGCACATCGCCGACCGGGACGGCAACCGAAGCTCGGAACCCCGTAGGGCGGATTAGGCGGAACGCCGTAATCGGCCATCGATGGGCCGCCGATGGCTCATCAATGGCCGATTACGCTGCGCTCATCCGCCCCACGTGCCTCCAGACGTCATCCGGGTCGAGGCCTAGCTTACGGTCCGGAAAAACCGCAGCATCTCACGGCTGGCGTCCGGCCCCTTGGCGTCGGTGTAGGTTCCGTGCGAGCTGCCGCCGGACCAGGCATGGCCGGCCCCGTGCACCACCCAATGCTCGCCCAGCGGCGAGCCGTCGGCCTTGGTGTGCGTGGTCTGCGTGTAGCGGTGCCCGTTCGGCACGCTGCCCGACTGGATCGACGGCGCGCCCTTGCGGTTGTGCAGGCTTTGCTCGATCACCTGCTCGCCGTTGCGCGGGTTGACCGTGGTGTCGCTGTCGCCGTGGAACACGATGATCGGCTGCGAGCCATTGCCGGCCTTGCGCGAGGTGCTGGCGCCGCTCCTCATGGCGCTGAGCGCCGACGGCAAATCCTGCGCCGAGGCGAATGGCAGGCCCGAATGGACGCCCACCGCCGCGAACAGCTCCGGATACAAGGTGCCGACAATGACCGCCATCGCGCCGCCGGCCGACAGCCCGGCTATATAGACCTGGCGCTCGTTGACCGGATATTCGTCGATGATCTGCTGCGCGATGCCGGCGATGATCGACGGCTCGCCCTGGCCGTGCTGCTGGTCGATGGCGTTGAACCAGTTCCAGCACTTGGAATGGTTGTTGCCGGCCGTCTGCTCCGGATAGGCCACGAAGCAGCCCATTTCCTCGGCCACCTGGTTCATCTGCGTGCCGGCGGCGAAATCGTCGGGATTCTGCGTGCAGCCGTGCAGCATCACCAGCAACGGCATGGCCTGGCCGGTGTAGGTCGACGGCACATACAGTTTGTAATTGCGGCTGCCGGCGTGGTTGGCGTAGCTGCCGCTGATGAACTGCGCGCCTTCAGGCAGCGGCGCGGCCGGCGCCGTCGGATTCATCATCGAACCGAAGTCCATGCCGAAATTGCCCTGCATATTGGCTTGCAAATCGATCTTGATGCCCATCCGGTTCAGCATGTCCTGCGCGTATTCGGTTGGGTTAGTAGCCGGATTGGGCGCGCTGGCCGGCGTGGCCTGGTGGGCCTGCGGCTGCGGCTGCGGCTGCGGATCGGCGGCCGGTTTACGCGTGGATTCGGTGTGGACCCGCGCGCTGTCGGCGGCTGGTTGGGGCGCGGCGCGTGGCGCCACGTATTCGGGCGGCGGGTTAATGTCGCGCATGGCCGGCTGCGCCGACGGCTGGGCGGCCGATGGCGATCCCGGTTGCGCCCCGGTGGCACGTTGCTGCTGTTGGTTCTGCTGCTGCTTTTGCTGCAGTTCGATCATGCTTTCCATGGCTTTTTGCACGGCGGCCGTGGCGCCTTTGTTAATGAGCTTATGTGCGGCACTGCGCACGCTCGACATAAATGGTAGTTTCATAGCTGTCCTTTAGTGGATCCGTTGGGCCAGTGCGGTTTTGATCACCGCGCTGGCGTGTAGCGAACCGAGTACAAAAATCGAATCGATGGTCGCCAGTGCCAGTTCGACCGAAACGTCGCTGGCGATACTGGCCAAACCAAGTACCTGTATCTGCAGCCGCTGGCCGGCCGCCTGCACCGCTTCAAGATCGGACCGGGTGTAGTGTTGCATTCCGAGCACCAGGCTTTTGCGCGCCACCGTTTGCTTCACCACGTCGGCGTGCTCGTTTAACTGATTGCGGATCGCCGTGCGGATCAAATCGGTGCGATTGGAATAAAAACCCTCCTGCACCAGCAAATCGATCTGTCCCAGGTCGATGGGACCGAGGTTGATCGTGATCTTTTCCGACTCGGCGGTCTTCAGTTTTAGTTCTTGCTTAGCCATACGTCTCCATCTGTTTACCATCTACATGGATGGTAGTATAGGCCTGACGTTTCCCAAGTCAAGCGCATTCGGTCCATAATGGCGCCATGAGTGATCCAACTAACTTAATCGTCCCGGACGCGGCGCCCGAGCTGGCCACCCCCGTTCCGTCGCCATGCGTCAGCCTATGCAAGATGGATGCCGAGCGCCGTTATTGCATGGGATGCCTGCGCACCATCGAGGAAATCGTCAACTGGTCCAAGGCCGACGACAACTACAAGCGCGGCGTCTGGGCCGAGATTCGCCAGCGCGGGCTGACGGTCGATTTCGACGACGATTTCGTGAAATGAACGCGCTGCCGGCCTCGATCCAGGTGTTCGAAAGGGGCTGGCTGTCCTCCAACAACGTGTTGTTGTTGGGACGCGACGATACCGCCCTGATCGACACCGGCTATTTGAGCCATGCGCCGCAAACGCTGGCGTTGGTGCTGCACGCGCTGCAAGGCCGGCATCTGGACCTGGTGCTCAACACGCATCTGCACTCCGATCATTGCGGCGGCAACGCCGCGCTGCAGGCCCATTACGGCAGCCGCGTCGCGATTCCGGTCGCCGAGGCGGACAAGGTGCGGGACTGGGACGTGGACGCGCTCAGTTTCAAGGCCACCGGCCAGCGCTGCGAGCGATTCACCTTCGACGCCACCATCGCCCCGGGCGACGTGCTTACATTAGGCGGCATGGAATGGCAGGCGCTGGGCGCGCCGGGACACGATCCGCACTCGCTGATTTTTTACTGCCCGGCGGAGCGGGTGCTGGTGTCGGCCGACGCGTTGTGGGAGAACGGCTTCGGCGTGATCTTCCCGGAGCTAGACGGCGAATCCGGATTTGCCGAGGAGCGGGCCACGCTCGATGTGATCGCGGAGCTGGATGTGCGGCTGGTGATTCCAGGGCACGGCAGGCCGTTCGAGGATGTGGCGGGCGCGCTGGAGCGTGCCAGGTCCCGGTTGGCGTACCTAGAAGCCGACCCGGTGCGTAACGCGCAGAACGCGATCAAGGTGCTGTTGAAGTTTCTGCTGCTGGAGCGGCAGCGGATCGCGCTGGCGGATGTCCCGGCGCTGCTGCTGGCGATGCCGGTGTTCGAAACCGCCAACACGCGGTTTTTGAAGCAGACGCCGGAGGCGTTGGCCACATGGGCGGTCAAGCAGCTGGTGCGCAGCGTGGCGGCCCGGATCGAGGGTGAGTACTTACTTAACTTATGATCGAGATAAATGAACATTGCGCAATCGAGAATCACGCACTATACTGTATGAATATACAGTTGCCAAGTTTCTCTGAGTTGACAGAAAGAGAATCCAGTGAACACAAGAACCTCGTATCTAACGGTTTCGCGTCCCAAGTGTCGTTTTTGCTCGCGCTTTTGGAATCCGGACGAAGGCGTATCGGCTGACCAGTCTTATTGCCCCGCATGTTCGGAGTTCCGGAAAGAGATAGCGGCGAAGACGTTTGGGCTGAAGCCCTTGGAGTTGGCAGATGCGAGCTATGGGTACTTTCTGCCGCGCTCGCTCCGACCTAAGTAACTAATCAGTTATTTGCTAAAGAACTCCTCAAGCTCACGCATCGCCTGTTTTTTCGAGATCAAACCATTTGATCCGCCAAGTGTCATCTTGCGGCCTGGAGCTGCTAAAGGTTCACTCCAGGCTTTCCACTCATGCTTTCTTGGTGTGTGTGTGGCCCACTCGATGACTCTCATCCGATTGCCTACCAATTGCTCCCACCGAACTAAATTTTGGGCTGTTGTGGTTGCCCAGAGTGGTGTCGGTAATGTGGAAAGGGCATTCAAAACCTGGTGTGCAGACTGATATCGTTGTGTCTTGTCGTCGTTCAGCATCTTCCGGATGCTCCTTCGCCATGCTTTAGGAATGTGAGGTAACCATTGTAGTGTGTCAGCAAATCGTCCGTGCTCAACCACATCACGTGGAGCCGGGGCCAACTCATACCATGTCTTCCCATGCAAGAGGCGATACAGGGTCATGCCAAGCGCCCAGATATCGGTCCTCGCACTGGTTCCTTCACCCTGCCAGACTTCATACGCAATATGGTCTGAGTATCCCACTTGAGAGCCGTAGCCTAAGATCAGGTTGTCGGTGACGAGACCAAAATCGCCCAACTTTGCGACCCCATTTGCGTCGAGCAGAATATTACCCGGCTTGATGTCTCGGTGCAGCATCCCGCGAGCATGCAACGCGTCGAGCCCAAGGCAAACCTCTGTTGCTACTTTTCGTACTTCCAACATGGTTATGGGGCCAGCGTCGTATGCCGATTGCAGTGACCCCTTCAGGCAATAATCCATGCAGAAACAAATACTGTCCCCGCCGGGCAGTTCTTCTATACTGTAGACCTGAACGACATTTGCATGACGAGCCTTCGACAGATTTTGCGCTTCAGCTAGAAAGCTCTTTTTGTGTGCATCCCATTCTGGATCACTTTGGCCAGATTTGCGAGAAAGCACTTTTACAGCTACCTCACCATGAACGCTGTCTTGACCAAGAAAGACCTCACCAAAATGTCCGTTGCCGATCTTCTTCCCGATTTTGAGCCCGGGAACTACGGTAGCCATCAGTCTGCCCTCGAAGCAATTATGAGCATCGCCGCCTCGCGGCTGGCAATTTTCAACTTCGCACCGGTGATCTTATCGTCCCAGAACGAGTTATCCTTAAGATACTCATCCACTTTTCGCTCTCCGTACGTCCGGCTGATAACGGCCTTCGAAAGGATCTTGACTTTCGTCCTTGAGGCCACCGCAGCGATTACTACTCCCCTGACCTCAGCACTTTCTAAAACGGCGAGCCTGACTCCGCTCTGCGGAAGGGCACTCGCCTTGACAACTACCATCTCAACCTTATGCTGCTCGCAGAAGTTCTGACAACGCTGATGCAGCACTGACAGCGCCTCCCCCCGATCGCCTTGTTGAATAGTCCAAGAGCTGTCGGAAAGAATAATAATGTGATCAGTTTCGTCGTCAGGTACTTCCGCAAGCACGACCGTCACCCTCTCCCCGACAACTACAATCCCTACGCGATGTTTGCTCATCGTCTGTTTCTCCTGTTGGATGTCCTGCTTGGCCGAGTTTAGCCTGCAACCATAGGATAGCATCTTGCCAATCTGAAAAATACACGAAGTCTCACACCGATGAGGGTTGGCTTATCGATACGGCGAGCACATGCAAACTCTAGAGCAATCCACCTATTTTTGGCACGATCGTACTATTTTCGGTCTATAATCCCTGAGACCTTACATTCCGATCAACTTACGTCAGCGAGTTCGCCATGGCCCTGCCTGCAGCGTTGCAAAATCTTTCACTTCCCGTAATCGCCTCCCCGATGTTCATCGCCAGCGGCCCCGCGCTGGTAGCGGCGCAGTGCAAGGCAGGCATCGTCGGCTCGTTCCCGGCGCTGAACGCGCGTCCGGTGGAAATGCTCGACGTCTGGCTGACCGACTTACAAAACGAACTGGCTGACTACCAGATCGCCAACCCGGGCAAACGTGTCGGCCCGATCGCCGTCAACCAGATCGTGCACCAATCGAACGACCGGCTGGCGCACGACGTCGAAGTCTGCGTCAAGCACCAGGTCCCGATCATCATCTCGTCGCTGCGCGCGCCCCCGAAGGAGATGTTGGACGCGATCCACAGCTACGGCGGCATCGTCATGCACGACATCGTCTCGATCCGCCACGCCGAAAAAGCGCTGGAAGCGGGCGTCGATGGCCTGATCCTGGTCGCCAGCGGCGCCGGCGGCCATGCTGGCACGTTGTCGCCGTTCGCGCTGGTGGGCGAAGTGCGCAAATTCTTCAAGGGCCCGATCGCCCTGTCCGGCGCCATCGCCACTGGCGACGCGATTCTGGCGGCGCAAGCGATGGGCGCGGACTTCGCGTACATCGGCTCGCGCTGGCTGGCGACCAAGGAATCGAACGTCAGCGACGACTACCGCGACGCCATCGTCGAATCGTCGGCCGCCGACATCGTTTATTCCAGCCTGTTCACCGGCGTGCACGGCAACTACCTGAAGAAATCCATCATCAACGCCGGCCTGGACCCGGACGCGCTGCCGCAGGCCGACAAGAGCTCGATGAACTTCGGCTCGAGCAGCGCCAAGGCGTGGCGCGACATATGGGGCGCCGGCCAGGGCGTGGGCCTGATGGACGACGTGCCGACGACGGCCGAGATGGTCGCCCGCCTGAAAGCCGAATACGACGCCGCCCGCGCCCGCCTGGCGCTATAACAAAACCCCGGGGTGCGCAAATTGGTCTAGCCGTGAGTTTACAGGCTTGGGTTCCGTTATTGGTTCTCGGTCTGGATCGCCCACAGCCCCGGCAAATTGCGCCAGTAGCCGTAGGCGTCCATGCCGAATCCGACCACGAAGCGGTTCGGAATCGTGATGCCGACGATGTCCGCCTTGACCGGCTTGGGCTTGCCGATCGCCTTGTCGGCGAAGACGGCCAGCACCACTTCGGCCGCGCCCATGTCCAGCAGGCGCTGTTTGACGTGCGCCAGCGTTTCGCCCTCGTCCAGGATATCGTCCAACACGATGACCACGCGGCCGGCCACGTTCGAGCGCGGGACCACCTTCCACACCACTTGTCCGCCCTGGTCGTCGTCGCCGTAGCGGCTGACGTGGATGTAATCGAATTCGAGCGGGAACGTCAGCTGCGGCAGCAGGTTCCCGGTGAAGACCACCGCGCCGCCCATCACGCCCAGCACCAGCGGGAATTCCTCGCTGTCGGCTTGGTTGAAGCGGGCGTTGAGGGTGTCGGCCATCGCGGTGACGGCGCCGTCGACGGTCTCTTTATTGAACAGTTCTTCCGCGTTCTCCAGCAGGGCGCGGGCGCGGTTGTGGTGAAAGTCTTGCATGGTCTTCTTCGGTTCTAAAAAGATGTGGAAGAACAATATTATCCCCCATATCTCCGCACACCGCAGATCGTTGCTATGCCGCCACAGGGTTTTCTTCGGCGCTACGTGTAATCGCGCACATCGTCGATCACCTTGCCATCGCCGGGCAGGCTGCCGATGGCCGCGAAGCGCACCTCGCCGCGCAGTTTGGTGAGTTCGCGGATCGATGCGACGATGGCCGCTTCGCTGGTGGCGCCGGGATCGGCCACCTCGCAATGCAAGGTCATCACGTCCTGCGCCATGCGGCCGGAGATCACCAGCCGCGCCTTGACGATTTCCGGATGGCGGCGCGCCACCTCATGCACTTGCGACGGGTGGACGAACATCGCGCGCACCTTGGTGGTCTGGTCGGCCCGGCCCAGCCAGCCCTTGATGCGGGTGTTGGTGCGTCCGCATGGCGACTCGGGCACGCCGGTCAGCACCGCCGACAGGTCGCCGGTGGCGAACCGGATCAGCGGGTAGTCCGGATTGAACACGGTGACCACCACCTCGCCGATTTCTCCGGCGGTTACCGGCTCGCCGCTGCCGGGACGGACGATTTCCAGGATCACGTCCTCGTCGAGCACCATGCCGGGATGGCGCACGTCGCCGCTGCGCGTTTCGAAGGCGATGCTGCCGATATCGGCGGAGGCGTAGGTTTGCAGCACATGCGGTACACCGTTCTCGGCGAACCACTCGCGCAGCGATTCGGGCAGCGCCTCGGCGCCCATCAACGCCTGTGTCATGCTGCTGATGTCGGCCCCCATTTCCTGCGCCTTTTCGATGATGATCTTCAGGAAGGACGGCGTGCCGACATAGGTGTCGGGCCGCAGCTCGCTGATGGCCTGCACCTGCATTTCGGTCTGGCCGCTGCCGGCCGGGATGACGGTGCAGCCGATGCGCGCGGCGCCGCCTTCGACCATGAAGGCGGCCGGCGTGAAGTGATAGGAAAAGCAGTTTTGCAGCAGGCTGCCGGCGCGTACGCCGGCAGCGTACATGGGACGGCCGAAGCGCCACCAGTCCTTGCCCTGGCCCTCGGGGTCGAAGATCGGGCCGGGCGACATGTACAGGCGCGCCAGTTGTCCCACCGGCGTCGTGTTGAGGCCACCAAACGGCGGTTGCAGCTTTTGCAGCGCGTGCAGCTCGGATTTGCGCGTTACCGGCAAAGTCGCCAGCGCGGCGCGGCTGGTGATGTCGGCCGCGTTCACGTCCCGCAGGATGCGCGACCAGCCGGCGGCGGCCTTCGCACGCGCCACCAGTTGCGGCAGGCGGGCCATCAGTTCGCGCTCGCGTTGTTCCGGCGGGCGTATTTCCAGGCTGTCCAGTGTATCCGTCGTCATTGCTGTCCTCCGATTCATGCGCGAGTTTTCTCAAGCCAGCCAGCGTTTGCGGCGGCGGTAAAATTTCATGTCACGGAAGCTCTTGCGGCCGGCGCCCGACACGCCGAGGTAGAACTCCTTGACGTCTTCGTTGCTGGCCAGGTCGGCGGCCGCGCCCTCCATCACCACGCGGCCGTTTTCCAGGATGTAGCCGAAATCGGCGTAGCGCAGCGCGATGCTGGTGTTCTGCTCCGCCAGCAGGAAAGAGACGTTCTCCTTGCCGTTCAAGTCTTTCACGATGCCGAATATCTCGTCGACGATTTGCGGCGCGATGCCCATCGACGGCTCGTCCAGCAAAATCATCGACGGCTTGGCCATCAGCGCCCGGCCGATGGCGCACATCTGCTGCTCGCCTCCGGAGGTATAGCCGGCCTGGCTGGTGCGGCGCTCCTTCAAGCGCGGGAAGTAGTGGTACACCTTGTCCAGAGATTCCTTGAGCTCCGCGCGCGACAGGCTGCGTGTGTAGGCGCCGGTCAGCAGGTTTTCCTCGATGGTCAGGTGGCCGAAGCAGTGGCGCCCCTCCATCACCTGCGACAGGCCGCGCTTGACCAGTTCATTGGGCGTAAGCTGGTCGATGCGTTCGCCCATGAACTGCACATCGCCCTTGGTGACATCGCCGCGTTCTCCGCGCAGCAGGGTCGATATGGTCTTCAAGGTGGTGGATTTGCCGGCGCCATTGGCTCCCAGCAGCGCGACGATTTTCCCCTGCGGGACCTGCAGCGAGACGCCTTTCAACACCAGGATCACGTGGTCGTAGATCACTTCGACGTTGTTGACGGAGAGGTAGGGCGTCATTTTGCACAGGCCGGCGTGATTTTTTTCTCGGCCGCGTAAGCTGCGGAGCTTTCCTCCAGCAGCTTGCGCGTC
>Ga0308163_10002624_pt1 | contig 16175 bp, 12 predicted proteins | sample PhyTR1_FD_201037 | JGI IMG/M metagenome (GOLD analysis project Ga0308163, IMG submission 201037) | Phyllosphere microbial communities from UC Gill Tract Community Farm, Albany, California, United States - DLSLT.R1 | ecosystem: Host-associated > Plants > Phyllosphere > Unclassified | place: USA...
ATCCGCTTGATCGCTCGGGGAATGTAGGGTTTAATCACCAGACAGATTGCAGAGTTAATGTCGCACCGGGAAACCGGCGCGGCATTTTTTTTATGCGCCGTCGGTATCGCTGCCGCCGCCGAAGGCTTTCATGAGGGCGTCGCGGTCGACGGTCTTTGTCGAGGTATCGACGGCGGTACGGCTGCGCTTGCCTGAAAACTCTTCTTCGATGTTGTCGCGGTAATAACTCCACGGCGAACCGGAGCTCGACAGCTTGCGCCAGGTTTCGGTACCGACCGCACCGTAATCGATGGCGGTGCCATCGTCGAACTCCACCCGCAGCACGCGCTCGCGCATGTCGTAGCCGATGGCGCGCAGCTTGCCGGCATTGATTTTTTTCATTTCCATCGTGGTGGCTCCTGTTGGGCGATGAGGGTAAGGTAGCACTTGTCGCTCATGACGTCGTTCCTGCGAAGGCAGGAACCCACGTGTGGTAAACGTGTCCGCAGTCGCGCCGTTGACTGAGCCGTCGACATCGAAACACCATACTTGTCCTGCTTGTAATACTCGCGATGAAGACGGGCTTGCCGAAGTCGGCGGTGCAGCTGGCGCTGCGGCAGCTGAAGCGGCGCAGGCTCGGTGCAGAAGAGGTCGGCACCCAGGCCGATCCGGTGCGGCAGGTGCTGCGGCCGTGGCGCCGGCAGTCTGCTTTGCGGCCTGCCGCGTGACGATTGCGTCGATACTCTTGTACAGCCGGGAATAGTTGCTATAATAGGCGGCTTCGCAGAGATGCGAAGACCCATCAGGAGAGATGGATGAGTGGTTTAAGTCGCACGCCTGGAAAGCGTGTATAGGTTCATAGCCTATCCGGGGTTCGAATCCCCGTCTCTCCGCCAGAATACAAGTGCATGCATTTATTAAAAAAATCCTCCCCATGCGGAGGATTTTTTTTGCCCTGTTCACTATAGGGCACCCGCGCACCTAGCAAATCGAACCGTGCATGCTTTTTCCAGTTCGTAGATCAATGCCGAACTGGCAGGCATACGGAGACGCCCGATCATCCTTGTCATAAGTGCAATCCAGATCGCCTTTTTTCCTTACGCGCATTCCAGAAGAACTGCCGCAGGCATCTTGTAGGTCGGGACCGATGGACGCAAACAGATGTTTGGCGGCCTCGCCGTATAGCACGACTGCGGCTTTTCGATCAGTCGGTGTGGGCGCCGCCTCTTCTCCCAAGTCGCCAGAGTAGATGAGGTACTTGCCATTGAATACCGTGTAAGTACCATCCCAAGGCTTTGCAGCGTTGGCCAGAGAAAAAAGTGCGAAAGCACCGAGGGTTACAGCCGATAGCTTCTTCATCTCAAACTTTCAGGTCGACATGGAAACGGCTGCCGTGATCGCGCGGGAGATGTGTAAGCTGGCGCAAGTCTGGGTCGTTGAAGCACACCTTACCACCCCGAAGCAAGAGCGGAATAGCTCGATCAGCTTCGCCCTTGCCGCCTGATCATACTGACCCGTCGCTTGCCACCCGTCAGAAATTCCGTGTGCGTGTGGCCAGAATTCGTCTTTAGATAATTGCGTTCGTGAAGCGCTCGCCGAACATAATGGCGAACTGATTGGCAGCCTGCTTCCAGGTACGCTGCGGCATCGTCCAGACTTTCTCGATGTTTCCTAAGACCAGATACACGGCCTTGTTTTTGACCGTGTCTTCGTCACGTATTTCAGGCGCAGCGCGTCGAAATATATGATCGGTTACATCGCTTCGAGTGGCCGTTACTGGCACCGTCCGACTTCGTCGAGCATTTCCTCGGTGATGGTCGAGATCAGGTCCGGCGATACATCGGTGCCGTCAACTCCAGCAGGTGCGCTTGAATCTCGCGCAAGCTAATGCCGCGCGCATACATGCTGATGAGGTGATCGTCGAAGCCGGGTATCTGGCGCTGATGTTTGGCGACCAGCTTGGGCCGAAAGCTCAACAGACGATCACGCGGGATGTCCAGATTGAACTCGCGGCCCGGCGTCATCACCTTCTTCGGGCTGCTGCCCTTGCGGTGATTTTTGCTGCCTTCTTCTTCGCTGGCGAGATGGTGATTCAGTTCGGCCGACAGCATGCGCTCGACGAGCATCTTCTTGAGCTGCCCGGCCAGGCCGGACTCGCTAAGGATCGACTTGGCGTCGTTCTTCTCAACCTGGGCCAGCAAATGGTCGATTAGTTCGATTGGAAATGGGTGCGCTGCTTTCTGTTTTTGGGGCTTCTTGTGGTCGTCTGTATTTCTTTCGATCCACTCAACCTCAAGAACTCTGCTGTTTGCTTAACATCGTTGCGAAGACCAACGCACAGCCTTTCCGCGCCGACAGGCCGTCAGATCGTCGACGAGGCTCTATCGGCATATCAGAGCAGAGCGCAAGGGCGAACTAAAGCATGCACGGTTGAGCATATGCCTTGTAGCGCTTCTGTACGACCCTGCCGATCTCTCAGCGCCATCACCGCTTATCAAACGACGCAAGCTTCTTGATTTGTCGATACCGTCCGCTTGATGCTCAAACGTCCGTATATTGACTCCTGCCAAATTCTAAAGTTCAGCTTAGCGCAACAATGCCTTCTTGAGTTCGCCAGCCCCTAGGCGCACCGCATGCACGAGCGAGTCCACCTCGCTGCTGATAGAGCGCCACAGCATCGAGCGCCACTTTGCCGCTGATACGCCGATTCGCAGCATTGGGGCTGCCTTGTGCGCCTACGGGCCGCCAACGTCAACGGTCTATGCCCAACGTGACATCTTGGCCGCCTTGGCACTGGGAGCCCTCACGAAGCCGAACCGCAATAGAACCCCCAGAACTTGCAAAGCAGGCAGCACGAAGTAATCCAAAGCACTTCAACCGTGAACCACGGAGACAACAAATGGCAATCGACGTATATCTACAGATCGACGGCATCAAAGGCGAGTCCCAGGACGACAAACACAAGGACTGGATCGAGGTCACAGGCATTCATTGGGGGATACACCAGCCGCGTAGCGCCACGGCTTCAACTGGGGGCGGTCACACGGCAGAGCGCGTCGAGATGTCGGACATCTCCTTCTCCAAGCTGGCTGATCTCTCCAGCCCCATCCTGGCCCAGACATGCGCAATGGGTAAGACGATCCCGAAAGCCAAAGTCGAGTTCTTCCGAGCTGACGGCGATGGCATACGTGTTAAATACTTCGAAATCGAGATGGAGAACGTCTTGATTGGTATGGTGACACCACATCTCGGCGGGGACGATTCCTACCTCAGTGAGAACGTCAATCTGAAGTACTCGAAGATCAAGTGGAAGTATTTACAGCAGAGGATCAATGGGGGTGGCGGAGGCAATACAGCAGGCGGATGGGATTTGGCGACCAACAAGGTTGCGTAAAGGTTCCCATGCCGGTAGACCTGGAGAAGTTCACAAAACACCTGCGTATCAACGCTCTGCCCAAATACGGGAAGGGGCGGTGTGGTGAGTACGTGCGAAAGGCGCTACAAGTCGGAGGGGCCAAATTTAACGGCAGGTATCCTCCGACCGGAAAGGAGTATGGCCTAAGCTTGGAGATGTTGGGTTTCCATAAAATTACCGTCGAGGACCCGGCTAAGTTCAGCTTCGTCAAAGGCGACGTGATGGTTATGGAACCGTACAAGGGAAGCACAGCGGGGCATGTGGCAGGGTATGACGGGAAGAACTGGATTTCTGACTTCGTCCAGAACGATTTCTGGGCTGGTCCAAGATACCGCAATCAAAAACCGAGGCCAACCTATGTCGTCTATCGCTACTAAACGCATAATTCTCACATCTCTAATCATGCTTGTCAGTGTTGTTGCAGCGGCTGGCGACAAGCCCCCTCGATATATAATCGAGCCAGCCCTCGGTTTGCGATTGGACGCTGGCGTCAAGCTCGAACCACTGCCGAACGAAGTGAGCACCTTGTGTTCGCGGGATTCTGAGAACTGGGTTCACTACGAACAGATTTTCGCGCGCACACACGATGCTGCAACAACCTACTATGTCGTTTCAGGGTATTCAAAGCGCCGCAATCCGGAACCAGGACAGTCGCTGTTCGAGCCAATAGTGCGTGGCGGCCTATACATTGTTACAGCAAACAAATGCGTGGACGACCCAGCAGACGAATCATTCGAAGTGCGAGACTTTGACCAAACGCCTCTTCCGATCCTGCAAAAGCTCGCCCGTGATCTTGCAGCACGGCTCGTTCGAGCGGTTGGCGGACCGGACAAACTGCGCGTTGAAATCAAGAACCAACGCGTCGACTTCGACAGGTTTTCGCCGGAGCTGCAGGAGGCATTCAAGCCGTATTTCGGACCATCCAAGTAGGCAGGGCACGCACGGAGCGGCCCGAAGGCCACTCTGTTACTCGGCGCTTTAATCCGGATTTGCTGGTCCACCGTATATGCCACAAGCGCCAGCACCTCGGCCTTCTGCTTCAGGCTCGCCCCAGCCCATTAGGCTGGAGTCGCTCCTGACGCGCCTAACGAGCGCAGCCTGCGTTGCTCGTCGTTGCGTGGCTAGCCACGCGACCTTCTTGCCTTTGTCTGCACTCGCCAGGCATCCCCAGTAGCTTCCCTGCGTACTGGATAGGTTCTTAGCAGAAGAGCCGCCGCCCCAGCGTAGGCTGTGGCCCAACTTCAGCGTCTCGAAAACGCATGCGAACTTGGGTTCCGCCCTATGCCGGAACGACGTTCATACGCTGATTGAACGGCATGCATGCCTCAGTTGGCCTGTTTTTTATCGCTTGCAGCAAATCCTCCAGTCGCAGCGGCACGCATAGTGCCACCACCTTCGCCGTCAGCGCGAACAAGGCCGCAGTGCTAGCTCGACCACCCCTTGCGCAATTCCTGAACCTGTTCCGCGATCTCCATCACTTCCTCGACCGCGACAGGGATGAAGCTGGCCAGCGGGTGCGCACTCTCCCATTCCACGAGACCGGCGCGCCGCTGTGCTTCATCGCAGGTAGCGAAGATACTGGCGTAATACTGCGCTCGCGCCGTGCTACGGAGTTCGACGGCGAGGTGACGAATCTGAATCGTAAACAGCAGGTCTGACGTTTCCATTTTGATTCTCTCCCCTAAGAAAACATGGTGGGTCAGATAATGACAACACAAGAGTAATCGAGCAGCTGCTGCGCGAGTTTCACCAAAAGTAACGAAAACAGGCTCATTTCAGTTCATTTGCGGGACAAGGCGCACGGAAAGGCATTTAACGGAGGCCGCGCCGTACCCGCCGGCTTGCATTGCTGCTGAGCCCAGCCAAGGGCATCGAATATGTGTATGTGAAAGTTTGCGCAATCATTTCTGCAGGGTATTGTGATATCGTTATCGCCCCGCCTCATATGGTTGCGCAAACATGTTCGCTTCAAAGATCAAGGGCCTCCGCTGGTGGATGATCAGCCTGGTGATGCTAGGCGCCATCATCAATTACCTGACGCGCAGCACCCTGGCCGTCGCCGCTCCCACGCTGCTCACCGACCTCGGCATCAGCAGCAAGGAATACTCGTACATCACGGCCGCCTTCCAGGGCACGATCATGCTGCAGCCGCTGTGCGGCTACATCCTCGACGTGATCGGCCTGAAATACGGCTTCGCCATGTTCGCCGCGGCCTGGTCGCTCATCTGCATGGCGCACGGCATGGCCACCAGCTGGCAGGCGCTGGCTGTCCTGCGCGGCATGCTCGGCCTGGCCGAGGGCTCGGCCAATCCGGCCGGGATGAAGGCGGTGTCCGAATGGTTCCCGGCGAAAGAGCGGGGCATGGCGGGCGGGATCTTCAATATCGGCGCGTCCTTCGGCTCGATGCTGGCGCCGCCGCTGGTGGTGTGGGCGATCCTGCATTACAACTGGCAGTCGGCCTTCGTCATCACCGGTGCGCTCGGCCTGGTGTGGGTCGCCGCCTGGCTGCTGCTCTACGATGCGCCCAAGCGCCACCGCCGCCTGTCCGCCGAGGAAGCGCAGCACATCGCCGCCGGCCAGGAGAAGCACCTCGAGGGCGACGGCAAGCGGCCGTCGATCGTCAGCGTGCTCAAGATGCGTAACTTCTGGGGCATCGCGCTGCCGCGCTTCCTGGCCGATCCGGCCTGGGGCACGCTGGCGTTCTGGGTGCCTTTGTACCTGACCACCGTGCGTAATTTCGACCTCAAGCAGATCGCGATGTTCGCCTGGCTGCCTTTCCTGGCCGCCGACCTGGGTTGCCTGTTCGGGCCCACCGTCGTGCTGTGGCTGCAAAAGCGCGGCGTCCGCCTGATCAATGCGCGCCGCGGCGCCTTTACCGTCGGCGCCTGCATGATGATGGGCGTGGCCGGCGTCGGCTACGTGGAAAGCCCGTACGCCGCCATCGCCTTGCTCAGCCTCGCCGGCTTCGCGCACCAGACGCTCTCCGTCACCGTCATCACCATGTCGTCCGACCTGTTCAAGCGCAACGAGGTCGCCACCGTGGCCGGCATGTGCGGCACCTTCGGCAACCTGGGCCTGCTGATTTTCTCGCTGATGATCGGCGGCCTGATGGCCAGCGTCGGCTACACGCCGTTCTTCGTCAGCCTGGCGGTGCTCGACCTGCTGGCCGCCGCGCTGCTGTGGATCCTGGTGCGCGAGCCCGATCACACGAAGACGCAACACGAAACCCTCGCCACGAGCAAAGCATGAGCATGATCCAGAATCCCATCCTCCGCGGCTTCAATCCCGACCCGTCCATCGTGCGGGTCGGCGACGACTACTACATCGCCACCTCCACCTTCGAGTGGTATCCGGGCGTGCAGATCCACCATTCGCGCGACCTGGTCAACTGGCGCCTTGCCGGCCGTCCGCTGGCGCGCGCCAGCCAGTTGAACATGCTGGGCGCGCCCGATTCCTGCGGCGTGTGGGCGCCTTGCCTGACCTACGCGGACGGCCTGTTCTGGCTGATCTACACCGACGTCAAGCGCTACGGCCGCACCTCCACCGGCGGCGCCACCGGCAGCGCGTCGCTGCGCGACTTCCATAACTACCTGGTCACCAGTCCCGGCATCGACGGGCCCTGGTCCGATCCGGTCTACCTGAACAGCAGCGGCTTCGATCCTTCGCTGTTCCACGACGACGACGGCCGCAAGTACCTGCTCAACCAGCTCTGGGACCACCGCCCGGGCGGCAACCGTTTCAACGGCATCGTGCTGCAGGAGTACTCGGTACAGGAGCAAAAGCTGGTCGGCCGCCGCGAGAACATCTTCAAGGGCACGCCGCACGGCCTGACCGAGGCGCCGCACATCTACCAGCGCCAGGGTTACTACTACCTGCTCACGGCCGAAGGCGGCACCGGCTGGAACCACGGCGTGACCATGGCGCGCTCGCGCGAGCTGCGCGGTCCCTACGAGCTGCATCCCGACGAAACCATCCTCACCAGCCGCAACCGCCCCGACAGCCTGCTGCAGCGCGCCGGCCACGCCGACCTGGTCGAAACCCAGGACGGCCAGACCTATATGGTCTACCTGTGCGGCCGTCCGCTGCGCAACCGCGGCACCTGCACGCTGGGCCGCGAGACCGCGATCCAGCCGATGGTGTGGGGCGAGGACGGCTGGCTGCGTAGCCTCGACGGCCAGGGCACGCCCGAACTGCAGGCCGCCTCTCCCGGGCTGCCCGAACACCTGTTCGCGCCTGAACCGGCCCGCGCCGACTTCGATGCGCCGACGCTGCCGTCCGCCTTCCAGTGGCTGCGCACGCCCTGGCCGGAAGAGCTGTTCAGCCTCGATGCGCGCCCCGGCCACCTGCGCCTGTTCGGGCGCGAAAGCATCGGCACCCAGTTCCGCCAGGCGCTGGTGGCACGCCGGCAGCAGGCGCATTGCTATGGCGCCTCGACCGTGGTCGAGTTCGAGCCCGAGCACTACCAGCAGCAGGCCGGCCTGACCTGCTATTACGGCGCCGCCAAGTTCCACTACCTGTACATCAGCCACGACGAGACGGTCGGCAAGCACCTGCGCGTGATGAGCAGCCTGCCCAACCACATGCAGTCCGACAGCTTCACCGCGCCGATCCCGATCCCGGCAGGCGTGCCGGTGGCGCTGCGCGTGGAAGTGGACGAGGAGCGCCTGCTGTTCGCCTACCGCCTGGGCGACGGCGACTGGCAATGGCTGGCGCAGCAGTTCGACGCGAGCATCCTGTCGGACGAAGCCAGCGCGCCCGGCCAGCCCAACTTCACCGGCGCCTTCGTCGGCATGGCCTGCCAGGACATGGCCGGCACCGGCCTGCATGCGGACTTCGATTATTTCGCCTACCGCGAGCGGCTGTACAACGCCGATCCGAAGCGGCTGCCGGATCCGGCTTCGGAAGCCTGAACCCCGGGGCTGTTCATACAGCTCATCCGCTGATAGCATGCATGTCACACAAGCGAGGGGACATGCATGCGACAGTTCATCAGCTCCTGCCAGGCCGCGCCATGGAAATGAGCGTCGATCGACCGCAAGACGAGGCGGGCGGCTCGATGCGGACCGTGGTGGCGGGCATGCTGTTCGTCGGGCTGCTGTTCTTCATCCTCGGCTTCGTCACCTGGCTGAACGGATCGCTGATCCCCTTCCTCAAGATCGTCTGCGGCCTGAACAACTTCCAGGCCCTGTGGGTCACCTTCGCCTTCTATATCGCCTACACCGTGATGGCGCTGCCGGCCGGCGCGGTGCTGGCCCGGGTCGGCTACAAGAAGGGCATGACCCTGGGGCTGGCCATCATGGGCGCCGGCGCCTTGCTGTTCATCCCGGCGGCGCACAGCACGCGCTACGAACTGTTCCTGGCCGCGCTGTTCACGCTGGCCAGCGGCATGACGCTGATGCAGACCGCCATCAATCCCTACATCGTCTGCCTGGGCCCGCGCGACAGCGCGGCCATGCGCATCAGCATCATGGGTCTCTTCAACAAGGGCGCCGGCGTGATCGTGCCGCTGGTGTTTACCTCGCTGATGTTGAAGGATATCGACAGCTTTTCCCATACCGCCCTGGCCACGCTCGATCCGGCCGCGCGCGAGGCGATGCGCGCCGCGCTGGCGCAGCGGCTGGTGTTCCCGTACGCCTGCATGGCGGTGCTGCTGTTCGCGATCATGGTGTTCATCCACTTCTCCAGCCTGCGCGAGATCCCGCTCGACACCGATGCCGGTGACGGCCAGGTGGAGCGCAGCGGCGTTCTGCAATTCCCGCAGCTGGTGCTGGGGGCGCTGGCGCTGTTCGGCTACGTCGGCGTGGAAGTGATCGCGGGCGATACCATCGGCCTGTACGGCCACGAACTGCAGGTCGCCAACTTCGGCGTGCTCACGTCCTACACCATGGTCTGCATGGTGCTCGGCTACCTGGTCGGCGTGGTGGCGATTCCGCGCTGGCTGTCGCAGCAGCGCGCGCTGCAGCTCTCGGCAGTGGCGGGGATGCTGTTCGCCATCGGTGTGGCGACCGGCTCCACGCGCGACAGCGGCATCGCCCAGGCGCTGCTGGGCTGGACCGGCATTGCGCCTGTGCCCGACACCGTCATGTGCCTGGCGCTGCTCGGCCTGGCCAATGCGATGGTCTGGCCGGCGATCTGGCCGATGGCCCTGCGGGGACTGGGGCGCCATACCGCCACCGGTTCGGCCGTGCTGGTGATGGCGATCGCGGGCGGCGCCTTGCTGCCGCTGCTGTACGGCCGCCTCGCGGATAGCGCCGGCTCGCGCGAGGCCTACTGGATGCTGCTGCCCTGTTATGCGCTGATCCTCTGGTATGCCGCGGTCGGCCACAAGATCCGCCACTGGCGCCTGAACGGGAGGACCGTTTGAGAAACCGGACCCGGTACGGCGGCAGCCTGGCGCTGGCCGCGCTGCTGCTGGCGGCGCCCATGGCGCCGCTGACTGCGCAGGAAGCGAACACGCAGGAGGCGGCGTCCCATGCCAGCGGCGCCAAGCTGCAGCTGCGCTGGGAACTGCAGCGCAACCTGTTCGGCGCGCAAGCCCCGCACGGACGCACGCAGGCGCGCCTGGTCCTCGCCAACCACGACGGCCGGCCCTTGCCGCCCCAGGGCTGGTCGTTGTACATGAACTTCATGGAGCGTCCGGAAACCGGCGCATTGGCGAGCAAGCTGGTGCTGGAGCAGGTGGCCGGCGGCCTGTTCCGCCTGCGTCCCGGTCCCGGTTTCGCCGGGCTGGCGCCGGGCCAGTCGCTCGACATCGTCTACTACCACCCGAACCTGGTCATCAAGCTGAACAAGGCGCCGGCCGGCCCCTACCTGGTCTACGACGACGCGCCCGACAGCGGCGTCGCGATCGCCGACTTCGCGCTGCTGCCGCTTACGCGGCCGGAGCAGCTGGACCGCGGCACCAGTGATGCGAAACCGCTCGTCACGCCCCAGGACACCTATCGCCGCAACGCGCGCGCCGACCTGCTGCCCGCCGCCGATATTCCCCCGGTCTTCCCGACGCCGCTGCACCTGCGGCGCGGCGCCGGCAAGCTGCCGCTGCGCGCCGCGCCCAGGCTGGAGGCGCCGGCCACGCTGGCCAACGAGGCGGCGCTGGCGCGTTCGCTGTTCCCGGCCAGCCTGGCGCAGGGCGGCCCGCTGCTGCGCCTGGGCGTGGGCAAGGTGGCCGGCCAGTCGTCGCCCGAAGCCTACAGCCTGGACATCCGCGCCGACGGCGGCATCGCCATCGTCGGCAACAGCGCGGCCGGCGTGGCCCATGGCGTGCAGACGCTGCGCGACCTGCTGCCGCTGCCTGGCGCCGGTGAATGGACGCTGCCGGAACTGGCGATCGTCGATGCGCCGCGCTTCGGCTATCGCGGCTTCCAGCTCGACGTCGCCCGCAACTTCCACGGCAAGGAGACGGTGTTCAAGTGGCTCGACCTGATGGCGCGCTACAAGCTCAACACCTTCCATTTCCACCTGACCGACGACGAGGGCTGGCGCCTCGAGATCGCCGGCCTGCCGGAGCTGACGTCCATCGGCGCCGTGCGCGGCCACGCCGATCGTCCCGGCCTGCGCCTGCAGCCGGCCTATGGTTCCGGCCCGGATCCGCGCGATCCGAACGGCAGCGGCTACTTCAGCCGCGCCGACTACATCGAGATCCTGCGCTACGCCGCGGCACGCCACATCGAGGTGATGCCGGAAATCGAGATGCCCGGCCACGCACGCGCCGCCGTGCAGGCGATGCAGGCGCGCTACCAGCGCCTGAAGGCGGCCGGCGACAAGGACGCCGGCAAGTACCTGTTGAACGACTTCGGGGACCGCTCGGTCTACAGCTCGCCGCAGATGTACACCGACCACGTGATCGATCCTGGCCTGGATTCGAGCTTTACGTTCATCGAGCACGTGGTCGCCCAGATCGCGGCGCTGCACCGCGAGGCCGGCGTCCCGCTGCGCACCATCCACATGGGCGGCGACGAGCTGCCAAAAGGCGCGTGGGAACAGTCGCCGGCGGCGCGCGCGCGCATGCAGAAGGAGGGGCTGGAGACCACGGCCGAGCTATGGGATTATTTCTACGACCGCGTCGACGGCATCCTGCGCCGCCACGGCCTGTTCACCTCCGGCTGGGAAGAGCTGGCCTCGCGCAAGACCACGCTGGACGGACGCCGCAAGCTGATCCCGAATCCGCGCTTCACCCAGCGCGGCTTTTCCGCCTACGTCTGGAACAACACCCCGGGCGCCGAGGACCTGGCCTACCGCCTGGCCAACGCCGGCTACGACATCGTGCTGGCGCCGGTCACCAAGATGTACATGGACATGTCGTATAACGCCAATCCGGAAGAGCCGGGCGTCGACTGGGGCGCCTATGTGGAACTGGACACCGTGTACGACTTCGTCCCGCTGGACATCCAGAAGACCGATGCCGAAGCGGCGCGCATCGGCAAGGACCGCCTCACCGACTACGGCAAGCGCCACGTGCGCGGCCTGGAAGCGACCCTGTTCAGCGAGACCCTGCGCGATCCCGCCGCCATCGAGTACCTGGTGATGCCGCGCCTGCTGGCGCTGGCCGAGCGGGCCTGGGCGCCAGACCCGGCATGGGTCACCGAGAAGGACCAGGGAAGGGCGGCCGTGCTGCATCGCCAGGCCTGGTCGGGCTTCGTGAATGCGCTGGGCCGGCGCGTGCTGCCGCGGCTCGACCTGGAAGGAAAGAACGTCGCCTACCGCATCGCGCCGCCCGGCCTGGTGCTGGAGGATGGGCGCGTGCTGGCCAACCACGTCCTGCCCGGCATCCAGCTGCGTTATACCAGCGACGGCAGCGCGCCGACCGCTTCCAGCAGGCCGGTGACGGGGCCGATCGCGGAACGCGGTGTGATCAAGGTCGCGGCCTTCGACCGCACGGGCAGGCGCGGGCTGGTGGCAAGTATCGAGCGTCCTTGAGGCCGCAGGCTGGCGCCGCTGCCTAATCCGCGGGCACGCCGGTGAAACCCGCATGCCTGCTGGATTTCACCACGCAGAATACCTAATTCTCCACAGAAATTGTGGATATCTCAGGCGCCGCGCAGGTCCGCCCGGCCGTCATCGCCCAATACCACAACACGCATGCCCCCGTCCAGGTGCAGGGCGACGCGCTGGCCCGGTTTGCCGCGCAGCGCCAGGCGCCGCATGCGGCCCCCGGCCCAGTCGAGATCCAGTTCCAGGCCGCCGCGCGCGCGCAGGCCGCGCAGCGAACCTTCGGGCCAGGCGCGCGGCAGGGCCGGCAGGATGCGGACTTCGCCGCCCCAGGATTGCACCAGCATCTCGAGGATGCCGGCGGCGCCGCCGAAATTGCCGTCGATCTGGAAGGGCGGGTGGGCGTCGAACATGTTCGGATAGGTGCGCACGGGGCCGAGCAGGCCGCGCAGGATGCCGTAGGCGCGCTCGCCGTCGCCCATGCGCGCCCACAGCGCCAGGCGCCAGGCGGTGGCCCAGCCGGTCGACATGTCGCCGCGCGCGTTCAGCGTGACCCGCGCGGCGTCCACCAGTGCCGGCGTGTCGCGCACGTTGACCTGCCCGCTCGGATACACCGCGTACAGGTGCGAGACATGGCGGTGATGCTGTTCGGGCGCCTGGGCGTCCCAGTCTTCCAGCCATTCCTGCAGTTGTCCCTGGGCGCCGATGCGGTCCGGCGCCAGCCGTGCGCGCATGGTCGCCAGCGTCTTCGCGAAGGCGGCGTCGCCATCCTTGAGGCGGGCGTGTGCGGCGATGGTCCAGCCGAACAGGTCGCGCACGATCTGGCGGTCCATCGCCGGCCCGGCGCACAAGGCCACGCCCGGATGGTGCTCGTTCTCCGGCGAGATCGAGGGCGAGGTGAGCAGGCCGCGCCCCTTCGGATCCTCGACCAGGGTGTCGACGAAGAACAGCGAGGCGCCCTTGAGCAGCGGGTAAATGCGGGCCAGGTAGGCCGCGTCGTCGGGGGCGTATTCGTGATGGTCCCACAGGGTCTGGCACAGCCAGGCCCCGCCGCAGGGCCACATGCCCCAGTTGGGACCGTCGATCGGGTCGGCGGCGCGCCACAAATCGGTGTTGTGGTGGGCCACCCAGCCGCGCGCGCCATAGGCCTTGCGCGCCACGCCGGCGCCGTTGACGGCCAGTTCCTCGACCATGCGCAGCAGCGGCTCCACGCATTCCGCCAGATTGGCCGCCTGCGCCGGCCAGTAGTTCATCTCGGTGTTGATGTTGATGGTGTACTTGCCGCCCCAGGGCGGATTGGTGCCCTCGTTCCAGATGCCCTGCAGGTTGGCCGGCTGGCTGCCCGCGCGCGAGGACGACAGCAGCAGGTAGCGCCCGTACTGCAGGTAGAGCGCGGCCAGCGCCGGGTCGAGCGCCTGTTCGGCGCCGCGGATGCGTTCGTCCGTCGGTCGGGCGCCGCCATCGTCGGCGCCGATGCGCAGCGACATGCGCGAAAACAGCGCCTGGTGCGCGGCCACGTGCGCGGCGCGCAGCTGCGCATAGGTCTTGCGCGCGGCGGCGTCGGTTTGCGAGCGTACGGCGCGCACCGGGTCGCCGCCGATATCGCCATGGCGCACATAGCTGGTGGCGGCACCGACCAGCAGGGTGATCGCGCGCGCGCCGCGCACCCGCAACACGCCATCGACCACCTCGACCTTGCCGTCGCCCAGCGCCAGCACGCGCACGGCGTAGCGCAGCGCGCCCGCGACGCCGGCGTTGTCGGCATTGCGGCCTTCCACCAGCAGGGCGCGCGCGCCGTCCGCGCGGACCGACAGGCTGGCCGGCGCCGCTTCGATCGTGGTCGCTTCCTTGAAGTCCCAGGGCGCGCCGGTCGCCATCACCGGATCGCCGTCGTGGGCCGAGCGGGTGTTGCCGTACCTGACCTTGAATTGCGGGTGGCGGTAGCGCAGCGCGAAGTCGAGCGCTTCCGGTCCGTCGGCGCGCAGGTGCAGCACGATCACCTGGTCGGGCGCGCTGGCGAAGCTTTCGCGCAGGTGGCGCGTCCGGCCGCTGGTGAAGCGGGTGGTGGCCACGGCGTCGTCGAGCTCGAGCGAGCGGCGATACGCTGCGGCGCCGGACAAGCCCTGGAAATCGATCAGCAGATCGCCCGCCGCGCCATACGGCATCTGGGTCGCCGGGCGCGAGATCATGCTGCTGCCGGCCAGTTCCGTGGCTTCCTTGAAGCGGCCCGCATCGATCAGCGCGCGCACGCGCGGCAGCGCCGCCAGCGCACCCGGATTGGAAAAGTCGTAGGGGCCGCCGGCGTACAGCGTGTCTTCGTTGAGCTGCAGGCGCTCCTGGGCAGGGCGGCCGAACACCATCGCGCCCAGGCGCCCGTTGCCGACGGGGAGGGCCTCGACCCATTGCGCGGCCGGCCGTTCGTACCACAGGGCCAGGGTCTCGCGTTCGCCTTCGCTGCGCGTCACCGCGGTCGCGCCGGCCAGTCCGGGAAAGGCCAGGGCCAGGCCGGTGCCGGCGAGCAGGCGGCGGCGGGTGCTGTCGATGGGTGCTGTTGCTGCCGTCACATTCGTCTCCTGTGTCGTGTGGCGTGTTCGCCATGTCGTTTGTCGAACGATGCTATCACGCGATGCGTCATAAATGTCAGGCGCTAACATCGGAATGGCGTGACTTGATTGCGCCGATGCCGGTATGATGGTGACGATCCCATTCCTTCAACACGCCATGCGCCGCCTGGTCATCCTCTTCCTGCTCCTGGTCTACCCGTTCCAGCTCGCGCTGGCGATGGCCGACCGTTGCTGCGACATGACCCCAGCCGGCGTGAGCCACCACGTGGCGGCTGCGGCGGACGGCGCCTTCACTGCCGCGCCGTCCATCGCCATGCAAGAGGACGAAGGCGCCGGCGCGGCCGACCCGCACTGCGCGGCCTGCTCGTTCAGCCATACGGCCGCCGCGCCGCCGGGCCGCGATCCGCTGCCCTTCGCCCACGAAGGCGGCAGCCGGTCCGCGTCCTTCGTATTCGCTCCCGCTTCCCATCCCGCCGGACGTCCCGAACGTCCCAAGTGGCCGCACGCCTGCGCCTAGCGTAACGCCGGCCACCTGCCGGGCCGCTCCCGCGGCCCGCGTGCCAGCGCACGCCTGATCCATCCATTTTTCAGGAGCATGCATGAACACCCACTCCAGGCGCACGCGCGCGCTGGCGGCGGCGCTCATGGCGTGGTGGGCTTGCGCATCGGCGCAGGACTACCAGGCCGGGCCCGTCGCCGCCGCCAGTGCGCCCACGCACGACGCCACGGCGCTCACGCTGCAGCAGGCGCTTGCGCTGGCGCTCGAACGCCATCCGCTGCTGCGCGCGGCCCGACATGAAGTCGCGGCCGGCGCGGCCGAGCGCGAGCAGGCCACGCGCCTGCCGAATCCGCAACTGGCCTGGCTGCGCGAAGGCGAGCAGGACGGCGCCCGCACCACCACCATCCAGCTCAACCAGCCCATCGAACTGGGCGGCAAGCGCGGCGCGCGCGTGGCCCTGGCCCAGGGCGCGCTCGACCTGGCCGAAACCGAGCTGGCGCTGCGCCGCCAGGCCATCCGCGCCGACACCATCGACGCCTACTATGCCGTGCTGGCGGCCGAGGAACGGCAGCGGCTGGCCGCAGCCGGCGTGCAGCTGGCGGCGCGCAGCAGCGGCGTCGCCAGCGGCCGCGTGGCCGCCGGCAAGGTGTCGCCGATCGAGGCCGCCAAGGCGCGCCTGGCACAGGCCGATGCGCGCCTCGAAGGCGAACGCGCCGGCGCCGAGCTGGCGGCCGCGCGGGCCGCCTTCGCCGTGCTGGTCGGCGCTGACGGGGCGGCGCAATCGCTGGCG
>Ga0308163_10002625_pt1 | contig 16168 bp, 14 predicted proteins | sample PhyTR1_FD_201037 | JGI IMG/M metagenome (GOLD analysis project Ga0308163, IMG submission 201037) | Phyllosphere microbial communities from UC Gill Tract Community Farm, Albany, California, United States - DLSLT.R1 | ecosystem: Host-associated > Plants > Phyllosphere > Unclassified | place: USA...
CGCTTTGCCGAACTCGACCAGATCAAGCTTGATCTGGAACGCCTTGAGGCGCGCTTTGAGCGCCTCGCCCAATCCTCTGACTCCAGCGATAACGCATGAAGCTGCTTGCCGTCCGCCGTTTGTTTCGTATCCAGCGTGTCGTGATCCGTTACCGTCTCGATGACTTGCTGTTCGCCCTGCCCTTGCCCTGGTGGATGAAGGCGACGCGCTTTGTCATGCCATGGCGCCTGCTTCCGCGTAATAACGCCGAGCTGCCTCGGGGTGCGCGCCTGCGTCTGGCCCTTCAGGATCTGGGGCCGATCTTCATCAAGTTCGGGCAGATTCTGTCTACTCGCCGCGACCTGCTGCCCGAAGACATCGCCGACGAGCTGATGCTGCTGCAGGACCGCGTACCGCCGTTCGACCCGCAACTGGCGATCAAACTGATCGAAGAACAGTTGGGCGCGAAGATCAGCGAAGTATTCAGCCGTTTCGACGTTACGCCGCTGGCTTCGGCTTCGGTGGCGCAGGTTCACGCCGCGCGCCTTAAAAGCGGCGAAGAAGTGGTGGTCAAGGTCGTGCGACCGGGCCTCAAGCCGATCATCAGCCAGGATCTGGCCTGGCTGTTCATTCTGGCCCGTACCGCTGAGCGGATGTCGGCTGACGCCCGTCTGCTGCACCCGGTGGACGTCGTCGCCGATTACGAAAAAACCATCTACGACGAGCTGGACCTGTTGCGCGAGGCGGCGAACTCCAGCCAATTGCGTCGCAACTTCGAAGGCTCGAACCTGCTCTACGTGCCCCAGGTTTACTGGGACTGGTGCCGCCCGAAGGTGCTGGTCATGGAGCGCATCTACGGGATTCAGGTCAACGATCTGGCGACACTGGCCGACCAGCGCACCGACATGAAACTGCTGGCCGAACGCGGCGTGGAGATTTTCTTCACCCAGGTGTTCCGTGACAGCTTCTTCCATGCCGACATGCACCCCGGCAATATTTTCGTCAGCACGGTCAACCCGTGGAGCCCGCAGTACATCGCGATCGACTGCGGCATCGTCGGCAGCCTGACTCCGGAAGACCAGGATTATCTGGCCCGTAACCTGTTTGCCTTCTTCAAGCGCGATTATCGTCGCGTCGCGCAATTGCACATCGATTCGGGCTGGGTCCCGGCCGAAACCAAGCTCAATGAGTTTGAAGCTGCCATTCGTACCGTGTGCGAGCCGATTTTCGAGAAGCCGCTCAAGGATATTTCCTTCGGTCAGGTGCTGATGCGCCTGTTCCAGACTGCCCGCCGCTTCAACATGGAAGTCCAACCGCAGCTCGTGCTGTTGCAGAAAACCCTGCTGAACATCGAAGGTCTGGGTCGTCAGTTGTATCCGGATCTGGACCTGTGGAGTACCGCTCAGCCATTTCTGGAGCGCTGGATGCGTGATCGGGTCAGCCCGAAAACCCTGTTCGGCAACCTGCAATCCCAGGTCGAGCAGATTCCCCATCTGGCCAACATGACCCGGGACCTGCTGGAGCGCATGTCGCAACCGCACAAGGCCGATCCTCCGCCACCATGGCGTGAGCGCGGCGATGGCTGGGCCTTGCGCCTGCTGGGTTCGGCGCTGCTGGCGGGTGGCGCGGTGCTGGCCTCGACACTGGTGGCGGAAGGCACGGCATTGGTCGCGCCAATCGCCTGGCCGGCCTGGATCATGTTGGTCGCCGGGCTGTATCTGGTCATCCGCAGATAGCCAGCGGCGCTGCCCGCTGGCACACTGTTCAATCCGCCGAGGCCTGAAGCCCGGCTGCCGGAGTAGATATGAAAGACTGGCTGGACGAAATCAAATGGGACAGCGACGGTCTGGTGCCTGCCATTGCGCAGGATCACAAGACTGGCCGGGTTCTGATGATGGCGTGGATGAACCGCGAGGCCCTGAGCCTCACCGCGACAGAGAATCGTGCAATCTATTGGTCGCGTTCACGTGGCAAACTCTGGCGCAAGGGCGAAGAATCGGGCCATGTGCAGAAGCTGCATGAACTGCGCCTGGACTGCGACGCCGATGTGATCATCCTGATGGTCGAGCAGATCGGCGGCATCGCCTGCCATACCGGGCGCGAAAGCTGCTTCTACCGCGTCTATGAAGACGCCGCCTGGAAGACCGTTGAACCGGTCTTGAAAGATCCTGAAGCTATTTACCACGCAGGACACTGAAACATGACTGATACCTTGACCCGCCTGGCCGAAGTGCTGGAGTCGCGCAAAGGTGCCGCTGCCGACAGTTCTTACGTCGCCAGTCTGTATCACAAGGGTCTGAACAAGATTCTGGAAAAGGTCGGCGAAGAGTCGGTCGAAACCATCATTGCCGCCAAGGATGCCGCCGTCAGCGGCGATTGCAGCGATGTCATCTACGAAACCGCTGACCTGTGGTTTCACAGCATGGTGATGCTTGCAGCTCTGGGTCAGCATCCACAGGCAGTGCTCGATGAACTGGACCGTCGCTTCGGCTTGTCCGGGCATGCGGAAAAAGCCGCACGCACAGCTGACTGACTTTCACTTTTCGAGCTTGAAACTTCTACGAGGAATGCTTCATGGGTATTTTTGACTGGAAACACTGGATCGTCATCCTGGTTGTCGTGGTACTGGTGTTCGGCACCAAGAAACTCAAGGGTCTGGGTAGCGATGTCGGTGAGTCGATCAAGGGCTTTCGTAAAGCCATGAACGACGACGAAAAACCTGCAGAGCAACCGCCGGTTCAACCACAGCAACCGCCGCAAGCTGCGCCACAGGGCTCGCCCCTGAACCAGCCGCACACCATCGACGCGCAAGCGCATAAAGTCGAAGAGCCAATCCGCAAAGACTAGGTCGTATTGAATGTTTGGTATCAGCTTCTCTGAACTGCTGCTGGTCGGTCTCGTCGCCTTGCTGGTGCTCGGCCCGGAGCGTCTGCCCGGTGCTGCGCGCACGGCTGGCCTTTGGGTCGGCCGGCTCAAGCGCAGTTTCAATGCGATCAAACAGGAAGTTGAGCGCGAAATAGGTGCCGACGAAATCCGTCGCCAACTGCATAACGAGCACATCCTGTCGCTGGAAGAAGAAGCGCGCAAGATCATGTCGCCCCAGCCGCCGGCCAATCCGGCCCCGATCGTTGAGCCAAAGCCTGCCGAGCCGGTTGTGTCGACAATTCCGGCCACGCCTTCGGTGACACCGGCTACTGACCTGGGCCCGGCCGCACCTGCTGGCACGACGCCGACTGCGGTTGAGCCGACGACGCATGCCGAGGCTGATCCTGCGCACGTGATGCCTGTCGCACCGACACCAAACCCACCTTCCGCCAACGATTCGTCACTGCCACCGCGAGCCCCATGAGCGATATTCCGGAAAACGACCAGCAAATGCCGCTGGTCTCGCACCTCACAGAACTCCGTTCGCGCCTGCTGAAATGCGTCCTGGCGATTTTCCTGATCTTTGGCTGCCTGTTCTACTTCACCCAGAAGATCTACACCTTCGTGTCCGCGCCACTACGGGTGTTCCTGCCCGAAGGCGCCACGATGATCGCTACCGACGTAGCCTCGCCGTTTATCACGCCGTTCAAGCTGACCATGATGGTCGCGCTGTTCCTGGCGATGCCGGTGATCCTGCACCAGATCTGGGGCTTCATCGCGCCTGGCTTGTACAAGCATGAAAAACGCGTCGCGGTGCCGTTACTTGTGTCGAGCATCATCCTGTTCTATTCGGGCATGGCGTTCGCGTACTACCTGGTGTTCCCGCTGATTTTCCACTTCTTCGCCAGCGTGACGCCCGAAGGCGTGTCGATGATGACGGACATCGCCAGTTACCTGGATTTCGTCATGACGCTGTTCTTCGCCTTTGGCGTTGCGTTCGAGATTCCAGTAGCAGTAGTGCTGCTGGTCTGGATCGGCATCGTTGAAGTGAAGTACCTGAAGAAGATCCGTCCGTACGTGATCATCGGCTGCTTCGTGGTCGGCATGATCCTCACACCGCCGGATATCTTCTCGCAGACCTTGCTGGCCGTGCCGATGTGGCTGCTGTTCGAGATCGGCGTGCTGTGCAGCTCGTTGATCACCAAGCGCGGCGATCACGCGGATGACCAGCCAGAGCAGGACAAGCAAGACCAGCCGCCCGCGACTCAGCCGTGAATCTGCTGCTTCTCGAAGACGCCGACTTTGTAGCGGCTGATCGGGTCGTACTGCGCGACCGGCGCCTCAAGCACATGCAAGAGGTGCATCGCGCAGAAGTCGGCGACAGCCTGCGTGTCGGTCTGATTGGCGGCCTGCTGGGCAGCGCTGAGCTGCTGCGGCTGGAAGCTCATGAAGCCGAGCTGCGCGTCACCCTCGACAGCGCACCGCCTGCCAAACTGCCACTGACCCTGCTGCTGGCCCTGCCCCGTCCAAAAATGCTGCGTCGGGTATTTCAGACCGTCGCGACCATGGGCGTGCCGAAAGTCATTCTGGTCAACAGTTATCGGGTTGAAAAAAGCTTCTGGCAGACGCCCTTCCTGGAACCCCACGCGATTCGCGAGCAATTGATCCTGGGACTTGAGCAGGCGCGGGACAGCGTACTGCCCGAGATCATCATCGAAAAACGCTTCAAACCGTTCGTCGAAGATCGCTTGCCGCAATTGACCCAGGGCACCCTGGGGTTGGTCGGCCATCCCGGCAACTTTCCCGCCTGCCCCCGCGCCGTGACCGAGCCGGTCACCCTGGCCATCGGCCCGGAGGGCGGCTGGATCCCCTACGAAGTCGACCTGCTGAACAAGGCAGGCCTGCAACCGGTGCAGCTCGGCGACCGTATCCTGCGGGTTGAGACGGCGGTGACTGCGTTACTGGCTCGATTGTTCTGATCGCGCTCTTAACTCCCCCCCTGTAGGAGCTGCCGAAGGCTGCGAATAGCAATCTCAGGTGATGTCCCTTTCGCAGCCTTCGGCAGCTCCTACAGGTTTTAGCGTGGCTGCACGACCATACCTTCAGTTTCACTTTTCCGTGCCGATGTAGGTTGTAAGAAAATACCTACAACAAACTTACCCCAAGGAGTCCCCCATGGGTTTGCTCGGCAAAAGCCTCGGAAATATGAGCGTCAGCCTCAAGCTCGCAGTAGGCTTCGGCCTGGTGTTGTTATTGACTGTAGTGATCACGTTAACCGGTTGGTTGAGTGTGGGCTCCTTGATTGAGCGCGGCGACAAGCTGGCGGTCATTTCCAACGTCTCGGAACTGACAATGGAGCTGCGCATCAAGCGCCTGGTATACGAGAGACAATACGACGCAGAGGCCGCATCCGCGATGACGGCCACGCTGGATAAAGTCGACAGCGCAGTGAAAGCGGCCAGCACCCAGCTCAATACCCCGGAAAGCCTCGAATGGCTGGAGCAGTTGAAGGAGTCAGCGGGGATTTATCGCAAAGCCTTCACTGATATGACCAAGGCCATAGCCTCGCGCGAGGCGAGCCGGAGTCTGATGGGCGACGCTGCGGATAAGGCGGTAGCCGAAATCGACAAGATCGAAGCGGCGCTGTTGCAGGGCGACAATATTCTTCAATTCAATGATGCGGTCGGCGTCAGCAAGCTGATCCAGCAAGCCCGTTATCAGGTACGTGGCTACACCTATAGCGGCAAAGCTGAATTCGAAAAGAATGCCAATGCAGGCATTGATCAGGCTCTGGTCGGTATCAATACCTTGGCGGGCAGCATCCCTTCGACTTACCTGGCCGGCTTGCAGGTAGCAACTGCGGGCCTGAAAGCCTATCAGGCCGCAGTGGGGCAATATCGCGACGGCCAACTGGCCAGTAAACAAGCCTTGGAAACAATGACCAAAGAAGGTCAGGACCTGCTGGATTTCAGCGCCAAATTGAGCGACGACCAGTATGCCAAACGTGAGACAGACAGCCAGAAAGCCAAATCGACACTGAGCATCGCCACCGTACTGGCCTTGCTGTTCGGTGTGATCGCCGCCTGGATCATCACCCGTCAGATCGTCGTTCCTCTGCTGCAAACCCTGAATATTGTCGAGCGCGTTGCTTCCGGTGATTTGAGCCAGGACCTGGTCGTGGATCGTCGCGACGAAATGGGCCAGCTGCAAACCAGCATTCAGCGCATGACCGTCAGCCTGCGCCAGCTGATCAGCGGCATTCGCGATGGCGTCACTCAGATCGCCAGCGCAGCTGAAGAGCTGTCTGCCGTAACCGAGCAAACCAGTGCCGGGGTCAACAGCCAGAAGGTCGAGACCGACCAGGTGGCCACCGCCATGCACGAAATGACCGCCACTGTGCAGGAAGTTGCGCGTAACGCTGAAGAAGCCTCGGAAGCAGCTGTAGCTGCGGATCAGCAAGCCCGGGAAGGTGATCGGGTGGTCAATGAAGCCATCACCCAGATCGAGCGCCTGGCCTCGGAAGTGGGCAACTCCACCGAAGCGATGAACGAGCTGAAACGCGAAAGCGACAAGATCGGCAGCGTACTGGACGTGATCAAGTCGGTTGCGCAACAGACCAACCTGCTGGCCCTCAACGCGGCCATCGAAGCGGCACGCGCCGGTGAAGCGGGCCGTGGCTTCGCGGTCGTGGCCGACGAGGTGCGCAGCCTCGCACAGCGCACGCAGAAGTCTACTGAAGAGATCGAGCAACTGATTGCCGGGCTGCAAAGCGGTACTCAGCAAGTGGCGAACATCATGGATAACAGTCGCGAGCTGACTGTCAGCAGTGTGGAGCTGACCCGTCGTGCCGGTGATTCGCTGGAGAACATCACCAAGACCGTTTCGGCGATCCAGGCGATGAACCAGCAAATCGCTGCCGCTGCCGAGGAGCAAAGCGCTACCGCAGAGGAGATCAACCGCAGCATCCTCAACGTGCGTGATGTTTCTGAGCAGACCTCCGCCGCCAGTGAAGAAACCGCAGCGTCCAGCGTTGAGCTAGCGCGGCTGGGTAATCACCTGCAGGTGCTGGTGAGCAAGTTCAGGGTTTAGTTGGCCCAGATGCATGTCCTGTAGGAGCTGCCGAAGGCTGCGAAAGCGGTATTGCTGGTACTCCGTTTTCGCAGCCTTCGGCAGCTCCTACAGGAACATGTACGGCGTATCACACACCCCGCTCCGAATCCCCCTACAACCGACTCAGGTCACCCTCTTCCATCTCCCGCCGATGCGCTGACACCGCACATTTGCAGGAGCTTCCCCATGTTTCGATGGATCAATAACGCCCTTGGCAACACCAGCGTAAAACTCAAGCTATCACTGGGTTTCGGCCTGGTGCTGGTGCTCACGATGGCGATCACCCTGACCGGCTGGCATGGTCTGGACACGATGATCGAGCGCTCCGAATCCCTGACGTCCATCGGCCAGCTGAGCAACCTCACCAAAGACCTGCGCACCGAACGCATCGCCTATCGCCAGGAAAACAGCGCTGAGAACGCGACCAGTGTCGTTAACCAACTCAACGCACTGGAAAGCCACCTTGCCCTGTTGCACAAGGAAACAGACGACACAGCCAGCGCTCGTTTGCTGACCACACAAAGCGCATTCGTGGCGGACATGGAGAAAACCTTCACCACGCTCAATGAGGATAATCAGTTCAGGGAAAAGTCCCGGACTCAGCTTGAACAGCAATCAGAACGCGCCGTGGAGGCTGTCTCGCAGGTTGAGGGCGAAGTGCTCAAAGCCGTCAGCCAGGAGCAGGACAATGGCGAGCGGCTGGACGAGTTCACTAATATTTCCCAGCTCAAACAGCAGATCCAGACTGCTCGCTATCAGGTTCAGGCTTATACCTTGACCCGTCGCGAGGCCTACGAAACGGCGGCCATTACAGCCATCGATGAAGCCCTCAAGGAAGTGCAGCAGATCGCTCAGGATCAGGCCGATGAAAACCTCAAAGGTCTGCAACCGGCCAAAGAAGCGCTGGAGCGCTATCGAGAGCAACTGTCCAGATTCAAGGACATCCAGGTCAAGGTAGAAGCGGCCCAGGAAACCCTGGAAGCGTTGGGCGACAAGATGCTGGGCAGCGTGGCCGATCTGATTACGTTGCAAAGTAATCAACGCGACGCAGAGGCAGTCGCCTCCCGCACGACCCTGAGCAGTGTTGCAGGGCTGGCGCTGCTGCTGGGCCTGCTGGCTGCCTGGGTCATGACGCAACAGATCATTGCGCCGTTACGCGAGACCCTGGCCGCCGCAGAGCGAATCGCCAACGGCGACTTGAGCAAAGACCTGCACGCAAAACGCACGGATGAGATGGGTCAGCTGCAAAACAGCATGCAGGCCATGACCCTCAGCCTGCGCCAGTTGATCAGCGGGATTGGCGAAGGTGTAGCGCAGATTACAGACGCCGCGCAGCAACTGTCTGCGGTCACCGAGCAAACCAGCACCGGGGTGAACAGCCAGAAAGAAGAAACCGATCAGGTCGCTACCGCCATCAATCAAATGACGGCAACCGTGCATGAAGTGGCGCGCAGCGCGCAGGATGCCTCACAAGCGGCAGTCCACGCCGATCAACAAGCCCGGGAAGGCGATCTGGTGGTGGGTCAGGCAATCGGCCAGATCGAACAACTGGCCGACGAGGTCAAGAAATCGACTCAGGCCATGAACCAGCTCAAGCTGGAAAGCGACAAGATTGGCGGCGTGCTGGATGTCATCAAGTCGGTGTCGCAGCAAACCAACCTGCTGGCGCTCAACGCCGCCATCGAGGCCGCCCGCGCAGGGGAAGCCGGTCGTGGTTTTGCGGTGGTGGCCGATGAAGTCCGCGGGCTGGCGCAACGCACACAGCAGTCGACCGAGGAAATCGAGGAGCTTATCGCCGCGCTGCAAAGCGGCACCCAGCAGGTGGCGACGACGCTGGATAATAGTCGCAGCCTCACCGACAACAGCGTGCAACTCAGTCGCCGGGCAGGCAGTGCTTTAGAGCAGATTACCCGCACCGTCTCGACGATTCAGGACATGAACCAACAGATCGCCACCGCCAGCGAAGAACAAAGCGCTGTGGCCGAGCAGATCAATCGCAATATCATCAGCGTGAGAGATGTTTCAGAGCAGACCGCCGCGGCGAGCGATCAGACGGCAGCGTCCAGCGTTGAACTGGCGCGACTGGGGACGCACTTGCAGGGTTTGGTGGCGAGGTTTCGGGTGGGGTAAAACCTTCATACATCCACTGTGGGACCCGCTTCAGCCGGGAAGACGGCATGCCTGACGATACAGCTCTAGTGACTGTACCGGCCTCTTCCCGGCTAAGCCGGTCCCACAGCGGAAAGGATAGATGCAGTGGCTAAATTATTTCCGGCTGGCAATGATGTACACAGCGTGGATGATGCCTGGGAAGTAGCCGAGCAGAGTCAGCAGGATGTTCAACCAGAAGGCACCAGCGAATCCGACTTGCATGAACACACCCACGGGCGGCAGCAGGATGGCGAAGATGATACGAATAATGTCCATGGGAATAGCTCCAGATTAAATGGCTCTCGTAAGCCACACAGCGAATTGACCTGTGGGTAACGACAGAGGTTCCATTGGGATCTGGCAACAAGCCATTACAGAGCGAAAAATTTGCGCTCGTAACGCCGCAGGTTGCCTGCGGTTTTAGGCGGTTCAAAATAAGAAAACCCCGCCGAGGCGGGGTTTTTCAGACTGTTTCCCTGACTTCCATTTCTCCCCGCCATCCTGGCAGGCATCCCTACGTGTCCGTGTTATTTGATGCGCTTCCTGCGCTACGTCCATGGAATTAGATTAGCTTTGGATCCATTCCAGAGATAGAGGCGAAACAGCACCACAGCATGTAAGCAATTGCTTACAAAGCTTCTGTCGTCAAAATTGCGCCGCATCCAGCAGGAACAACGACTCGCTGCCCGCCTTGACTGAAGCGCTCAAGGAGTGGATACGCGGCAGCAGGCGAGCGAAATAGAAACGCGCCGTGCCCATTTTGCTCACGTAGAAATCTTCCTGGGCTTCCTTGCCCTTCGCCGCTTTGGCCATCATTGCCCACATGTAGGCGTAGGCGGTGTAACCGAACACATGCAGATACTCGACCGACGCCGCGCCAATCTCGTGGGGGTTGTTGCGGGAGCGGTCGAGAATCCAGTGGGTCAGTTCGTCCAACGTATCCAGCGCAGCGCTCAGCGGCTTGGTGAACTCACCCAGGGAAGCATCAGAGCTCTTGATAAACCCACGCACTTCGTCCGCGAACAGCTTGTAGTAAGCCCCACCGCTGCCGACGATCTTGCGACCGACCAGGTCCAGCGCCTGAATGCCGTTGGTACCTTCATAGATCTGCGTGATGCGCACATCACGCACCAGTTGCTCCTGGCCCCACTCACGAATGTAGCCGTGGCCGCCGAATACCTGCTGGCCGTGAATGGTGGTTTCCAGGCCCATGTCGGTGAGGAATGCCTTGGCTACCGGCGTCAGCAGTGCGACCAGCTCATCGGCGCGCTCACGAGCCACGTCATCTTCGCTGAACTTGGCGATATCCAGTTGCATGGCTACGTAGGTGGAAAACGCGCGACCACCTTCGTTGAGGGCTTTCATGGTCAGCAACATGCGTCGCACATCCGGGTGCACGATGATCGGGTCGGCCATTTTCTCGGGGTGCTTGGCACCGGTTGGCGAGCGGCTTTGCAGGCGATCACGGGCGTAGTCGATGGCGTTCTGATAAGAGCGTTCCCCGGAAGCCAGACCTTGAATGCCAACGCCAAGGCGCTCGTAATTCATCATGGTGAACATTGCCGCCAAGCCTTTGTTCGGCTCGCCAATCAGGTAGCCAACGGCCTCGTCGAAGTTCATCACGCAGGTGGCAGACGCTTGAATGCCCATCTTGTGCTCGATGGAACCGCAGCTCACGGTGTTGCGCGCGCCCAGGCTGCCATCGGCATTGACCATGAATTTAGGCACCAGGAACAGCGAGATGCCTTTAGGCCCCGCTGGCGCATCCGGGAGTTTGGCCAGGACCAGATGAATGATGTTCTCGGTCAGATCGTGTTCGCCGCCAGTAATGAAAATCTTGGTACCGGACACCTTGTAGGAACCATCAGCCTGAGGCTCAGCTTTGGTACGAATGATCCCCAGGTCAGTGCCGGCATGGGCTTCAGTCAGGCACATCGAGCCAGACCAGGCGCCGGAGTACATGCTCGGCAGATAGGTCGCCTTGAGCTCTTCGGTGGCATGGGTATTGATCGAAACACAGGCCCCGGAGGTGAGCATTGGATACAGACCAAACGCCAGGCTGGCCGAGTTGAGCATTTCTTCGACCTGAGCCGAAACCGCCTTGGGCATGCCCATGCCGCCAAAATCAGGATTGCCGCCGACGCCCACCCAGCCGCCTTCAGCGTAGGTTTGATAGGCCTGAGGAAAACCGTTCGGTGTCGTGACGGCGGTGTCGTTCCAGCTGCAACCCTGTTCGTCGCCATTGCGGCTCAGGGGCGCGATGCTCTTGCTGGTCACTTTGCCGGCTTCTTCGAGGATCGCTTCGACGGTTTCGGCATCGACTGTTTCTGCCAAGGCAGGAAGTTGGGCCCTCAAATTGGACACTTCAAAGACTTCATTGAGTACGAAACGCATATCGCGCAGGGGCGCTTTGTAGTCAGCCATGGCAAACCTCGCAGAAACAGGAGCAAACGTCTGAAGAAAGAGTAGTCGCGCAGAACGAGCACGAAATCAATACTGTTGGGACGAGTGTACCTGAACACCATTTGCGACACATAGGGTCGGCTTGTGACCACTTATCTAATTTCGGTCACGGAAAATAAGGCGAGCTTTGTGAAGATTCTATCTTTGCCTGCAAGCGGATCTGTTGCTGGGCCCACGTCATCGCGAGCAGCTCGGCTCCTACAGGTAAAACGCGCCCGTCGGTAGGAGCCGAGCTTGCTCGCGATGACGCTGGTTCAAACACCAACAATTTTGCAGGTAACCATAGAATCGCCTACAAAAGCCTTGCGCCCGCTGGCTACGCCGCAGCCGTGCGCACAGCCCCGCGCTTGGTGCTCTGGCCGTGAGTCATCACGCAGTTGCGGCCTGCGCCCTTGGCGGCATACAACGCCTGGTCCGCGGCCTTGAGGACTTCCTCGGGGGTACGGTGCTCCGGCTGGCGCTCGGCAACACCAATGCTGACTGTCACCGACACGCTGGTCGCCTGAGCGGCCCCACGTCGTTGACGGCCTTGCTGGTCGTCCTGAGGGCGGCTGTCAGGATTACGCAACAGAATGTCGTAGTTGGCGATGACCTCGCGAATGGCTTCCAGATGTGGAAGGCACTCTTCGATGGATTTGCTGGCGAACACAATGGCAAATTCCTCACCGCCGTAGCGGTAAGCCTTACCGCCGCCGTTGGTGATCTTTGACAGCTTGCTGGCGACCAGTCGCAGCACCTGATCGCCGACGTCGTGGCCGTGGGTGTCGTTGAATTTCTTGAAGTGGTCGACGTCGCTCATGGCCAGCACGTAATTGCGCCCCAGACGCTGAAGGCGCTCGTTAAGGGCGCGGCGTCCCGGCAAACCAGTCAGCTCGTCGCGGAACGCCATCTGATAAGCCTCGTGGGCAACACCGGCGGCAATCATCAACATGACCTGGCTGCACATGATGTTCAGCGTAAACGGCAGAATGAAGGTTTTCGGCAATGCCCAGAACAGGCCCAGCAGACCAATCAACTGCGCGGCATGCAACGGCCGGGGCTTGCGCACGTATTGGGTGATCAGCAAACCGAAGGCAATCAGAAACGTCACATAGGACAGCTGGATCAGGCTCATCCACGAACCATGCAACGCTGGCCAGCGGATTTCAGCAAGCGATGCCAGCAGCGCTGCGGGATAACTCTGTTCCAGACCTAGCGCAACCGCGCCCACCGCGACCAGCACCGCAAGCCGGGCGATCAGATCCTGGACCAGGTGGGTTCGCTCTTCCCACGCGGCGTACACCCCATACATAACCGGCAGCAGCAGGCACACCAAATGGAACACGACAGCAGCGTCCTCGCGGACCTTGCCATTGTCCCGGAAGTAATCGGTCTGGGTGTCGAGCAGGAAATAGGCGATGTACACGGTAACCATCAGAAACAGCTCGCGCTGGCGCCGATACACACCGCAATACGCACCGCCCAGCAGCAGAACCAGAGTAGGCAGAACGTTGAACAGGGACGTGAAGAAAACGTTCAGGTCTTTGACGTACGCAGCCGCCAGCCCCGCGAGCAATAAAAACAGCGAGGGCAAAAAATGACTCAAGCGTGCAGCAGATGAACGCAGCAAAAGGGATGTCTCCTACCCATCGCGGGGTAAAGAACTCAATAAGTGGCATTGTGCCTTCATCCGCTTGGATATGCATTCAGAAGAACTAAATAGCAGGCTACTTTCTTTAACGGCAGGATTCCGGAAATGTTTATTGGTGGGAGATGAAGATGGTGTGACTGGATACACACCGTCGGACCGCACTCATCCGGGAAGGCGGCATTTCAGACGAGACCTATGCAGTGTTTGCACCGGGCTCTTCCCGGCTAACGCCGGTCCCACCGGGAATCAACCATTCTCCAACACAAAAAAAGCCGCTTCCCCCGAAAGAGAAGCGGCTTTGAGTGAACCCGGTGCGGCTTAGTAAGCCAGACCGAAATCCTCTTCTTTCATGTCCATCAGGTTGCTGGCACCTGACAACATGGCGGCAACGTGGGTGCGGGTACGCGGCAGGATGCGCTGGAAGTAGAAGCGCGCGGTCTGCAGCTTGGCGGTGTAGAACGCCTCTTCGCTGGTACCGGCGGCCAGTTTCTCAGCGGCAATACGCGCCATGTCAGCCCAGAAGTAAGCCAGGCATGCATAACCGGAATACATCAGGTAATCCACCGAAGCGGCACCGACTTCTTCACGATCTTTCATGGCGGCCATGCCCACTTTCATGGTCAGTTCGCCCCACTCCTTGTTCAGTGCAGCCAGCGGAGTGATGAACTCCTGAACAGCTTCGGCACCCTCGTTGTTCTGGCAGAACTTGTGGACGATCTTGGTGAAGCCCTTGAGCGCTTCGCCTTGGGTCATCAGCACTTTACGGCCCAGCAGGTCGAGTGCCTGAATACCGGTGGTGCCTTCGTACAGCATGGAAATGCGGCTGTCGCGCACGTTCTGCTCCATGCCCCACTCAGCAATGAAGCCGTGACCGCCGTAGATCTGCACGCCGTGGTTAGCGGACTCGAAGCCCACTTCGGTCATGAATGCCTTGGCGATCGGCGTCATGAACGCCAGCAGTGCGTCGGCTTGTTTCTTCTGCTCGGCGTCTTGGCTGTACTTCGCGATATCAACCTGCTTGGCCGTGAAGTACACCATGGCGCGGGTGCCTTCGGAGAAGGCCTTCATGGTCAACAGCATGCGACGCACATCAGGGTGAACGATGATCGGGTCAGCGGCCTTGTCCGGCGCTTTCGGGCCGGTCAGCGAGCGCATTTGCAGGCGATCGCGGGCGTATTTCAAGCCACCCTGGAAACCGATTTCGGCGTGAGCCAGACCTTGCAGCGCGGTGCCCAGACGTGCGGTGTTCATGAAGGTGAACATGCAGTTCAGGCCTTTGTTCGCAGGGCCGATCAGGAAGCCGGTCGCTGCGTCGAAGTTCATCACGCAGGTCGCGTTGCCGTGAATGCCCATCTTGTGTTCCAGGGAACCACAGGTCACGGCGTTACGGTCGCCAACGCTGCCATCGGCGTTCGGCAGGAACTTGGGCACGATGAACAACGAAATGCCTTTGGTGCCGGCAGGAGCGTCCGGCAGGCGTGCCAATACGATATGGACGATGTTATCGGCCATGTCGTGTTCGCCAGCCGAAATAAAGATTTTGGTGCCGGTCACACGGTACGAGCCATCAGCCTGCGGCTCGGCCTTGGTGCGCAGCATGCCCAGATCGGTACCGCAGTGCGATTCGGTCAGACACATGGTGCCGGTCCATTCGCCGGAAACCAGTTTGGTCAGGTACAAGTGTTGCTGTTCTTCGGTGCCGTGCTCGGAAATGGTGTTCATCGCGCCATGAGACAGGCCAGGGTACATGCCCCATGACCAGTTGGCTTCGCCGACCATTTCGCTGACTGCCAGGCCCAGGGACTCAGGCAAGCCTTGACCACCGTGCTCAACGTCGTGGGCCAGGCTTGGCCAGCCGCCTTCGACGAATTGCTTGTAAGCCTCTTTGAAACCACTCGGCGTTTTCACGCCCGACTCGCTCCAGGTACAACCTTCCAGATCGCCAACACGATTCAGCGGCGCAAGAACCTGCTCACAAAACTTGGCGCCTTCTTCGAGAATGGCGTCGACCATATCAGGAGTAGCGTCCTGGCAAGCCGGCAGACTTTGATAGTGCGCCTCGTAGCCGAGCAGTTCGTCACGAACGAAGCGAATATCACGCAAGGGGGCCTTGTAATCAGGCATAGCGATAAACCTCTGCTGATGAAACCTGGAAATGTGTGACCGATCGGTCGCTGTGGGAACGTTCCCCAACCACCGGACAATCTCGGATGCCTAGCGGTCAAACAGGTGTTTGAAACATACGTTTACGCCTATACCTTGTCAAGCGTGCGTCACAAACCATTTATCAGCGAATGTTTTGCAGGGCGCACAGGCAAAGGCGTGCAGCACAGCACAAGCCGTTCGTCGATGGCATGAGTCTAGTTCAGCGAGATGGATTTGCGGTGGAAATAGAAACAGGTGATGGCGGGGGATTCAGCGCATGCCGTGCGCAGAATCGCACGGCATTGAAGGGTCAATCAGGCGTAGGTGTCGATCAGGGTGCCAAGCACTTCGTCACTGGCTTTTTGTACCGCAACACCGGCTTCAAACTGGTTTTTACCCGAGGCCATTTCAACGAGGTTGGCGGACAGGTCGGAACGCTGGGAGCGATCCACCGAACGCAGGTTTTCCAGCTGGAAGTCCGAAGACTGGCTTCTGCCGGAGACTTCAATATTGGTGCTGGCGATTTGAGTGGCCGCCTGATCGACACGCGACTGCCCAACTTCCATAGCACTGAGGCCTGGATACAGCGTGTTGTTCATGGTGATTTGCATAGGTCGATCCTCTGTTCATAAAGCGAACACGGGCTATTTAAGCAGCAAACCCGGTGAAATACCCGACAAAAAGACTAATGGCACTAGGCCTGCTCATAGCCTGAGCCTTTTTGGCTTGGTGATTGTACGGCAGTTGGCTGATCAAATTTTGTGCACTGGGCCACATCTTGAGCACGCTGACTCTGTTGGAGCGAGGCTTGCCCGCGAATCAGGC
>Ga0308163_10002627_pt1 | contig 16146 bp, 17 predicted proteins | sample PhyTR1_FD_201037 | JGI IMG/M metagenome (GOLD analysis project Ga0308163, IMG submission 201037) | Phyllosphere microbial communities from UC Gill Tract Community Farm, Albany, California, United States - DLSLT.R1 | ecosystem: Host-associated > Plants > Phyllosphere > Unclassified | place: USA...
TTTCGAAATCGATCCATTGGATCGATTTCGCTCACTCAAAATACTGACCGTCACCTCATTGCTGAGATAACGTATTTCTTTTTTGTGAACATTTGATAATTTAAGTAATCAACAGCGCCTACGCAGCTGTTGGCACCTTCATCAAACGCCCACACTTATCGACTGTTAATTTTTAAAGAACTGTATTCGGTACTGCCTTGCCGCGTTTGCGAATCGTTGTGTTCGTCAGCAGCAGAGGAACGAGATTATGCAGTGTTCTGCTTAACTCGTCAACCCCATCTTTTTCTTCAGCGCCAGCGGGTTTATCAAAACACCCAGCTCGTTTACGCATCAACTACTTGATTTCGCTAAACTTTTAATGCGCTGCAGAAGCAGGAGGCGAACTATAGCAAAGGCCCACGGTGTTCGCAAGACCCGTCCACATGCTATCTTTGCCGCGTTTATCCACTCTACAACACACTTGCATGCGCGCTTTCCACATCGTTCCGACCGCCAATCCTGCCCTTGCCGTCCAGCTCGACGACGCCATCAATAACAAGACCAAACCGCTTGGCAGCCTGGGCACGCTGGAATCGCTGGCAAAGCAGTTGGGACTGATTCAGGACAGCGTCGCCATCGCCATCGAGCAGCCAGCCCTCCTGGTATTTGCTGGCGACCATGGCGTGGTGGCGGAAGGCGTGTCCGCCTATCCCCAGGACGTGACCTGGCAAATGGTCGAGAACTTCCTGGCCGGCGGCGCCGCCATCAATGTGTTCGCGCGCCAGAACGATTGCGCGCTGCATGTCGTGGATGCCGGCGTCAATCACGATTTCGGCGCGCGTACCGGCCTGGTGGACAGGAAGGTCGCCCACGGTACCCGCAACTTCGCGCTGGAGCCTGCCATGACCGCCGCACAGTGCGCCGAAGCGATGGAGCGCGGTGCCGCGCTGACGGCCGGCCTGCCCGGCAATGCGGTCGGCTTCGGCGAGATGGGCATCGGTAACACGACCGCCGCCGCGGCCCTGATGCACAAGCTGACCGGCATCGCGGTCGCCGATTGCGTCGGCGCCGGCACCGGCCTGTCGCACGAAGGCGTGCTGCGCAAGCAGCGCGTGATCGAAGCGGCAACCGAGCGGCACGCCGGCGTCGACGATCCGTTCGCCGTGCTGGCCACCTTCGGCGGCTTCGAGATCGCGATGATGGCCGGCGCCATGCTGCAGGCGGCGCAGCAGCGCAAGGTGCTGCTGATCGACGGCTTCATCGTCACCAGCGCCCTGCTCGCGGCGGCGCGCATCGCCCCCGCCATCCTCGACTACTGCGTGTTCGCCCACTGCTCCGACGAAGCCGGCCACCGGCGCATGCTGGACGCCCTGCATGCGAAGCCGCTGCTGCAGCTCGGGCTGCGCCTGGGAGAAGGCACCGGCGCCGCGCTCGCGCTGCCGCTGCTGCACGCCGCCGCCAACTTCATGAACCGGATGGCGACCTTCGCCTCGGCCAGCGTCAGCGAAAAGTCCGACGCCTGACCATGCAGCAGGTCCGCCTCTTCTTCATCGCCCTGCAGTTCTTCACGCGCCTGCCGATCCCGGCCTGGGTCGGCTTCGAAGCCAGCTGGCTGCAGCATGCCTCGCGCTACTTCCCGCTGGTGGGCTGCGTGGTGGCCGCGATCGCGGCCGGCGTCTACTATGCGGCGGCGCTGGTGCTGCCGGCGCCGGTGGCGGCGGTGCTGTCCACCGCAGCGTCGATCTACGCCACCGGCGCCTTCCACGAAGACGGTTTCGCCGACACCTGCGACGGCCTGGGCGGCGGCATGACGCGCGAGCGGGTGCTGGAGATCATGAAGGACTCGCGCGTCGGCGCCTACGGTGCGATCGGCATCGTGTGCATGCTGGCGGCCAAACTCTCGGCGCTGGCCACGCTGCCGCCGCACACGGCGATCGCCGCTCTGTTCCTGGCGCACCCCTTGTCGCGCCTGGCCGCCACCGCCCTGATCTGGAAGCTCGACTACGTGCGCGGCGAAGGCAAGGCCAAGCCGCTGGCCCAGCAGATGGCAGGCTTCGAGTTCGCGATCGCAGCCATCACGAGCCTGCTCCCGGCGGCCGTGCTGCTCGCCACCGGCCAGGCGTCGTCGGCCGCGGTGTTCGGCGCCGTGCTGGCGGCGCTGGCGGCGGCGCTCTGGCTGGGCCGCAAATTCGTGCGCCGCCTGGGCGGCTACACCGGCGACTGCCTCGGCGCCGTCCAGCAGGTGGCCGAAGCCCTGATCTATATCGCGGTACTGGCCACCCTCGGCCACGGCGCCTGGAGTGTGGCGGGATGAGCGCGCAGTGAAGCTGCACCTGGTCCGCCATCCGCAACCCGAGGTCGCCCCCGACCTGTGCTACGGCGCCAGCAACGTCGCCGTAGCCGATGACGTACTGGCGCGCACGCACGCCGCGCTGGATGCGGCCGGCCTGCCCGGCCGGCTGCCGGTGTACGCCAGTCCGCTGCAACGCTGTGCCCTGCTGGCCCGACGCCTGCAGCCGGCCGCCCTGCACCTCGACGCGCGCCTGATGGAAATGGATTTCGGCCGCTGGGAGCTGCGGCCATGGTCGGCGATCCCGCGCGCCGAGGTCGACGCCTGGGCCGGCGACCTGCTCCATTACCGCCCGGGCGGCGCCGAGAGCGTGCTCGACGTGGCCGGACGCGTGGCCGGCTTCGTGGCGTCCCTGCGCGCCGGCGCCGTCGAAGAGGCCCTGGTGATCTGCCATGCCGGCACCATCCGCCTGCTGCTGGCGATGCAATCGGGCCTGCCGCTGGCGCAGGCGGCGCTGCAGGCGGCATCCGTCCCACACCGCATCGGCTACGGCGAGATTCTGCTGCTCGATATCTGACAAGCCGCCACCGCGACCGTATAATGACGCCGTTTTGGTGCTCGCGCCCGTGTTCACGGACGCAGTTAAACGGGAAACACAAGCGCGTCGGCGACGACCATCGTCGATGAGGTCGACGCGCCAAGGTGTGCTGCCCCCGCAACGGTAAGCAAGTGCCGCATCCCCGGATGCGGCAACCGTCCTCATACACCACTGTGCAATCGCATGGGAAGGTTGGACGGCCACACTTGCCAGCCCGGATACCGGCCAAAAGGTGGAAGCGCGCGGCATGCCGCGGCGTTTCCGTTCAATCTGGCTGGCGGGGACGCCGGCTGGTTGTCAATAGAAGAAACATCGCCATGCATTTACCCATTTCACGGCTCGCCGCCGCGCTCGCACTTGCCTTTGCCGCGCCCTGCGCCCTTGCCGATCCCTTGAACGGCACCAGCGCCGACACCGTCGTCGTCACCGCCACCCGCACGCCCGAGCGCGCCGACCAGCTGATCGCCGACACCACCGTCATCGACAGCGACGAGATCGCGCGCGCCGGCGCCGGCTCGGTGGCCGACGTGCTGGCACGCCAGCGCGGCATCGAGATCGTCCGCAACGGCGGCCCCGGCGCCAGCACCAGCGTGTTCCTGCGCGGCGCCAACAGCAACCAGGTCGTGGTCCTGATCGACGGCGTGCGCATCGGTTCCTCGACCACCGGCGCGGCCAGCTGGAACGCGATCCCGCTGGCGGCCATCGAGCGCATCGAAGTCGTCTACGGTCCGCTGAGCACCCTGTACGGCGCCGACGCCATCGGCGGCGTGATCCAGATCTTCACCAGGAAGTCCACCGACGGCACCGGCGCCCCGCAGCTGAGCGCCAGCATCGGCGGCGGCACCTACGGCACACGCCAGGCCGACGCCGGCATCCACGGCGCGAGCGGCCGCGTCAGCTATACCTTGGGCGCCTCGCACGAAGAAGCCGACGGCTTCTCGGCCACCCGCCCCGGCTCGTCCAGCTATAACCGCGACGACGACGGCTACGGCCGCAACAGCATCAACGGCCGCATCGCGGTACAACTGGCCGACGACATCGACGCGGGCGTCCAGTTCCTCAAGAGCCGCCTGGGCGCCCAGTACGATAGTGGCGCGTCCAGCTTCGACACCCGCAACACCCAGGACATCGACAGCTATGCCGTCTTCCTGAACGGCCGCATCCTGCCGAACTGGCGCGGCAGCCTGCAATGGGCGCGTTCCAACGACCGGCTGGGCAGCTTCACCAGTGCCGCGGCCTCGGGCACCAGCCGGATCGATACGCGCCAGGACGAAGCGACCTGGCAAAACACCATCGCCATCGGCGCCGACACCGTGCAGCTGCTGGTCGGCCACCGCAAGGAGACCGTGCTGTCCACGTCCGGCGCCACCACGGCACCCAGCCCGCTCGACCGCAGCCGCGTGACGAATTCGGTCGCGGCCTCGTACGCCATGCGCCGCGGCAGCCACCTGCTCGACCTCAGCGCGCGCAACGACCATTCCGTGTACGGCGCGAAGACCACCGGCGCAGCCGGCTACGGCTACGAGTTCAGCAAAGACCTGCGCGCCACCGCCAGTATCGGCACCAGCTTCCGCGCCCCGACCTTCAACGAACTGTATTACCCGGGCTACGGCCTGGCCAGCAACAAGCCGGAACAGGGCCGCAATGCCGAAGCCGGCCTGCGCTACCGGCTGGCGGGCGCCGAGCTGCAGGCCAGCTACTACCGCAACCGCCTGACCGACATGATCGTCAGCGTCAATCCCTGCCCCGGCCGTACGGGGAGTTGCGCCTACAACGTCAACCACGCGCTGCTGGAAGGCCTGACGCTGTCGCTCGAAAAGCGCCTGGCCGCGGTCGACCTGCGCGCCAGCGCCGATTTCCAGGACCCGCGCGACGAGACCACCGGCAAGCAGCTGGCACGCCGCGCCCGCCGCCACGCCACGCTCAGCGCCAGCCACACGGTCGGCAGGCTGGAAAGCGGCATCGAACTGCAGGCATCCGGCCCGCGCTTCGACGACGCCGCCAACAGGAACCGCCTGGGCGGCTACGGCCTGCTGAACCTGACCACCAGCTGGCAGTTCACGCCCGACTGGTCGCTGCTGGTCCGCCTCGACAACGCGGCCGACAAGCGCTACGAACTGGCGCGCAACTACGGCACCGCCGGGCGCAGCTGGTTCGCGGCGCTGCGCTATGGGATCCGTTAATCCATTCTCCATCATCTCCGATACCGCATGCCTCCTGCCCCTCCGCGTCCGCTTCCCCAACGTGCCGTCCTGATCGTCGGCACGCTGCTGCTCGCCGCCGTCGCCAGCCTGCTGGTGGCCGGGATGACGGGCTCGGTCGCGGTCGCGCCGTCCGAGCTGCCGGCGGCGCTGGGCGAACTGCTGCGCGGACAGCCCGATTCGATGGCGGCCACGCTGCTGGAGCTGCGGGCCGGACGCGCGCTCACCGCCTTCGTCACCGGCGGCGCGCTGGCCCTGGCCGGGGTCATGATGCAGGCGCTGCTGCGCAACCCGCTGGCCGACCCCTATATATTGGGGATCTCGGCCGGCGCCTCGGTCGGCGCCCTGCTCGCCCTGCTGCTGATGTGCGCCGCCGCCACGGTCGACGGCGCGGCGCTGGGCGGCGCGATCGGCATATCGATGCTGCTGTACCTGTTCGCGCGGCGCGACATGCGCGGCGGGATGGCGGCCGAGGGCGGCACCTCGATGCTGCTGCTGACCGGCGTGATCCTGTCCTCGGCCTGCACCGCGCTGATCACGCTGATGCTGTCGATCGCGCCCGAAGGCCGGCTGCGCAGCATGGTGTTCTGGATGATCGGCGACCTGGCCGGCGCCCCGCTGCGGCCGTTGCCGTGGATCGTGCTGGCCGCCGCCCTGGTCTATGCGCTGCGCAGCGCGCGCGCCATGAACGTGGTGGCCCTGCATGCGGACAGCGCCAGCACGCTCGGCATCCGCGTCGGCGCCCTGCGCAAGGGCCTGTTCTTCGTGTCCGCCCTGCTGACCGCCAGCGCGGTGACCAGCGCCGGCTCGATCGGCTTCGTCGGCCTGATCATCCCGCACGCCTGCCGCTTCGCCTTCGGCCCCGACCACCGCGTCCTGATCCCGGCCGCGGTGCTGGGCGGCGGCGGCTTCCTGGTGCTGTGCGACACGCTGGCGCGCACCGTGATCGCGCCGACCCAGCTGCCGGTGGGGGCGATCACGGCCCTGATCGGCGCGCCGGTATTCCTCTACCAACTGCACCGCTTACGCAAATGAGACGCACATGATCCAGACCCGACAACTGCGCCTGCAGGCCGGCGGCCGCGTGCTGGTCGAGAACCTGGACTGGCAGGTCGGCGCCGGCGAATGCTGGAGCATCATCGGCCGCAACGGTGCCGGCAAGAGCACGTTGCTGCGCACCCTGGCCGGACTGCGCATGCCCGACGCCGGCAGCGTCGAACTCGACGGCCGCGCACTGCCGGCATGGCCGCTGGAAGACCTGGCGCGCCGCCGTGCCTACCTGGCGCAATCGCGCGTGGATGCCTTCGCCTACAGCGTGATCGAGACCGTACTGTCGGCGCGCCACCCCTACCACGGCAAGCGCTACTGGGAAGGCAGCGACGACCATGCGGCCGCGCTGCAGGCGCTGGCGGCGATGGAAGTCGGGCACCTGGCGGCGCGCGACGTGCGCACCCTGTCCGGCGGCGAGCGCCAGCGGGTCGCGATCGCCGCCCTGCTGGCCCAGGACACGCCGCTGCTGCTGCTCGACGAGCCGGCCAACGCGCTCGACCTGGCGCACCAGGTGCAGGTGATGGGCCTGCTCGCGCGCCTGTGCCGGCAACAGAACAAGACCGTGGTCATGATCGGGCACGACCTGACCCTGGCACACGGCATCTCGACCCACGCGCTGCTGCTCATGGGCGACGGACGCTGGCATGCGGGCGCGGCCGCCGATGCCATGCAGGCGGCGCGCCTGAGCGACTACCTCGGCCACCCGATCGAGACCGTCGACCACGGCGGCCGCCGCATCTTCATTCCCCTGGAGACGAATCATGGATGACGCCACCGACATCAACGAACGCCACCGCCTGCGCATGGAACGCAAGAAGGCGGTCATCGACGCAAAGATCGCCGCCGCCGACAAGCAGGTCGGCATCATCATCGTCAACACTGGCAACGGCAAGGGCAAGAGCTCGAGCGCCTTCGGCATGGTGGCGCGCGCGCTCGGCCACGGCATGAAGGTCGGCGTGGTCCAGTTCATCAAGGGCGCGATGTCGACCGGCGAAGAACAGTTCCTGCGCCGCTTTCCCGACGAGGTCAGCTTCCACTCGATGGGCGAAGGCTATACCTGGGAAACCCAGAACCGCGAGCGCGACATCGTCAAGGCGCAGCAGGCCTGGGAACTGGCGCGCAGCTTCCTGCGCGATCCCTCCTACGGCATGGTGGTGCTGGATGAGCTGAACATCGCCCTCAAATACCGCTACCTGGACGTGCACGCCGTGATCGCCGACCTGCTCGAACGGCCGATCATGCAGCACGTGGTCGTGACCGGGCGCGCCGCGCCGCAGGAACTGATCGACGTCGCCGACACCGTCACCGAGATGAACGTGGTCAAGCACGCCTTCAAAGCCGGTATCGCGGCCCAGGCCGGGACGGAGTGGTGATGGCGCCCGCAACGTCGAAGCCGGCCGGCGCGCGGGTCGTCATGGTGGCGGCGATCGCCTCCGGCCAGGGCAAGACCACGGTCACGGCAGCGCTGGCGCGCCGCTTCACGCGCATGGGGCAGACCGTCCGGGTACTGAAATGCGGCCCCGACTTCATCGACCCGATGCTGCTCGAACGCGCCAGCGGCGCACCGGTGCACACGCTCGACCTGTGGATGGTCGGCCCCGAACTGTGCCGCCGCCGGCTGGCCGACGCGGCACGCGCGGCCGACGTGGTGCTGGTCGAGGGCGTGATGGGCCTGTACGACGGCAAGCCGTCCGCGGCCGACCTGGCGCGCGAGTTCGGCATCCCGGTGCTGGCCGTGATCGACGCCGGCGCCATGGCGCAGACCGCCGGCGCGGTGGTGCTGGGCCTGCGCGACTACGGTCCTGTCCAACTCGCCGGCGTGATCGCCAACCGCGTCGGCAGCGAAGGCCATGCGCGCATGGTGGCGGAATCGCTGCGCGACATTCCCCTGACCGGCACGCTGCCCAAGCAGGCGCGCCGCCTGCCCGAGCGCCACCTCGGCCTGGTGCTGCCCGGCGAAGTCGGCGACATCGACGCCATCCTGGACGACCTCGCCGACCAGTTGAAGCTGGACGACGCGGCCTGGCAGGCACTCGTGCCGCGCGGCTTCGACGATGCCCTGCCGCTGGCGCAAGCGGTGGCGCCGCTGCTGGCCGGGAAGACGGTGGCGATCGCGCGCGACGCCGCCTTCTGCTTCCTGTACCCGGCCAACCTCGACACCCTGCATGCGCTGGGCGCGACACTCACCTTCTTTTCGCCGCTGGCGGACCAGCCGGTACCGGACGGCGCCGACGCCGTCTACCTGCCGGGCGGCTATCCGGAACTGCACGGCGAGTCGCTGGCAGGGGCGCAGCGCTGGCAGACGTCGATCCGCGCGGCGCATGCCGGCGGCGTGCCGATCCTGGCCGAGTGCGGCGGCATGATGGCGCTGGCCGCCTCGATCACGGACAAGGATGGCCACACCTGGCCGATGGCCGGGCTGCTGCCGGGCCGGGTCATGATGCAGGGGCGCCTGGCCGGTCTCGGTGCGCAAGGCATGCCGACCGCCGCCGGCCCGCTGCGCGGCCATACGTTTCATTACTCCCGGCTGGAGACGGCGCTCGACCCGGCGGCGCACGCGGTCAAGCATCCGTCCGGCGCCCAGGGCGAGGCGCTGTACCGCACCGGCTCGCTCATCGCCTCGTATTTCCACGCCTTTTTCGCATCCAATCCGGAAGCGGCAGCCAGTCTGCTGCTGGGAGCACAACCATGAGCCGTACCCTGATTTTCGGTGGCGCCCGCTCGGGCAAGAGCGCGCTGGCCGAGCGCCTGGCGCACGAATCCGGCAAGGACGTGGTCTACGTCGCGACCTCGCATGCCGGCGACGACGAGATGGCGGCGCGCATCGCCCGCCACCAGGAACGCCGCCCGCCGCACTGGCAGACGGTGGAGGAAGCGACCGCGCTGGCGGCCACGCTGCACCGCCTGTGCGCGCCCGAGCGCATCGTGCTGGTCGACTGCCTGACCCTGTGGCTGAGCAACCTGATGTTTTCCTGTCACGTCGACTACCCGGAAGTCGGGCCGATCGACCTGACGCCGCTGTTCACCACCGAGCGCGCGGCGCTGCTTGACTGGCTGGATGCGCCGGCCGCCGGCGAAGTGATCTTCGTGTCGAACGAAGTCGGCATGGGCATCGTGCCCTACGGCGCGGTCTCGCGCGCCTACACCGACGAGGCCGGGCGCCTGAACCAGGATGTGGCGGCGCGCTGCGATCGCGTGCTGCTGGTGGCGGCCGGGCTGCCGCTGGCGCTGAAAGGCGCAGCATGCTGACTGGACTGCCGCCGCTGACGCTGGCCCTGTTATTGGCGGCGGGCGTCGCGCTCGACCTGCTGCTGGGGGAAGCGCCGCGCTGGCATCCGCTGGTCGGCTTCGGCAATTTCGCCACGCGACTGGAGCGGCGCCTGAACCGGGGCCGCCGGCGCATCGGACGCGGTCTGCTGGCCTGGCTGCTGGCGGTACTGCCGCTGACGCTGCTGGCCGCCCTCGCCTGCGTGGCGAGCGGCGCGGCCGGGTTGGCACTGCATGCCGTGCTGCTCTACCTGTGCCTCGGCCTGCGCAGCCTGCGCGACCATACGCTGCCGATCTGCACCGCGCTCGACGCCGGCGACCTCGATCGCGCGCGCTGGCTGACTTCGCACATCGTAAGCCGCGACACCAAACAGGCCAGCGAGGCCGAACTGGCCAAGGCCGGCGCCGAGTCGCTGCTCGAAAACGGCAACGACGCCGTGTTCGGCACGCTGTTCTGGTTTCTGGTGGCGGGCGGCGCCGGCGCCGTGCTGTTCCGCCTGGCGAATACCCTGGACGCCATGTGGGGCTACCGCACGCCGCGCTACAACCTGTTCGGCCGCGTGGCGGCGCGCATCGACGACGTCCTGAACTACGTGCCGGCACGCCTGACCGCGCTGTCCTATACGCTGCTGGCGCCCGACCGCGGCCGGCTGCGCGCCTGGCGCTGCTGGCGCACCCAGGCGCCGCAGTGGAGCAGCCCGAACGCCGGCCCGGTGATGGCCAGCGGCGCCGGTGCACTCGGCGTCACGCTGGGCGGCGCCGCGGTCTACGACGGCGAGGTCGAGCTGCGCCCGGTGCTCGGCAGCGGGCCTGCCGCCGGCGCCGGCGACATTCGGCGCGCCTGGCGCCTGGTGTGGCGCACCACCCTGCTGTGGCTGGCCGCGGCACTGATCGGCGCACTCTGTGACCAATTCGCGTTCGGAGGCCTGCATGCTTGAACACGGCGGCAAGCTGCGCGAGGCGATGCTGCGTTACGGCGGCAGCGACTGGATCGACCTGTCCACCGGCATCAACCCGGTCGGCTACCCGGCCCCGGCGCTGGACGCCGACGCCTGGCAGCGCCTGCCCGAGCCCGATCCCGATCTGGTGCGCGCCGCCTGCGCTTACTATGATGCCCGGCACCTGCTGCCGGTGGCCGGCACCCAGGCCGCGATCCAGGCCCTGCCGCGCCTGCGCGCGCCGGCGCGCGTGAGCGTGTCCGCGCCCTCGTACGCGGAACATGCGCACCACTGGGGGCGCCACGGCCACACGCTGCGCCAGGTACCGTATGCCCTGCTGGACCAGGCGGTGCGCGACAGCGACGTGGTGGTGGTGGTCAACCCGAACAACCCGACCGGCGAAACCGTGGCGCCGGAACGCCTGCTGGCCTGGCACGCGCAACTGGCGGCGCGCGGCGGCTGGCTGGTGGTCGACGAAGCCTTCGGCGATACTGCCCGGGCGGGGAGCATCGCCGCTTATGCCGACCGTCCCGGCCTGATCGTGCTGCGCTCGGTCGGCAAGTTCTTCGGCCTGGCCGGCCTGCGGCTCGGCTTCGTCGGCGCGGCGCCGGACTTGCTGGTGCAGCTGGATGACCTGCTCGGGCCGTGGGCGGTCAGCGGGCCGGCGCAGCAGGTCGCACTGGCCGCGCTGCGCGACCGCGGCTGGCAGGATGCGACGCAGCAGCGGCTGGCACGCGACGGCGAGCGCCTGCGCGCACTGCTGCCGGCCGGCGCGTCCGGCACGCCGCTGTTCCACTGGTGGCCGGAAAGCCGGCCCGAAGCGTTTCACGAACACATGGCGCGGCGTGCGATCTGGGTGCGGCTGTTCCGCGACGCCGCACGCGGCATCCGCATCGGTCTGCCGGCGCACGCGGCACACTGGCATCGACTCGAACAGGCAATCAAGGAATGGAAGCAGGCATGAAGACATGGATATGCACGGCGGCGCTGGCGGCGTCCTTATCGGCGTCGGTATCGGTGCAGGCGGCCGTCAGCGTCAAGGACGACGACGGCAACACCGTCACCGTGCAGAAGCCGGCGCAGCGCGTCGTCTCGCTGGCGCCGCACGTGACCGAAATGCTGTTCGCGGCCGGCGGCGGCAGCCACGTGGTCGGCGTGGTCGCGTACAGCGACTTCCCGGAAGCGGCCAAACAGTTGCCGCAGGTCGGCTCCAACCGTGAGCTCGACCTGGAGCGCATCATCGCGCTCAAGCCCGACCTGTTCGTGGTCTGGCGCCACGGCAGTTCGGAGCGCCAGATCGAGATGATCCGCAAGCTGGGCGTGCCGGTGTTCCACAGCGAACCGCGTAAGCTCGAGGACATTCCCGCCAGCCTGCTCAAGCTGGGACAGTTGATGGGCACCGAACAGGCGGCGCGTCCCGCCGCCGAAGACCTGAGCCGCCAGCTGGCCGGCCTGCGTGCGAAGTACGCGAGCCGTTCGCCGGTGCGCAGCTTCTATCAGGTGTGGGACAAGCCGCTGTACACGCTGAACGGCGCGCATATCGTCAGCGACGCGCTGCGCCTGTGCGGCGGCGAGAACGTCTTCGCCAGCCTGGCGGTCACGGCGCCGGTGGTCAGCGTCGAAGGCGTGCTGCAGGAAAATCCGGAAGCGATCTTCGCCACCGCCGAAAAGAACTACGGCGGCGTGAGCATGTGGAAGCCGTACGGCACGCTGACCGCGGTCCGCAACGGCAACCTGTTCACGATCGACGGCAACCTGCTGAACCGCTCCGGTCCGCGCATGATCGCCGGCGCGGCCATGCTGTGCGAGAAGCTGGAGCTGGCGCGCAGCCATCGCCCCAAATGAGCGGCTTCCCCTATGCCACCCTGATGGTGCAGGGCACCACGTCCGACGCCGGCAAGAGCACGCTGGTGGCGGCGCTGTGCCGCCTGCTGCACCGGTCCGGCCTGCGCGTGGCGCCGTTCAAGCCGCAGAACATGGCCCTGAACAGCGCGGTGACGAGCGACGGCGGCGAGATCGGCCGCGCCCAGGCGCTGCAGGCGATCGCCGCCGGCATCGCCCCGCACACCGACATGAATCCGGTGCTGCTGAAACCCTCCAGCGATACCGGCGCCCAGGTCATCATCCACGGCCGCGTGCGCGCCGACATGAACGCGCGCGACTATCACCAATATAAAACGGTGGCGATGGGCGCGGTGCTGGCGTCGCATGCGCGCCTGCTCGAGCAGTACGAGACCGTGATCGTCGAGGGCGCCGGCAGCCCGGCCGAAATCAATTTGCGCGACCGCGACATCGCCAACATGGGCTTTGCGGAAGCGGTCGATTGTCCGGTGCTGCTGGTGGCCGACATCGACCGCGGCGGCGTGTTCGCGCACATCGTCGGCACCCTGGCCTGCCTGTCGCAGAGCGAGCGCGATCGCATCGTCGGCTTCGTCATCAACCGCTTCCGCGGCGACATCAAGTTGCTGGAACCCGGCCTGGAGTGGCTGGAACGGCAGACCGGCAAGCCGGTGCTCGCGGTGCTGCCCTATCTGCACGGCCTGTACCTGGACGCCGAGGATGCGGTGCAAGCGGTGACGCCGCGCGACGGCCGCTTCCGGGTAGTGGTGCCGAGTTATCCGCGCATGAGCAACCACACCGACTTCGACCCGCTGCGCGCCCATCCCGACGTCGACCTGCGCTTCGTGCGCGCGGGCGAAACCTTGCCCGGTGCCGACCTGATCATCCTCCCGGGCAGCAAGAACACGCGCGGCGACCTGGCCTGGCTGATGCAGCAGGGCTGGGGCGCGCAGATCCGCCGCCACCTGCGCTATGGCGGCAAGGTCATCGGCATCTGCGGCGGCTTCCAGATGCTGGGGCAGCATGTCGACGATCCGGATGGGGTCGAGGCGGCTGCCGGACGCTCTGCCGGACTCGGGTTGCTGGACCTGGAGACGACGCTCACGCGCGACAAGCGGCTGGCGCAAGTGAGCGGCGGCTGCGTGTTCGGGCCGGACGCGCTGGGCGCCACGGTGAGCGCTTACGAAATCCACATGGGCGTGTCGGCCGGCGCTGCGCTGGACCGGCCGGCCTTCGAGATCGACGGCCGCGGCGAAGGCGCTTGTTCGGCAGACGGCCAGATCATCGGCACCTACCTGCACGGGCTGTTCGACGATGCATCGGCCTGCGCCGCCCTGCTGCGCTGGGCGGGACTGCACAGCGATGCGGCCGTGGACAGCCGCGCACTGCGCGAAGCCAGCCTGGAGCGGATTGCCGATGCAGCGGCGCCGCTGATGGCACGCCTGCTGGCGCTGCGGGCGACCTAAGCACTCGTCTGCATGCTCGGTTGCCGTTCATCCCTGGACCGGCACCACCGCCACCGTGACGTCGGATTGCGCCCCTTGCGTCAGTACCGGATAGCTCTGGACCGAGATCTGGTCGCCGGGCTCGACGCGCCCGTTGCCCGAATGGTCGATGTGGACACGCACCGCATAGCGTCTGGCGGCATCGACATCGGGCACGGTGAGCGTGAACGGCAGCGAAGTCGTGTGCGCTGCCACACCGCTCAGCGGCAGGTTGACCTGGGCCACCGCCGTGCTGGCCGCATCGACCAGGGTCACATCCTCGACGCGCACATGGGCCACGCCACCGGCCTGGGCAACGAGAGGCTTGCCGAAGGCAATGGAACCCGTCAGGACATGCTGTTCAGCCACCGTCTCTCCCCGATTCAGGCATTCAGGATCGCATAGCGTGCCTGAAAATCGACTGGTACGCCCGTCAGGTTCTTCACCTCGATGAACCATGTGACCAGCGATCCGGGCTGCCGCATATTCTGCACTTTCCACTCCAGCTGGGCCGGACCGCTGCCTGCCGGATTCGTCGGTACCATTTCCCAGATGACGTTGAAGGCCTCGCTCCAGCTGTGCGTCGACCAACGCCGGGTTGCATTGCCCGGCACATTGCCGTTGAATTGCACGCCGAATTGCATGTCGGTTCTCCTCTTCATTGGTCGGTGTCAGCGGGAGGCTGACGTCGGCCCCATGCCTGCATCGGTGAAGCTGCCGTCAGGCTGGTCGGGTGTGCCCTGGCTGCTGCGCTTTGCCGCGGCCTCGGATGCCGCCCTGGTCGCCCCGACCGCGGCGAGCAGCCAGGCCGGCGGCCCGCCGGCATCGGCGCTGGCGCCGGCGTCGGCATTGCCGGGCGCTCGGGCTTGCGTGGAAGCGGCGCCCATCCCGGCGTCGACAATCGGCATCTGCTGGGCACCCGATCCGGTCGACGGCGGCAGCACGGCAGCCTCGGCGTCCTTGGTTTCGATGGTGATACGCATGACGTTCGCCTTTCAAAAGAAGCTAGCTGAAACTGCGGTCCCATCCCAGCACTTCATAGCGGGCATCGAAGCCGATCTGATCGCCGCTGAGATTGCGTACTTCGAGAAAATAGGTGACGAAGGTATCGGACTGGCGGGCGATGCGGCGGGTAAACTCGAGTTGCGGCACGCTGCCGACCGGCGTGGTCGGGATCAAGGTCCACGCCACGAACCAGTGCGATGGCCAGCTGTGGGTGAACCAGGCGCCTGTTGCGCCTGGGGCCAGCGTGGCGCTGAACTGTGTGCCGCGCCAGGCCTGCGCCGGTTCGAGCTGCGGGTACATCGCGCGCACTGCCGCGATATCGCCTGCGCTCAGCCCTGCCCGCTGCCCGATGGACTGGCCGCCGACCGGTTCGATGGTGACGCGCCCGTCGATGCCGAACGCGGTCGGACCGTAATGCATGATCGAAGCGAAATCATAGGTGCCGAGGTCGTCGCCATCGGTGATGTGCTGGACAAAATTGTGCTCGCGTCCCGGCTGCACGTTGGCCCAGTTGATGCGGATGTTGCGATCGCGGTCTTCGCGGCTTTGCTCATGCCAGAGCCCGACCGCGTGGCCGATCTCGTGCACGGCCTGGCCAAAGCCGCAGCCCGAGCCCAGGGAGATCACCTGCTTGCCATTGCCTTGCATCCCGACCGACGAGTAGCAGCCATCGAGCGCCTCGAACGAGATGTAGTTGGGGTACTGCGCTTCGTTCGCGCTGGTCCGCTCGATGAAACGGATGTTGGTGTTGGCTTCCCAGTGCGCGATGGCTTGCGTGGCGACGGGGCGGAGCGCCGCGGTGCTCACCCAGGGAACCTCTCCCCTGGGCCAACGATAGCGTAAGCCGGTAATGCCGACGCCCTGGACAACCAGCGCGTCACTGTGCGGATCGCTGACAATGCCGTTGTGCACTTCATCGCGGATGGTGTCCATTGCGGAGGCGGTGCCGAGCACGATGTCGCCTTCGAAAATCGCCTGGTCGTTGATGACCGCATACTCGACCGGCTTTACATCGAAGGTGTCGATGCCGCGTACGTAACTCTTGCGTACGTCATCCGACGACCGAAACCAGTACTGTTCGTCCGCATAGGTGCGGTCGCCCTGCGATGGGCCGGCTGTTCCTTCAGGCTTGTCGGGCATGATGATGTTTCCTCACAAGTGATCGGAAAGGAAGCTCTTCCTATACTGCTGAAGACAAGATATGCCGCTTTATGATTTGGAGGGTTTTCGAAGTGCCTTGTTCCGCAGCTTTGCGGGCTTTCGGTCGCGTGTTGAGATCAGGCAGACGCCGAGCAGGAATCCGATCGGCGAATGGCCCGAGGCAGATGAGAGCAGCGGGCAATGTTCTTGCGTTAAAAAGCAAAAAACCCCGCAGAGATCACTCTGCGGGGTTTTGCTTACTGCATATTACTTAGCCTGACGATAACCTACTTTCACACTGGTTGCAGCACTATCATCGGCGCAAAGTCGTTTCACGGTCCTGTTCGGGATGGGA
>Ga0308163_10002630_pt1 | contig 16142 bp, 13 predicted proteins | sample PhyTR1_FD_201037 | JGI IMG/M metagenome (GOLD analysis project Ga0308163, IMG submission 201037) | Phyllosphere microbial communities from UC Gill Tract Community Farm, Albany, California, United States - DLSLT.R1 | ecosystem: Host-associated > Plants > Phyllosphere > Unclassified | place: USA...
CTGCCGCAGTGGACAGATCAGTCGAGTAGGCATCCATCACTCTTGGGGAGTGACCGTGCGAGCCGCCGGACGCTAATCGCACTTCGGAAGAACCACCACACAAGTGGCGTAGCCTTAAAGGTTCTGGCTACCTGGGCTGGTGCTGCCAACGACAGCGGTCCGTGCGCCAATTGTTATACCCACGCGAAAAGGCGGTCAAGCATCCCGGCCAAAGTGCGCAAAAAGTGGCGACTGTCGCCACTTTTGTCGCCACGCTCCAGGCCCTGTTCTGCATGGGTTGTCGCCGCTGTCGCCGGTGTCGCCACATCTCTAGCCATGGCCCCACAACAAGATCCGCTCTCACACTGGAGCTGTACTAGACAACCATCGTGAGTCATTTCTGACGGGTAAAAGATGGCGTGACGCTAATCAAATTTGAAATGGGAGGAGGAACGAGGTGACTTCGAAAAAAAGCGAATGAACCCTCCGATCGGCGCGATCAAAGATCGCTGGATCGGAGGGTTTGGCGGGAAAAGCAGATCGGGTAGACTGCTAACGACTTTAAACGACTCTAGTCTTCTAACCGGGTGCCAAAACCATGACAAAACAACAGGACAGGTGTTTTGCACAGCCGAAGGCTATCCATAAGGATGACGCACAGGGAGGTGCGTCATGACCACCGAGCCCTGGGTCACCGCCCTCGACGTTGTCCAACACTTGGGCATCGCCAAAGATACCGTCTACCGCTGGCGCGAACGAAAAGGCCTGCCGGCGCACAAAATTGGCCGGCTGTGGAAGTTTCAGCTGTCTGAGGTGGATGACTGGGTGCGCGCCGGTGGGGCGGATGAAGACGCAGAAAACGCGAGCGAACAAGAATAAACAATAAAATTACAGGTGCTGTGTGAGCCAGGAAGGACAACTGCTCGACTTCAAACCCTTGTGGGATGTAACTGGCAAAACCGCCGATTGGAATGAAATTGCCAAAGACTGCATTGCTTTTGCCAATGCTACTGGCAGCCGATTACTGCTGGGTATCGAAGACGGCCAAGACGCACCACCGGCCAGTCAGCGCATTCCTTCTAACCTACCCGATATACTGCGACGCAAGCTGGCAAAGCACACCGTGAATGGCGGACAGTACATTGAATTGCGCACCCAGCGAGCCTTGTCGGTGGCTTCTACCACCGATGGTCGTTATTACTTGCGAGTAGCCGATCAAAGCAAACCCGTGACCGGTGATGATGTGATGCGCTTAGCCAGCGAACGTTCTGCTTTGCCCTGGGAAACGCACACCACCCTGAACGTGCCGCGCACCGAAGCAGATGAAACCAAACTCGGCAAGTGGTTACAGGCTCTTCGCATATCTGACCGGGTTAAGGCCTCCGTCAAAGAAAAAACCAACGATGAACTGCTCGATCACTATCAGCTCACGCATGGGACACTGCTGACTAACCTGGGCTTTCTATATCAGCGCATCGGCAGGGAAATTCACCCCAAGCAGGTCAGGCGCGCACTGGAAAGCCTCATCGAGCGCGGTGAAGTCCGCTTTGAAGGCGACAACCGCTGGCGGCGATACTGGGCGATATCATGACCGCGCTATCGAACCTATCGAACCTTATCGACCTTCACTGGGCGATAGAAAATGGGCGATACGCCGGCTCGAGCCCAATGAATCAAAGGGTTCTATCGGCCACGGGCGATAACCACTGGGCGATAGAACCAACCCTTAGCGCGGGTATGGCTTTGGCACCAGACCGAGCCTATCTGCCGGGATTGCGCAAACGACTGACTAACCCCTGCTCATTGGCCCACGGCCAAAACTACAGCACTTCGAAGCTATCGAATTCGAGAAGGAAACACAGGATATGAACAAGCAACAACTGGCCGCCAAAATCTGGGAATCCGCCAACCAGATGCGCTCCAAAATTGAAGCAAACGAATACAAAGACTACATACTCGGCTTTATTTTTTACAAATACCTTAGCGACCAATTAGTGCAGTTTGTCACCAAAGAAGGCATGACCGCAGAAGACATTAAAGCCCTAAGCGAAGAAGACCCTGAAGCCGTCGAATTTATCCAAAGCAATTTGGGCTATTTTATTAGCTACGACAATTTATTTTCAACATGGGTAGACCCTAAATCAGACTTTGACGAATCTAACGTGCGCGATGCGCTCTCAGCCTTTAGCCGCTTAATTTCACCCACTTACAAAAAATTATTTGAAGGAATTTTCACCACGCTGGAAACAGGCCTGAGCAAACTCGGTGAAAGCGCAGGCAAACGCACCAAAGCCATTAGCGACTTACTACACCTGATTAAAAGCATTCCCATGAACAATAACCAAGGTTATGACGTACTGGGTTACATCTACGAATACTTAATTGAAAAATTTGCAGCCAATGCCGGTAAAAAGGCGGGTGAATTTTATACCCCGCACGAAGTCTCGGTACTCATGTCGCACATCATCGCTCACGAGTTAAAATACAAAGACACCCTCGAAATTTACGACCCTACCAGCGGCTCTGGTTCTTTGCTCATCAACATTGGCGAAGCCGTGGCGCAATACGCCAAAAGCAAAGACAACATCACCTATTATGCCCAAGAGTTAAAAGCCAATACCTACAACCTAACGCGCATGAACCTAATCATGCGTGGCATTAAAGCCAGCAACATCAAAACCCGCAATGGCGATACTTTAGAAGACGACTGGCCCTACTTTGATGAAAGCGACCCACAAGGCTCCTACAACGCTTTATATGTCGATGCCGTAGTGTCTAACCCGCCTTACTCACAAGGCTGGGATTCCGCCCATAAAGAGAGCGACCCGCGCTACTCGCGTTTTGGCCTGGCCCCAAAAACCAAAGCCGATTTTGCCTTTTTGCTGCACGACCTTTACCACCTAAAGCCCGATGGCATTATGACCATTGTATTGCCCCACGGCGTGTTATTCCGTGGCGGTGAAGAAGGGCAAATTCGCAAGCAGTTAATTGAGAGCGACCACATAGACGCCATTATCGGCCTGCCCGCTAATATCTTTTTTGGCACTGGCATTCCTACCGTTATTTTGGTACTCAAGCAAAAAAGAAAAAATAACGATGTATTGGTGGTCGATGCCTCCAAACACTTTATAAAAGAAGGCAAAAACAACAAGCTGCAAGCAAGCGACATTAAACGCATTGTTGATGCGGTGATTCACCGTGAAAATATCGATAAATTCTCTCAAGTGGTTGAAAAGCAAATCCTGCGTGACAACGGCTACAACCTGAATATTCCCCGCTATGTGGATTCTTCCGCTGCCGCCGAAAGCTGGGATTTACACGCCACCATGTTAGGCGGCATTCCCAACAGCGAAATCGCAAGCCTTAAAAACTACTGGCAAGCCCTGCCACAACTGCACGCAGCCCTGTTCACGCCCAAATCCGCCGCTTACAGTGAATTGGCCATAAAAAAAGAGGCGGTGAATGCCACTATTACCCAGCACCCACAAGTGGCTGCGTTTATTAATACTTACAACCAAGCCTTTAAGGGTTTTGACGATTATTTAAACACTACCCTTATTCAAGGCTGGGCGGCCGTTAACCGCAACCAGCAAGAAGCACAATTAAGTGCCGAGTTATTTGGCCGACTTGCGCCTATTGCGTTAATCGACAAATACCAAGCTTACCAACACCAGAATAACCAGTGGCAAACCATCAGCGCCGATTTGGAAATGATGCAAACCGAGGGCTTTGCCGCGACTAAACAAGTGGATGCCAACATGGTGACCAAGAAGAAAGATGGCAAAGATACCGAGGTACAGGAAGGCTGGAAAGGCCACATAATGCCGTTTGATTTAGTACAACAAACTTACTTAATCGAAGACTTACACGCCTTAGAAAGCCAGGAAACAAAACTAGCAGAGATCACATCTCAAATTGAAGAGATAATTGAATCGTTTACAGAAGAAGAAAAAGACTCACCAATACTCAATGACAAGAATGATGCCTTTGTAAAGCCCGAACTAACCAAAAAGCTTAAAGAAATATATGCGGATGTTAATTCAGAAGAAATCCGTGTGCTTAACCAATATCTTGAATTACTCGACAATAAAGCGAAAAAACCAGAGAAACTTGAGTTCATCGAAAAAAACCAGCAAGTTCAATGGGGCAAAATTGAATCAAGTAAAGACGGTACATTTGCTAAGGCTAAGGCAAATGGTTTTTTACACACTCTGAGAGCTGAGTTTGAATTTGATCAAAAAACTTACGAAGGTAAAGTCGTTAAGGCCGATCAGTTATTACTAGACCAAGCCGAGCTTAAAGCCGATGTAAAAAAGAAAGCGATGGCACTGCACATAAAAACCAAAACCACCATAGAAGGTTTAACCAACGAACAAGTGAATACATTGCTGTACCTAAAATGGATTACTCCATTAAGCCGCGAACTCGCCGCGATGCCGAGCGCGGTCATCACCCAGCTCACCACAAAAGTACAAGCCCTTGCCGATAAATACGCTGTCACTTATTCGCAAGTGGCCAGCGAGATTACCAGCATCGAGCAGAAACTGACTAGAATGATGGGCGAACTCACCGGCGATGAGTTTGATATGCGGGGATTGGCCGAACTCACTAGCTTGTTGAAGGGCGAATAAGATGAGTGTAGATAAGGTGCCTGAGCTTCGCTTTGAGGGGTTTAGTGGGGAGTGGGAGGAGAAAATATTGGGCGAGCAGGTTCAGTTAGAAAATGGATTCGCTTTTCAAAGTAAATACTTTAAAAAAAGCCCCACTGAAGTCATAGTTCTTACGCCAGGCAGCGTAAATATTGGCGGTGGATTTCAAGCAGGCAAAGGTCAATACTACGATATAAAACAGGAAGTTTCTCCTAGGTATATATTCAAACCTGACGATATGTTCATAACTATGACAGACTTGACTCCAACAGCTCAAGCCTTGGGATTTCCGGCGATAATCCCAAGAGATAATTACACATACCTTCACAATCAACGGCTTGGCAAATTAGTTGGATTCAAAGGTGATTCAGGTTTTTTGTATAGTTTATTGCGCACTACAAAAAAACAAAAAGAAGTTGTGTCAACTTCTTCAGGGACGACAGTAAAGCACACCTCGCCTGATAAATTTTTGAATCGCTTTTGTTTCTTTCCTAAAAACGAAGAGCAAATCCAGATAGGCGACTACTTTCAAAAGCTCGACAGCCTAATCGACCAACACCAACTAAAGTACAAAAAACTCAGCAATATTAAAAAAGCCATGCTGGAACGCATGTTCCCCAAACAAGGCGAAACCATTCCAGAAATCCGCTTTAAAGGGTTTAGTGGGGAATGGGAGGAGAAAGAGCTAGGTGCATTAGCTGAAATTGTTCGCGGCGCAAGCCCTCGGCCTATTGAAGATCCTAAATGGTTTGATAGAAATTCAAGTGTTGGCTGGTTACGTATTAGAGATGTGACCGAGCAAGATGGGCGTATTCACTATTTAGAGCAGAGAATCTCAAAGCTTGGTCAAGAAAAAACTCGTGTATTGAGTGAAAAGCACCTGCTTTTGAGTATAGCCGCGAGTGTTGGTAAGCCTGTAATCAACTATGTTGAAACGGGCGTTCATGATGGCTTCTTGATATTTAAAAATCCTCGTTTTGAACTTGAGTATATGTATCAGTGGTTAAAATCGTTTGAGGAAAGGTGGCAACAATATGGCCAGCCGGGCAGCCAAGTCAATCTAAACTCCGACATTGTTAAGAGCCAGCTCGTAACTATCCCTTCAAATGAAGAGCAACAGGAAATCGGCAACTACTTCCAAAAGCTCGATGCACTTATAAAACAACACCAACAACAAATCACCAAGCTCAACAACATCAAGCAAGCCTGCTTGAACAAAATGTTTGTCTAGCAGGGAGCGCCACCATGACCACCTTTAAAACCGAAGCAGAATTTGAGCATGCGTTTATTGAGGTACTCACCCACAAAGGGTGGGAGCCTGAAATTTTAAAATGCAAAACCGAAGCCGAGTTACTGCAAAACTGGGCGGATATTTTATTTGAAAATAACAAACAAAAAGACCGCTTAAACGGTGTGCCGCTCACCACCAGCGAAATGCAGCAAATTATTGAGCAAATAAAAGAACTCAAAACACCGCTAAAACTTAACGGTTTAATTAACGGCAAAACCGTCGCCATTAAGCGCGATAACCCAGCAGATGCATTGCATGTGGGCAAAGAAGTCAGCCTAAAAATTTACGACCGCCAAGAAATAGCCGCTGGCCAAAGCCGTTACCAAATTGTGCAACAACCCAAGTTTGAACGCGGCAGCCAGTTGCGTAACGACCGCCGTGGCGATGTGCTGTTACTCATTAACGGTATGCCGGTGATCCATGTGGAGCTAAAGCGCAGCGGCATTCCGGTCAGCCAAGCGGTGAACCAGATTGAAAAATACAGCGCCGAGGGCATTTTTAGCGGACTGTTTGCGCTGATCCAAGTCTTTGTGGCCATGGAGCCAAACGAAGCCAAATATTTTGCCAACCCCGGCATGGATGGCAAATTTAACCCGGACTACCAATTCAACTGGGCAGATTTTAATAACGAGCCAGTCAACCACTGGAAAGACATTGCCTCCACGCTACTCTCTATCCCCATGGCGCATCAGCTGATTGGCTTTTACACCGTAGCGGATGATACCGATGGCGTACTTAAGGTCATGCGCAGTTACCAGTATTACGCCGCCAATGCCATCTCCGATAAAGTGGCAAAAACCAACTGGCAGCAACTGGGCAGTATTAGCAATAACCCAGAGCGTTTGGGGGGCTATGTGTGGCATACCACCGGCTCTGGCAAAACCATGACCAGCTTTAAATCTGCGCAACTCATTGCCCAATCAAAAGATGCCGATAAAGTGGTGTTTTTAATGGATCGCATTGAGTTAGGCACCCAATCACTGGCGGAATACAACAATTTTGCCGGCGATGGCGAAGAGGTACAGGCCACCGAAAACACCGATGTACTCATTACCAAACTCAAAAGCAGCGACCCCGCCCAAACCTTAATTGTTAGCTCGATTCAAAAAATGAGTAATATTTTTGAAGCGATAGATGATGAAGGCACGGCCACTAACGCGGCGGATATTGAAAAAATCCGCGCTAAACGCTTGGTGTTTATTATTGACGAAGCGCATCGCTCCACCTTTGGCGATATGCTCATCACCATCAAGCGCACCTTTCCCCGCGCGTTATTTTTTGGCTTTACCGGCACGCCCATTCAAGAAGAAAACGAAAAAAGCGGCAATACCACCAGCACCGTATTCGGTAACGAACTGCACCGTTACAGCATTGCCGATGGTATTCGCGATGGCAACGTGCTGGGTTTTGACCCGTATAAAGTCAGCACCTTTAGAGACAAAGACATTCGCCAAGCAGTAGCCCTTGAACAAGCCAAAGCCGATTCCGTTGCCGATGCGATGGAAACCCCGGCCAAAAAGCAAAAGTTCAATCACTTTATGAATGACGTACCTATGGCCGGCCATAAAGACGCCACTGGCAAGTACCATAAAGGCATAGAAGACTATGTGCCTAAAACTCAATATTTAACCGAGCTCCACCAATCCAAGGTGGTGGATGACATTCTGCAAAATTGGGACGTACTCAGCCAAGCCAATAAGTTTCACGCTATTTTGGCCACCAACAGCATTGCCGAAGCCATTGATTATTACCGCCGCTTAAAAGCCGCCAAACCCGAACTTAAAATATCCGCTTTGTTCGACCCCAACATTGATAACGACGGCAGTGGCGACCGTGGCCCCACCTTTAAAGGTGACGGCTTAGAAGAAATTATTAGCGACTACAATGTGCGTTACGGCCACGATTTTGATTTTGCTAAGCACGCAGCCTTTAAAAAAGATTTAGCCGCCCGCCTTGCCCATAAAAAACCTTATGAGCGTATTCATACCGAACCTGCAAAGCAGTTGGATTTGCTGATTGTGGTAGATCAAATGCTCACGGGGTTTGACTCCAAATGGCTCAACACCTTGTATTTAGATAAGGTGATTAAATACCAAAATATTATTCAGGCCTTCTCGCGCACCAACCGTTTATTTGGCCCCGACAAACCCCACGGCACCATTCGCTATTACCGCTACCCGCACACCATGGAGCAGCACATTAACGATGCGGTAAAACTCTATTCCGGCGACCGCCCCATTGGTTTATTCGTGGATCGCCTTGATAGCAACCTTGAAGCCATGAATGAACTGGCGACAGAGATTACCGAGTTATTTGTAAATAGCGGCGCGCAAAATTTTGAAAAACTACCTGAAGATGCTGCCGCTTGCGCAAAATTTGCCGATTTATTTAAAACCTTTAACCAGCATTTAGAAGCGGCCAAAGTGCAAGGCTTGCATTGGGATAACCTTACCCACCCCAGTGGTGAAAATAATGAACGTGAGGTAACACTGGCGATAGGCGAACAAACCTATTTAAGCCTTGCTCTGCGCTATAAAGAATTGGCCAGCAAAGCTGAAAGTACTGGTAGTAGCGGTGGCGACGTGCCCTTTGATATTAGCGGTTACCTTACTGAAATTGACACTGGTAAAATTGACTCTGATTACATGAACAGCCGCTTTGATAAATACTTAAAAGAGCTGAACCAGCACCAAGATCAAGCCAGCATTGAAAACACACTAAACGAGCTGCATAAGTCGTTTTCATCGCTCACCCAGGTTGAACAAAAATACGCTAAATTATTCTTGCATGACTTGCAGCGCGGCGATGCGCAATTAAGAGAAGACTACAGTTTTAGAGACTACGTCAACGATTACAAAGGTAACGCGGAAAATGCGCGATTAAACGCGGTAGTGAACGCTTTAGGTCTAGATAAAAACCTGCTTACAGCATTAACGGCATACAATGTTAACGAGAAAAACCTAAACAACTTTGGCCGTTTTGATGCGTTAAAAGAAACAGTGGACAAGGCGAAAGCCAAAGCCTATTTTGAGAAAATAGACGGCGTGGCTATACCGCCCTTTAAGCTGAACATACGCATTGATAAGTTTTTAAAACTGTTTATTTTTGCACAAGCGGATGAAATTTTAATCGATATACCTGCCCATTTAGCTGATCGTGCTGCCGCCTCAGTACCTACACCTTTGGTTTTGGGTTCGGTAAAATTATTTCAGGCCTCCCAAGTGTCTACACTTGAAAATACCCAGGAGTTATGCAGTATCACCTTTAGAACAGAACTACCTTATGAGGATAATCCTGCATCATTACTCACGACAGGTTGTTATTCAGAATTAAAAGCACTTGGCATTGTTTCGTCGGGCGTGTTAGATGCAACCATTGTCGCCCTTCTTGAGCTTGAACTAACCACAAAAGAACTGGAACTACCATTATACGAAGAAGGAAAAAGTGGCATAGTCTGGGCACTGAAAGAGGCGCGAGAAGGTAGCGTTTACAACGAATTCATGGCCTATGCCGTGCAAGTGATAGGTGATGAAAGCCTTCGAACCTACATTGAAAGTGGCATCTACGATGTTGCCAAAATGGGTTTTGGCGCAGCGTTTATTTCATTACCCAAAGTTTTAATCGCAAAATTAAAGAAAGAACGAAGAATAACGCAAGCACTGAATACAGAAAACAAGTCTATTAAAGCCGCGGTAAATGTGGTTGATTACCGAATTAACCCCAAGTTGGCAGAGAGATGGAAAGTCAATGTGCATTAATGCCAGAGAGCTCGCCATACTAAGGAAGCAGTTTTCACCATGTAGCTCGAGCCAGACCTACGCGGCCGCCGCTGAGTCCAGTCATCATGGAGCGGCTGTCTGGATCGGTCAGTGAGACCTGTTTATCCGGCGACTCATTGAACTGGGTTTCGATAGCTTGAAGCTCCTTCATTTGAGTTTTGAGCTTGGCGATTTTCTCTTCCAGCCGCACGGCGCTGGGCTCGGTAGCTGTGGGTTATTGCCCATCGGCAGTATCGAGTGCCGCCAGGTAACGATTGATACTCGATTCAATTTCTTCCATGCGCCGTTTCAGTTTGGCGCTGGTGAAATTGCGGTCGCGGTTGTTGACTGCTTTGAATTTACCGCCATCGATGGCAACCAGATTTTCTCCAAACAATCCCAACTGCTGACACAGCACAACGAACTGGCGACAGACGCCTCGGATGGCCTTGCTGCTTTCGGAAGTTGGCGATGGTCTTGAAGTCCGGCATCAAACGTCCGGTCAATCACATCAGTTCGACGTTACGTTGGGCTTCTCGCTCCAGCTGTCGGCTCGACTGGATGCGGTTGAGATAGCCGTAGATGTAGATCTTCAGCAAGATCGCGGGGTGGTAAGCCGGCCGGCCAGTATCAGCTGGGATGGCACCTTCAAAACCCATATTGACCAGGTCCAGTTCGTCGACGAAGACGTTGACTACGCGGACCGGATTGGTATCGCTGACGTATTCGTCGAGGCTCTCGGGAAGTAAGGTGCCTTGGCCTCGATGTTCACCTTGGATAAAGCGCTTCATGGGCGATCCCAGCGATGAAATCCTCAGAAATCATAGCAAGGGTTCGCGAAGGCGTTTTTACACACTCTGGGCCGAAAGTGGCCAATCGTGAACGGCTGCTACTTTTTTTAGATAAACGCAGCCTCGATAAACACTTCCAGCGCCTTGTCTTCAAGTATTTCGATAGAGAAGTGCCCGAAGCGCTTTGGCAACCAGATGATACGTGCCCCACACGGGGATTGCAGATTCGCGCGAGCCAATGGCGCTCCATTTTCGTCTTCAGGCTGAACACCGGCGACCATCAATTCGTCATAGGCTTTTTCGATGTCCGGTGTTGAGTAACAGTGGCGGTAAATCATCCGTTCACCCGAAGAGTCCAAAAGCCCCTTCAGATTCCCCGCCAACGGTTTGACCAACATGATCGATCAGCGCAATCGCCTAGTGAAAGGGCAGCCCCCCGTTCCCAGATAAGCGTTTTGGAGATGCTGGCGTTGAGGATGTGTGCGTAGTAAGCACAGGCTTCCTCAAGATTCTTGACCAGTACATCTATGTGACTGAACTTCAGATCCATTGCATAGCTCCTGTCGAAACGGCACCCATCGTAAACACGACAAGGCGTGTTAGTTCGTCAATGAGTGGCCGATTCTGGCCGGTCTCAGTCTGTCGCCACCTTCATCTTCGGATCGACCGCAGCCTTTATCCCGACAGCTGTAAGAAGATCACCGCTTAATATGGATGCGAAGCAAGGTTGGCAAATCGATTACAAGGGGGTCAATGGAATGCCATTTTGTGAGGTATTCCAATTGGTATTCCGATCAAAATACAAAATAAAAAATAAAAAATAAAAATTAATGATAATAATCAATATTATAAAATGCAGTTTCAGATTACCCCGGCCCCAATTACAAAGAAAAAGCGTCTTCGAACATCTTTTTTGTGGGTGGCAATAAGCGCAAGCGGGGATCAGGGCACGCAAAACGTCCCCCGCTCAGCCGCCGACGCTTCCGCTTTCGTTCCCATGAGAATCGCGTCCACAACCCAGTCAGATCGGCAGGCCTCTATCAGGATCGAGATTCCTTTCGGCCAACAAAAACTCACCGTCTAATGGCCAACTTCAGATCCTGACGGTTGCACCCGTTCCATCCGTGAGCTTCTCCAGTGAGCCATGTGCCCGACATATGGTAGGTTCGTACGCATGAATAGCTATAGATGGCGTCCGTGTAAACGAGCACCACCTCTCCTTAGTGTCGCTGCCTGGATGGCATTGCGGACGCTTACTTTCAGGCTGACGTTTACCAGTTCCACGGTTCCTCAGCTTGACCGATGAACGTAGTGCCATGCAGGAACGTATTTCGCTCCTGCGTAGTGGTGAGAGGGAACCTGGCGTAATGCGAATGCGCCATTTCCTTCAACTGCTCTCGCCATCGTTCCTTAGTGTCGTCGTCCTGGATATTTCGCCCGTCCAGAACGGCTTCAGGCATGATCTCCGTCAGTTCAATTGGCAATGCATGCACTGTGCCGACGCGCGAACGCAGATTTGCCGAACAAAGCTCTACCACTAGGCCGGTGATCCCTTTGTTCAACAACTGCTTCAAAACCTTGAGTTTGTCTTTCGACGAGAAGTTGGTCGTTTTAAGCAGCGTGTTGTAGTACGGCTTGAAGTAATTAATTAATCCCGCCTCAGCTAGGGATACAACCTCCTTTCGGTTCAACCGAACGTCGCGCAAACGACCCAAGTGAGCCGAATCCTGCTCAGCAGATGCTTGAGCCTCCACATTGAAATCGCCTCCATTACTGATGATCGTCTTGCCGTGCTCGAACCGATACAGCAACAGCAGCACTTCGCGCTCAGGAAAATGCGTCGAGGTTTCAGCAAGGATCTGCTGAAACTTACGATGTGACTGCAAGCGATCCAAGGCCGTACGTAATCCGGTTCGTCCAATGCCCTGTCCTACATAGAGCACTTCTAAATCAGTGTCATGCTGCTCCAAAGCACTTTCTGCGGCTGCGACAATGACGCTTACCGCAATAAATTGCTTACCTTTGGGAGTCAGGATGACTAGCGCTGTTCCGTTGAGCGCGACCGCTACATCCTCGATGGGTGTGTCATCTGGTATGGACGATTGCCTGATGTCATAGACAAAGGGAACAGAGGTAACACCTTCTTCGCGCTGCATCAGAAACTCGCCGGTGATTGTGCGACCGTTTACGGCAAAACCTTCCGGCTTCAGGTAAATACGCTGACGGCGGACGATGAGGTAAATATTGCAGCCTAGAAGGGCGGCTTTGTGTTCTGGATGATCTTTGACCCGGTAGAGGTCCGCAGGCGTGAGCATGGCGGGAAGACTTGAATAAAGATGCGTAGCCCCTTCCATGGAAAACTGCCTGGTGATGTCGCCAAGATTAGTCATGCATTACTCCTATCGATTCGGAATGTTGCCAATGTTCAGGATACGTATTGGCGCCAGTGCTATGAGGGCATCAGCGCTCCCCTTCTCGCTGCTGACTGAATTTTCTTTGGATGTGGAGACGGTTGAGCACAGGCCTATCTGGTGGACGACTCCGCCCGCCAAGGGTGGGTTTGACTGACTTGCTCCAACTTTCTGATCCTGATCTGGTTAACGAATAATGGGGTCGCGAAAATAGAAAAATCTTGGGCCGGGCATAAGAGGAGTCCGGCGATTCGCCATCAACGAATGATCCTTAAAACAGGTAGGAGAGTTCCGAACTATTCCAGCTGCCATGGCTTAGCGTATCGCCGTGGCCAGACGCTAGGCTGATATGGCGTTAATGCCCGGCAACACATCCAAGCTTCACCCTCACGAAGGAATATATATAAATACCGCCTTCGCCTTCTGCTGGAACTCTAATCTGCGCGCCGTCGTTGCCAAATCAGCGACCGGATTTGACGATCCGATTTCGATCTATGTGCAGTTGCGTACCTCCCGCAGGCTTTGCCTATGGGAGGGCCATGGTGGCTGTGCGTGGGAGACCCTTGGGTCTGCCGGCTGAGATCGACCGGTTCGTCAACCCGCGTACAGCTGCCACCCTTTCAATTTCGTGGCGGCTCCATCTTGAACCGGAGCTCCTGCAAATGCCCCACACCACCCCACTCCCCCGCTATATCCCTCTCACCCAACCCGGCCTGGATAACCCCGTTTTCCTGCTGGACTCCGAAGCGCCGTTGAAGGATCTGCAAGCCTGTGCGGAGCTGCGGGTCAGCCTTGCTGCTCGGTTCCTCGACACGTTGATCAACATGAAGCCCACTGACGCGGACGAGAACGATCTGGTGAATATCGCCAGCACCGCTCACCTATTGTTACTGGAAGCCTGCGATGTGCATCGGGTGATCGAGAAGCGTATTTGGGCATCAGGCGAGGTGGCGTTCAGCGGTTGAGTGCGGCGCTATGAAGGTCCATCGCTCTTGCTGGCCACCTCTTCATGCACCTGAATCCGTCTCACAACCGGCGCACCCACTGCGACGATCAGGGCGATGAACCAGAACACGGCGCTTACACCGATGAGCGCGCCGAATGATCCAGCCACCATGGGTATCAGGAAGCCCGACGCGTTGATGGCGGTCATTCGGATACCCAAGGCTTCTCCCTGGCGGGCTGGGGGTGTGACTTGCATCAGCAGGCTGATGATCATCGGTTGTACGCCGCCCAGTGCTGCGCCGAGCACCACGGAGCAGGCGATCATTTGGGATGGCAGCTCGGCGAATGGGTAGGCGATGAAGACGCTGATGGTGATGACGAAGGATGTGGTGATGATTTGCTTTTCGCTGAAGCGGCTGGCGATCAGGGGCAGTACCAAGCGTATCAGCCCGGTGGCGAGGGCAAAGGCACCGAGGATGACGCCGATGGTTGACGCATCAATCCCCCGTTCAAAGCCAAGCACCGGGACGAGAAACGAGTGAATGTCCCAGATACAGGACAACAGCCAGTTCACGAACAGGATGTAGCGGAAGTTGAGCGACCGCAGCAGCGCCCACGCCCGTGTCGGGATAGCGTTGGCGTCACGGGGTTCAACGGGGAGCTCGCGTACAAAGAAGAGCAGCCCCCACGTCACCAGGGGCAGGCAGCCCAGCACGGCAAAACAGATACGGAAGGACAGCAGATCACCCGACGCCTGGGTCGCATGATCGATGATCAAACCTGCCGAGTAAGGGCCGATGAAGCTTGAGATGGAGGGTGATATGGCCAGCCAGCTGAAGAACTGTCGCCGTTGAACGATGGAGTTCGCGGCACGGCCTATGTGGCGTTGCAGCACGATCTGCGTCACGCCCGCGGCGGCACCGACCACCATGGCCGCCACACACAGAGCTGCAATGCTCGGGAACAGGGTTAATGCTGCCAGGGCGAGCACCGCTGCGAATATCGCGTAGGTCATTGGCCGCTTGAAGCCTTGCCGGTCTGAGTATTTGCCGACCGGAATGGCCATGAATATCTGGCTCAGTGCAAACAGCGCGACCAACGCACCCACCGCACCGGCGCTGTAACCGAGCGAAAGGGTAAAGAGTGGCGCCGCCAGGCGCAGCGCGCTCATGGCCGTCAGCAGAAATACCTGTGCAAATATCAGCTGCAATAATTCTTTACGCGACATGAACGACTTCTTTTCACAGGCTCACGTTCCAAGCAGGTCGATGCTTGAGAGCGAAAGAAGAATAGGCCTTTGAGGTGCAACAGACGCCACGCGGCAGGTGTTGCATCGCAAGAGAAGAGCGGAGCACTAAACCGGTTACAGCGGCTGTCGATGTTATCCATCCTGTTGCGATCTTTCCAGCGCTGGAGGCAGCGATTGCGTCTGCCTTATACACCGGCATAGCGGTGCTTCTGCCGAACAAACCGCGCCGACAAAAACAGCATCAGGCAATCCCCCAGCAGTATCGAGCTACACCACCATCGCTCCCGCACGTTAGGTTCCCCTGAACAACCATACCGGGGTGAACCATCATGCACGCACGGCTGAAATCACTTTATCGCCTTCAAGCTGTCACGCTGTTCTCTACACTGTTAACCACAACCGCATGGGCCACGGAGCAAGCTGCTCAGCACGCCAACACCGAGCTGGTCCGCCAATCGTTCATTAACTGGCAGCAAGGCAAAGGCACGACGTTCGATCTGTTGGCCCCGGATGCGGTGTGGACGGTTGCGGGGTCGAGTCCGGTTTCGGGTGTTTATACAAGCAAACAGGATTTGCTGGAGCAGGCGGTGAAGCCGATCAGTGCTCGGCTGGCCAGCCCTATCAAGCCCACGGTGCAAAGCATCGTTGCCGAAGGCGATGTGGTTGTGGTGCTTTGGAATGGCGAGGCGACGGCGCTAGATCAGCAGCCGTACAAAAACAATTACCTGTGGCACATGACGTTCAAGGATGGCCGGATTACTGAAGTCAAAGCGTTTCTGGATACGTATGTGCTGAATGATTTGATGGAGAGAGTGAAGCCGGGGTCTTGAGGCTTTGGTGCATTCCCCTAGATGGCACGCTCTGTAAGAGCTAACGTGTTAGTGAGTCGGGAGTCCTGATCACGCAGGCCCGACATCTCGCCAACAAGTTGGCTCCTACAGGTCCGTGGTGTGTTGGGTGATCGTTGAGTACCGGATCACAGCCGCTCATTTTTATATTCCCCCTCCCCCGCGTTTTAGCCCACTATTAACGGCTAACCACCCCACCCTCATCCCCCTTCGACATCCTG
>Ga0308163_10002632_pt1 | contig 16133 bp, 13 predicted proteins | sample PhyTR1_FD_201037 | JGI IMG/M metagenome (GOLD analysis project Ga0308163, IMG submission 201037) | Phyllosphere microbial communities from UC Gill Tract Community Farm, Albany, California, United States - DLSLT.R1 | ecosystem: Host-associated > Plants > Phyllosphere > Unclassified | place: USA...
ACGTACCGCTGACGCTGGAAGCCCAGCTGGAAGCGCGTGCGCTGATGATGTCGACCAACAACATCCTGTCACCTGCGAACGGCGAGCCAATCATCGTTCCTTCTCAGGACGTTGTACTGGGTCTGTATTACATGACCCGTGACTGTGTTAACGCTAAAGGCGAAGGCATGGTGCTGACTGGCCCGAAAGAAGCTGAGCGTGTTTATCGCGCTGGCCTGGCCTCTCTGCATGCTCGCGTTAAAGTGCGTATCACTGAACACGAGAAAAACGAGCAGGATGAGTGGGTTGCTAAAACCAGCATCATCGATACAACGATTGGCCGTGCCATCCTGTGGATGATCGTGCCGAAAGGTCTGCCGTTCTCTATCGTTAACCAGGCGCTGGGCAAAAAAGCTATCTCCAAAATGCTTAACACCTGTTACCGCATTCTGGGTCTGAAGCCGACGGTTATCTTTGCTGACCAGACCATGTACACCGGTTTCGCTTACGCTGCCCGTTCAGGCGCGTCAGTCGGTATCGATGATATGGTTATTCCAGAGAAGAAAGTGGAAATCATCACCGAAGCGGAAGCGGAAGTGGCTGAAATTCAGGAACAGTTCCAGTCTGGTCTGGTAACCGCAGGCGAACGTTACAACAAAGTCATCGATATCTGGGCAGCAGCCAACGAACGTGTTGCCAAGGCGATGATGGAAAACCTCTCTACCGAAGTTGTGATTAACCGCGACGGTGCAGAAGAGCGACAGGTTTCCTTTAACAGCATCTTTATGATGGCCGACTCCGGTGCGCGTGGTTCTGCTGCACAGATTCGTCAGCTGGCCGGTATGCGTGGTCTGATGGCGAAACCAGATGGTTCCATCATCGAAACACCAATCACGGCGAACTTCCGTGAGGGTTTGAACGTACTTCAGTACTTCATCTCAACCCACGGTGCACGTAAAGGTCTGGCGGATACCGCACTGAAAACGGCGAACTCCGGTTATCTGACGCGTCGTCTGGTTGACGTTGCACAGGATCTGGTTGTTACCGAAGATGACTGTGGTACACACGAAGGCATCATGATGACACCTGTGATCGAAGGTGGCGACGTTAAAGAGCCACTGCGTGAACGTGTACTGGGTCGTGTGACCGCTGAAGACGTTCTGAAGCCGGGTACTGCTGACATTCTGGTTCCACGCAACACGCTGCTCGATGAGCACTGGTGTGACGTGCTGGAGCTGAACTCAGTCGACAGCCTGAAAGTCCGCTCAGTAGTAGGTTGTGAAACCGACTTTGGTGTGTGTGCGCATTGCTATGGTCGCGACCTGGCACGTGGTCACATCATCAACAAAGGTGAAGCGATCGGTGTTATCGCAGCACAGTCCATCGGTGAGCCAGGTACACAGCTGACGATGCGTACGTTCCACATCGGTGGTGCGGCATCACGTGCGGCTGCTGAATCCAGCATTCAGGTGAAGAACAAAGGTACCATCAAGCTGACCAACGCCAAGTCCGTAACGAACTCGGCAGGCAAGCTGGTGATCACCTCGCGTAACGTTGAACTGAAAATGATCGACGAATTTGGTCGTACCAAAGAGAGCTATAAAGTTCCTTATGGTTCTACCATGGCGAAAGGTGATGGTGAGCAGGTTGCCGCGGGTGAAACCGTTGCAAACTGGGATCCGCATACCATGCCAGTCATCACCGAAGTGGGCGGTTTCATTCGCTTCACTGACATGGTTGATGGCCAGACCATTACCCGTCAGACAGATGACTTAACCGGTCTCTCTTCGCTGGTGGTTCTGGACAGTGCTGAACGTACTGCGGGCGGTAAAGATCTGCGTCCTGCGCTGAAAATTGTTGATGCCAACGGCAACGACGTTCTGATCCCGGGCACCGATATGCCGGCTCAGTACTTCCTGCCAGGTAAAGCGATTGTTCAGCTGGAAGATGGCGTTAAGATCAGTGCCGGTGACACGTTAGCGCGTGTTCCGCAGGAATCTGGCGGTACCAAAGATATCACCGGTGGTCTGCCACGCGTTGCTGACCTGTTCGAAGCGCGTCGTCCGAAAGAGCCCGCGATTCTGGCGGAGATCAGCGGCATCATCTCCTTCGGTAAAGAGACCAAAGGTAAGCGTCGTCTGGTCATTACCCCGCTGGATGGTAGCGAGCCGTACGAAGAGATGATTCCGAAATGGCGTCAGCTGAACGTGTTCGAAGGTGAACGTGTTGAGCGCGGTGACGTGGTTTCCGATGGCCCAGAGTCTCCACATGACATCCTGCGCTTGCGTGGCGTGCATGCGGTGACCCGTTACATCACTAACGAAGTGCAGGAAGTTTACCGTCTGCAGGGCGTTAAGATTAACGATAAGCACATCGAAGTCATCGTTCGTCAGATGCTGCGTAAAGCAACCATCGTGAGCGCAGGAAGTGCAGACTTCCTGGAAGGTGAGCAGGCTGAATTCTCTCGCATCAAGATCTCTAACCGTGATCTGGAAGCGAACGGAAAAGTTGGCGCAACCTTCATGCGTGACCTGTTGGGTATTACCAAAGCGTCACTGGCTACCGAATCGTTCATCTCTGCAGCATCGTTCCAGGAGACGACACGTGTCCTGACCGAAGCAGCAGTTGCAGGCAAGCGCGACGAACTGCGCGGCCTGAAAGAGAACGTCATCGTGGGTCGTCTGATTCCGGCCGGTACCGGTTATGCGTACCATCAGGATCGTATGCGCCGTAAAGCGGCAGGTGAAGTGCCGGTTGCACCGCAGGTTACTGCGGATGAAGCCTCAGCCAGCCTGGCTGAACTGTTGAACGCCGGTCTCGGCGGCAACAAAAACGATTAATCGTTCTTTGCCTGATAAAAACCCTGCCTCGGCAGGGTTTTTTTTGTCTGTCATTCAGGCATTCCAGTCGTTGCGCCTGAGACCAATGTCTTTCAACTGACTGTCACTCAGTTTCGACAGGATGACGCGGGTTTCACGCCGTAGTTGCCAGCGTTTATAACTACGCCACATGAAACGAACCAGCTGGTAAGGTGTGCCTGTAAAGGGTTTAGCTGCGCGATTCTCGTCGTATCCCATGATAGTGCCCTCAGTGAAGTATCTGAGGACCATTTTCATCGCATCGCTCTGTATGATACAGACGCAAAAATCACCTTTTTTTAACATACAGATTGCGGTTGTCGTGATCTGAATGGTAAAAAAGAAGCATAACTGTACTGGTTAATGCTCATCATCTGAGACAGAGGAAATACAATGACGCGATATGAACATCTGGCCACACTGCTGGCTCAGCGCATTGAACAGGGTTTATATCGCAGTGGTGAGCGCCTGCCTTCGGTACGCAGTCTGAGTGCCGAACATGGCGTCAGTATCAGCACCGTACAGCAGGCTTATCATCTGCTGGAAGAGAAGCAGATGATCACGCCGCAGTCTCGCTCCGGCTATTTTGTCGCCTCGCGCAAAGCGACACCCCCGATGCCTGCGCTGACCCGTCCTGCACAGCGGCCGGTTGAGGTGACGCAGTGGGATGCGGTACTGGAGCTGATTAACAGCCGACTGGAGGATGATGTGTTGCAGCTGGGCAGCGGTATGCCGGATCTGACTCAGCCGACGCTTAAGCCGCTGTGGAAAGCATTCAGCCGTCAGGCGCAGAAGCAGGACATGGCGCTGCTGAATTATGACAACCTCTATGGTGTTCTCGCGCTGCGACAACAGGTTGCACGGCTGGCAATAGACAGCGGCTGCCAGCTCACCGCCGATGACATTGTTATTACCACCGGCTGCCATGAGGCGTTATCGGTCTCCGTTCGGGCTGTCTGCGAGCCGGGCGATATCATTGCCGTTGAGTCACCGTCGTTTCACGGCATCATGCAAACCCTGCGCGGCTTTGGCATTCGTGCCATTGAGATCCCAACAGATGCGGTCACCGGCATCAGTCTGGAAGCGCTGGAACTGGCCTTTGATCAATGGCCGATTAAAGCAGTCGTTGTTGTGCCGAACTGCAATAATCCTCTGGGATTCATCATGCCTGAACAGCGTAAGCGGGCATTGCTGGCGCTGGCGCAGCGGTTTGATGCGGCGGTAATCGAAGATGATGTTTATGGTGAGTTAGCCTGGGAATACCCGCGCCCACCTACTATTAAAGCGCTGGATCTCGATGGCCGGGTTCTGCTGTGCAGCTCTTTTTCTAAAACGCTGGCGCCCGGTTTACGTGTCGGCTGGGTTGCACCAGGACGCTATCGCGACCGCGTGCTGCACATGAAATATATCGTCACAGGCTCCACCGCCACGCAGCCTCAGCATGCGGTTGCGGAGTTTATCCGCCAGGGCCATTATCAGCTGCATCTACGGCGGATGCGGCAAATCTATCATCGTAACTATGAAACCTTTAGCTGCTGGGTGCGCCACTACTTTCCCTGCGGCATCTGCGTTTCCCGCCCTCAGGGCGGTTTTCTGATGTGGATTGAACTCCCGGAAGCATTTGATGCGGTCCTGCTTAACCGGGAACTGCGCGAGTCAAAAATTCAGATTGCCGCAGGCTCACTCTTTTCGGCCTCGGGCAAATATCGCAACTGCCTGCGCTTAAACTACGGGCTGCCAATAAACGAGCAAACTGAACAGGCGCTGGCGCGGGTGGGTGCGGCCGTCGAACGCGCTATGCTCTCGTGCCAGCATGAGCCGCAGACTTCAGCCTCTGCTATCGTATAGAGGAAAGAAGAAGCAGGGCCGGCAAGAGGAGGGAACCGGCCCTGGTCAGTTAACCTTAACCTGACGGATGCCACGTTAAGGTTTTGGCTCACAGCACGCCAGCGGCAACCCTCACGTTTGCGCGCTGCTTTCCCGGAAGAATGCGGGCATTACCTGTTTTGCAGCGGCTATGTGGCACAGCTTCCACAAATCCTTAATGGCCAGGTTCTGCCAGCGCCATCAGTGTCCGGGTTGCTTCACGCCAGTCATCTGCCTGAGTAATCGCACTCACTACCGCAATACTTCCAACGCCGGTAGCCAGTACCTCAGGTGCTCGCGCAATCGAGATACCGCCAATCGCCACAGTGGGAATATGCGTCAGGCGTGCCAGATGTCGCTTCAGCTGCTCAATGCCCTGCGGCGCAGAAGGCATCTCTTTAGTCTGCGTCGGGAAAATATGCCCAAGTGCGATGTAAGAGGGCTGGATTGCCAGCGCGCGATCCAGCTCCGCGTCGTCATGGGTGGAGAGCCCCAGACGCAATCCGGCCTGATGAATGCGGGCAAGATCGGCCACATCCATATCCTCCTGCCCCAGATGTATGCCATAAGCCTGATGTTTAATTGCCAGCTGCCAGTAGTCATTGATAAACAGGCGTGCGTCATAGCGTTTTCCCAGTGCAATCGCATGGGCAATAGCGGGCTCAGCGATCGCATCGGGCTGATCCTTAATGCGCAGCTGCAGCGTGCTAACGCCCATCTCCAGCAGGCGTTCAATCCACTCGGGGCTATCAACCACCGGATAAAGCCCCAGGCGCGGGGCGGTAGCAGGGAATGCGGGCATCGTTACTCCTCCTTAATGGCATCGGCAGGGTGATAAAGCTCACCGCCGTGGCTGCGAAAACGGTCTGACATCTGCGCCATGCCCACTTCAACCGGCTCGGCACGCGCATCCTGGCGTGCTGCAAACTCGCGCACCTCCTGAGAAATTTTCATTGAGCAGAATTTAGGGCCACACATCGAGCAGAAATGAGCCACCTTTCCTGACTCCTGCGGCAGGGTTTCGTCATGCATAGCACGCGCCGTGTGGGGATCCAGCGCCAGATTGAATTGATCTTCCCAGCGGAATTCAAAGCGCGCTTTGGACATGGCGTTATCACGGATCTGCGCAGCGGGGTGGCCTTTGGCCAGATCGGCGGCATGCGCCGCGATTTTGTAGGTGATCAATCCCTGTTTCACATCCTCTTTGTTGGGCAGACCCAGATGCTCTTTAGGTGTGACATAACACAGCATCGCACAACCAAACCAGCCAATCATGGCGGCACCGATACCCGAGGTGAAATGGTCATAGCCGGGCGCGATATCGGTGGTCAGCGGACCGAGGGTGTAGAAGGGGGCTTCATCGCACAGCTCGAGCTGTTCCGTCATGTTGCGGCGGATCATATGCATCGGCACGTGGCCCGGACCTTCAATCATTACCTGAACATCATATTCCCAGGCAATACGGGTCAGTTCACCCAGGGTACGCAGTTCGGCAAACTGCGCTTCATCGTTGGCATCCTGAATCGAACCCGGACGCAGGCCATCGCCCAGCGACAGGGAGACATCGTACGCCGCACAGATTTCACAGATCTCACGGAAGTGCTGATAGAGGAAACTCTCCTGATGATGGGACAGGCACCACTTCGCCATGATCGATCCGCCCCGCGAGACGATGCCGGTCAGACGTTTCGCCGTCATCGGGACATAACGCAGTAGCACGCCCGCGTGGATAGTGAAGTAATCGACGCCCTGTTCCGCCTGTTCAAGCAGCGTGTCCCGGAATATTTCCCAGTTCAGCGCCTCCGCCACGCCATTCACTTTTTCCAGCGCCTGATAGATCGGCACCGTACCAATAGGCACCGGGCTGTTGCGCAAAATCCATTCGCGCGTTTCATGAATATAACGACCGGTAGAGAGATCCATCACCGTATCGGCACCCCAGCGAGTTGACCAGACCAGCTTTTCCACTTCTTCTTCAATGGAAGAGGTCACCGCCGAATTACCGATGTTGGCGTTAACCTTAACCAGAAAGTTGCGGCCTATGATCATGGGCTCTGATTCAGGGTGATTGATATTCGCCGGGATGATAGCGCGTCCGGCAGCAACTTCCTGACGCACAAACTCGGGGGTGATGCGGGCGGGCAGATGCGCACCAAAGCTGTGACCCGGATGCTGTTGCAGCAGCACCTCACTGCGGATTCGCTCGCGCCCCATGTTTTCGCGCAGAGCGATAAACTCCATCTCCGGGGTGATGATCCCCTGGCGGGCATAGTGCAGCTGCGTGACGCGGCGCCCGGCACGGGCATGGCGCGGTGTCGGAAGGTGATCGAAGCGCAGATGATCCAGCCCCTCGTCAGCCAGTCGCTGTTGGGTATAGCCTGAGCTGTTCTGTTCAAGAAGTTCGCTGTCGCCGCGTTCAGTAATCCAGCGCGCGCGTAGCTTTTCCAGGCCACGATGCACATCAATCTCTGCCGCGGGATCACCATAAGCGCCTGCCGTGTCATAGACCGGCACCGCTTCATTTTGCTCATAGAGAGGCTGTTCTTTGCTACCGCCAGTGTGGGTCGGGCTCAGGGTAATTTCACGCATGGGTACGCGAATATCCTCCCGGCTGCCGGTAATCCAGATGCGACGGGACTGGGGAAAGGCACTGCCGCTTTGCAGAGAATCGATAAATTCCTGCGCCTGGGCACGCTGTTCACGACGGGTCATTTTTGGGTCAGACATAGCAATCTTCCTGTTAAGAGGGAACGATGCTTGTCCGGAGTTCGGAAGGAGTAACCGTATAGACAGCGTAAGCGTGCTGACATACAGAGAATATTTACTCTTGTTCCCTTCGCAGGTTCTAACCTGATCAGGTTCCGCGGATCCCGAATTAACGGTCTCAGCCCAACTGGGCACTCCGACAAGAAGCTACTTTTTGCACTGGCGTCCTGTAACAGACTCCGGCGTAAAAAGCTTAAATTTCAAAGCACAAATAAAAAAGGTTCATTGGAAAGCGCTCCGCAGAACCTGTTTAGCATAAAAGGGCTGGAAGATAATCTCAACCCCTTTCCCGACGGCGATAATCAGGCCGGGCGGGCGATTTGGCTGTCATTCGCCACTGGCGGGGGGACGAGCTTGTTGTCCCATGCCAGCTGAATCAGCTTATCTTCAAGTGTAAACCGGGCTTCCAGCACTTCGCCCACTTCGGACAACGCCTGCTGGAAGGTCATGCAGTTTTCGTCATCAATCGCCTGCTGAAGGTGGCCGTCATAGAGCTGCATCAGACGTTCCGTATTGGCCTCCAGCGGGGGATAAATCTGCGCGGCAGCGATCATCGGGCTGTCGCCACTCATTTCACTGATCACACGCTCATAGATACTGAAGTGACCCGCAGAAAGATAATCGACCAGGCCATGACAGAAGTTGTCGAGCGCCTGTTCATCCAGACGCGTCAGCGCCTCTTTATTAGGTTTAAGACCCACCAGGTGATAATAGGTCACCAGTAGCTGACGACGGGCTTCAAGCCACGAATCGACCAGTTCATTACTGCCACCTACGCGTTCAGCCAGGACGTCTAACTGGTTAAGCATATCTAACTCCATGTGAGTTATAGTTGTTTATCTACACACTTAACATCAGGGCTTCAGCGTGCGATTTGACGCTAAGGATGACGAAATAAATGCAATGCGAAATCTCAAGCGTAGACGCTGGATGGTGGATTGTCAGCCATGAACAGAAAATTTGGTTGCCACAAGGTGATTTACCCCACGGAAACGCCGAAAAATTTGGTTTAACTGGCAGTAAGGCCCGGACCATCGGTGAGTGGCAGGGCGAAAAAGTCTGGCTGATTTGTGAACCGCGTTCTGCCGATATGTTCTCAGTCCGTCAGCTAATCGATCAGGATGCAGCGCTGTTTCAGCTGGTGGGTCGCGGTGTTCAGCTGGCGGAATTCTACCGTTCTCATCGCTGGTGCGGCTATTGCGGCCATGAAATGCATCACAGCAAACATGAATTTGCCTGTCTCTGCAGCCATTGCCGCGAGCGTTACTATCCGCAGATTGCACCCTGCATCATTGTGGCGATCCGTCGCGGCGATGAAATCCTGCTGGCGAACCATGCCCGCCATCGCAATAAGGTCTATACCGTGCTGGCGGGGTTTGTCGAAGTCGGTGAGACACTGGAGCAGGCCGTGGCCCGTGAAGTGATGGAAGAGAGCAATATCCGCGTCAAAAATGTCCGTTACGTGACCTCCCAGCCGTGGCCCTTCCCGCAATCGCTGATGACAGCATTTATGGCAGAGTATGACAGCGGCGATCTGCAACACGACGGCAAAGAACTGCTGGATGCGGCCTGGTTCCGTTTTGATGACCTGCCGTTGCTGCCACCTCCCGGCACCGTGGCGCGTCGTCTGATTGAAGATACTGTCGCCCTGTGCCGCGCCGAAGCGTGAAAGTGCTACACTACACGCCTGTTATTGAGAGAGTGTTGAGATGAGTGAACTGAAGAACGATCGTTATTTGCGTGCCCTGTTACGCCAGCCAGTTGATGTCACGCCGGTATGGATGATGCGACAAGCCGGTCGCTATTTGCCGGAGTACAAAGCGACACGCGCCCAGGCGGGTGACTTTATGTCGCTATGCAAAAACGCCGAGCTGGCCTGCGAAGTCACCCTGCAGCCGCTGCGCCGTTATCCGCTGGATGCCGCTATCCTCTTCAGTGACATCCTGACCATTCCTGATGCGATGGGACTGGGTCTCTACTTTGAAACCGGCGAAGGCCCGCGTTTCTCTAACCCTGTGACCTGTCGCGCTGACGTTGAGCGTTTACCGGTACCCGATCCAGAAATGGAACTGGGCTACGTGATGAATGCGGTCCGCACCATCCGTAAGAACCTGAACGGCGATCTGCCGCTGATTGGCTTCTCAGGCAGTCCATGGACGCTGGCCACCTACATGGTGGAAGGTGGCAGCAGCAAGGCGTTTACCAAAATCAAAAAGATGATGTATGCCGATCCGGCTACGCTGCACGCGATGCTGGATAAGCTGGCCGACAGCGTCATCCTCTACCTCAATGCTCAGATCCGCGCCGGTGCGCAGTCTGTCATGGTGTTTGATACCTGGGGCGGCGTGCTGACCGGTCGTGATTATCGCGAGTTCTCACTTCACTACATGCATAAAATTGTTGATGGCCTGCTGCGTGAAAATGACGGTCGCCGCGTGCCGGTGACGCTCTTCACCAAAGGCGGCGGGCAGTGGCTGGAAGCGATGGCAGCCACCGGTTGTGATGCGCTGGGTCTCGACTGGACCACCGATATTGACGACGCCCGCCGTCGCGTGGGCGACAAAGTTGCGCTACAGGGCAACATGGATCCTTCAATGCTCTATGCGGCACCGGAGCGTATTGAACAGGAAGTGGCCGGCATCCTGGAACGTTTTGGCTCGGGTACCGGGCATGTCTTCAATCTGGGTCACGGCATTCATCAGGATGTACCACCTGAAAATGCGGGTGTCTTTGTTGAAGCGGTGCATCGTTTATCACGTCCCTGGCATCAGGAGTAATTATGGACATTGCCGCACTCCGCGCTGAGCAGTTACAACGCGCCGCTGAGGTAGTGCGTGAGGATGACTTTGATGTGCTGCCGCCCCGTTTTATCGGCGGGGCGGACGTTGGATTTGAGCAGGAAGGCACCGTAACGCGGGCGGCGATGGTGATACTGGAGTATCCCTCGCTAACGCTGGTGGAGCATCGTATCGCGCGCGTTGAGACCACCATGCCCTACATTCCGGGCTTTCTCTCATTCCGCGAGTATCCGGCACTGATGGCCGCCTGGCAGATGCTGGAACAAAAGCCGGACCTGCTGTTTGTGGATGGGCACGGTATTTCGCATCCAAGACGACTGGGCGTCGCATCGCATTTTGGCCTGCTGGTGGATGTGCCGACGATTGGCGTTGCGAAAAGCCGTTTGTGCGGTCGTTTTGACGATCTGGACGCGCAGCCCGGCAGCCGGCAGCCGCTGATCGACAAAGGTGAGCAAATTGGCTGGGTATGGCGCAGCAAGCTGCGTTGTAATCCGTTGTTTGTCGCCACGGGTCATCGCGTCAGCCTGAATACTGCGCTGCAGTGGGTCGAAAACTGTACGCGCGGTTACCGGTTGCCGGAACCGACCCGCTGGGCCGATGCGGTTGCCTCGAACAGAACCGCTTTCCAGCGCTGGCAAAACGCGCTTTAACACTGTTTGTGCTGCGGTTTTGCAGTTACACTGCGGCCAGCGAAACGAATAAGAGCCACCTTTATGTTACAAAATCCCGTTCATCTGCGTCTGGCGAAGCTGGAAAGCTGGCAGCACCTTACTTTTATGGCCTGCCTGTGCGAGCGCATGTATCCCAACTATCGCGCGTTCTGCGAGCAGACTGAATTTGCCGATCCGGCACTCTATCGCCGCATTCTTGATCTGATCTGGGAAAACCTGACGGTCAAAGATGCGAAGATTAACTTCGACAGCCAGCTGGAAAAGCTCGAAGCCGCCATTCCGGATGGTGATGCGTTTGAGGTTTACGGCGTTTATCCGGCTATCGATGCCTGTGTGGCACTAAGCGAAGTCGTACATGCGCAGCTGAGCGGTGAAACTCTTGAGCATGCAATTGAAGTCAGCGAGACCTCAATTACCACTATCGCCATGCTGGAAATGACCCAGGCTGGACGCGAAATGACCGACGACGAGCTGCGTGAAAACCCGGCTATCATCGATGAGTGGGACCTTCAGTGGGAGATTTTCCGCCTGCTGGCGGAGTGTGAAGAGCGCGACCTTGAATTGATTAAAGGTCTGCGATCTGACCTGCGTGAAGCTGGAATTAGCAACATCGGTATAAATTTCCAGCAGTAAGGCGATAAAACGTGACTTCAGGCCCGAATTAGCGCGCCTGGAGGCTTCACATTGGCCCCCTGTCTGGTCTACATTTGGGGGGCTGAAAATTGTGGCTATCGGTGCGTGCAGGCAGAAGAGTGCCAGAATATGGCTTTTCCCTCGCACTCGTTGCTTAGCAAGCGATAAATACACTTTAAGGATAACTTATGAACAAGACTCAACTGATTGATGTGATCGCAGAAAAAGCTGACCTGTCTAAAACCCAGGCAAAGGCAGCGCTGGAATCTACTCTGGCTGCGATCACTGAGTCTCTGAAAGATGGTGATGCTGTACAACTGGTTGGTTTTGGTACTTTTAAAGTGAACCACCGCGCTGAGCGTACCGGTCGTAACCCGCAGACTGGCAAAGAGATCAAAATCGCTGCAGCAAATGTACCGGCATTCGTGTCTGGTAAAGCGCTGAAAGACGCCGTTAAGTAAGACGTCGCACTGCGGTTAAGCTTTAAAACAGGGGGCGTTTCGCCCCTTTTGTTTAAGAGGCAAGCCATCATGACCCCGCTGTTTCAGCGTTTTTGTATTCTGTTTCTCTCCCTGATTCTTTTCGGTTGCAGCTCAACTCCGGATATTCCTCCTTTTTCTGCCAGTGGCTATCTTGCCGATCGTGGTGTTGTCCGTATCTGGCGCAAAAATAGCGATCATCAGTCGGTCCATATTCGCACCCTCTATACACCCTTCAGTGGCGGTGAAGGTGAAGTGACAGATTACGTCTGGCTGGAAGGGTCGTTGATCAGCATTCAGCGCCAGGTAAAGGGCAAACAGCCTGACGATGTGACCCTGCGCTTTGATCAGGCGGGTGGTCTCAACTTCATGCAGCGCCAGCTTGCAGGGCGGCGTGAGGCGGTCAGCCCGGATGCCATTGAGCTCTATAAGTTTGATGCGGAGCGGATGCGTAACCTCAGCGATGCGCTTTTAAGCGGCAGGGTGTTTCTGAAGCAGGGACACTGGCTGGGAAGCGATCGACTGGAGACGTGTGAAGGCCAGCAGGTCAGACCCGCTTTTGACGCTGACGATCGGCAGTTGCTGATACAGCAGCAGCAGAGCGCATCGGCACCGCTCATGGTGTCGTGGCTTGAAGCGCCGGAAGGGCTACAGTTGTTGCGGGTCAGTCAGCAGGATGACTGCTCACAGCAGCCGACAGAAGACGATATGTGAAGTGAAAAGGGGGCACGCTGTGCCCCCTGTGCTTATTTACGATTAATGGCGCGGTAGCCAATATCGCGGCGACAGAAGCTACCCTGCCATGAGATCGGCTTTGTCAGCTCGTAAGCCCGCTTTTGTGCGGCTGCTACGTCGTCGCCCAGCGCGGTGACACACAGCACGCGGCCACCGTTGGTCAGCACCCGATCTTCTTCCAGACGTGTTCCGGCATGGAATACCTTACCGTCAGCCACTTCCTCCAGTGGCAGGCCATGAATCTGGTCGCCCTGCGCATAATCACCCGGATAACCGCCAGCTGCCAGCACCACACCCAGCGCAGGTCGTGGATCCCATTGTGACGTTTTCTGATCCAGCTTACCGTCACAGGCAGCCAGGCAAAGATCGACCAGATCCGACTGCAGGCGCAGCATGATCGGCTGCGTCTCCGGATCGCCAAAGCGGCAGTTGAATTCGATCACTTTCGGCTGTCCGGTATGATCGATCATCAGGCCCGCATAAAGAAAACCGGTGTAGACGTTGCCTTCAGCGGCCATGCCACGCACGGTCGGCCAGATCACCTGATCCATCACGCGCTGGTGGATCTCATCGGTAACCACCGGCGCCGGGGAGTAGGCACCCATGCCGCCCGTGTTGGGACCGGTGTCGCCATCACCCACACGCTTGTGATCCTGGCTGGTGGCCATGGGCAGCACATGCTCGCCGTCCACCATCACGATGAAGCTGGCTTCTTCGCCCTCCAGAAACTCTTCAATCACAATGCGGTGTCCGGCATCACCAAAGGCGTTACCGGCCAGCATATCCTGAACCGCATCTTCAGCTTCCTGCAGCGTCATCGCGACTATCACGCCTTTACCTGCGGCCAGACCGTCGGCTTTGATAACGATTGGCGCGCCTTTCTCACGCAGATACGCCAGAGCAGGCTCAACGTCGGTAAAGTTCTGGTACGCCGCGCTGGGGATCTGGTGACGCGCCAGGAAATCTTTGGTGAAGGCTTTAGAACCTTCCAGCTGTGCAGCGGCCTGAGTCGGACCGAAGATAGCGAGGCCTGCCTTACGGAACGCATCGACCACGCCGATCACCAGCGGCGCTTCAGGTCCGACAATCGTCAGATCGATCTTTTCGCGCTGGGCAAATTCCAGCAGGGCGGGAACATCTGTCGCACTGATCGCAATATTCTGAAGCGCAGGCTCTAATGCGGTGCCCGCGTTACCCGGCGCGACAAACACCGTTTCCGCTAACGGCGACTGAGCCGCTTTCCAGGCCAGAGCATGTTCACGTCCGCCATTACCGATTACTAAAATTTTCATCTGTTACTCTCCAGAACAATTAATGGCGGAAGTGGCGCATGTCGGTGAAGATCATGGCAATGCCGTGCTCATCAGCCGCCGCAATCACTTCTTCATCACGGATGGAGCCGCCAGGCTGGATAACACAGCTCACGCCGGACGCCGCTGCAGCATCAATTCCATCACGGAACGGGAAGAAAGCATCTGACGCCATGGCGGATCCTTTGACTTCCAGACCTTCATCGGCTGCTTTGATACCTGCAATTTTAGCGGAGTAGACGCGGCTCATCTGCCCGGCACCTATACCAATTGTCATGTTGTCGCGCGCATAAACAATGGCATTGGACTTAACAAACTTCGCCACTTTCCAGCAGAACAGCGCATCACGCAGCTCCTGTTCGGTTGGCTGGCGTTTGCTGACCACGCGCAACTGGCTGGCATCCACCATACCGAGATCGCGATCCTGGACCAGCAGGCCACCATTGACGCGTTTGAAATCCAGTGCGGCAGTACGGTTTTGCCACTGACCACAGATCAGCACACGGACATTCTGTTTAGCCGCGGTAATTTTCAGCGCGGCTTCGGAAACGGCGGGTGCGATGATCACCTCAACAAACTGGCGGCTGATAATCGCCTGAGCCGTCGCTTCATCCAGCTCGCGGTTAAAGGCGATGATGCCGCCGAACGCGGAAGTTGGGTCGGTCTGATAAGCCCGCTCATAGGCTGCCAGCAGATCATCACCGGTTGCGACACCACAAGGGTTTGCATGCTTGACGATGACGCAGGCGGGTTCACTGAACTCTTTGACACACTCGAGTGCAGCATCGGTGTCAGCAATATTGTTATAGGAGAGTGCCTTGCCCTGAACCTGCTGCGCAGTGGCCACTGAGGCTTCACTGATATTCTCTTCTATATAGAAGGCTGCATCCTGATGGCTGTTTTCGCCGTAACGCATGTCCTGCTTCTTAATGAAGTTCAGATTCAGGGTACGCGGGAAACGGCCAGCGGGCTGATTGCGTTCACCGTGATAGGCGGGCACCAGGGTGCCGAAGTAGTTAGCGATCATGCTGTCATAAGCGGCGGTGTGTTCGAAGGCTTTGATTGCCAGATCGAAACGGGTCTCAAGCGTCAGTGCGTTCTCATGAGCGTCCATTTCAGCAATGATGGCATCGTAGTCGCCGCTGCTGACCACAATGGCGACATCTTTATGGTTCTTTGCAGCAGAGCGCACCATGGTCGGGCCACCGATGTCGATATTTTCCACTGCATCTTCCAGTGAACATCCTTCACGGGCGACAGTCTGTGCAAAGGGATAGAGGTTAACGACCACCATGTCGATTGGGCTGATATCGTGCTGCGCCATGATGGCATCATCCTGGCCGCGACGACCTAAAATGCCGCCATGCACTTTCGGATGCAGGGTTTTGACGCGTCCATCCATCATTTCCGGGAAGCCGGTGTAGTCAGAGACTTCAGTGACAGCCAGACCCGCATCCGCCAGAAGGCGAGCTGTTCCACCTGTGGAGAGCAGCTCGACACCGCGACTTGAGAGCGCCTGAGCAAATTCGAGGATACCGGCTTTGTCAGAGACACTGAGCAATGCGCGGCGTACAGGACGAGGTTGTTGCATGGTGGTTTATCCCTTGGCTTTGTTTCGCGTATATAAGAGCGTTACGTCAGGCTTCATAGCGGTTTTCTCTTCTATATAGGAAGAAAAGATCAAAAACCTCAGGTAACGCCCCGAAAAGGGGTGTCCGGAATATTGCCCGGCATTGTAGCGAAAACGTTTGCGCGATGCTCGCCTAAATTCATATAGCCCGCTCTGTGTGGATAACATTGTGTGTAACTGCGTATAACAGCGGCTTTTGCTGTGGAATGCAGCGAACGCTCTCTTTTATGCAATTTATGGGTTGCGACTCTCCGACAACTCCCTATAATGCGCATCCATCAACACGGAACACCGGCAACGGGAAGCGGGTTGAGAGGCACAGGAGACTGCGCCGCCGGAGAAAAACTTCTGAAATAGAGGTTGACTCTGCAGGAGGAAAGCGTAATATACGCCACCTCGCGACAGGAC
>Ga0308163_10002634_pt1 | contig 16101 bp, 11 predicted proteins | sample PhyTR1_FD_201037 | JGI IMG/M metagenome (GOLD analysis project Ga0308163, IMG submission 201037) | Phyllosphere microbial communities from UC Gill Tract Community Farm, Albany, California, United States - DLSLT.R1 | ecosystem: Host-associated > Plants > Phyllosphere > Unclassified | place: USA...
CAAGTTGGTCCCACCCCTTCCCATCCCGAACAGGACCGTGAAACAACTTTGCGCCGATGATAGTGCTGCAACCAGTGTGAAAGTAGGTTATCGTCAGGCTTGTTATTCGTAGTAGAAGAAAACCCCGCTCAGAAATGATGGGGTTTTTTTTTCGTCCGTAGGTCGGATTAGCGCGCTAGCGCGTAATCCGACAACACCACCGGCCTCGCCAACAATGTTGTCGGATTACGGGCCTGCGGCCCTAATCCGACCTACGCGCCACCCACTCGATCAGCGCATCGACTGCCGCGCGGCCATTGCCATTGCCGACCAGGTCGCTATTGATCATGGCCACCACCACGCATTGCTGGTTGTTTGCGTCCGGTACATAGCCGGCGATCGCCACCACATTTTTTAACGTTCCCGTCTTGATGCGGGCCCGTGCCGCAGCCGGGCTGCCCAGCAGGCGCTTGCGCATGGTGCCGTCCAGCGCGACGATGGGCAGGCTCGATTGAAACTCGGGCGCCCACACGCTTTGCTGCATCGCCTGCAACACGCCGGCCAGCTGCGCTGGCGCGATGCGGCCGGTGCGCGACAGGCCGGAACCATTGTCGATCAGCATGTTTTCAGTATTGATATTGTGGCGCTGCATCCATTCCTGGATCACTTGCCGCGACCGCGTGGCCGTGTCTTCGGGCGCTGTCATGGCGGCCGGGCGGCTGCCCAGCCAGCCATCGCTTTGCAGGCTGCCGATACTGAGGAACAGGGTGCGGGCCAGGGTATTGTCCGACGATTTGTTGATGTCACGCAGCACTTCCGGCAGCGCGCGCGCCACATGGTCGGCCAGCATGCGCGTGCCGACCGGTTCGGCCACCGGCGGCAAGCCTGTGCCTGGCGCTTCGCGCACGCTGCCGGTGATGCTGCCGCCTAGCCGCTTCCAGGTGCTGCGGAACAGGCGGTCGGCATAATCGTTGCGATCCAGCACATTGATGCTGAAGGCCTTGCGGCAATTTTGCGGGAAGGTGCCGTGCAGGACGACCTGCAGCCTGCCGCCCACATCGCGCCGGTACTCGGGTGGGCGCCAGCCGTCTTCCCAGCGCGCACAATTGCCTTTTATCAGCGTCATGTCGCTGCTGATGCTGACGTTCTCCAGTGCCGGCAGCATCAGCAATTTCAGTTGCTGCGCGGTCGAACTGAGCTCGATATCGAGCAGATTGGTGTTGAGCAGCAAGGCGTCCGGAATCACGTTGTAGCGGAACTCGGCCGATTCATCGAAGGGCGGCGCGCCGATGTCGGGCCGCGCCGGCTGGAACAACTGGCGGTCGAGGATCAGGTCGCCCTTGATTTTCACGATGCCCTGGTTGCGCAGGGTTTGCAGCATGTGCTCGAGCACGTCGGCATTGAAGTCCGTGTCGGCGCCACCGCGCAAGATCAAATCACCCTTCAATACGCCATTGATGACGTCGGCACTGGTACGCAGCTCCGTGCGGCCGCGAAAGGTGGGGCCCAGTTGCTCCAGGCCGACGGCCGTGGTCACCAGTTTCATGGTCGAGGCCGGCTGCATGCTGCGCTCGGCGCCATGCGACAGTACGACTGTATTGCCACGCAGGACGATGGCGCCCATGGCGTCCTCGGGAATATTGGCGCTGCGCAACAGCACGCTGACCGATTCCGGCAATTGGGCATGCGCCGCCGACAGGCCAAGGCCAGCGATCAGCGCGGCGATCAGTACAGGACGTAACATGGTGCTCCTTAATGGAAAAAGACGTAGGCGACAAACACGGCGGTGACCACGCCGGCCAGGTCGGCGATCAGGCCGGCCGTGATCGCATAGCGCGTCTTGCGGATGCCGACCGAGCCGAAATACAGCGCGACGATATAGAAGGTGGTGTCGGCCGAGCCCTGGAACACGCAGGCCAGGCGGCCGACAAAGGAGTCGACGCCATAGGTATTCATGGCGTCGATCATCATGGCTTTCGAGCCGGAACCGCTGAGCGGCTTCATCATGGCGGTCGGCAAGGCGGGCACGAAATCGGTATTGATGCCCAGGTTGGCAAAGAACCAGTTAAAACCGCTCATGACGAAATTGAACACGCCCGCGTTGCGGATTACGCTGATGGCCACCAGCATGCCGACCAGGTAGGGAATCACGGTGATCGAAGTCTGGATGCCGCCTTTCGCGCCCTCAATAAACGCGTCATACACATTCACTTTTTTGCGTAGTGCGCCGATGATGAAGATGGCGATCACGCTGATCAACACCAGGTTGCTGACCACTTTCGAGACCAGCTCGATTTCCTGTTTCGTCAGGTATTGCGTGAAGTACCAGATCATGGCGACGATGGCGGCCGTCATGCCGCCCAGCCAGCTCAGCACGACGCTGTTGAGCAGGTTGATGCGCTGCTTGATCGAGACCGTGATGATGCCGACTACGGTGGCGACATAGGTGGCGATCATGCAGGGAATAAAGATGTCGGACGGATCGGCGGCGCCGAGGATGGAGCGCTGCGCCATGATGGCCAGCGGTATCAGGGTCAGGCCCGAGGTATGCAGCACCAGGAACATGATCTGCGCATTGGTGGCCTCGTCCTTGTTCGGGTTCAGCGTCTGCAGGCTTTCCATCGCTTTCAGGCCGAACGGCGTGGCCGCGTTGTCCAGCCCCAGCAGGTTGGCCGAGAAATTCATCACCATATGGCCGGTGGCCGGGTGATCCTTGGGAATTTCCGGGAAGATGCGCGAAAAGAAGGGTGCGATCACCTTCGCCAGCCAGCCGACGATGCCCGCCTTTTCGCCGATATTCATGATGCCCAGCCACAAGGTCATCACGCCGGCCAGCGGCAGCGCGATGTCCATCACGCCCATGCGCGCCGTCTCGAAGGTGCCGTCGATGATGCGCTTGAAGATATCGGTATCGCCCAAAAACAGCCACTGCAGCACGGCGGCCAGGAAACCTACGAGGAAAAAGCCGGACCAGATGTAATTAAGTGCCATGGATGATCAATTCTAGGATTCAAGACGGGAAAATACCTGCAAGCAAAGTATAGAGGCAGCGTGCGGCGCGTTGATGAAAGAATGCAGCATCCGCATGCCAAAAAGTTATAAGCTGGCAGCCTGTTTTCATTGGCGTCTTGGTGCTTGCCCGCGTAGTCTGGCCCATGCCTGCCTTCACCTGTACTGGATCACTGATGATGTTTTTGCGTAAAACCGCCTGCGCCGCCGGCCTGGCGTTGTTGACCCTGTTTGCCACAGTCAGCCATGCCGCCACTGATGCCGCCGGCAAGACCCTGCACCTGTTCCTGAGCACCAGCGAAACCGGCCTGGACCCGGCGGTGGCCTCCGACCTGGCCAGTTTGAATTTGATGGAAAACGTGTTCGACCCGCTGCTGCGCTACGACTACCTGGCGCGTCCGGTCAAGCTGCAGGGCAATACGGCGCGCGGCCTGCCGAAGGTCGAGGACGGCGGCCTGAGCTACACTTTCCAGATCCAGCCCGGCGTCTTCTTTACGCCCGATCCGGCTTTCAAGGGCAAGCCGCGCGAAGTGACGGCGCAAGATTATGTGTACAGCCTGATGCGGCTGTACGACCCCGCGCTGAAATCGCCTTGGCTGTTTTTGCTGGAAGACAAACTGGTGGGCGATGCTGCCCTGAAAAAAAACTTCAGCTACGACACGCCGATCGCGGGCCTGCAGGCGCTGGACAAATACACCTTGCGCATCCGCCTGAACAGCATCGATCCGAACTTTCTGTTTTACCTGGCGATGCCGGCCACCGGCGTGGTGGCGCGTGAAGTGGCCGAAGCGTACAAGGCGCCAGGCCAGCTCGGCAACCATCCGGTCGGCACGGGTCCGTTCATGATCACCGAGTGGAAGCGCAGCGACAAGATCGTGCTGCAGGCCAATCCGAATTTTCGCGCCACCGTGTTTCATACAGACGCCGCGGTGCTGAACGCCCTGCCGCCTGCCGACCAGGCGATTGCCAAGTCGCTGGAAGGCAAAAAACTGCCGCTGGTCGAGCGCATCGAGGTGCGCATCGTCGAGGAATACCAGTCGCGCATGCTGGGTTTCCTGAAAGGCGAGTTCGATTACCTGGAGCAGGTGCCCGAGTCGCTGACCGACATGGTGCTGGCCAATGGCCGGCTGAAACCCGAACTGGCGGCGAAAGGCATTACCCTGGAACGTTTCCCCGTGCTGCAGACGTATTACATGTGGATGAACATGGACGACCCGGTGCTGGGCGGCTACAGCAAGCCGAAGCTGGCTTTGCGCCGCGCGATTGCCCTCAGCTACAACAGCCGCGAGGATATCGCGCTGCTGAAAAAGGGCCTGGCCCTGCCGGCGCAGTCACCGCTGCCGCCGAACGTGCTGGGCTACGATAAAAGCTACCGCAGCCCCGTGGCATACGATCCGGTACTGGCGCGCGCCCTGCTGGACCGTTTCGGCTACAAGCTGGGGCCGGATGGTTTTCGCCACCAGCCCGACGGCACGCCCTTGACGCTGACCATGCATACCGAGCCGAGCACGGTGGGGCGGCTGCGCGACGAACTGTGGCGGCGCAACCTGAATGCGATCGGCCTGCGCGTGGAATTCAAGAGCGACAAGAAGACGGAAATCATCAAGGCCTCGCGCCTGGGCAAGGTGCAGATGTTCGAGACCAACTGGATCGCCGACTTCCCCGATGGTGATAACTTTATGCAATTGTTGTATGGCCCCAACAGTGGCCGAGCCAACTACGCCCGCTTTAACTTGCCCGATTACAATAAACGCTATGAGGAGGCGCGCCTGCTGTCCGATTCGCCACGCCGGCGCAGCCTGTACTTCGACATGTCGCAGCTGATCCATGCCTATACGCCATGGGTGCTGCTGACCCATCCTATCTCGGCTGACCTGCAGCAATCGTGGCTAAAAAACTACAGGCGCCATCCCGTGGAGTTCACTTCCTGGCGCTATCTGGACGTCGATATGGCACGGGGCCGCCCCACGGCAAAGTAGGCTGGCGCTGAAAAAGGGCATTCATTCCAAAAAGTTATGGTTAAGAGAGCATTTTTCATTGGCTGGCGGCGGAAGCAACGCGCTACTCTGAAAATGAAAACAAATAAAGTCATGCGCAAACATCATAAGAAAATGTACTGCGAGACAGATGCAGCGATGTGACTAACAACCTGACTTGAAGAATTCAAGTATCGATTGCCCAATAAGGAGAAGCCCGTGAAATTGAAGAAGCTAGCGCAGTTGATGGCATTGATAGGGGTGGCTGGCACGGCCGTGGCGCAAGAAGCGGCGCCGCAGGCGATACAACGGGTCGAAGTGACGGGCAGCAGCATCAAGCGCATCGCCAAGGAAGGCGCGCTGCCGGTGCAAGTGATCACCTACGACCAGATCGAAAAGCAGGGCATTACCAGCGCCGAGCAATTGCTGTCGACGATCTCGTCGAACGGCACCGGTGCCGACAATATGACCTCCGGCAATAACGTATTTGGCGCCGATGCCGACCGGGTCAGTGGCGGCGCGTCGTTCGCTTCGCTGCGCGGCCTGGGCCCGAACAGCACCCTGGTGCTGTTGAACGGGCGCCGCATCGCCACCCACGGCGCCAGCGGCAAGGCGGTCGACCTGAATTCGATTCCGATGGGTGCCATTTCGCGCGTGGAAATTCTCAAGGATGGCGCTTCGGCCATCTACGGCACCGACGCCATCGGCGGCGTGATCAACTTCATTCTGAAAACCAATTACAACGGCGTGGAAGCGTCGGCCACCACCAATTCCACCGAAGCGGGCGGTGGCATGAACCGCCGCGCCTCCTTGCTGGCCGGCCACGGCAACCTGGAAGAAGACGGCTATAACGTCATGATGAGCTTGACGGTCGACAATAACGACAAGCTCAGCTCGAACCAGCGCAGTTTTGCCAACGGTTTCCAGCCGGGCCGCGGCCTGTCGCCCGATACCACCGGCACGCCGTTCGCCAACCAGATGACGGGCGCCGGCACGGCGCTCGGCACCGCATTTACGGTGCCGGGCAGCACCAATCAATACCTGCAAGCCAATCCGCTGAGCTTTACGGGCAAGTGCGATACGGTGGCCGGCATGTCGCAATACCAGACGGCACTGTGGTCGAAGGTGACCTCGCCACTGCGCACCACCTATTCCTGCGCCTATGACTACGGCGGCGATTATGTGATTTCCTTCCCGGTCGAGCGCGCCAATTTGCTCAGCCGCGGCACCTTCAAGCTGGCGCAGGATCACACCATGTTTGTCGAGCTGCTCGGCTCGCGCACCAAGGCCACGGCGGAATTCACGCCGATGCAGATCCAGACCACGGTGGCCAACGCGGGCCTGTATCCGGTGGGCGGCGCGTATTACCAGGATTTGTCGGCGTATATCCCGACCTTCGACAATACCAAGCCGATTGCGTACAAATGGCGCGCCAACGATTTCGGCAACCGTACCCAGGAAAACACCACCGACAACCTGCGCCTGCTGGTCGGCTTCGAAGGGACGGTCGGCAAGTGGGACTACAAGGCAGGCGTGTCGCATGCGCAAAGCAAGACCAACACCAAGCTGCTTGACGGTTACTCGTACACGGCGCAGCTGTTCCCGGCGCTGGCCAGCGGCGTGATCAACCCGTGGGTGGGTGCCGGACAAAGCCAGAGCCAGGCTGCCAAGGACCTGATCGAGTCGACCAAGTTCCGTGGCGATTTCCAACACGGCAAGACCACCCTGACGGCGATCGATGGTTCGGTGTCGGGCGAATTGCTGCAACTGCCGGCTGGCGCCATGTCGGCCGCCGTCGGTTTTGACCTGCGCCGCGAAAGCTATGCGTTTGGCCAGGATATCGACGCAACGCTGGTCTACCTGTCGCCGGGCAATGCGGCGCTGGAAAAAGCCAGCCGCAACGTCAAGGCCGTGTATGCGGAATTGCTGGTGCCGATCATCAAGGACCTGGAAATGCAGCTGGCCTTGCGCCGCGATGATTACAGCCTGGTGGGTGCATCGACCAATCCGAAAGTGTCGTTCCGCTACCAGCCGGCGTCCTGGCTGCTGTTCCGTGGTTCGGCCAACAAGGGTTTCCTGGCGCCCAGCTTTACCCAGCTGTATTCGGGCCAGCTGTTCCAGGAACTGTCGAGCGGCGTGATCGATACGCTCGGTTGTGCGCGCCATCCTGGCGACCCGGCTTTCTGCGCACCGGCACGTCTGAATTATTTCTCGGGCGGCAATACCGCGCTGAAACCGGAAACCTCGAAGCAGGGTAGCGTGGGCATGGTGATCGAACCGGTCAAGGGTTATTCGGCCTCGCTCGATTACTGGGCCATCAACTCCAAGGACCGCATCCTGAACCGTTCGGCCACCATCGTGCTGAACAATGCCGCCTTGCTGCCGCAGTACATCATTCGCAACGCGGATGACACCATCAACTATATCCAGGCCGGCTGGATCAATGCGGCCGGTTCGCGCACCCGCGGCGCCGACCTGAGCTTGCGTGGCGAAGGCAGCACCAACGGCTTCAAATGGAATGCGGCGCTCGATGGCACCTGGACCCAGAGCTTCAAGTTTGCCGAGATCGCCGGCCAGCCATACAAGGAGTACGTCGGCAATTTCTACACACGCGACCTGTATCTGCGCTGGAAGCACAACGCCTCGTTCTCGCTGGCGCGCGGCGACTGGAGCGGCTTGCTGACGCAAAAGTACAGCACCGGCTACAAGGACCAGGTACCGAACGGCGGCGCGCTGCCGTACCCGGACGGCTTCAATCCGAAGGTCGGCAGCTATACTACCTACACCCTGTCGGGCACCTACACCGGTTTCAAGAATACGACCCTGACGGTCGGCATCCAGAACCTGTTCGACAAGGACCCACCGTTCACCGCGCATAATGTCGACGATGTGGTCGGCGCCGGCTGGGACCCACGGGTGGCCGATCCGCGTGGCCGTGCCCTGTCGTTCCAGGTGAAATACAAGTTCATGTAATCCGCGCAGGCGGAACATGTTCGCAGCGGCGGCGCCTGGCGCCGCCGTTTTCTTTTCCGAAAAAGGCCCGCATGAGCAGTCACAGCAGTTTTAGCCGGCGCCAGTTTGGCGGCATGCTGGCCGCCGCCGTCGGCGCGGCCGGCGCACCGGCCCTGGCCGCTGCCGCACAGCCAAAAGGAGCACGCATGCAAGCACACCCCCTGATCAAACCGGCGCGCCTGCGCCAGGGCGACCTGGTCGCCATCATCGCCCCGGCCGGCTTTACGGACGAAGACGCCATCGCCAAGGCCGTGGGCAATCTCGAATCGCTGGGCTTGCGCGTCACCCTGGGCGCGAATATCCGTGCCGTGCATGGCAACTATGCCGGTACGGTGCAGCAACGGCTCGATGACTTGCACGCCGCCTTCCGCGATCCGCAAGTGAAGGCCGTGTGGGCCATACGCGGCGGCTCGGGTTGCATTTCGCTGCTGGCGCTGATCGATTACAAGCTGATCCGCAGCAACCCGAAGATACTGATCGGCTACTCCGACATCACGGCGCTGCACCTGGCGATTCATCGCCATACGGGCCTGGTGACGTTCCACGGACCTGTCGCTTCCTCGACCTTTTCCGAGTACACCGTGACGCACTTGCGCAATGTGCTGATGCAGCCGCAGGAGCAGTACACGATCCCGATGGCGCTGGAAAACCACCGCCGCGCGCAAACCCACCCCAATTTCACCATCCGCAGCGTGCATGGCGGCCAGGCGACCGGGCGGCTGACCGGCGGCAACCTGTGCATGGTCAGCGCGCTGGCCGGCACGCCGTATGCGGCCGAGTTTGACGAGCGGATACTGTTTCTGGAAGAAATCAACGAAGCGCCATACCGGGTCGACCGCATGCTGTACCAGCTCGATCTGGCAAGCAACTTGTCGAGCGCCGCGGCGCTGATGCTGGGCGTGTTCATGCATTGCGAAGCGGACGAGGGCGACATCGCCCTGAGCCTCGACCAGACCCTGGACCAGCATCTGCAGCCGTTGACGGTGCCGGCCGTGGCCGGCTATTCCTTCGGCCATATCCGCGACCAGTTCACCTTGCCGATGGGCATACTGGCCACGCTCGATGCCGAGCGCCAGACGGTGACCCTGCTGGAAGCGGCCGTCAGTTAGCTTGCGTACAGCGGCGGGCGCAAATTGTCCGTATGCTATGGTGCATGGGCGGCGTGGCACACGGCCACGCCGCCTCATTCACCAGGTACACCGTTCATGATCAACCGCCACGCCAGCGCGTATATTCTCAGCCATCCCTTGCGCTTCGTGCTGCAGGTATTGAAAGGCTTTCGCGCCAACCAGGGCCTGCTGCTGGCCGGCGCCGTCGCCTATTACTCGCTGCTGTCGATCGTGCCGCTGCTGATGCTGGTGGTGGTGGCCCTGTCGCATGTGATCGCCGAGGAGGAATTGCTGCGCACCATAGGCCACTACCTGGAATGGCTGGTGCCGGGGCAATCGAAAGCCATCGTCGCCGAGGTCGCGCATTTTCTCGATAACCGCAGCGTGATCGGCTGGCTGCTGCTGGTCACCATGCTGTTTTTCAGCTCGCTGGCATTCACCGTGCTGGAAAACGCCATGAGCGTGATCTTCAACCATCGCGTGGCGATACGCCGCCGCCATTTCCTGATTTCCGCCATCCTGCCGTATTGCTACATCCTGTGCCTGGGCGTGGGCATACTGCTGATTACCCTGGTGGCGGGCGGCTTGCAGGTGATGGGCGACGAAAGCGTGCGTTTCCTGCGCAAGGACTGGGGCCTGGAAGGCTTGTCCGGCGTGCTGCTGTATTTGCTGGGGCTGACGGGCGAGATCCTGGTGCTGAGCTCAATTTACCTGGTGATGCCGGTGGGCCGGCTGTCGTTTACGCATGCGCTGATGGGCGGCGTGACGGCGGCGCTGCTGTGGGAAATCGCGCGCCATGTGCTGGTCTGGTATTTCTCCACCTTGTCGCAGGTGAATATCGTCTACGGCTCGATGACGACGGCGATCGTCGTCATGTTCAGCCTGGAAATCGGCGCCACCTTGCTGCTGCTGGGGGCACAGGTGATTTCCGAGTATGAGCGGGTGGCGCGCGGCGGCGAGGAAGACAAACCGCTGGAGCTAAGAACTTGATTTAAAATGGTTGTTGCGGCGCACAAAAGCCTGTGCTATAATTCTTTCAGTGGTTGAGATTTGCTTGCAGATACTCTCACTATCCAGTTTCAGTACGGCGACCGACAGGTGTAATGTCGATGGCGTGACTAGTACGAAAGAGTGGATTTTGTAATTCCGGATACGTTGGTCGAATTTACACTTGGAGTCACCATGCAGATAGCATGGGAGTCCGAAAATCAGGAGGCACTTTGCAGATAGCACTGGCGTCCATGACACGATTAAAGCATTGGTAATACATTGGAACGAAGCCTACCCTGAGTAGGCTTTTTTTTCGTCTGGATGGCGCCTTTATAAACCTACTGCGCAGCCCGCTCTCGAATCGGCGTTACTCGCCGTACCGAAGTACGGCTGCGTTACTCAATCCGATATCGAGCTTGCTCGCTACGGTTTCTAAAGGCGCTGAGAAGTTATTGCCTCAATCGCTACCTTTCACATTTCTGATTACAACGCCCGTGCAATCAAGATTTTCTGGATATCGCTGGTGCCCTCATAAATCTGGCACACACGCGCATCGCGGTAGATGCGCTCGACCGGGAAGTCGGACACATAGCCATAGCCGCCATGCACCTGGATCGCGTCGGAGCACACTTTTTCCGCCATCTCGGAGGCAAACAATTTCGCCATCGCCGCTTCCTTCAGGCAGGGCAAACCCGCATCCTTCATCGCCGCCGCGTGGCGGATCAGCTGGCGCGCCGCTTCAATTTGCGTGGCCATGTCGGCCAGGCGGAACTGCACCGCCTGGTGTTCAAAGATGGCTTTGCCGAAACTCTCGCGTTCGCGCGCGTAGCTCAACGCCGCTTCGTACGCGGCGCGCGCCATGCCCACCGCTTGCGAGGCGATGCCGATGCGCCCGCCTTCCAGGCCCGACAAGGCAATCTTGTAGCCCTGGCCTTCCTCGCCGATCAGGTTTTCTGCCGGAATGCGGCAGTTGTCGAACAGGATTTGCGCCGTGTCCGACGAGTGCTGGCCCATCTTCTGTTCCAGCCCGGCCACGATATAGCCGGGACTGTTGGTCGGTACCCAGAAGGCGCTGATGCCGCGCTTGCCGGCCGCCTTGTCGGTCACCGCCAGCACGATCGCCACGTCGGCATGTTTGCCGCTGGTAATGAACTGCTTGCTGCCGTTGATAACGTACTCATCGCCGTCGCGGGTGGCGGTGGTGCGCAGGGCCGAGGCGTCGCTGCCCGTATGCGGCTCGGTCAGGCAAAAGGCGCCCAGCATGGTGCCTTGCGCCAGCGGGCGCAGCCATTGTTCCTTCTGCGCGGTATTCGCATACATCATGGCGATGCTGCACACGGGGCAATTGTTGACCGAGATAATGGTCGAGGTACCGCCGTCGCCGGCGGCGATTTCTTCCAGCACCAGGGCCAGCGACACATAGTCGAGGCCGGCGCCGCCGAATTCCTCCGGCACGGCCACGCCAAACGCACCCAGTGCCGCCAGCTCCCGCAGTTCTTCCTTCGGGAAATGATGTTCCTTGTCCCAGCGGGCCGCGTTGGGCGCCAGGCGCTCGCGCGAAAAACTGCGCAGCGCGTCCTGGATCATGCTTTGCTCTTCATTGAGTATCATGGATTTTTTACCAGCCGATGGGGCTGCCGTCGTAATTGCGGAAAACCGCCTGCTTGGATTGCGGCAGGCTGGCCAGGGTGGCGCGGATGCCGGCCGCGCTTTCTTCTGGGGAAATATCGGCGCCGGCGCCGCCCATTTCGGTGCGCACCCAGCCCGGATGGAAGGCCACGCAGCTCACGCCCTGCGGGCCATGCACCAGGGCGGTGTCGATCAGCACGGAATTCAAGGCCGCCTTGCTGGCGCGGTACAGCGAACCGCTGGCGCTGCTGCGCTCGCTGAGCGAACCCATGTGCGATGACAGCACCGCCAGCTTGCCCCTGGCATTGCCGACCAGCGGCGCCAGGATCGGCAGCAAGCACATCGCCGCCAGCACATTGGTGTGCATCACGGCATCGAAATCGGCTTGCGCGGGAAAGCCGTCGTGGCGAGGGCCGTACACGCCCGCGTTCAGGATGGCGACCTCGAGTTTTTCATCGTCAAGCTTCCAGCCCAGGCCCGCGCAGCCTTCGACGTCGGTCACGTCCAGCTGGTGCGCCTCGGCGCCCAAGGCCTTGAGGATGTCGCAATCCTCGGGCCTGCGGGCGGTGGCGATCACGCGCCAGCCATCCTGGCGGTATTGACGGACGATTTCGTGGCCGATGCCGCGCGAGGCGCCGATGATCAATGCTGTAGGCATGTGCTGCTCCCTGGAGTGATGGAAAAGCCCAGCTTATACTAGTTCGATCGCCATTGCCGTCGCTTCGCCGCCGCCGATGCACAGGGCCGCCACGCCGCGCTTGCCGCCCGTCTGTTTCAACGCGCCCAGCAGGGTGACGATAATGCGCGCGCCCGAGGCGCCGATCGGGTGGCCCAGCGCGCAGGCGCCGCCGTGGATATTGATCTTGCTGTGTGGAATATCGAGGTCGTGCATGGCGGCCATCGGCACGGCGGCAAACGCCTCGTTGATTTCAAACAGGTCGACATTGCTGCTGCTCCAGCCGGTCTTGGCGTACAGTTTTTTCACCGCGCCGATCGGCGCGGTGGTAAACAGATTCGGTGCCTGGGCATGCGTGGCGTGGCCGTGGATCTTCGCGATGATGGTCAATCCGAGCTTGTTCGCCGTCGATTCGCGCATCAGCACCAGGGCGGCCGCGCCATCGTTGATCGACGAGGACGAGGCGGCGGTAATCGTGCCGTCTTTCTTGAAGGCCGGTTTCAATGCCGGGATCTTTTCCAGCCGCGCCTTCAATGGACCCTCATCGACGCTGACGACGGTGTCGCCACCGCGGCCGGGCACGGTAACGGGCGCGATTTCCCAGTCAAAGCCGCCATCCCTGGCCGCCGCCTGGGCGCGCTTGACCGATTCGATGGCGAACGCGTCCTGCGCCTCGCGCGTGAACGCATACTGGCTGGCGCACTCTTCGGCAAAAGTGCCCATCGAGCGGGCATTGCCTTTTTCGTCGCGGCTGTAGGCGTCTTCCAGGCCGTCCATCATCATGTGGTCGAACAGCATGCCGTGGCCGATGCGGTAGCCGCCGCGTGCCTTCGGCACCAGGTAGGGCGCATTGGTCATCGACTCCATGCCGCCGGCCACCACCACCTCGGCGCTGCCGGCCAGCAGGGTGTCGTGGGCGAACATGGTGGTCTGCATGGCCGAACCGCACATTTTCGACAGGGTGACGGCACCGGTGGAGTCCGGCAAGCCGGCCTTGCGCAGCGCCTGGCGCGCGGGCGCCTGGCCCTGGCCGGCCATCAGGCAATTGCCGAAATATACGTGTTCCACCAATTCGGGGGCCACACCGGCGCGCTCGACGGCGGCCTTGATGGCCACGGCGCCCAGGTCGCTGGCGGTGACGTTGGAAAAATCGCCCTGGAAGGCGCCCATGGGAGTGCGCGCGGCACCGACGATAACGACTGGATCATGCATGATGGATCTCCGTATCAGTAATGGGTTATTTGGTTTCGGCAAACAATTCGCGGCCGATCAGCATGCGGCGAATTTCGCTGGTGCCGGCGCCGATTTCATACAGCTTGGCGTCGCGCCACAGGCGCCCGGCCGGGTATTCATTGATATAGCCATTGCCGCCCAGCGCCTGGATCGCTTCGCCGGCCATCCAGGTGGCTTTTTCGGCGCTGTACAGAATCGCGCCGGCCGCATCCTTGCGCAACTGGCGCACCGCTTCCGGCGTGGTGGCGCGGTCGCAGGCCTGGCCCACCGCATACACATAGGCCTTGCAGGCCATCATGGTCGAATACATGTCGGCCAGTTTGCCCTGCATCAATTGGAATTCACCGATGGCCTGGCCGAACTGCTTGCGGTCGTGCACATACGGCACCACCAGGTCCATGCAGGCTTGCATGATGCCCAGCGGTCCGCCGGACAGCACCGTGCGCTCGAAGTCCAGGCCCGACATCAGCACATTGACGCCCTTGCCCAGGCCACCGAGTACATTTTCGGCCGGCACTTCGCAATCCTGGAACACCAGTTCGCCCGTGTGCGAGCCGCGCATGCCCAGCTTGTCGAGTTTTTGCGCGATCGAGAAACCCTTGAAATGTTTTTCGATCAGGAACGCCGTCATGCCGCGCGCGCCGGCCGCCAGGTCGTTCTTGGCGTACACCACCAGCACGTCCGCGTCGGGGCCGTTGGTGATCCACATCTTGGTGCCGTTCAATACCCAGCGGTCGCCCTTGAAGTCGGCGCGCAGCTGCATGCTGACGACGTCCGAACCGGCGTTCGGTTCCGACATGGCCAGCGCGCCGATGTGCTCGCCGGTAATCAGTTTCGGCAGGTATTTGGCTTTCTGTTCGTCGGTGCCGTTGCGCTTGATCTGGTTGACGCACAGGTTCGAGTGGGCGCCGTAGGACAGGCCGACCGAGGCCGAGGCGCGCGAGATTTCTTCCATGGCGATGATGTGGGCCAGGTAGCCCATGCCGGCGCCGCCGTATTCTTCGCTGACGGTAATGCCGAGCAGGCCCATGTCGCCCATCTTGCGCCACAGGTCCATCGGGAACTGGTCGCTGCGGTCGATTTCCGCCGCGCGCGGGGCGATTTCGGCGGCGGCGAATTGCTGGATCGCTGCACGCAAGGAGGCGATGTCTTCGCCGTGGTCAAAGGTCAAGCCTGGGAGATGGAGCATATCGTCCTCGTCGTCGTTATATAGGTGTCGGCTGTCTGCCGCTTCAACAGCAATCGTTTCAACAGCAATGATACTCAGTTGTGACGTTTACGTAAACGTAAAGCAAAGTATAAAGCATGCGCATGCGGCCTGCATCAAACGGCCGCCGGATGTTGCCGCGCTACTGCGCCGCCAGCGCGCCGTCGTCCAGTTCGGCCAGCATGCGCGCACAGGCCGCTTCGTGGCTGCTGATCTCGGCCAGCGCCATTTCGATGTCGATGCGCTGCTGTTCCAGGGTCTGCCGGTGCTGCGCCAGCACGCCCAGAAAGCGGTCCATCTGCGCGCGCGTGTCCTTCGGCGATTCGTACATGTCGACCAGGCTTTTGATCTCGGACAAGGCCAGGCCCAGGCGCTTGCCGCGCAGGGTCAGCTTGAGACGGGTGCGGTCGCGCGGCGTGTAGACGCGGCTGCGCCCGCCCGCGCCTTCGCGTTTCGGGCTCAGCAATCCCTGGTCTTCATAGAAACGGATGGCGCGCGCCGTGATGTCGAACTCGCGGGCCAGTTCGGTAATGGTATAGGTCGTGCTTGGTGCGGGCGCAGGCAGGGACATGGGCGTGGGGCTGGTAGGCATGATGATGTTGACTGGATTGACGTTTACGTTCGCGTCAATGCCATTGTAGCGTGCCCGCGCCGTGCCGCCAGAAAAGAAATGCGGGCGCCGTGATGACGGCAATCGTTAGGCGCACTACAAAATTTATTGAAAATAAAGGGATTTTAGTACGGAAAAGCCAATGAAGATTGAAAGTTGGTGGCGCAGATGACACCAAAAAGAACTTTCTTTGTGCCAACATAAGCGCTTTTCGTTATGATGGAAGTAAATTTGCTATCCAGACAAGCATCAGCTGACAAGTTTCCATAATAAAAATTAAATGGTGTTTATGTAAAGTTTGTTATCAAGAAATTGTATGGCGTAGGCCTTGCATGTGCTGCCGCAGGGGCGCATGATCCTATACCGTATGTTGTAGCGCCAAAACGAGGCTTTGAAATCGTGCTGCATTGCGAAATTCAAAGCCAGCCGCGAATTTGACCCGAAGCCATGCAGGATAACAAGAGAAAATTTGGCCGCTTTTTTACCCAAAAAGTCTGCCCGAGTGTTAATTGTAAATTATTTTCTTTTCAAAAAGTAACAATCCGTATGGTCATTCAAGAAACTGACTTTCATGTTACAACATGAAATAGTACACCTATGAATTCTTCTAACGAACGCGAAAGCTTTAGCCAGCGACTTCAGCTGGCTCTGAAAAACGCCCACTACTCCCC
>Ga0308163_10002638_pt1 | contig 16090 bp, 15 predicted proteins | sample PhyTR1_FD_201037 | JGI IMG/M metagenome (GOLD analysis project Ga0308163, IMG submission 201037) | Phyllosphere microbial communities from UC Gill Tract Community Farm, Albany, California, United States - DLSLT.R1 | ecosystem: Host-associated > Plants > Phyllosphere > Unclassified | place: USA...
GCGACACGGCCTGACCGTTTAGCGGATTGCACTTCAAGACATCAAGTTGTGGGGGAAGGACTGTTTCAGTACCGATACATGTGCAAAATCCTGCCTGTTTGCGCTCATGATTGTAACGCATGATCTCATGCGGGGCAGATTACATTCCTAGAATAATTTATTACCAAATGTGTTTTTGAACACTCACACCACACCAGCAAATGTGCGGTTGTCGTCAATACCACGTTGACCTTGTAAATGATAATCGTTATCATTTAACGCATGTCCACCTCCGCCCCGTCCCCTGATGTTGTCCAGCCCGTATTGCCGGCATCGGCCAAAGCAACCAGCACGCCCGCTCCTGTTGCGGGCGGCATGCCTCAGCGCCTCCCGGGCGCGGGCCGCGCGATGTTTCTCAAGCAGTTGCACCAATGGCACTGGATCAGCTCGGCGATCTGCCTGATGGCGATGCTGCTGTTCAGCTTTACGGGGCTGACGCTGAACAACGCGACGCTGATCAAGGCCACGCCCGAGGTCACGCGCCTGAAAGCGACGCTGCCGGCGCCACTGGTTCCCGAATTCAGGCAGTGGGCTGAAGAACACGCCGATGCCAAGGTGCCGCTGCCGAGCAGCATCGCCGACTGGACCAACAGCGCATTCCCCGTCGATGTGCGCGGCCAGCGCGCCGAATGGACCGAGGAAGACGCCTACATCGCCCTGCCCCGCCCCGGCGGCGATGCCTGGCTGCGCATCGCGGTGGACGGCAGCGCCGAATTCGAACGCACTGACCGCGGCTGGATCTCGTGGCTCAACGACATGCACAAGGGCCGCAACACGGGCGCTGTCTGGAGCTGGTTCATCGATATTTTTTCGGTCGCCTGCATCGTGTTCTGCATCACGGGCTTTTTGATCATGAAATACCACGCAGCCAACCGGCCGTCGACCTGGCCGGTGATTGGGTTCGGTATCGTGCTGCCGGCCGTGCTGGCGTTTTTGTTTGTCCACTGAAATTTGCCAACTGAGCGTTCTAACTATTTCCAACCTGAGAGAAAACCAAGAATGAAACTGTCCCACTCGCTTGTCCTGACGCTGCCGCTCGTTTCCGGCTGGGCCATGGCCGCCGACCTGTCGGTCAAGTTCGACCTGCCGCAACTGAACGTGGCCGAATACCACAAGCCGTATGTGGCGATCTGGCTCGAACGCGCCGACCAGAGCGTGGCGGCCAATCTCGCCGTGCTGTACGACCTCAAAAAGGACGCCGCCGGCGAGAAGTGGGTCAAGGATCTGCGTACCTGGTGGCGCAAGGCCGGGCGCGACGCCAAATTCCCGCTCGATGGCGTGAGCGGCGCCACGCGCCCGGCGGGCAGCCAGACGATGAAATTCGATGGCGCCAAGCACGGCCTCGACAAACTGCCGGCCGGCGACTACAAGCTGGTCGTGGAAGCAGCGCGCGAAGCGGGCGGGCGTGAACTGGTGAAAGTGCCGTTCACGTGGACCGGCAAGGGCAAGGTGGCAGCGAATGCGGCCGGCAAGGAAGAACTGGGCGCCGTCGCCCTCGAACTCCAATAACAACAATCCAGAGAGAATCCCATGCACAACCGTATCCTCAAGGGCGCCCTGCTTGGCCTGGCCCTGGCCGGCATGTCGATGAGCGCGCAGGCGCACCGTGGCTGGCTGCTGCCCAGCACAGCCATGGTCGAAGCGAAGGAGCCGTGGGTCACGCTCGACGGCGCGATCTCGGAAGGCCTGTTCGAATTCCACCACGTGCCGCTGCGCCTGGATAACCTGACGATCACGGGGCCCGATGGCGTGACGACCAAGGCAGAAGGCGCCGTGCTTGGCAAATTCCGCAGCACGATCGACATCCGCCTGCCTAAGGACGGCACCTACCGCCTGGCCATCGTCAGCAACAATGTGATGGGTAGCTACAAGCTGGGCGGCGAGGTCAAGCGCTTCCGTGGCGTCGAAGGCACGCCGGGCACCCAGGTACCGTCAGGCGCCACCGACGTAAGCACCAGCACCACGCACACGCGCCTGGAAACCTTCGTCTCGGCCAATGACATGAACGACACGGCGCTCAAGCCAAGCGGCGTCGGTCTCGAAATGGTCCCGGTCACCAATCCGTCCGACCTGCGCGCGGGCGAGCCGATCACCTTCCGCTTCCAGCTCGACGGCAAGCCGCTACCGAACTTCCCGTTCAGCATGGTGCCGGGCGCCGTCAAGTACCGCGGCACGCTGGGCGAGCTGCGCTTTACCACCGACGCCAAGGGCGAGGTCAAGTTCACGGTGCCGGAAGCGAATATGTACTGGCTCTCCGCCAAGTTCCCGCTCGAGACGCAAAAAGGTCCGCCAGCGCCGGGCGCGAAGCGCTACAGCTATACGGCCACGCTCGACGTCCTGCCGCAGTAAGGGCACACGGGCTCGATGCGCACCATTCTTGTTCCCCTGAACGTCGACGCGGCCATGCCGCCCGGCGGCAGCACGCTGTTCACCACATCCGGCACGTCGATGGGCACGACCTGGTCAGCGCGGCTGATGCTGCCGCCGGGCGCCGATGGCGCCGTGCTCACCCGCGCGCTGCAAGATGAGCTGGACGAGATCGTTGCGCAAATGAGCCATTGGGACGAAGGCTCCCTGCTGTCGCGCTACAACCGTGCGCCGGCCGGCAGCTGGCACGCGCTGCCGCCGCAGTTTTTCGCCGTGGCCGAGTATGCGCTGCAGGTGGCGGCCGACAGCAGCGGCGCTTACGATCCGGCCGCCGGCGCCCTTGTCGATTTGTGGGGCTTCGGCGCCCGCGGGCGCTACGACCAGCCGGGCTTCCAGGCGCCGCAGTTTGAATTGGTTGCCGATGTTATCGCGCGCCGGGTTGAGCGCCAGCCGATGCTCGACCACGTCGGGCGCCGCCTGCTGCAACCGGGCGGCGCGATCCTGGATTTCTCGTCGGTCGCCAAGGGGTATGCGGTCGATCGCATGGCCGCGTGCCTTGAGGATCGCAGCGTGCGCCATTTCGTCGTCGAAGCGGGCGGCGAATTGCGCGGCGCCGGGGTCAAATCGGACGGCCAGCCGTGGTGGGTCGAGGTCGAGGGCGTGCCCGATTGCGAGACTGTCGGGCAGACGGTCGTTGCGCTGCACGGGCTGGCGATCGCCACCTCGGGCGACTACCGGCGCAGCTTTCAATATGGCATGCGGCGCATGGCGCACACGCTCGATCCGCGCAGCGGCTACCCGGTGGATCACGACCTGGCCTCGGTCACGGTGCTGGCGCCGACCTGCATGGCGGCCGACGCGCTGTCCACTGCGCTGACCGTACTGGGGCCCGACGACGGGCTGGCGTTTGCGGAACAACGCGGGACTGCGGCGCGTTTTCTCGTGCGCGCCGGATCCGGCCTGAAAGAAACCACGACGGGCGCCTGGCGCTTGATGCTCCAATGATGTTGACAATCGAACCGCTGCGCTGGGGCAGCGCCCTTGCGCTGTCCGGCGCCTATCTTGCGATGTGCCTGGGACTGTGGCGCATGCATCTGGCCAAGGCGCGCCCCAGTAGCGTGGCCGCCGACTGGCTCGTGGTCTACGCGAGCCAGACCGGCAGCGCAGAATTTCTGGCCGAACGGACGGCCGCCACGCTGGCGCTCGGAGGCCTGGACGCGCGCGCAGCCTGCATCGCGACGCTCGACCTGCCAACCCTGTCCGGCGCCAGCCGCATCCTGTTCATCTGCAGCACCTACGGCGAAGGCGACGCACCCGATCCCGCCGCACGCTTTGCCACGCAGATGATGGGCGCGACGCCGGACCTGTCGCAGCTGCACTTCGGCATGCTGGCCCTGGGCGACATCACCTACACCAACTACTGCGGCTTCGGCCGCGCGCTCGATGCCTGGCTACGGGAACGCGGCGCAACGAGCCTGTTCGAGCGGATCGACGTCGACCGCGGCGCACCGGACGCGCTGGCCGCATGGCAGCATCACCTGAGCCACCTGGCCGGCACGAGCGACGCGCCGGACTGGGAAGCGCCCGCCTACGGCGCGTGGCGCATCGCCGAACGCACGCTGCTCAATCCCGGCAGCGCCGGCGCTCCGCTGTACCGCCTTGCGTTGACGCCGCAGGATGGCGCGCTGCCGGCGTGGGAAGCCGGTGACCTGGCGCAGGTGAGCGCGCCGGCCGACCCGACGCATCCGCGCGAGTATTCGATCGCCTCGGTACCCGCAGAAGGCCAGCTCACGCTGCTGGTGCGATTGCAGCAGCGTGCCGACGGGACGCCAGGCGCGGCGTCGGGCTGGTTGTGCACGAACGCGCTTGCGACAGACATGATCCGGCTGCGGGTACGTGCGCATGCACGCTTCCGGCTGGGTGAGAATGCACTACGGCCATTGATTGCGATCGGCAACGGCAGCGGGCTGGCTGGGCTGCGCGCGCTGCTCAAGGCGCGCATCGACGCTGGCACCCACAGCAACTGGCTGCTGTTTGGCGAACGCAATGCGGCCCATGATTTCCTGTGCCGGGGCGAACTGGAAGAATGGCGCGACAGCGGTGCCCTTGCGCGGCTCGATCTGGCGTTTTCGCGTGACGGCAGCACGGCGCGTTATGTGCAGCATCTGGTTGCCGCGCAGAGCGAGCTGCTGCGCCGGTGGGTCCGGAATGGCGCGGCGATCTACGTCTGCGGCAGCCTGCAGGGGATGGCTGGCGGCGTGCATGATGCACTGGTCGAGGTGCTGGGCGCGGCCAAGGTCGAGGCCATGATGGCCGATGGTCGCTACCGGCGTGATGTGTACTAATGCCCTGATCGTAGCCAGCGTAGCCAGGGTCAGGTCTGACATTTGGACACGAACTCTCCCCTAGCACCTTCGCCGAAGCGTAGCCAGGGTCAGGTCTGACATTTGGACACGAACTCTTCCCTAGCACCTTCGCCGAAGCATCTATAAACACTCTTTTGTTAAGCTCGTGTCTGAATGTCAGACCTGACCCTGCACTTGCTGGAGCCGCACAGGCACTTTTGGGCCGGGAATGCTCCTTCCAACATTGTTATAGTTCGCATCGCTGTCTACAACGGCGACGATTCACGTCGAAAGCTCGTCAGAATTTTTTGGCTTTTATCGACGTGATCGCTCTCATAATAGAATAGCTCACGCCACCCAGCCACGGATCGCTTGAAGAATCTTTAGTATCAGCGGAGATTCAAACGTCGGAACGTACGCTCAGCGCTACAAGTCGCGCAACGAGCGGACGCACTATCAATATACAAATGAAGGCTGCTGGCATTGCAGCGCGGTAAGCGGACATCACGTTCGTCAAGTAATTACTGTCGTATCCGAATTCCGTTAATGTAATTACCATGCACATCAGAAATGACATTACTATTGCCATATATAGTGCAAATACATAGGGCGCAAGAAATTTTGGCAACCTGCGTTGTGTAACCCTTCGATTTGAATGATCCATTGGTATTGACCTAAGATGTAAAAGACAATACAGGCTATCATTCAGCGCCAGCCCACAAAAGAGGCCGGCAGCTTGAGTGTTTACCAAGAAAAATTTATGAATGCTTTTAGGGAATGCTTTGAACATTGTAGGCGCAATCACCAACTTCACTTGCGTAGTCGAATCCGGAACTCTTGCCTCAGCCGCCCGTTCTCTAGGCGTCAGCGCGGCATCCGTTAGCCAAAACATCGCACGCCTTGAAGAGCATCTCGGCGTCCGTTTACTGGCGCGTACCACTCGGCAGATGGCGCTGACCGAGGCCGGTCGCGTCTATTACGACAAAGTTCGTCATATTCCGCGCGAACTTGATCTGGCAAAACAGGCTGTAGATAAAGGGCTGGACTTGCAGGAGCATCTGACTATCGCAACCTTGTCCTCAGTTGGCCGCCATCTCCTTGCGCCCTTGCTGCCGGCATTCGGCCGCCGCTATCCACGCTTGACAATCGAGCTGGTAAGCGCCAATCACCGTGCCGACCATCTACGGGGAAAAATCGACGTCGGTATACGTATTGCTGCGCAACTCGAGGACCGACTTGTGGCACGGGTTATTGCATCCCGCCCGTTTCTAATCTGTGCTTCGCCTGAATATCTAAAAGATGCCGGAACACCGACCTCGCCTGAACAGCTGCGATCTCACTCTTGCCTCGTACTGCGCTACGCTACCAATGGCCGCTTCCTTCCGTGGGAATTTGTACGCGATGGAGTGCACTTTGATGCGCCAGTTAATCCATCCATGATCAGTGACGATATCGATATGCTGGCGCAGATGGCGGTCAATGGGGGAGGCATCACCCGCTTGGCAGACTTTGTCGCGCAGCCACTGATAGAACGTGGCTTGCTTGTAACATTATTTGACCAGCTCCACCAAACCGCCGGGCAAGCCATGCCCGAGCCAATGCAGATATTTGCCTGCGTAACCGACCATACGTCGCTCACGCCCAAGGTACGAGCCTTGATTGATTATCTCAAGGAGGCTCTGAACCAGTGCTAAGCTAGCTTATTGCACCTACATATTGGCCGTTCTGGAACAAACACGATGCTCATGGAAAGGCATGCGCATGTTTAACAATCCTGGTGGGAGTTTGGAGAGGACGATTGTGTAGCACAGTTTGCATGCCCGGAGTTCAATACGCAGCTGAGCTGGGGGCCGAAGCGCTCATATACATAAATGAACGTAGAACGGAGCAAACAAAGGAGCAAACTCGGCGGCTGCGAACTTTGCTGAAATGGTGCAGGTTGCTGAAATAAAAGCGATCGCAGATAAGACGCGCTGTTTCCGGCCAGAAGCGGCTCTTGACAGGAATGCCTTGTCTGCGACAAACTCCAGTTTCGAACAATGCGAAAAACGATGGCTTAACTTTGCGTGACTCAATGGTCGCGCAGCTAGCCAATCGCCGACACGCCGCTTTGCACTTCTGTAAGGCAGGCCAGCGTTTCCTCCGACTTTGTCGGGAATTTTCAAGCTTGCGCGCTTTCGCCGCGCGGTCTCAGATTGGAACGCATCCAAATGGCCTACTCTGCACGCCCCCTTAATCCAGCCTCCCCGCGTATCGCTATTGTCGGGGCCGGCTTGGCCGGTTTAACGCTTGCGCGTGTTTTGCACGTCAACGGCATACGGGCCACCATTTACGAGGGCGAAGCGTCACCCACAGCACGGGCCCAAGGTGGCTTACTCGATATTCACGAGCACAATGGTCAGTTAGGGCTGAAAGCGGCAGGCCTTTACGAGGCATTTCTCGCCCTTGCTTTACCTGGCGAAGATGCGAAGCGTATCGTTGACAAACACGGCGCCCTGTTATTTGACAGGCCGAGCTCGGGCTCTGGTGCACGGCCCGAGGTAGAGCGAGGTGCCTTGCGAGACCTTTTAGTCGCTTCCTTACCCGTCTGCGCCATAAAATGGGGAAGAAAGCTAACCCAGACTATTCCACTCGCTAACGGGCGGCATCAACTTGTGTTTGCAGAAAACACTACGGTTGAGACTGACCTGCTCGTTGGGGCAGATGGCGCATGGTCGAGAGTACGGCCGCTAGTCTCATCCGCCACGCCACAATTTACCGGCACGTTCTTCATCGAGAACCGACTATTTGATGGCCCAGTCCTGCATCCCGAAAACACGGCGGCCATTGGCTCGGGTACGTTGATGGCAGTGGCACCAGGCAGGGCAATCCTGGCACATCACCACGCGAACGGCATGCTACACACCTATATTGCCTTGAATAAGCCTGAACGATGGATCCATGCCATCGATTTTAGTTGGAGAACAGAGGCTCTCAACCAAATCGCCATGGAGTTTGCTGGCTGGGATGCGCACCTTCTCGCGCTGGTAACTGCAAGCGATACCGCACCAGTCGTATGGCCCATCAATGCATTGCCGGTAGACCATCAATGGAAACGAATCCGTGGCGTCACGCTGGTTGGTGATGCTGCACATCTAATGTCGCCATTTGCCGGCGAAGGCGCAAACCTCGCACTCCTTGACGGTGCTGAACTCGCACATGCGCTTTCCAATCATCCCGATGACATTGAGGCCGCATTGGCAACGTACGAACTAGCGCTCTTCTCACGCAGCGCCGCTGTCGCCATGGAAAGTGCACAGAATCACCTACGCTTTTTTGGTAACGAAGCGCCTCACAGTGTGGTGACGATGTTTACGAGGCCGGCTTCTATGAAATTCCCCGAAGCTTATTAGAGGATGTATCCAGATATCAAGCCTGACACCACTAATGAAGCTCGATGAATTTCCCAATGCGAGAACCTGCTCATCTGACGTGAACGACCGGATTCAGCCTTGGACTTAACCAGTCACTCGTGACAATCAGAGGAATTCTCCGCCCAGGAAGCTGCTATCGTGCTCCGAGAGGCTGGATTTGGCCAAGAGCTCTGGTCGATGAGCGCGGGTGTTTGGTACGATTACTGCTGCCGTGTTTAGTCAATGTAGGCTTTGATGCACAGGACGATAAGAGTACGTGAAAATCGATTTCAAACATATCGCTCTATTGTCGGCATCAATCTGCATTGCACTTGCGTTCATCTGGCTGCTTACGCCGAAGCTTTTACTGTCTCTATGGGGGCCGTGGAGTTTTCTGAGCCAGTTGGGCTCGTCAGCAGACGCGCTTCGCCCCTGTTTGCTGGCATGGGCCTGATGTTATTCAAGTTGAGGCACGTCGGGCCATGCCCCGCTCGCACAGCCGTATCGTCGGGCCTTATGCTTACCTGTCTCATGCTTGCCCTGTTGGGCATCATTGAACTCGTTATTGGCCACGCTGGTCCTGGCATTCTGCTGGCAGTGACCGTTGAGATTACCCTTGCTCTTGGGTTCTACTTGGCAAACTGAACGCCAAGTTTCGCAATGGATCGACAGTTGCCGGTCGGATAGATCCAGGCAACCTTCAGGCTGTGTCCAACTTTATTGGCTTTGCCCAAGGTGCTCTACGCACCTCTGGCTTAATTGCTACGGCCAGACATCAAGTTTGCATTTATCCACGATGCCACGTCGGTAACCGGAATAGCGCGCTGGGCATTGAAACTGTCACCTTTATCCCAAGCAACGCCCCTTCCCTGCGCAAATGCGGCGCGATACTTGCGCATCATGTTATGTGGGTCGCGGGCCAACTCGCCCAGCAAGAACTCCTCGCTCCATGCCGAACGGCTGAAGGGTTGGCCTAGCGCCGCTTGCAGCTTGTCGGCCACTTCCCCATACGTCACAGTGTCGCCAGCCAAATAAACGATGTCGTTGCGGATACGGGGTTGCGTGAAAACGACCTCAGCAGTCAGGGCGCCAATGTCATCTGGCGTCGTGAGCGTGACAGCAGTGTCCAGGCTGCCAAGAGCGTGCACCGCATGTTCTTCAAGATCGACGACGCCGAATTCTGGCTCAAACAGGTAGCTCATGAACATACCGGTCGAGATGATGACCCACTCGGTCTGGTGCTGCCCCCGCAGCAATTCGCGCACGTCCAACTGTGCGTCAAAGATGTCTTGCGGACTGCCGCGACCGATGACGTCAAAATCGACGCCGAACTGCCATGGGAAGTACCTGGGAATTTGCGCTTGCAGGGCAGCACGCGCCAATTTCATTGGCGTGTCGATACCTGCTGCATAGCCAGCACACCCTATGACTGTGTCATATTGGCCGAACACCGCAGCCAGCTCGTCGATGGAGCTTTTCACAAGATCGCCGATGATGATGTCGATCCCAAGGTTTCGGATTTCGGCCACATCACGCTGCTTGTCTGGCGAATTGGACTCGGCGGCGCTCGCGCGCAGCAACACGCTGATGTTCACACCATCGATGTCCTTCGCGCGTTGCGCAAGACTGCGCAGTACCGGCATCCCGAGTTCCCCGGCACCGAGTACAAGAACCTTTTTGGACATCGCGTCAGGGTCTGCCTGGTTCATCGTTAGCGGTACCGATAATTGGCGGGCTTGGTTGGACATGTTATTTCTCCTCTAGCGTTGATACCTGCACTATAGGGGCCGCAACGATGCGGAAAAAGTGGTCCTGAAGGTTTTCATCGTGCAGAAAATGCGAACAATGGTGGGTTATAGTGCCGTTTTCGTTATAGCTATCAGGCCAACATATGGATCGCGTACAAGCAATGCAGGTGTTTGTCCGGGTCGTCGAAGGCAAGAGCTTTGTACGCGCAGCGCAGACGCTCGGCTTACCGCCATCATCCGTCACCGGTATCATCAAGAGGCTTGAAAAACATTTGCAAATTCGGCTGCTCAACCGTTCAACGAGAAACGTCAGCCTGACACCGGAAGGCGAACAGTACTTCTTCCGTTGCCGCGAGATACTCGACCTGATTGACGATACGGAAGCGAACCTGAACGGCTCTGCCGAGCGCCCGCAAGGGAGGCTGCGGGTGGATATGCCGGGGGGCATTGCGCATGCCTTGATCCTGCCGCATTTGGCGCAATTTGAGCAACGCTACCCCGATATCTATCTCATGATCGGTATAAATGATCGTCAGGTGGACCTGATCCAGGATGGCGTCGATTGTGTGATCCGTACCGGCAACCTCAATGACTCGACGCTGGTCTCGCGTCGTTTGGGGGCGTTGCGCTGGGTCACTTGCGCAGCGCCGTCCTATGTGGAAGAAAAGGGGACTCCCAAAACGCTGCTGGATCTGCAAGCACACCAGGCTGTCCACTACTTTTCCAGCACGAAGCGACGGGGAAGCGAGCTGCATTTTGTCGAAGACGGGCATTGCGTCGCCGTTCCGGTGTCCGGCAAGGTAGCAGTCAACGAGACTGGGCTTTACATCAAGCTTGGCATCGACGGACGCGGCCTGATTCAATTGGCAGAGATCCTGGTGGCGGACCAATTGCGGAGCGGAGAGTTAGTCGAAGTACTGGCCGACTGGCGGCCAGCACCCGTTCCTGTTTCACTACTGTACCCCCACCGCCGCTTTCTCTCTCCGGCGACGCGTGCGTTTGCCGATTGGACAGCCGAACTGTTTAGCACCGTCGGCTAAGGGCCGATGGCTGTCTGTCGAAACAGTTAGTGCCTTTTTCAAGCCGGGCAACCTGCGAAGCTAACGCGAACCGCTGAGTTGGCCGAGAAGCAGTCATACAATCCACGTTATGCCTGAGATCATTCATCACGTGGGTCCCCGGTCGGTTCCCGTCTTTCGTGACATTCTGCGATTATTCAACCATGACTACCTGCTATGCTAATTTCGACATCCAGCTTCGGCCAGAAGCAGACATTGTCAATTCCGCTAACCACTAAATTCGATGAGTCAGCTATGAAAATCACCAATATTAATGCACGCGCTGCGTTCCTTGCATGTTTATGCTTCCTGTGCTGTGCCGGTCTCATGCTCTCCAACAAGCAATATGTGACAGCGCTAGTAGTGCTCGGCGCCGCTTCAATTTGGGGCGTAGTTGCTTATAAAAATCGAGTGTCCAAACGCTGAAGATCGGTGAGGCATTTTTCGTGAGTGACCGCCAAGGATCGTGAACGGTCTTTTAAAAGCCTCGAAGGTGCTGTCGAGTTGCCATCGTTCGTAAAACAAATGCCCATGGTAGTACCGCAGGATGGTATCTGCTCGGACTCGACACCCTATACCGTTCACAGGAAGGTTAGCCTTCTGCTCTTGGCGCGTCGCCACTCATTCGAGCTAAGAGGCTATCCAGGCATGCGACTGGAGGCTTCATCTCATTACTCGGGAACTCCGAAGCAAAACGCACGACGGCGTCGTAATGCTGATTGTTGTAGCGGACGGCGAATTGCACGCGTTCACCAGCCATCATGTTGAGACCAGAATTGCATCGCGTCGCCACCGATACTCACCCTCACCAGACCGGAGTTACATGCGTCTCATTCACCTCGCCCTCTTTTCATTGATACTGGCCAGTCCCGTCCGCGCAGATAGCCTTGACGACGCTGTGATGGCCGAAATGAAACGGCGCCACGTGCCCGGTTTGAGTGTATTGGTGCTCAAGGATGGCAAAGTCATCAAGGAAAAAGGCTACGGCACGGCCAACCTCGAGCATGGCGTTCCGGTCACACCGCAGACGGTGTTCCAGTCTGGATCGATCGGCAAGACGTTCACTGCGGCGCTGATCCTGTTGCTCGAACAGGATGGCAAGCTGAGGCTCGACGATCCGATCTCGCGCCACCTGCCCGACACCCCGGCGGCTTGGTCATCGATAACGATTCGTCACCTGCTCAGTCACACTTCCGGGCTGGGCGACCCCTACGATGTCATTGACTTTCGCAAGGATTACACCGACGAAGAACTGATCGCGCTCGAAGCGACAGTCCCGGTGCGCTCAGCGCCGGGCGAGAAATGGGCTTACAGCAATATGGGCTTTCATCTGCTGGGCTTCATCGCCAACCGGGCCGGCGGCAAATTCTACGGCGACCAGCTGCGCGAACGTATTTTTGCGCCTCTCGGCATGGGCACGCGCGTGATCAGCGAAGCCGACATCGTTCCCCACCGCGCTGCCGGCTACGAGTGGAAAAAAGACGCCTACAAGAACCAGTCCTGGGTGGCGCCAAGGCTGAATACGACGGCGGACGGCAGTCTCTACCTGACCGCGCGCGACCTGGCGGCCTGGGATCAGGCCCTGTACGGCGACAAGATCCTCGATGCGCGCTTGCGCACTGCCAGCTTCACGCCAGCCAGGCTGAACGATGGCTCGGACGCCCCCTATGGATTGGGCTGGTTCGTCGATACGGTCAAAGGTCGCCGGCACATCTCCCATGGCGGTGCCTGGCAAGGGTTTCGCACGCAGCTGTGTCGCTATGTCGATGACAAGCTGACGGTGGTCGTGCTGGCCAATTCGACGACTGCGCTCCCGGCCAGGTTTGCCGACATGATCGCGGCGCACTACGTGCCCGCGTTGTTCGACGCCCCACCAAAAGCGATTGCGGACGCAAATCCTGGTCTGACGGCGCAAGTGCGCGCCTTGATGGCCAGCATTGGAGCGGGCAAGCCGCCAACCGGTCTGACCCCTGACTTGGGCGCCAGGTTCACGCCTGCCCACCTGGCCTACCTGAAGGAACGCTCCGATGAAAAGGGACCGCTTCAAACGGTCGAACTGTTGTCCAGCGAACCCAAGGAAGGAGGCCACAGCCTGCGCTACCGCTTCAGGCACGCCAATGAGACGCTGCTGGTATCGGTGCTTGTCGATCAGGCCGGGCAGTTCAGCCAACTGGGTTCCTGGCCCGAATAATCAAGCCAGGCAACGGGCTCGCATACCGCGATGGGTGTATGCGCATCTGACGGTTTTCCACGATGTCAGCATGACGGGGGCAGAGCGAGGTCGTTGGTACGCCATTAGCGAACGAAGTATTTTCGCTAGTCGATTCGCTCTGGCGCACGGAACCACGGATAGAAGAAATTCGAGCTTTGGACAGCCTCGCAAAACCGAGCAGTTAAGCGTTCGCTTCGGGCCGACAGTAGCCTGTCGAAACAGCCTGTGACCTTTTCAGCGCGGCAACCCGATAATCTGACGCGAACGGTCGGGTTCGGCCAAAAGCAGATCGACCAGCCACCCGACGCCCGGTACATCAAACACCTTGCAGAACAATGCAATGAATGCACTGCGTCAGGGCTTTACATCCACACCCTTCCAGAAGGCGATGTGACCAGTAATATTTGACGCGGCGGATTTTGGTGTGGCATACACCCACGCCGCATCCTTGTTAACCTTGCCGTTCACCTCGATATTGTAGTAGCTCGCGGTCCCCTTCCAGGGACAGTTGGTTGTCGTACTCGAGTCGCTGAAAAACTGGCGGTTTAAAGAAGCGGGGGGAAAATAATGGTTGCCTTCGACGACGACCGTATCGTTCGACTGCGCCAGCACTTCACCATTCCATATTGCTTTCATATGCACTCCGGTAGCGCTTCGTATCTGAAGCGCGGACCAGTCTACACCGGTTGCGTGAGAAAGTTGATGCGGATGTTTGTGCGACGAGTGCGCGCATAGCGGGGTCGCGTCTGACATGCAAACCCGGGGTCTGCGATGATCTGACTCGTTCATTGTTCGAGCGCATCTTGAAAGGACAGTCGTCTCGTCGAAATTCCCTCGATTCAGGCTCAACCCTTTCGTCGCAGGGTATGCACGGGTCGGCGCATTCCGCTGGACCGCTGTGCGCCTGCTGCCTAAGGTGGAAACTTTCCACCCCCCGGGAGTTTCCATGCGCGTTCTACTGTCTTCCCTTCTTCTCGCACTTTGCCTGGCGAGTCCAGCACATGCCGCCGAAGGCGCCGCCCCAGGCGCCCGAGCGGCCGACGTGGCAGCGATCCACGCGGTCATCGATCAATTCAAGGCGGCGATCATCGCCCGTGACGGCAAGACTCTCGGCAGCCTGTTCCTGCAAGAGCACGACAGCTGGCTGTCGGTCGCCGACGAGGCGGCTTGGGCCAAAGTCAAGGCGCGCAATCCGAAGGCACGCAAAGTGGTTCCCTCGAGCTGGAAGAAGTTCGCCGAGTTCATCCAGACGGCAGACAAACCGATCGAAGAACGTTTCTACAACGTGCGGGTCGACACCAATGGCGCCGTCGCCTCGGTGTGGTTCGATTTCGACTTTCTCGACGACGGCAAGGTGACCAACCGCGGCAGCGAGAGCTGGCAGATGGTGCGTGCGGAAGATGGTTGGAAGATCAGCTCGATGCTGTTTTCCATGGGCGACTGAGACGATAGAATAGCAACATTACAATTCGAAAAGCCGGCATGAAAGTCGAAACGCCCCTGTTCGTCCCCGTGCTGGCCGCCCTGCCGGTCGCCGCCTGCATGGCCATCCTCGGGCTGCCTGTCTTCGGCTACGAGTATGCTGCGGCCTTCCGCAGCTTGTACTTCGTTGCCTGCCTGGTGTGGTTGATTCCGTTGGCGCTGCTCCAGCGCGCCATGTGGCGCCGTGACTGGCCCTGGATGCGCATGGCGCTGGTGCTGCTGGCCGCCAGCTACGCCATGTCCATCCTGAACGCCGTGCTGGGACAGGGCCTGGGCATCTGGCTCGGGCTGCAAAAGCACTACCGCTGGAATGAACTGGCCGAGGGTCTGGACGGCTGCTGGCTGGCCCTGATCGCGTTCTGCGCCGTGCATGCAGTGGCGGCCTACTACCTGTCGCTGCAGCAAGTGCGCCTGCATCTGGCAGAGGCGCAGGCCGCGGCGCGCGACGCCCAACTGCGCGCGCTGCGCCTGCAGGTCAACCCGCACTTTCTGTTCAACTCCCTGAACGCGATTTCCGCGCTCGTGTCGGCCCAGTCCAACCGCGAAGCCAACCGCATGCTCGGCTACGTGGCTGACTTCCTGCGCGCCACGCTTGCGCACGACGGCCGCCACGAGCATTCGCTCGCGGAAGAGCTGGCCCTGCTCGACGCCTACCTCAAGATCGAACAGGCACGCCTCGGCGAACGCCTGTGCTTGAATATGAAAGCCGGTCCGGACCTGCTCGACAATGTCATGCCCTACCTGATGCTGCAGCCCCTCATTGAGAACGCGATCCGTCACGGCATCGCGCCGCTGTCCGTTCCCGGACGGCTCGACATCCTTCTTGAGCAGGTCGGCGGGCGCCTGCTGGTCGATGTGCGCAACGACGGTCAGCAGCCGGCGCAGCCGGGCTGCGGTATTGGCCTGGCCAACGTGAGGGAACGCTTGCGCCACCTGTACGGCGACGATCAGGAAGTCGAGGCTGGATGGGGACAGGACGGCCGCTTCGGCGTGCGTATCGCCCTGCCGCTACGCAGCATGGCGGCGGCAGCATGAGCATGCGGGTCGTCATTGTCGACGACGAACCGCTGGCCCGGCTGGCAGTCAAGCTCAGGCTGGCGCGGCGCAGCGGCTTCGCTCTCGTCGGCGAGTTCGGTGACGGCGACAGCGCCCATGCCGGCATCCTGGCGCTGCGGCCCGACCTGGTATTCATCGATGTCGAGATGCCGGGCAAGACCGGGCTCGAGGTGCTGGCCGCGCTGCCGCCGGCGCAGCGGCCGATGGCGATCCTGCTGACCGCCTACGACACCTTCGCCCTGCAGGCATTCGATCTGGCGGCCCTGGATTACCTGCTCAAGCCGGTCGATGACGAACGCCTGGACGAAGCCCTGGACCGCGCGCAGCAGGCCTTTCCTTATCGCGCCCACGGCCGTACGTTGCCACCAGCCGCGCCGGCGCTGCGCAGCTT
>Ga0308163_10002648_pt1 | contig 16038 bp, 20 predicted proteins | sample PhyTR1_FD_201037 | JGI IMG/M metagenome (GOLD analysis project Ga0308163, IMG submission 201037) | Phyllosphere microbial communities from UC Gill Tract Community Farm, Albany, California, United States - DLSLT.R1 | ecosystem: Host-associated > Plants > Phyllosphere > Unclassified | place: USA...
CGGGCTGACCGGAGATCTCTTCTGCCGTCCACCCGAAGGTCCGTTCGGCACCGCTGTTCCAATCGGTGATCAGGCCATCAGTACCAAGGCCGATAATCGCGAAATCAACAGCGCTCTCGAAAATCGCTTGATATCGGGTGCTGTTACCCGCCGCTTCCGTCATTCCAACTCACCTGCTCGAAATGTAACAATGCGCCACTGACATAGATTGAGCGGCCTAGGCTCACTTTGCACCGCTGTCCTTGCAAATACCTGAGGCTGCGATGTAGCTGACCATCCGCACCGCCTCGGATCCATTACGCCCTGCCGCGAGCTTTGGCGCGGTCAAGCACACGCTCGATGGTGCCGCCCTGCACGATTACCGAGAACAGCACGACGATGTAGGTAGCCGCAAGCGCGATAGACCGCGCTGGTCCGTCCGGCAGGCCAAGGGCCAGCGCAACCGAGATACCACCGCGCAGGCCGCCCCAGATGAGGGTCAGCGGTGCGAGCCGTCCGAGCGATAGGATCGGCCGCAGGACGGCAAGCGGCGTGACGACCGCAATCCCGCGGGCGAGCAGCACCAGCGGTACAGCGGCTAGACCGAGTGCGATAAGCCGCGGGTCCCAGGGGATGGTCACGACCTCGAGACCAATGAGCAGGAACAGGACAGCGTTGAGGATGTCATCGATCAACGCCCAAAACTTCAGCAGATAATCGCGTGTGATGTCGCTCATCGCATCGGCAACGCCCTTGTTGCCGATCAGCAGCCCGGCGACGGCCATGGCGACTGGACCGCTGATGTGGAGCTGCGCGGCAAGCGCATAGCCCCCCATAACCACCGCCAGCGAGATCATCACCTCAACATTGTACTCGTCAATCGACCGCATCGCCCGGTAGCCGATCCAGCCTGCCGCCAACCCCAGAAGCACGCCTCCGCCCGCTTCCTGAAGGAACAGTGCCGCACCGTGACCGAGCGACAGCGGTTCAGTGCCCAGGGCTGCTTCGAGCAGGATAGCGAAGACGACCACCCCGACCCCGTCGTTGAACAGGCTTTCACCGGCCACCGTCGCTTTCAGTGTCGGCGAAACCTCCGCCCGACCGAGGATGCCCATGACGGCGACGGGGTCCGTCGGGCTGATGAGCGCGCCGAAGACGAGACACCAGATCAGCGGCATAGCAAGGCCGAGCCAACCAGCGATCAGGTGAAAGCCACCGCCAATGATGAGGGTCGAGAGGAGGACGCCAACGGTGCTGAGCACGACGATCGGCCAACGCCCGCGGCGCATATCGTCCCACTTCACATGCAGCGCGCCGGCGAACAGCAGGAACGACAGCATGCCGTCCATCAGCGTCGTGTGGAAGTCGATGCCGGCGATGAAGCCGACTACCTGTTCGCCCACTTGGCTACCGGGTAATAACCGATCGATGCCGACGACGAGCAGCGAGGCGACTGCGCCCATGATCGTCAAGCCGATCGACGAGGGCAGCTTCAGGACACGGTGGTTGAAGTAGCCGAGCACCGCGGCGAGTACGATCAGGATCGCCGCTGCGTCGAACGGGGTCAGCACGGTCGGTTAATCCTTCGGGTCGCTACGGACGATGGTCAGCGCGTTGATGTGGCGCGGCTCGGGAACGGTGTCACCCGCCGGCCAGCCTTCGCGCTGGCGGCGACGATCGCCGTCGCTCGCCTCGGTCTGGTCGTGGAACAGTACCTGAGTGGTGGGGAACGGCAGATCTATTCCGGCGCCGACCAGCGCCTCAGACACCGCTTGCAGAACCCTGTCACGAACCTGCACGACACCGGAACGCTTGGGCTTGGTCCACCAGCGCACCCTCAGGTTTTTGGACGATCCGGCCAGATCCCACAGCAGCACATCAGGGGCAGGTTCGGCGAGCACGCCGTCGACGCCCTTGATCGCTTCCAGGGCAATCCGTCGTGCGGTGGTGACGTCGTCGCCGTAGCCGATGCCGACGTCATACTCGCTGCGCAGCAGGTCGTAGGCGGTGATGACGGTCACCGTTTCGGTATAAATGACGCTGTTGGGCACGATCACCCGCTGGCCGTCATAGGTGCGGATGTAAGTGGCGCGGGTTTCGATCGATTCCACCGTTCCGGTGAAGCCGCCCCCGGTGGTGATCTCGTCTCCGGCGCGGAACGGGTGACGAATGAGAAGCAGAATACCGGCGAGCAGGTTCTGGAAGATGTCCTTGAAGGCAAAGCCGATCGCGACGCCACCAATCCCGAGGGCTGAGAACAGCTTTGCTGGCGTGACCGACGGGAAGGCGACGGTTGCCGCGATCAGCGCACCGAGCAGCATGAGCGCGATATAGGCCAGCCGTCCGAACGCCATGCCGGCGCTCGGAAACTCGGAGCGCTTGGCTGCGAACGCCTCGACGCCGCGGCGAACGCCCGATGCAAGGCCCCAGAAGATCAGGAAGACGATCAGCCCCGCAAGCAGCAACGGCAGCATGGCGAGGAAGCCGTTGACCATGCCGTTGACGGTCGTCCAAATTTCGGACGGATGGATGGCCTTCGCCGAGGGAGTATTCATCATGCTTTTCCTCAGGCCGTGCCGGCAAGCCAGGCGGTGCCGTCGCGCAGGCGACGCTTATAGTCGGGTTGGTCGAGCGCGGTCCGCAACTCAGCCGTGCGGGTCCGAACCCGGGTCAGGTTGAAGCCCTTCAGCGCCTCACCCGCCAGTTCCTCCAGCCTGTCGGCATAAAGGCAGATCGTCGTCAGCCGATCGGGCTCGTCACAGTCGAGCGATACCTCGCCTAGTGCGTTGAGGTAGCGCAGGCTCGCTACCATGTCGGCCGCACAATACTGCGCCAGCGCGCCGAACGACCGGTCCATAAGCGAAGCGAAGGTGGTGGGATGGGCGATGACGCGAAGGGAGCCTTCGTCGTCGACCCGAAGGTGTGACGGCAGCGATCGGCCGGCCAGGTCGGACATGGCAGCGCTCAGCCAGTCAAGGCAGGTGACCGCCGTGAAGGGATCGTTGACCCCAGGCGATAATGCCCGGGCCGCGATCTCGACCAGTTCGTCGACGAGGAAGCGCAGGTCCTGCAACGCCGAACGGCGCGAGCCGACGGCGAATGCCTCGCGTAAGTCATTGGCACAGGCGTCGTCGCACCGCTCCGGTGGCCAGACCTCGATCAGGGCGCGGCCAACATGGACGAAGTCACCGGGCTGGTACTGAAGGCGAAGAACGAGATCATGCCTGGATGCCAGGCGCAGGACTGCCTCGTCGTCGAGAAACTGGATGTAGCCGGTATCCCCGGCGGTAACGATCCGACGCTGCCTCCCGACGGTCTCGCTGGCATCGTCCCGGAAAGTGGCAGGAATATCGGTGGCCGTCGCTGCATGATCGTCGGGCGAACTGCCGACGAAGCGGGGGAAACGATCGTCAATGTCGCGCAGCAAGCGGTCGCCGACGTCCTCGATCACGCTATTGATGTGAATTTTGCTGGGCACGTGGTGGATGAAGTAGATCAGCACCGCGATCGAGCAGAGCGCCAGTAGCACGCCGACCAGTAGCGCCAGATTGGGAACGAAGCCGTATCCACCTGACTCTTCCGCCGAGTGGATCGTGCGCAGCACCAGCAGGCAATACAGGAACGTCGCGATGAAGGTGCCAAGCGTCACCTGGTTGCCACGGTCGCGCATGAAGTTGGTCAGTAGGCGGGGACCATATTGGCCGGATGCATACACGACCGCGGCGATCGTGACGGAGAACACCGTACCGGCCACGGTAATCATCGACCCGCCGACCGACGACAGCACCTGCCGCGCGCCATCCGGTCGCGAGGCGTACAGCCAGACATAGCCGTCCATCCAGGACGAGCCGACCTTCGAGTCCAACGCCACCATACCACCTGCCAGCAGTACTGCGGCGATGGCCATGACGGTGGGGACGAACCAGTAGCTTGAACCGAGGTAATCGGTCAGACGGCGAAAGCCGGCGTTCATGAGGCAAGGCTTTCGACATATGCCCGGCCGACTAGCGGCCGGCAGAAAAATCAACGGACAGCAGCGGCCTGATTGGCGACAATGGCGTCGCGCTGTTCCTGGCTCATGCCGGCAACGTTCATATCGGCTGCTTCAATGGCGTCGGAGCGGGAGTCGCCGACCTTGCGTGCCTTGTCGGCACGATTATCGAGCTGAGCTGCCTGATTGCGCAAATCTTCGGCATTCGCTTCCATGGCATCGGCACGGGTATCCGCTGCATTCTCGACGCGATCGGCAAGCTTGTCTGAGGGGCTTTTGTTGCAGGCGGCTAGCGGAAGCATGGCGGCAAGAGCCGCCAGGGTGACGATTGATTTCAAGACATCTCTCCTGACGCAAAAGCGCCAAGGCGTGTCCCGGGCGCGCCGAGCTCACAGTCCGGTTTATATCAACTGCGAAACGACACTAGAGTTCCAGATATAGATCAAGCCGCAAGGAGCCTGGTAATAGCTCGCTGCGGGTACGCCATCACGTTGTAAAGCCACAGAAAGGGGCAGGACGCCCCCCTTCCAATCGTTCGCTGTTTACGTTGGTATCTGCAGGGGGCCCAAAAGGACATGTTCACCTAATAAGGTAACCCTGATTGAACAGCCTGATTTCAAACTCCATCCAGGGTATACCCAGTCTGACGAAAGCCGGCGTCAAAACGGAACGCCTTGAAGGGCTAACGATGGTGGCTGACGACGCACAATTCCAGAACAAAACGTGTTCAATTGTAGCCTACATCCGATTCCAGTGATATAGTTCACTCAGGAAGGAGTGGCAGACTATGCCATACGAAAAGCACAAGAAGCTACATTTCGATATTACGAACGTAGGCCTTCGAGCGCAGGCAACAGCAGTCGGACTGGTACAGCTTTGTGTAGAGCTACGGCGTGCAAACGTGCTCGACGAAGCTGCAGTTGAACGAATTAAGGATGCCATCGCGGATGAAGTAGCGGTGGCTGCGCCCCGGACGCTGACATCGCCGCAATATCGAAGCGAGGTAAAGAGCCGGCTGGATCGATTGTTCGCGGGTGAGCAGGAAGTTGGTTCAGCAGAAGCACTATCCTTTGGAGCGACGCCAGATAACCTAAGCTAAATCTAGACAATCTGGTGTATCAGACTGGAAATCACGCGTCATATGCGCGCGTCGGCAGCCAACAGCCGTACGTCATTGTAACCGCAATACTGTTACCTGATTAAGCCCAAACAAGTGGCGATAGTGCGATGGTTGCCGCTGGATGAGCGACGCTCAACCAGCCAGAGCTAGTTCCAGGTGTGCAGTAGATCGAAGGCCCAACGATACGTCTTCATCCGGCGAGAGGTATGGCGGGTGATGGTCTGAGCTGAAATGTTAGCCACAGTGCAAGCACCGTGGTTTGCATCGTGGCTAGAGACGTGGCGATGACCCAGATCACTGTACTGTCCGGCGTTGAGCGGCGTCGCCGTTGGAGCGATGAGCGCAAGCTTGCCCTGGTGGTGGCAGCCATCGTGCCTGGCGCGTCAGTTGCCGCTATCGCGCGAGATGCCGACATCTCTCCGTCGTCGATCTACCGTTGGCGGCGCGAGCTGTGCGGCAAGCTTGGGCAGCCGACTTGCTTTGCGGCCGTGGCCGTTCATGTGGATCCGCCCGAGATCGACCACGGCGTGTCAGACATGCTGGTCATCGAGCTCCGCGGTGCGACGATCCGTGCAGCTGGCGGCGTATCTGCGAACTTGCTGATGGCGGCGCTGCGCGAGCTCAACGCATGATCCCTATTCCGAGCGGGGCACGGGTCTGGATAGCCACGGCAAGACGGACATGCGCAAGGGCATGGCGTCGCTGGCGATGCAGATCCAGCAGGGGTTCGGAAGCAACCTGCATGGCGGCGACCTCTATGTTTCGAGAGGTCGCCGCGGCGATCTGCTGAGGATTCTGTGAAGTCATATGGCCGTGTCGAAGCGACCTACTCAATCCCGCTGGCGGCCACTATCGGTGCTGGCATTCGAATCGGTGATGAGGTTCGCCCGTATGGAACCGTCGCATTACCGCTCGCGCCTACGTTGAGCCTGATGGGTAACGCGGGTCCGTACTACTTCGCTTTGGGCTTACGCGTCGGACTGTGATTTCCGCGGCACGCCATTCAGCTGTGCCGCAAGATATCTCAGTTGCACTCCCCCATGCGATACTTCCGCCAGTACCGATCCCACCGCACGGCCGCCCCTGAAGCGATAGCGGCACACGACAGCGATCGACCGTCCGGTAGCGTGCACCGGGCCACAACTCGGCGGTAGCTCTTACCAGTCGCCTCACATCGCAACGTCTTTCGCAGCACCAGGTGTTCGACTATCTGCTGGCTGCGTTTGGCAGCCGCGTTGTCACAGCTATAGTTTACCCGCCTCGGGTCTGCCGCGCGACAAGGCGACGCGCTTTCGAAATCCGGCGCCTGGACGCCGGCAATCCGAACCTTTACCCCGTTCGAGCACCATAAAGGTCCGTCGCCGTCGTGTACGCGGGTCACCATGCATGAGAACGTCGTCACAGGTGCGAGGGCGATCATCGAACCACTCGCATCAGTGCTTCGTCCGGCTGGCGTCTGCTACAGCGTTCAGGCAGTCGGCTAAAATCTCCCACTGTCGGTACTGCTCCGGCTGCCCTGGTGGCGTCTTTTCCATACCCGACGCCACGATCTTGCATGCGCCCATCTGGCCATGATCAGCCATTAGCGCGAAGGCCTGCCGCCACGCGTCCTGCATCAAGCCGACAACCAATCGGACTCGGCGTCGTCGACCGCGGCGAACATGTCGTCCTCAGCCTGCATGGCGCTGAGATGTTTGCGCACGGTCTCCGGATCTCCGTTGCGGGGAAAGCGCCTATCGACGACCGCGCCGGCCGCCAATTGGCCAACGAGATCGCTTCGGTCTTTCTGCGCCATAAGCCACTGGCCAAACGCTGGCTTCGGCTCGTCATGATCAGTCATTCCCGCGTCCCTCGAATCAGTGGCCTGCCAATCGCATCAGATTGATGTTCTTGCAATGTTCTTGCGAATCAGCGGGGATCGCGCCTAGCTAGGGACAGGCCACGACCGGCGACCCGATACTGACGGAGCAAGAAATGCAGCACGATCTGCGGCTGAGAGCGGCTGCCCGCGTGATATACGACAACGTCTATCCACCTGTTGATGCCGTACAATTCAGCTTCGACGAGGCCGAACGGTTCGGAACTGTGGAGTACCGGCAGGCCGTCGGCGCTGCCCAGGACGCACGGTCGGTTCTGGCTGCGCACCACGACCAGCTCCTCTTCGCCGCGATCCTATAGGTATGTCGTCGACGAACCGGAATCGCCCCGCTGTCATCCCGCTGATCCGTCGAGATACCGCGCTGCGGCTCCACGACGTCCCGTTCGAACTGGTGCCGTGCGAGGTGCCTTTCTTCCTCGTCCATACGCAAGCCGGGTTTCCGTCGCCCGCGCAGGACGACATGCAGGAACCGATCGACTTAGGCGCGTGGCTCGTCGAGCATCCGGCTGCGAGCTACATCATGCGCGTAGATGGCCGGTCCATGTCCGGTGCCGGGATCAACGACGGTGATCTGATCGTCGTGAACCGAGCCAAGAAGCCGAAGGCAGGCGCAATAGTCGTGGCGCTGGTGTATGGCGACCGGACCCTGAAGCGTCTGCGCTATGTCGACGGCCGTCACTGGCTCGTTCCTGAGGCCGAAGGGTTCGCGGACATTCTGGTCGACGAGCATGTCGAGATATGGGGCACGGTGGTCGGCGTCGCGCGCAAGATGGTATGAGCCCGCCTATCGCCCTGATCGACTGCAACAACTATTACGTCTCCTGCGAGCGCGCCTTCGATGCCAGCCTGGTCGGCGTGCCCGTCATCGTGCTGTCGAACAACGACGGATGCGCCATTGCGCGATCGGCCGAGGCGAAAGCGCTGGGCATCAAGATGGGCGATCCGATCCACCACCTGCGCGACAAGGTGCGACAACACGGCATTCAGGTCCGGTCGTCGAACTATGCGCTGTACGGTGACATGCAGCGCCGGGTGATCGCCGCGTGCGAGTCCTTCGCCCGCGACTTCGAGATATACTCGATCGACGAGACATTCCTCGACCTCGACGGCTTCGAGGGGCGCGACCTCGTGGCGCACGCCAACGCGATGCGTGCCCAGGTCCAGCTATGGACAACGATACCCACGTGCGTCGGCATCGCGGAGACCAAGACGCTGGCGAAGCTGGCGAATGCGGCAGCCAAAAAGAACCCGGAGTTCGACGGCGTAGCCGATCTTCGCGACGACGCCGTGCGGCGCGATGTGATGCACGCCTTCGCGGTCGGCGACGTGTGGGGTGTCGGCGGTGCGACTGCGCGCAAGCTGACCGACCTGGGGATCCATACCGCGGGGGCGTTGCGCGACATGCCGATGAAGCAAGCCCGCGCTGTCGGAACGGTCGTCCTTGAGCGACTTGTGGCCGAACTCCGAGGCGTCCCGTCCAATGCCGTGGAATCGGTCGAGCCGCAGCGGAAGGGGATGGCCGTCACCCGGTCCTTCGGAACGCCGATCTGCGACTTTGAGCAAATGATGGGCGCGCTGTCGCAATACGCTCTGCTTGCGGGCGAGAAGTTGCGATCGCACGGGTTGGTCGCGGCCCGACTGACTGCGTTCTTCCACACGAACAAGCACAAGCCTGATCGGCCCCAGTACGGCGCGTCGCGGATGGTGACGCTGCACCCGATGACGAACGACAGCCTCGAGCTGATCGCGGCGGCCAGACGCGGCGCGGAGAAGGCGTGGCGCGACGGCTACGCCTACACGAAGGCCGGCATCATGCTTGACGACCTGCTGCCAAAGGAAGAGCGCCCTCGAACGCTGTTCGAGGAAGACACATCGAAGCGTGACCGGCTGATGGGCGCTCTCGACGCGATCAACGGCAAGTTCGGCACGTGGACGGCCGTGACGGCGTCGCAGGGGTTCAAGCGCGAATGGAAGATGCGGTCGGAGATGCGCTCGCCGGCGTGGACGACCAACATTGCTCAGGTGCCGACGGTTCGGGCCTAGGGCGCAAACCCAATCAGGGTATTGATCTGGAGTAGGCGATCCATGGCGAGATGCCGTGGCGGCAGCGATGCGAGAGCGACTAAGGCGAATGGATTTTTCCCGTTCGAACGATCTTGCCAACACTAAACCCGCTTAGCCACGCGAACCGCTGATCCATAGCTTCATGCATCGTGAAGGGGCAGGCGCTCGGAAAGCCCTTTTCGAGACCGCTTTTCAGACCCGCGTCGTAGGCGGCGCGTAATGGGTCGGTTTCCATAAAGGCATAAACATACGTTAAGCAGAAAAGGTGCCATGAAAAGTAACTTTTGTTATACCCCGAAAATGGTCTTCCTTGAGGAGCGATCATGGTAGCTTCTGGCAATGACGATTATACAGCGGGCATTCGAGATCGCGCGGAGTGGTAAAGCGCGGTCGATTACGGACATTCGCACGCAGTTGAGGCTGGAGGGCTTCGACCATATCCAATCGCATTTCAGCAGCAGCAGCCTCCAAAAGCAGTTGCGCGATCTGATTAAGTCGCGTGACGAAACGCGTCCAGCATCCGACTAACGCTCTGCTTCGTGTTCATTGCGATCAGGGACCGTGTAGCGCCGTCCACGCGGTTGAAGCGGCGGTGATCCCTTTAGTCGCCTCCCTTCAAGCACACGTCGACAACATTGGTGGATCAACAACGCGAACAGCGATACGCTTCATCGCAGCAGTCCGGGGGCGGGCGCCAACGAGGGTGGGCTATGAAGAAACTTGCATCGCTAATGGGCCGATCGTTTCTCCTCGTCGCGGTAATCTACTTCGTCACCGTCACTACGTCGGCGATCATATTTGAAATTGCCGAAGGTAAGTATGACGCGGTGGACTCTTTCTGGTGGGCATTCACCACAGCGACCACCACAGGCTATGGGGACATCTACCCCGTCACGAAGACCGGTCGGGCCGTGGCACTCTTCCTCATGCACTTCGGTCCAGGTTTCGCCTTCCCGATGATGACGGCAATCATGTCGGCCAAGCTGATCGTCGACAGCGATGCATTCACCCACGGTGAGCAGGAGCAGCTGAAGGAAGACATCGCAGCGATCCGGGGAATGATAACGCAGACCAACGATGGGAGCTTTGCCGCTGTAGCCCGACTTGAGGCCGACATGCGGCGCTACCTGCACGATGACGAGCCGACCCGTCGCGCTCAATGCCTTGATGAGTTCCGGCAGCGGCTAGCCCTGACACCTTGGGCGGAAGCTGAACAATATTCGGACGGCGATAGATGAGACCAATTTTTCGGCGGAAGCTCACAGCGTAACGGGACCTGGACGACGAAACACGGCGTTGAAGTACGAAACTGAGAAATGAGATCGCATGCCCCACGCCAGCAATATCGTTTTCTGCGACGGACCCGACAGCCCCCACGCGTTCGACGTCGTGCCCCTCCAACCTCGCAACGGCAGCCTGGATGCCATGTGCCCGGTCTGCAAGGGTCGTGGACAGTGGAATACCGAGATCGATCTCGTCAGCTTCCGGTGCAAGCGAACGGCATGCGATCGCTGCCACGGTGCCGGCTGGGTGGAAACGGGAACCGATCCGATCGGCCTGCCAGACATTGAAGTTTCGCCGGAAGGGTATCCCCGTTGGACGATCCGCTTCGAACCCGGCGACGCGGAGGTGGAGGTCGACCCAACCCAACCTGGGCTGGCAAAAACATAAGGTGGACGAGGCTGACCGTGTCTAAATCAACCGAGGCGTCACCGTGCGCGTCGGAAACACAGGCCCTCGTACCGTCATTCGGTCGGCAGGATATGGGCGCTGCAACGACAGGACGTCGTCATAGCTGCCGGTCAACCACCGCTCGTGATCATCCGGTCGCAGGATCGTGATCATCGCCTTGGGATGGATCGGCGCCACCAGTTCGTTGGCGTCACAGGTGACCATCGCGAAATAGCGCTGGTCGCCGACCTGCCGCCAGAAACCCGCGATCGCGAACACCGGCTGGTCGGTCACTCCAAACCACATCTCCCCCTTGATAGGCTTTTTGCCATCACCGAGGTCGGTTGGTTCGCGGGCCCATTCGCAAAACTCTGTCAGCGGGATCAGGCAGCGATTGGCCGGATCGCTGACGAGAGATCGCCATTGGGGTAGGTGCAGCGTGCGCACGTTCGTCTGCGCAACTTTGCGGCCAGCCTGTTTCGCTTGCCCAGCTAGGACATCCCATTCCATCACGTCGAGCCCGCGGCGATCGGCTTCGTTCCGCACGACGTAAGCACGGCTGAAAGGGCGTAGTTCTTTCGGGTCGAACCGATTGTCCATTGGCTTATCGGCAAGCCATTCCGCACCGAAGCGCTCGGTGATGGTTTCAGGTTCGCCGTCGAACCGGGCGCGATTACACATTAGAGGTTTACCCGACCGACAACTGCGCCAATTGCGATCACGGAAACAATGATCGCCCAACCCTCCCAGGTTCGGGGGGACCAGCCGATCCCTACTACCTTGGGCTGAAACCATTCGCGCGGATTGTTCATGATCGTTCCGATACTGGCGTGAATCGTCGAGGTCTATGATCGTGGGGCTGCTCGATCTCAACGAGCGACCGTATTTGGAAAAGAAAAGGGCCCATCCGGAGCTACGAGGAACCGGATGGGCTCAGTGCCATCATCCCAACAATGGAGACCAGTCACGCCTTAAGGCTGCGTTGGTTTGGGCAATGGTCGCCGGCAGCGTAAACGGGGGGCCGTCCTGCCGGCGTCTGTCCATATAGCGCCATAACAGCGGCAGCTCTATTGACCCAAGTTTATACCTACTGCCATATTTTGGTGGGCTACCTGCAAAACCTAACGGCCCGTCCTTCGGTTGGCAAAGGACGGGCCGGCCAGTCACTTTCCGGAGATACCTGGCGTCGCGTCAACGCGGAAACCCCGAGCCGGTTTCGCGGTAACGGCCCTCCTCGATTGACAAGAGAACACGAGGCGGACCGGCCGAGTCCGGAGGACGACCTTGGCCGAAACAGTATCGGGATGGTTAAGCCGCTTAGTAACCGCGGCGGTAGTTCACTTGGTCATTTCGGAAGTCGGAGCAACGGGAGCAAGTCTGGCAAGATAAGCCTTTCCGTGAAGCCCAAGCAGCGTAACGCGACCGACATTCCCAGCCTGTACGGCCTTCAGATACGATCTAGGTTTTTTCATCAACTTAGGCTGATCGAGCCCTGTAAGACCGACGATCCGCGCTGCTTCCTTCACGAAGGTCACACAGTTGTGGTCTGATAGGCGATACACGCTGTCGGGTTTCCCCTCGCTCCACGCATCGACCAACCGCAGCACAGCTTCGTACTGTGCATCGCTCATAATGAGTGAGAATTGCGCATCGCTCCCCGCTACATAGCCCGGCTTGGCTATGTCGAGCTTTCCCGCAACGGGCCCCATCAAGAGTGCTGGCGAGACCGATTTAGCAGTGAACCCGACATTTGTATCGACCGGAGCGCCGCCTGCATCGGGTATTCCGTGCAACGTGAAGAACGCATGGGGGAAGCTGTTGCCAAGCTCGTGGCTCCAGAACGTAATTGTCACTGCGGCTTGCGCAGGAACCGCGGCGAAACTCCACATGAAGAAAGCCGCAGCCAGCGTTAAAAAGGTCCTCATACAGCGAGTTACCGCAATCGAGTGACGCCTAGCAATTAGAATCGCTTCACACGGCGGTCCAGCGCTCTAGAAACTAGGAGCACCGCAGCGGGGAGGCGTCTTGGGAATGCTCAACCCGCTGCGATGTCACAACACTGACATTTACCTATACGGTAGGCAATACCCGATGAGTCTCAAAATGAAACGATGTCGCGACGAACGCGTGTGACGAGTGCGGGGTAAGATGCTCGCCGCGACGGTTTATAGTAGCGGCAGCGTTTGTTGCGCCGCAATAAGCATCCCGCGAGGCGCCGTCTTTCATGTCGCACCTGCTGCCACCCACGGCGCAGAGTCTTAAAAGGTCGGTGCGGACATACCTCACTGCTCGTCATGCGGGTTGACCTATTTGATCATGCCCACGGTCTTTTCTTGGTGATGGGGACAGATGGCCCGCCGTAACGGCCCTCGTCCTCATTCACGGTAGCGATCTTTCTTGATGCGTATTCTTGCGTTGCATACAGGCGGCGCAGGATCATCGCGAGGTCGCGCTCTGTCAGACCAGGCGCCCGATCGATCACTTGCCCTTCGGGCAACGGCTCAACCCAAGCAGCAAGACGGTTGCACGCCTCGCCGAGTTCAGCATCCAGGGAATCATCAAAGACAGCCATAATGGGAACTTACCTGTTCCGTTTGCGTCCGCAAGTTCCTAGAATGGCCAAAGGAAGGAGCGAGGATGGCATTCATCACGGAAGTGGCCCTGCGAGGCGAATGGTTCTACCTCGAGGAAGAGCAACCACTCGATCTGAGTAGCCCGTCCTTTTACATTCTGGCCGCCGGCCGCATCACGCCAAACGATCGGCCCGACGACGTTGGGTCCTATTCGATTGAGGTTGGGAAGGTGGTCATCCAGTTCCCAAGGTATGCTCGCGCTGCATTGACCATCGAATTGTCCTGCGATGCGCCGACGTTTGGCGAGGGCACCGATCTGCTGACAGCCAACGCCTCCTACGAAATGGCCGCGGTTGACGAGCCGCTGCACTACTACGGCACCTTCGTTCGTCGCCGCGGCCCGCGTCAGTGCTGATTGCGCCATCCTGGAAAGGCTGGACTGACGGCTACGGGCCGCGGTTAGTCCACTCCCGTAATTACCTGCCATCCATAAATGCGCTCTGAATGCCTTGATCGCCCTCCGCGTTCCTGATGCTAAACTCACACGCCTTTTGCAACGCAGCTCGTACCAGCTTAGATTCTTGAAATAGGATCGATTCCGAGAGCGCTTTTGCGGGATGCAGATTGATCAGCCTGAAATTGCGAAGTCCGAGAGGCCTGATGCTAATGTATCGAACACCGCGCGACACCGGCTACTAGTCCGAAGGTCCTCATGCATGACGAGCCAAAGCGGAAGTTCGAGACTAAATGCCTCGGGTAAGACGCGAACCAATCGATCGTCCCGTGCAGCGACCATGGTCTGACATATCCCGACGCCGAAGCCAGCGCGCAGCATGGCAAGCTGGACCAGGTTGCTGTCAACACGCATGGCGAAGTCGCTATGGCTCACTCCCGGAAGCATTCCCATGACCGCCTGGCCGGTAGTCGATCGCGTATCCATACCGATCAGGTCGTGGGCAACGAGGCTAACCAACTCGGCCGGTCTGCCTCGGCGTTCCAGATAATCCCGCCGCGCGAACAGCCCGAGCGTCACCTTGCCGAGCCGGCGTGCAATCAGGGCGTGCTGGATTGGATCGGTCATGCGCAGCGCGATATCCGCCTCGCGCTGAAGCAAGTCGGTGACCGCGTCTGTAGGTGCCAGCTCGATCGACAAGGCCGGATGATCGCGACGCAATTGCGCGAGCAGCGGTGGCAGATGCTCGGCCGCGAACACCTCGGCCGCCGTCACGCGGACGGTGCCGGCTACCTGGTCGTCTGCCGCGGACGCTGCGCGTAGTAATGCGTCCGTCGTCTTAACGAGTTCGTCAGCGAACGGGCGCAGGGACAAGGCTCGATCGGTAGGCGATAGTCCGCGCTGCGACCGTAGGAAGAGCGTGCCGCCAACCGCCTGTTCGAGCGTCTCGACATGGCGTGCGACACTGGGCTGGGTAAGTCCTAGCAGTCGTGCCGCGCCTGACATCGAGCCCGTCCGCATCACTGCGGCGAACGTCCGATACAGATCCCAGCTCGGTCCCGTGTTCATCCATTTTTGTATATCTATGCGCCGCTTTTCGTCAATTCCGTGGAGATCGCCTCTGCTCCATCTTCCGGCAGCAATATGGAGGCGGAAATGACACGAACGGCTTTGGTGCTGGGAGCAACGGGTGGGATCGGAGGCGCGGTGGCGCGCCGGCTAATGCAATCGGGCTGGTCCGTCCGCGGGATGGTCCGCGACGGCGGTGCAGGGCGTCTTTCCGCAGGCGTACTACCGATCATCGGCGATGCCTTGGATGCAGCTGCGGTCGCGAAGGCTGCGATAGGGACTGAATTGCTGGTGCATGCGGTCAATCCGCCCGGCTATCGCAACTGGCGCCAGCTCGTCCTGCCGATGCTCGACAACAGTATTTCTGCGGCCAGCGCAGCCGGTGCACGACTTCTCCTTCCTGGAACCGTCTACAATTACGGACCCGACGCATTCCCGGTCATTGGCGAGCAGGCGCCGCAGCGACCCTGGACGCGCAAGGGCGCGATCCGTGCCAAGATGGAACTTCGCCTTCGCGACGCAGCTGAGGCCGGCAATCTAACGTCGTTGGTCGTGCGGGCAGGCGATTTCTTCGGACCCGGCGCTGCCAACAACTGGTTTAGTCAGGGATTGGTGAAGCCGGGTACGCGTCCAACGATCATCCATAACCCGGGTGCACGGGATGTGGGTCACCAATGGGCCTATCTGCCAGACGTCGCAGAGACAATGGTCCGCCTCGTCGAGGAAGCCTCGCTGACACCGTTCAGCACCTTCCACATGGATGGTCACTGGGATGCGACCGGCACGACGATGACGAACGCGATTGTGCGGGTTTTGGGCGATCCAACCGTGCCGGTTCGGCAGCTTCCCTGGTGGCTGTTGGAGATCGCAGGACTGTTCGCGGCCACCCCGCGTGAGCTCGTGGAAATGCGCTACCTGTGGCGCGAGCCGGTTCGTCTGGACAATGCTCACCTACTAGCGACGCTCGGCTCGGAACCACGCACGCCTCTCGATGACGCGGTGCGAACGACGCTGAGCGCTATAGAGTGCCTCACTCCCGCTCGGGCATGACCGTGAGCGGCATTCCGTGCAGTTTCCAGCGTCACTTACCTTGGGGAAGCAGCGGCGATGATCGCGCTTTACGCAGCCAGCGTTGGCTGGATGGTCGCTGCTTCGTCGATGCCACAGCAGATGGATCGCCACCGGATCGATCGTAACAGGAAGGACGAAGACGGTCAGGCGGTCAGGCGGTCAGGCGGT
>Ga0308163_10002649_pt1 | contig 16033 bp, 18 predicted proteins | sample PhyTR1_FD_201037 | JGI IMG/M metagenome (GOLD analysis project Ga0308163, IMG submission 201037) | Phyllosphere microbial communities from UC Gill Tract Community Farm, Albany, California, United States - DLSLT.R1 | ecosystem: Host-associated > Plants > Phyllosphere > Unclassified | place: USA...
CGCACCTGCTTCCCGAGGTTCGACGCGTAGTTGTCCTCGTTGTGCACGGTGCTCGGGCGGAGCGAGATCACGCGGATGTCGGAGCGGCGCACGGCCGCGTCCATCAGCTGCTCGCCGAAGGCCTTGGAGAGCGCGTACGGATCCTGCGGGTGCAGCGGGTGGTCCTCGTCGACCGGCGCGTAGTCCGGCAGGAAGGGCCGCTCGGGGAAGAAGTTCCCGACGATGCTCTCGCTCGAGATGTTGACGAAGCGCGGCACCCCGAAGCGCACGGCGGCCTCGATGAGGTGGAACGTCGACATGAGGTTCGTCTGCAGCACCACGTGGGCCGGGTGCCCGGTGGGCTGGGGGATCGCGGCGACGTGCACGACGGCGTCCATCCCGGCGACGAGCGCGAAGGCGGATCCCTGGTCGGTGAGGTCGGCCATCACGTAGCGGCCGGGCACCACGACGCCCGCGTCGAAGACGGGACGCACGAGGTCGACGCCCGTGACGTCGTGCCCGGCGGCGACCAGCGCCTCGACGGCGGCGCGGCCGACCTTGCCGCGGGATCCGGTGACGAGGACCTTCATGCGCCGACCCCCGCCTGGCCCGCGGGCGCGGTCATCACGACGGGGACGAACGGGTCGTCCTCCAGCCGCTCGGCGAACCACGCCTCGTCGACGTACCCCTCGGACCACAGCTTCAGCGGCGTCGCGACGGTGGGCGTGAACAGCTCCCACCGGGTCCAGAGGCGCGCCTCCGCGGTCATCATCCGGCCGACCTCGCGGGTCCAGCGGACGACGACGTGGTCGGCGGGCAGCAGGCGCTCGAACGCGGCCTGCGTCTCGGCCAGGCGGGCGGACCGGGTGCCGTCGCCCGAGACCTGCTCGGCGCTGAGCGCGAGGACCAGGGTCCAGGTCGTGCTCTGCAGCTCCGGGTCGCGGGGCGCGACGGCGGCGTCGGATCCTGCTCCGGGCGATGCGGGGGTGGTGTCGTGGCTCATGCGGCGTCGCGCTCCTCGTGTCGATCGAGTCTGGCACGCGGGGTCGCGCGCGTCTCCGGGCCCGAGGCGCGCGGCCTCCGGCGGCCGGCGTCCCCGAGCGCCCGGGACGCCCCGGCGCCGCGGATCGGATTTCCTCGGGCACGGAAACGAATGTGGATGGTGATGTTCGTGCCTATTTCGGTTACCGTCGAAAGAACCGCGCTCCACCGACATCGACGAGGCCCGCCATCTCCCGCACCGCCCGCACCTCCCGCCGCGCCGCCCCGCGCCCGCGCCGCGGCACCGCGCCGCGCCTCCGGGTCGCCGCCGCGCTCGCCGCGAGCGGGCTCCTCCTCGGCCTCGGCGTCCCCGCGGCGCAGGCGGAGGAGCAGTACCCGACGTGGTCCGAGGTGCAGGCCGCGCGATCCAGCGAGCAGGCCACCGCCGACCAGGTGACGCGCATCACCTCCCTCATCGACGGGCTCGCCGGCGAGGTCGAGGCGGCGACCGCCCTGGCCCTCCAGCGCGCGGACGAGCACGCGGCCGCGGTCGACGCGCTCGACGAGGCCACCGGGGAGCTCCAGGCGCTCGAGACCAAGGCCGAGAAGGCCCGGACCGAGGCGGCCGACGCGAAGCGCCAGGTCGGCCAGCTCGTCGCGCAGCTCGCGCGCAGCGGCGGCGGCGACGTCTCCCTCCGCCTCTTCGCGAGCGGCGGCGAGGACGCCGACGCGCTCCTCGCCCGGATGGGCACCGCCACCAAGCTCGCCGACCGCCAGGACACGGCGTTCACCGCCGCCGTCACCGCGGCGCGCACCGCGGAGTCGCTCGGCAAGCAGGCCGTCGTGGCGAAGGACGCGCTCGCCGTGCTCGCCGCCGACGCCGAGGCGAAGCTGCAGGAGGCGTCCGCGGCGCAGGCCCGGGCGGATCAGGCGCTCGCCGAGCAGGAGGCCCGCAGCTCCGAGCTCCAGGCGCAGCTGACGACCCTCCGCGACTCGCGCATCTCCGTCGAGGAGGGCTTCGCCATCGGGGAGCGGAAGCGCCAGGAGGCCGCGGCCGCCGAGGCCCGGCGCCAGGCCGAGGCCCGTGCGGCAGCCGCCGCTGCCGCCGCCGCGGCGAACGCGGCCGCCCGCCCGCCGGCGAACGCGCCCCGCCCGCCGTCGTCCGGCGGCCAGCCGTCGTCCTCCGGCTGGACCATGCCCATCCGCAGCTACGGCTCCTACCAGTCCTACGGGATGCGCCTGCACCCCATCGCCAAGGTCTGGCGCCTGCACGCGGGCGACGACTTCGGCGCGGGCTGCGGCACGCCCATCTACGCGACCGCCTCCGGCACCGTGCAGTTCGCGGGCGGATCCAGCGGGTTCGGCAACGCGATCACGCTGAACCACGGCGGCGGCGTCACGAGCGTCTACGGGCACATGTACTCCTACGGCGTCATGGTGCGCACGGGCCAGACCGTGCAGGCCGGCCAGCAGATCGGCGCGGTCGGCAACGCCGGCTACAGCACGGGCTGCCACCTCCACTTCGAGATCCGCCAGGGCGGCGTGGCGACCTCGCCGATGCCGTTCCTCCGCGGCCGTGGCGTCTGAACCGGGGAGTAGCCTGGATCCGACGATGACCGGGGGGTGCGCCGCGTGGCAGGTCGGATGAGGCGCATCGCCCAGGCGGTCGTCCGACCCGTCATCTTCGTGCAGTACCTGGCCCTCCGCGCCGGGCTGCAGAGCAACGTCTTCCCGCGCGACGCCGGCGCGGGCACGGTCGCGGGTGAGGCGCCGCAGCGCGTCCTCGTCATGGGCGAGGCCACGGCGGTCGGCTTCGGCGTCCTCTCGCACGAGCTCGGCCTGGCCGGGCACTTCGCCCGGCAGCTCGCCCGTCGCACGGCGCGCGGCGTGGAGTGGGAGACCCGCCCGTTCGCCGACCTCACGATCCACACGGCAGCCGGCACGGTCCGCGACGGCGCGCTCCTCGAGGGCGTCGACGTGGTGCTGCTGATGGTGGGCGTGGGCGACAGCATCCGGCTCACCCCGCAGCGCACCTGGCGCCGTCTCCTCTGCGCGACCATCGACGACCTGACCCGCGGCCTCCCCGCGGGCGCCCACGTGCTCGTCTCCGAGGTCCCGCCGCTGGGCGAGAGCGTCGGGCTGCCGGAGCCGTGGCGCACGGTCGCCGGCCGGCACGGCCGCCTGCTGAACCGAGTGACGGCCGAGGTCATCGCGTCCCGTCCCGCGGTGGCGTCCGTGGGCTTGCCCGCGGAGAGCGTCATCGACCTCGGCGACCCCGACTCCGCCCAGGCTTCTCGCGTCTACGCGGCCTGGGCGCGGGCGTTCCTCAGCCGGATGCTCGACCCGTCCCCGCTCTCCCCGCGGGAGGCGTGACCGGCGCTCGACCGTTGCCTGTGCATTCCCCGGGTGCGGGATTCCCCGCCTCCGCCGGGCGTACCGTCGAAGGCGTGCCCGCTCCGGTGTCCTCACCGGCGGCCGGGCCTCGGGTCCGACGAGGATCCGACCCACGCACCGAGATCGAACGAGGAGAAGCAATGCCCCAGGTAATCGAGACCGTCGACGTCAACGTCCCCGTCAGCACCGCCTACAACCAGTGGACCCAGTTCGAGTCGTTCCCGAACTTCCTCAGCTACGTGGAGTCGATCACGCAGGTCACCGACACGCTCACCGAGTGGAAGGTCAAGATCGGCGGCGTCGAGCGCACGTTCGAGGCGAACATCACGGAGCAGCACCCCGACGAGCGCGTCGCCTGGAACTCCACGGGCGGCGACGAGGACCACGCCGGCGTCGTCACGTTCCACAAGCTGAGCGACACCGAGACCCGCGTCACCGTCCAGCTCGACTGGGCCGCGAAGGGCCTCGTGGAGAAGGTCGGCGCGGTCATCGGCGTCGACGACCACGTGATCAAGGGCGACCTCAAGAACTTCAAGGAGTTCATCGAGAAGCGCGGCACCGAAGAGGGCGCCTGGCGCGGCGACGTGAAGGCCTGATCATGGAGACGTCCGAGATCGTCTGGAACCAGGAGGCGCGGGACAAGATCCTCACGGACAGCGACCGCGTGCTCCAGGAGGCCGTGCAGACGGCGGCCCGTGAGCTCGAGGGGAAGGACTGGGAGACCGTGTACCAGCGCCTCTTCGAGCAGCTGAAGGACCGGTTCATCGACTTCGAGCCGGGGCCGGACCTCCGCAAGTACGCCGAGGCCGTCTCCCGCGGCGAGATCCGGGGCTGATCCGGCGTACACGATCGACCGGCGGGCCCGGCATCCCTGAGGATGCCGGGCCCGCCGTCGTGCTCCCCGCGGCTACCGTGAGGCGGCGCCGGGACGGCGTGCACCTGATCGAGGGAGACCCCATGGGCGACGGCCGCGCCGACGCATCCGACCGCCCGACGCCGCCGGCGTACGCCGGTCCTCACGCAGGCTTCCCGGGTGCGGACCGGGCCACCATCGTCGTACCGCGCGAGCGACGGCCGCTGCCGCCGCACATCGGCCCGGAGTGGAGCGTCGCCAGCGTCGCCCGACGCGCGGTCGGGGTCGTCCTGGACCGCACGGTGGACCTGCTCGTCACCTTCGCCTGCCTGTCTGCGTGGATCTTCCCGCTCCGCGCCCTGGCGCTCCAGCGCATCGACGCGGAGGGGCTCCGCGGCACCGGCGCCGAGGACCTCTTCAGCACCTACTTCGATGGGGCTCTCGCTGCCGCCACCATCAGCGTGATCTCCTACCTGCTCATCTCCACGTGGTGGCTCGGCCGCACGGGTGCGACGCCCGGCAAGGCCATGGTCGGGATCCGGGTGCAGCGCTTCTCCGAGCCCGGCACGCTGGGCTTCTGGCGCGCGCTCCTCCGCGGCGTCGTGAAGAACGGCTTCGCCTTCGGATCCGCCCTCACCGCCTGGCTGCCCTACGCGTCCGTCGCCTGGGACTCCCAACAGCTCCTGCGCGGCTGGCACGATCTGGCCGCGGACGACATCGTGCTCGAGCACCGGTCGTGGAGGCCCCCTTCCTCGTGAGCCTCCGGGATGGCGCGCCCGGCCCGCGCCGAGCCTGACGAGCGCCTGGGAGAAGCGGCGCGCGAGGAATGGCATGCGGGCCCTCCCGCGTTTCCGGAGGGCGGTCCTCCCGGGCCGCTGGTCCCCGCCCGCATCCCGACGTGATCCGTCGCGACGCGCGCCGGGCCACCCGCGAGACGAAGGATCCTCCCCGTGAAGCTCTTCTCCCCCGTCACCCTGGGCGCCCTCGAGCTCCCCAACCGCGTCGCCATGGCGCCGCTCACCCGCATGCGCTCCGACGAGCACGGCGTGCCCGGCGACCTCGTCGTCGAGTACTACCGCCAGCGCGCGTCCACCGGCCTCATCGTCTCCGAGGGCGTGTTCACCAGCGAGCGCAGCAAGGCCTACCCCGGCCAGCCCGGCATCGTGACGGACGAGCAGATCGCCGGCTGGCGCCGCGTCGCCGAGGCCGTGCACGCCGCGGGCGGCCGCATCGTCATGCAGCTCATGCACGGCGGCCGCGTCTCGCACGAGGACATCACGGGTGGCCTGCCGCTCCTCGCGCCGAGCGCCATCGCGATCCAGGGCGAGGTGCACGTGCCCACCGGCAAGAAGCCGTACCCCGTGCCGAGCGAGCCGGAGACCGACGAGGTCCCGCTCATCGTCGACGAGCTCACGGTCGCGGCGCGCAACGCGGTCGACGCCGGGTTCGACGGGGTCGAGATCCACTCCGCCAACGGCTACCTGCTGCACGAGTTCCTGTCGCCCGTCTCGAACGTGCGCACGGACGCGTACGGCGGATCGCCCGCGGCTCGCGCGAAGCTCGGCATCGACGTGGCCCACGCGGTCGCGCGCGAGATCGGCGCGGACCGCGTCGGCATCCGCGTCTCGCCGTCGCACAACATCCAGGACGTGCTCGAGGAGGACGCCGACGAGACGCGTGCCACCTACGAGGCGCTGCTGTCCGGCATCGCGCCGCTCGGCCTCGCCTACGTGAGCATCCTGCACGCGGAGCCCGCGGGCGAGCTCGTGCAGGGCCTGCGGAAGACCTTCGGCGGACCGCTCATGATCAACAGCGGCTTCGGAGTGCAGACCGAGTACGACGAGGCCGTCCAGCTCGTGGAGGAGGGCACGGCCGACGTCGTGGCCGTCGGCCGCATGGTCATCGCGAACCCCGACCTCGTGGAGCGCTGGGAGTCCGGCGCCCCCACCAACGAGCCGAACCCGGCCACGTTCTACGGTCCCGGCGCCGAGGGCTACACGGACTACCCGGCGCTCGCGAGCTGATCCGCCGCGCCACCTGACCGGCTCCGGCCGGCACCGCCCGAGGCCGGGCTCACTCCGACGGGGCGAGCCCGGCCTCGTGCACGAGCACGGCGACCTGCACGCGGCCGTCGAGGCCGAGCTTCTCCAGCACGTGGCCCACGTGGGTCTTCACGGTCGCGACGCCCACGAACATGTCGGCGGCGATGCGGGCGTTGGAGTGCCCACGGGCGATCGCGAGCGCGACCTCCTGCTCGCGTTCGGTGAGGGCGTCGAACAGGGAGCGCTCGCGGGCGCGGTCGCCGCGGTCCCGCTGGGCGGCCACGCCGATCACGGTGTCGAGCACCGAGGGGGACAGGATCGACCGGCCGGCCGCCACCTGGCGCACGGCGTCGACGAGCTCGGCCGGCGGGGTGTCCTTCAGGAGGAAGCCGCGGGCGCCCGCGCGGAGGGCGCCGAGCACGAGCTCGTCGGCGTCGAAGGTCGTGAGCACGATGACCGGCAGGGCGGGTCGGCGGGCGACCTCGCGGGCGGTCGCGGCGATCCCGTCGCAGACCGGCATGCGGATGTCCATGAGCACCACGTCGGGCGCGGTGCGCGCGATCACGGGGCCAGCCGCGAGCCCGTCGGCCGCCTCGCCGACCACCTCGAGGCCGTGCCCGCCGCCGAGCAGCATGCCGAGGCCCGCGCGGACGAGGGCGTCGTCGTCGACGATGACGACGCGGATCGGGGCGTCTCCGGCCGCGTCCCTCCCGGCCGGATCCGTGACGCTCAGGCCGTCCACGGGAGCACCGCCTCCACCGCGTGGACGCCGTCGCGCCGGGACACGTCGAGCGTGCCGTCCAGCGCGCGGGCGCGCTCGGCGATCCCGGCGAGGCCGTGGCCGGCGGGCGTCGCCTGGCCGTCGTGGTCGCCGCCGTGCGTGCCGGGCCCGGGCGGGGCCAGGGGGTTCGCCACCCGGATCCGGAGCTCCCCGCCCGCGCGGCCCGCGATGACCACGTCGACGGGTGCGCCCGGCGCGTGCCGGCGGGCGTTGGTCAGGCACTCCTGGACGATCCGGTACGCGTGGCGGGAGGTCGTGACGGCGAGCCGCGGCAGGTCGTCCCGCGTGCGGTCGGTGAGGTCGACCCGCACCGCGACGCCCAGCGCACGTGCCTCCTCGACGAGGGCGGGGAGGTCGGCGACCGTGGGCTGCGGCGGTGCGGCGGCCGGCGAGCCCGACGCATCGCGCAGCACCCCGAGGACCTCGCGCAGCTCCGTGAGGGCGGCGCGCGCGTTGTCGCGCACGACGCCGGCGGTGCGCCGCACCTCGGCCGGATCGAGGTCGTCGCGGTACTCCAGCGCGCCCGCGTGCAGCGCCACGAGGGAGAGGCGGTGGGCGAGCACGTCGTGCATCTCGCGGGCGATCCGCGTGCGCTCGTGGTCGGCCGCCTGCGCCGCGCGCAGCGCCTGCTCCTCGTCGGCGAGCCGGGCGCGCTCCCGGAGCGAGGCGAGCAGCTCGCGGCGCCCGCCGACGTACAGGCCCACGACGACGGGGAGGGCGACGACCACCACGAGCGCGCCGGCGGTCAGCGGCCACTCCTCCGGGCGGATCGGGGCGGGACCCGACCCGGCGCCCTCCCAGACCAGGGTGACGACGAGCAGCGTGCCCGCGACCGCGGCGATCTCGCGGGGCCGACGCCGGGCGGACACGGAGGCGACCGCGATCAGCGCGGCGACCACGCCGGAGGAGGAGATGCCGCCGAGGGCCGCGATCGTCACCGCGACGCCGACCGGGGCGTGGCGCCGGATCGGCAGCAGCGCGATCGCGACGAGGCCGGCGCCCAGGTCGAGGAGGAGCAGGAGCGTGGACCGGACCCCGATGGCGCCGGCCTCCTCGACGGCGGTGATCGTGATGCCGAACACGAGCATCCCGCAGGCGGACGCCACGGTCACGAGAGCCGTCTCGCGGCCGACGGCGCGGAGGCGGAGGCGGGCGCGGCCCGGGATCGGGATCGCTGCGGGGGAGGGCATGCCCCGACCCTACGGACCGGCGGCGCGTCCGCGGATCGACCGAAGGGGGGAGATGCGGCCGACCGGGGAGCGGAGGGCGGGCCCGGTCAGCGGCGGACGCGCTCCGCCTTGCGCGCGGCGCGGGAGGCCCGCCAGCGGCGCCACGCGTCCCAGAAGCGGTGCAGCTGGCGCTTGAGGAAGACGTTCACCCGGTGCGCGGCCGGGAACTCGGTGCCGAGCACGGCGATCCCGAGGAAGACGATGAGCCAGCCGGGGCCGGGCAGCGGGATGAGCACGATGCCGACGAGCACGATGCCCAGGCCGAGGAGCCCCACGAGGATGCGGTAGAGCCAGCGCGCCTTCGGATGCAGCTCGATCCAGGCCCGGCAGCGACGCAGGAACCGGCGGAGGGGGTGGGAGTGGCTGGACCCCGCCTCGTACTCGCGGGTCAGGGTGTCTGACATGTCCCCACGCTACGGGCGGGCCCTGGGAGGCGTCTCCCTCATCCGGGGAATCCGCAGGGTGCCGTATCGGATGCGCAGGCAGGCGGGCGGCGCGCAGGCGGCTACCGGGCGGGCGGCGCCGTGATGCGCCGGGCCGCCTCCACGACGGCCGCCCGGTCCGCGGCGCGCGCGCGGGGCGAGTCCTCGTGCATGGCCGGATAGGGCGACTGCACCCACGACTGCGCGAGGGCGAACAGCATCGTGAGGAGGCGCCGCGGATCCCACGCCGGGTCGATGTGCCCCTCCTCCTGCCCGCGCCGGATCGCCTCGACCTTCGCGGACGGCGAGGTCTCGCTGTGCGGCAGGTCGAGCTCCAGGCCGTCGAGCCGGGCCCACGCGAGCATGCGGCGGTGCTGCGGATGCGCGTAGGCGTGGTCGAAGACCTGGCCGACGAAGCCGGGGACGTCGGCGGGATCCAGCGTCACGGCGGAGAAGAACTCGATCCCGTTGAGCTTCAGCACCGCGTGGAAGAGCGACTCCTTGTCGGTGAAGTGCGCGTAGAGCCGCTCCTTGCTCGCGCGGCCCGAGCGGGCGATGCGGTCGACCCGCGCGCCCGCCAGCCCGTGCGCCGCGAACTCCTCGCGCGCGGCCAGGAGGATGCGGTGCCGGACGTCGTCCTGCTTCTCGTCGGTGGTGGATCGGGCGGACCCCGTCGTCGCTGCCATGTGAACAGCGTATGTCAAACGAACCGGTTCGTTTGACTCATCGCCCGCGGCAGCCCTAGATTGGACCGTCCTCGCCCGCCCGGGCGCCGCACGACCCTCCAGGAGCACCAGATCTCCCACGCACGCACCCCCGAAGACGCACCGCCCTCGACCGCGGAGGCCGCGCCCGCCTCCTCCGCGGCCGCGGCCGCCCCCGCCCCCGCCGCCCCTGCCGGCCCGGACGCGGCCTCCGCCCGCAGCAAGTGGATCCTCCTCGCCGTCGTCGCGCTCGCCCAGCTGATGGTCGTGCTCGACGGCACCATCGTGAACATCGCGCTCCCCGCCGCGCAGCGCGACCTCGGCATGACCGACGCCGACCGCACCTGGGTCGTCACCGTCTACGCGCTCGCGTTCGGCTCGCTCCTCCTCCTCGGCGGCCGCATCGCCGACTACTGGGGCCGCAAGCGCTCCTTCCTCCTCGGCATGGTGGGCTTCGCCGCGGCCAGCGCGCTCGGCGGCTTCGCCGTCTCGAGCGAGATGCTCCTCATCGCCCGCGGTCTCCAGGGCGTGTTCGCCGCGCTCCTCGCGCCCGCCGCGCTCGCGCTCCTGTCGGTGACGTTCCCGTCCGGGCGCGACCGGATCAAGGCGTTCGCGGTCTACGGCACCATCGCCGGATCGGGCGCGGCCGTCGGCCTGCTGCTCGGCGGCGTGCTCACCGAGTACCTCAGCTGGCACTGGTGCCTGCTCGTCAACGTGCCCATCGCGATCGTGGCGATCATCGCGGGCATCCCGCTCGTGAAGGAGAGCCGGGCCGACGGCGACCGCAGCTACGACGTGCCCGGCGCGCTGCTCGTCACGGTCGGCCTCGCGTCGATCGTCTACGGCTTCTCCCGCGCGGAGAACGGCTGGGGCCAGCCCGACACCATCGGCTTCCTCGCGCTCGGGGTCGGCATCATGGTCGCGTTCGTCTGGTGGGAGTCGCGGGCGCGGAACCCCCTGCTGCCGCTCCGCGTCGTGGCCGACCGCACCCGCGGCGGCGCCTACCTCACCTCGATGATGGTGGGCGCGGCGCTCCTCGGCGGGCTGCTCTACCTCACGCTGCACTTCCAGATCGTGCTCGGCATGCCGCCGCTGGTCTCGGGCCTCGCCTCGCTGCCCATGGCCGCGACGATCATGCTCACCGCGCCGCAGGTGGCGAAGCTGCTGCCGAAGGTCGGCCCGCGCATCCTCATGACCGTGGGCCCGCTGCTCGCGGCGTCGGGGCTGCTGTGGTTCAGCCGGATCACGGTGGACGGCGCCTATGTGGTGCAGGTGCTGCCCGGCCAGATCGTCCTCGGCATGGGGCTCGCGTGCGTGTTCGTGCCGATGCAGAACGTCGCGCTGTCCGGCATCGAGCCGCGCGACGCGGGCGTCGCGGGCGCGGCGCTCACGGGCACGCAGCAGATCGGCGGATCCATCGGCACGGCCGTGTTCACCGCGCTGTTCGCCTCGGCCGTCACCGCGGCGACCACGGACGGCGTGCAGAACCCGCTGCAGCAGCAGGTCGACGGGTACCACGCGGTGTTCGTGGCCGCGGCGATCGGCGTGGCCTGCGCCTCGATCATCTCCTGGTCGATGGTGCGCGTCCCGCTCTCCCGGTTCCGCGAGGGGGCGTCGGCCGAGGCCGTCAGCATGCACTGATCCCCGCCGCGACACCGACGACGCCCCTCCCGCGATGCGCGGGAGGGGCGTCGTCGTGCGTGCCGCGGGTCAGGCGGCGGGCGACCAGCCGAGCGCCGGGCCGAGGCGCTCGGCGACGTCGGTGAGGATCCGCGCGAGGTCGGCCGCGGGCAGCCCCGCGGGCAGCGCGATCGCGAGCTCGTCGGCGGCCTGCACGGCCGGATGCGCGAGCAGCGCGGCGGCGAGCTCGTCGGAGGGGCCCACGAGGTCGGGCGCGCGGACCATGCTCGACGCGGCTCCCGGATCCTCCGACTGGTCGGCCCGGGCGGCCCGCTCGGCGCGCGCCGCGGCGTCGGCCGCGTACCTCGCCCGCTGCTCGGACGTCGCGCCGTCGGTGGGCACCACGACGAGCGCCAGCGTCACGTGCGCCTCGGTCGGATCCGGATGCGCGTCGCGGTAGGCGTCGATGAGGGCGCGCTGGTCGGCCGCGAAGCCGCCGCGGGCGCCGGATCCGCGCTCGGTCACGTCGGACGCGAGCAGGCGGAATCCGTGGGATCCCGCCCACGCCGCCGTGCGGAGCGTCGCCGCACCGTAGCCGAGCCGGTCGGCGAGGCCGGGGGACGCCGGCTGCACGGTGGGGGTGAGGTCGTCGTCGTGCTCCTCGGCGGCGTCGGATCCGTCGCGCCGCTCGTCCGCGCCCGGCACCCGGCCGCCGCGCAGCAGGTCGCGGAAGCGGAGGAGCCGCTCGCGTCCCGGCTCCTCGTGCGCGGCCGTCGTCGGGTGCACGGCCCGGTCGACCGCGGCGACGCGCGTCGGGCTGCCGACCGAGAGGCCAGGGCGCAGGCGTCCTCGGGAGAGGAGGTCCACGGTCGCGAGGTCCTCGGCCAGGCGGAGCGGGTTCTCGGCGCGCACGGGGATCGACGCGGTGCCGAGCCCGATGCGGCGCGTGCGCTGCGAGGCCGCGGCGAGCATCGCGACGGGGGAGGAGATCGCGTGCCGGAGGTGGTCGGGCCGGAGCCAGGCGGTGTCAAGGCCGAGCGCGTCGCCGAGCTCGACGAGCCGGAGCGCCTCCTCGAGGCCGGTCGCGGGGTCGGCCGGGTCGAAGGGGCCAGTGGTGAGGAAGCCGAGGCGCGTCGGCGCGGATCCGGATGCGGGCATGGCACGAGGGTAGGGGCTCCGGCTGCGGGTCCGGCGGGGCCGGTCAGGCCTCGGCGTCCGCCCCCGCGATCTCGGTCAGCGCCGCCATGTGCCCGTCGAAGGCCCGGCGGCCCGAGGCGGTGAGCGACAGCCACGTGAGTTGCCGTCGGTCCGCGCGCCCCGCCGACGAGGCCTTCCGCGACGCGACGTAGCCGCTCTCCGTCAGCTGCCGGAGGTGCTTGGAGAGGCTGGCGTCGGCGACCCCGAGGGTGTCGCGGAGGACGGTGAAGTCGATCTGGTCGACGCGGCGGAGGATCCCGCAGATGCGGAGGCGGACGGGCGCGTGGATGAGCTCGTCGAAGGCGGGCGCGGGCACGGCGCGCGTCACGCCCGCCGGATCCGCGCCACGGCCGCGCGGAACGCCAGGGTCGACAGCCACGTGACGAGCGCGAAGGCCGCGAGCGCCGTGATCGCGACCGCCCAGCCGAGGCCGGACGCCACCAGCCCCAGCGAGACGGAGAACAGGACGAGGCAGCCGAGGAGGGCGGCGACCACGAGGAGCACGGCGCGCGGGCCGACCTCGCGGAACCGGATGCCGGTGCGCCCGCGGAGGAGCACCAGCAGGATCACCGCGGCGGCGACCGCGACCCACGAGGTGGTCGGCGGCTCGTAGTCCGAGCCGGGGGAGAGGGTCGCGGCCTGGGCGACCCAGGCGAGCGCGATGGCGCCGAAGCCGGCGAGGTGCCAGCGCGGCTCGGGGATGCGGGCCGCGAGCGCCTCGCGGTCGGCCTGGACGCCGCGGAGGGCCGCGGCGGCGTCTGCTGCTCGGTCGTTTTCCATGAGGGAAACCTACATGTCGTTTTCCGTCACGGCAAGGGATCTGCGGGATCCGGCCTCCGGGATCCGGCCTCAAGGGATCAGGACGATCGACCCCGTCGTGCGGCGCGCCTCGAGGTCCTCGTGGGCGCGCGCCGCGTCCGCGAGCGGGTACGTCGCGCCGACGCGCACGTCGAGGGATCCGTCGAGCACGGCCGCGAACAGCTCGCCCGCGCGCCAGCGCCGCTCCTCCGCGTCGAGGAGGAAGTGGGCGAGCGTGGGGCGCGTGACCGAGAGGGATCCGCCGGAGTTCAGCCGCTGCAGGTCGAACGGCGGCACCTGCCCGCTCGCGCCGCCGAAGAGCACGAGCGTGCCGCGGATGCGGAGGGAGTCGAGCGAGCCGTCGAACGTGTCGCGGCCCACGCCGTCGTAGGCCACGTCGACGCCGCGGCCGTCGGTGAGCTCGCGGACGCGCACCGGCACGTCGTCGTAGCCGAGCACGTGCGTCGCGCCGGCCGCGCGCGAGAGCGCCGCCTTCTCCTCGGTCGAGACCGTGGTGATCACCTCGACGCCGCGGTCCGCGAGCAGCTGCGTGAGCAGGAGGCCCACGCCGCCGGCGCCCGCGTGAACGAGCGCGCGATCCCCGGGGCCGGCCGGGTACGAGCTCGTCGCGAGGTAGTGGGCGGTGAGGCCCTGGAGGGGGAGCGCGGCGGCGACGTCCATCTCCACGCCGTCGGGCACGGGCAGCAGCGTCTCCGCGCGGACGAGCGCGTGCTGCGCGTAGGTGCCCGTCGCCTCGGCGGTCGCGACGCGGTCGCCCACGTGCACGCCGGCCACGCCGTCGCCGAGCGCCTCGATGACCCCCGCCGCCTCGGATCCCGGGACGAACGGGAAGGCCATCGGGTAGACGCCGCTGCGGCGGTAGGTGTCGATGAAGTTGACGCCCGCGGCGTGCACGCGGATCCGCACCTCGCCGGGCCCGGGATCCGGCACCGGGCCGTCCGTCAGGGTCATGACCTCGGGGCCGCCGGGCCCCTGAACCTCGATGCGCGCGCTCATGGGTCCAGCCTGCCGGAATGCCGCCGCGTCACACGCGGTTGCGCTCCCATAGGCTCGATGACGAGCAGGTGCGCGCGGCCCGGCCCCGCACCGATCAGGATCACGACGAAGGTGGAACCCATGGCAGCTCGCGTCTACGACGACATCACCCAGCTGGTCGGCGGCACGCCGCTCGTGCGCCTCAACCGGCTCACGGAGGGGCTCGACGCGACCGTGCTCGTGAAGCTCGAGTCGCACAACCCCGCGTCCAGCGTGAAGGACCGCATCGGCGTGGCCATCATCGATGCGGCCGAGGCGTCGGGCCAGCTGAAGCCCGGCGGCACGATCGTCGAGGGCACGAGCGGCAACACCGGCATCGCGCTCGCCCTGGTGGGCGCGGCGCGCGGCTACACGGTCATCCTCACGATGCCCGAGTCCATGAGCATCGAGCGCCGGCTGGTGCTGCGGGCGTACGGCGCGCAGATCGTGCTCACGCCCGGGCCCGAGGGCATGCGCGGCGCCGTCGAGCGCGCGCAGCAGATCGTGGCGGAGACGCCGAACGCCATCTGGGCGCAGCAGTTCGCGAACGCCGCGAACCCGCAGAAGCACCGCGAGACCACGGCCGAGGAGGTCTGGGCCGACACGGACGGCGCCGTCGACGTGTTCATCGCGGGCGTCGGCACGGGCGGCACCATCACGGGCGTCGGCCAGGTGCTCAAGGAGCGGAAGCCCGACGTGCGGATCGTCGCGGTCGAGCCGCTCGACTCGCCCATCCTCAACGGCGGCAAGCCGGGCCCGCACAAGATCCAGGGCATCGGCGCGAACTTCGTGCCCGAGATCCTCGACCGGGACATCTACGACGAGGTCGTCGACGTCTCCCTGGAGGACTCGATCCGCGTCTCGCGCGTGCTCGCGACCGACGAGGGGATCCTCTGCGGCATCTCGTCCGGATCCATCGTGTGGGCCGCGCTCGAGATCGCGAAGCGCCCCGAGAGCGCGGGCAAGACCATCGTCGCGATCGTGTGCGACTACGGCGAGCGGTACCTCTCGACCGTGCTCTTCGACGACCTGCGCGACTAGGCGTGGGAGCCGTCGCCCGCGTCGTCGAGGACCTCCGCTCCGCGCGCGCCCACGATCCGGCCGCGCGCGGGTACCTGGAGATGGTGCTCGGCTACCCGGGGCTGCACGCCGTGTGGCTGCACCGGCTGTCGCACGCGCTGTGGCGTCGGCGTCTGCGGCTGGGCGCGCGGCTGCTGGCGCAGCTCGGCCGGGCGCTGACCGGGGTGGAGATCCACCCGGGCGCGCGCATCGGGCGGCGGCTGTTCATCGACCACGGCATGGGGGTGGTGATCGGCGCGACGGCCGAGATCGGCGACGACGTGCTGATGTACCACGGCGTCACGCTCGGCGGGAAGAGCCTCGTGCGCGGCAAGCGGCACCCGACCGTGGGCGACGGCGTCACGATCGGCGCGGGGGCGAAGCTGCTCGGGCCCATCACCGTCGGCGCGGGCAGCGTCATCGGCGCGAACGCGGTGGTCGTGAAGGACGCGCCCGCGGGATCCGTGCTCACGGGCATCCCCGCGGTGGAGACGGGGAAGCGCGCCGGGCGCGGGCCGGACGCGCACGTGGATCCGGCGTTCTTCGTGGACCCCGGGATCTACATCTGATGGCCGAGCCCGACGGCCAGGAGCCGGCGCCCGACGAGCCGGCGCCCGCCGACGAGCCGGCGCCCGCCGACGAGCCGGCGCCCACGCCCACGCCGGAGCCCACGCCCACCCACGAGCACAGCACGCACGGCGTCGGCCCGTGGCCCGGCGGCCGCGACGCCTGGCCCGACGAGCCGCACCTGGATCCGGAGCTGCTCGAGCTCGGCGACACCCGCAACGTGATCGACCGCTACCGCTACTGGCGCATGGAGGCGATCGTCGCCGACCTCGACCAGCACCGGCACCCGTTCCACGTGGCCATCGAGAACTGGCAGCACGACATGAACATCGGGTCGATCGTGCGGAGCGCCAACGCGTTCGCCGCCGACAC
>Ga0308163_10002653_pt1 | contig 16013 bp, 14 predicted proteins | sample PhyTR1_FD_201037 | JGI IMG/M metagenome (GOLD analysis project Ga0308163, IMG submission 201037) | Phyllosphere microbial communities from UC Gill Tract Community Farm, Albany, California, United States - DLSLT.R1 | ecosystem: Host-associated > Plants > Phyllosphere > Unclassified | place: USA...
CAACGCCGGCCGCGACGTGCCGATCGTGGTGCGCCAAGTCAAGTACCTCAACAACATCGTGGAACAGGACCATCGCGCCATCAAGCGGGTAACCAGGCCGATGCTCAACTTCAAATCGTTCCGCGCCGCCCACTGCGTGCTCGCCGGCGTCGAGCTCATGCCCATGATCCGCAAGGGCCAGTTCGCAATCAACGGAACCGATGCGATGTCGTTCGCCGACCAATTTTATGCGCTGGCAGCACAGGTCCGTCCAGTTTGAGGCACCCCAGTTCCTTTACTGGAAAATTCCGTCTTCGGATCAACAACGCGACACAACCAGGTTAGACCACACCTCATGCGATCGCCCGAACTACGCCGCCGTCAACACGTAGCGCTGCGCCTGTCGTTGCTGACGCTTGGGTGCTGCAGACGTATGCGATCATCGCCGCGACCTCGTCCGTCGTTGCGAATCGCTGAATCAATGAGGAAGGACGCGCCGTCGTGAGGAATTCTCGTTCCACGGTCTCGACGTCAACACCGCGGCTCGCGGCCATCTGCGCAACCAGGGCGCCGGCGGCCTCTGAGGCGGTCGGTCCGGGCAGCACACTGTTGACCGTTACGCCGGTACCGGCGAGCGTTTCAGCGAGCCCACGCGCCACGGCAAGTTGTGCGGTCTTGGTCATGCCGTAGTGGATCATTTCGGTCGGAATCTGCAACGCCGATTCGCTCGAAACAAAGACGATCCGTCCCCAGTTGCGCGATCGCATCCCGTGCACATAATGGCGCGAGAGCCGGATGCCACTCAGTACGTTGGCCTCAAAAAACCGTAGCCAATCCTCATCTGAAATTTCCTCGAACGATTTCATTTCGAAGATGCCGAGATTGTTGACCAACACATCAATCTCCGGAAGCAAGCCTACCAGTGCCGCGCAGCCTTCACCGGTACTCAAGTCGGCGGCGATCCCGCTGACGGTCGCGCCGGGAAATTCGTGTACCAGCGCATCGATCGCGCTGTCGACGCGCGCCTGAGTCCGGCCATTCACCGTGACGTAAGCGCCTTCGGCTACCAGCGCGCGTGCAGTAGCAAACCCGATGCCGGCCGTTGAGCCCGTCACAAGAGCTCGTTTTCGTTTGAGTCCAAGATCCACAGTCAATCTCCAAGTTATTGGCAAAGCTGTTAATCTACCAGTCTCTTATGAGACTCAATAGCGATGCTTTGCCAGATTGTTATTCAATTCAGCCAAGTTCATACTTCGTGGTTGGCAAGGTGATTTTGTTTAGTTCACAAGCTCCTGGTAATTCTTGAGATTGATGGCTTGGACCATTGAGCCGAAATCCGGAATGCCCCCCGGGTGTGTGCTGCTGTCCGCTTCCGTGGATTTGTCAAACGATATTTCCTGCGAGGCGATATCCCCCATGTCGAGCGCAAGGTCCTGGTTGCGGGTGATGTAGTCACGCAACTCGTGCTCGTAGCGGTTGAGGCCCACCTCTAGCGCCGATTTATGGGCCGCGAGTTCGCCGGCCAGCACGTAGGCACCGACCATCGACACCGTCGTGCCTTGACCCGTAGCCGGCGAGACGCTGTAACCGGCATCGCCGACCAGTACCACGCGCCCGCTCGACCAGCCATCCATGCGAACTTGGCTGGTCGCATCGAAGTAAAAGTCAGATGCGTCCTGCATGTACGTCAGTAGCTGCGGGATCTCCCAACCCGCTCCAGCAAATCGTTCGGTCACCAAACGCTTCTGCGCGGCGATGTCACGGTAGTCGTAGTCCAGCGGTTCGGCAGTGCTGAAACCGAGATACGTTCTGGCCTTTGCATTCTTGTCCATGGCCAAGATACCGCCCATGAGGTTCCTGTGCTCATGGAAAATCTGCCAGTGATCAAGGCCGAGAAAGTTCGGCACGGCGAAGACTGCGAGATGGAAACCCACAAAGCGCAAGAACTGCTGCTCGGGGCCGAAGACCAGTCGGCGCACACCCGAGTGCAAGCCATCGGCACCGATCACCAGATCAAAGCGACGCGGTGCAGCGTTGACGAACGCAACACCCGTGCCGATCTCGTCCTGTGTAATCGATGTGACTCTGTCGTTAAACAGGAATTCCACTTGGTCGCCCAGGGCTTCGTACAGAATTTTGCAAAGATCATCGCGCAGGATTTCGACATCCGGGCTGCCGAATCGCCCACCCGTGACAGTGCGTTCCGTACTCCGGTAGATTTCCTTGCCCTCGGCATCCACGAATGAAACGCCGTTCAGCTTGGTGCTGCGATCTCGGATGTTGGTCAGGATTCCCATGTACTTGGCGACTGCCACGGCCGGGCCTCGCACATCGAGTGCCTGCCCGCCCGGACGCAAATGGGGCGCACGCTCGACCACCGTGACTTTGAAGCCATAACGGACGAGCCACCAAGCGGTGGTAAGGCCGGCAACGCTGGCACCGGACACGAGGATGCTGATGTTTTTTTTTGTCATTAGATGTCGATCTGTCAAATGTTTCTTGAGAATACTTTTAATTTTCTCTGCGCAAGTCTTTCGGCCGAGCCGAACCGGCGGCAGACGTTTTTCATTTTGAACTGAGTCAGTCGCGACCACGGCCTATTGCACCCTGTCTGATGTGACGCCAGGACGCCACAATGGCGCAGGCACTGGGAAGCGTGATGAACAGCAAAGCCGAGAAAACAATATGCCCTCCATCTCGGAGGCCATCGAAGACTGAGGTAACCTGACATTAATGGACACTTCCATTTGATAAACTTGTCAAAGGGAGTGAAATCATGAAATCAACAACATACACGCCAGAATTCCGAGCCGAGGCGGTCAAACTGGTGCTGGCGCAGGGATTGACGCTGGAGGAAGCGGCGCAGCGCATCGCGATGCCCAAAGGGACGTTGGCCAACTGGGTGAGCGCGGCCAAGCGCGGCACGGATCCCAAGGCGCCGCCAGGGAGCCGTAGCGTCGCTGAGTTGGAGGCAGAGGTCGCCAAGCTGCGTAAGGAGCTTGCTGTCGAACGGATGGAGAAGGACGTGTTAAAAAAGGCCACGGCGTACTTTGCCAGGGAGTCGCTGCCCGGTACGCGTTCATGAAATCGGTGCGACTTCAATACCCGCTTGGCTTGTTGTGCCGCGTCTTCGATGTGTCGCGCAGCGGCTTTTACGCGGCGCTCGATCGCCCGCCATCACGGCGGGCGCAGGACGACGAGCGATTGAAGGTGGCCATCAAGGCAGCCCACGTGCAGACCCGCGAAACCTACGGGCCTTTGCGCCTGCAGCCGGAGCTCGTCGCCCAAGGATTCGACACCGGCCGTGATCGCATCGTTCGACTGCGGCGTGAGCTGGGCCTGCGCTGCAAGCAAAAGCGCAAGTTCAAGACCACGACAAACTCGAACCATAGCTTCCCGGTCGCGCCGAACCTGTTGGAACAGACCTTTGCGCCGACGCGCCCGAACGAAGCCTGGGTTAGCGACATCACCTACGTCGCCACCGATGAAGGATGGCTCTACCTGGCCGGCATCAAGGACGTCTTCACGTGCGAGATGGTGGGCTACGCGCTTGGCCCGCGCATGACACAGGAACTGACAGCGCAAGCGCTGTGGCGGGCCGTTCGAGCAAAGCGGCCGGCGCCAGGGCTGATTCTCCACTCGGACCGCGGCAGCCAGTATTGCGCCGACGACTATCGCAAACTGGTCGCGCAGTTCGGCATGCTGGCATCGATGTCGCGCAAGGGGAACTGCTACGACAACGCGCCGATGGAGAGCTTCTGGGGCAGCTTGAAGAACGAAATGATTCATCATCAGGGATACGCCACACGAGCCAACGCGGAAGCGGCAATCAAAGAGTACATCGAGATCTTCTACAACCGCCAGCGGCGCCATTCACGCCTTGGCTATGTATCACCGGCGTCGTTCGCTGAGAATTTTAGAAAACAGGCGCTGGCTGCTTGAAACGGACGTGTCTACTATTGACAGTACACCTCAGACACCGGCAAGCGTGTTCAGAATCGCAAGAGCACCACCCAAAATCAGCATGCCCCAATTGGCGCGATCGGTTCCAATCAGCGCGAGGAGGACGGTAACGATCCAGGCGCCATAGAAAGCGGACACCATCCACAACGCGCTTGCGTTAAACGTCATTACCGGCATCGCACCGTGCGCCACGATATAGTCGTTGACGTAGGAAAATGATTGCAGCGTTACAAACAGCACAGCACCGGCTGCCGCCGTCAACCAAAATAAGGCGATTCTGTTTTGTTCCTTGGTCACCATGTGACAGTTCTCCTGTAATTGGATAAAGATAAAAATACAAACTCTCAACTGGGATCAAAACTTGGCAGTCATGCCCAGCCATAAGCGGCGTCGGTCCTCGACAAAGCCGTATTGAGCGTAGCCAATCTTCTTGTCCCCGAGGTTGTAGACCGCTGCACGTACGCTCACCATCTTGTTGACTTCGTAAGTGGCACCCAGGTCGAGCGTGGTATAGGACGGGGCTTCGACCGGGAACAGAACGGCGTAGACTCCGCCCACGTTGTCACTGTCCTTACCTCGATAGGTCAGGCGTGTCCAGGCAGTCAGCGCTTCAATGGGTTTGTAATTCAGCGTGCTTGTCAGCAGGTGGCGCGGCAGTTTGTTCAGTGGCTTGCCCGCGTAGATGCCGGATTCCTGTCTGGAGTAGGTATAGGTGTAGTTGGTGTCCAAGGTCGTGTTGTGGGCTAACGGCAGGCCCAGCGTCGCTTCCACGCCGCGGGTAATGGCGCGATCCACGTTGGCATAGGTCTGGGGAGGCAGAGAGCCGTAATAGCCGGCGCCACCTGGCAGCGTGTAGCAGGCGTCGCCGGGGGCGCAGGCGACGATGTTGATTTTGTCCTTGAACTTGTTGTTGAACAGCGTCAGACCGCCGCTCAAGCCTTCGTTCTTGTACAGTACGCCGATTTCCTGGTTCAACGATTTCTCAGGCTTCAAGTTCGGGTTGCCGTAGATGTTACCTACACCGCTCGCCGAAGCGTAACCCCCGTCGATTTGCGTGATGCCCGGAGACTTAAAGCCAGAGGTCACGCCGCCCTTCACCGTCCATTGCGGCGCCACATTCCACACGCCATAGATGCGCGGGCTCCAATGCTTGCCATATCGGTTGTCGTCATCCAAGCGCGCGCCCGTGGTGAGAGTGAACGTGTCGGTCAGGTACCAGGCATCTTCCGCGAACAGGGATTTCTGAGTGCGTGTGATGTCGTATAGGTTCGTGACGGTATTCGATTCGCTGTCGTGCAGTTCGTTGCGGCTCATCCCGCCGCCGACGGTTATCAGGTGGTTACCCAGCGGAATGACCCAAGACGTACGAAATTCTGTGTTCTTCAGGTGAATGTCCTGCGAAGACACCTCGAATTTTTCCTGCTGTACATAGGTTTCGGACGTCCCGAATGCCCAGCGTCCGGTATGAGACAGCGAGAAGCGGTCGACATCTACCTTTTTGTTAAGTGGAACTGCGCAGCCGTAGTAAGAGTATGTGCCACAGTTGGGATCGATGCTCTTGCCAGGCTCTTGCTGAACACGTTGTTCGGTGTGGTTGGCCTCGAAGACAATGTCGTGGTCGCGCGTGGGTGTCAACGCGAGCTTGGCCGTGATGTTGTCGCGTTTGCTGCCGCGGTAGCCGTTGTAAATGTCATCTTCATCGCGCTTGGAATACTGGCCATAGACCTGCAGGCCCAGCAGATCCTGCTTGATCGGACCAGTCAGGAAGAAACTGCCCTGGTAGGCATTGCCGGACTTGGAATGCTCCTGTAACAAGGCGTCTGTGCTGACCTCGCCGCCCCATTCTTTGGCGACCTTGCGGGTGATGATGTTGATGACACCGCCCATTGCGTCGGCGCCATAAAGCGCCGACATCGGGCCTCTAACGACCTCTATTCGCTCGATTGCAGAGACCGGCGGCGTCCAGGCGTTCATCTGGCCGTATCCATCGGACAGACGGCTTGTTTCCCGCGAGTCGGTGCGTTTACCGTCAATCAACGTCAAGGTGTAGGCCGACCCCATGCCCCGAATATTGATCTCCTCGCGATCGCTCCCGCCCGTGGTGACCACACCCGGGACGGAAGACAGTGCATCGGCCAGATCACGGAAGGGCTTGCTTTCCAACTCCTTGCGCGTGATCACGCTGATCGATGCAGGTGCGTCCTGGACCTGCTGTTCGACGCCACCTGCCGAGGCCGTGATGACCACGACAGGTAGCGTAGCGGTTACAGCACTATCGTCACTTGATTCGATCCAGAACTTGCCATCGGCACTCACCACGACGCGCAGGTTGTTGGAGCCGATGAGCGCCCGTAGGCCATCAGCCAGCGAATAGATTCCGGCAATCCCTTGCGTGGTATTGGCTTGTACGGCACCAGGTGCGATCGCCAACGTGATGTTTGCTTGTCTCCCGAATACCGGCAGCGCTTGATCAAGTGGCCCTGCCGGGATATTGAATTGCTTTGTGGTCAGGGCCTGGGCGGAATCGGCTGCGAACACAAGCTGCGAACCCGTCACTGAAACGGCGGTCATGGCGAGCGCGAGCAATGTTTGGCAGGTCGCTCGGGCTATCGGTGTCAGGGCTGCGTTTGTGCGGCCAGCGATTAAACGTCCCGCGTCTTGACGCGACGAATGGGAAAGTGTGACAGGACACGCATACTTCATAAATAACTCTCATTCTCATTTATGGAGGTGCAAAGTTATCAATAACCCGTGTAATCGGATAGCGAAATTCAGTCGGATTGTTATTCATCTCAGCCAAACGTAAAGTTTTCGAGATCCAATCAGTTCACGTGAATCGGTTTGGCTGAAATGAGAAATATTTTGACTTGATTTCGCAATGTCAATCATGTGATTACCTTTTACTCTTCTTGGTAAACGTGGCTCCATCCATCACTAACAGTGCATGGCACGGCGCCGTCAATAAACCACTTTTGCCAAGGATTGACCCTATGAATTCCCTTCCGAGTGCCGGCACCGCGCACATCGCAAAGCCGGTAGCGATTGCAGCTATCGGCTTGATTGCTGTTTTTGGGGCTCTGTATACCTGGCGCCAAACCCATGCGGCCCCAGCAGGTCACTTTGAAATGCCGCCGCTGCCGGTATCGACCGTCAAGGTCCAACCCCGTAGCGCAACCAATCAACTACAAGCCATCGGCAGCCTGCAAGCGGTACGAGAAGTACTGTTGGCACCGGATACTGCGGGACGCGTGATGGCCATCCATTTCGAGGCCGGGCAAACCGTTAAACAAGGTGACGTACTGGTGCAGCTCTATGACGCCCCCGAGCAAGCCGATCGCGCCGCCGCTGTTGTCAAAGCCGACTTTGCGCAGCTGCAACTGAAACGTTCGGAGGGTTTGGCACCGACCGGTGCCGAGCCGCGCGAATTGCTGGAGCAGCGTAAAGCGGAGGCCAACCAGGCGCTTGCAGCGGTCAAGCAACTCGATGCACGTATTCAGCAGAAAACCATCCGAGCGCCGTTTTCTGGCCAGATCGGCATCCGCCGCATCAATCCGGGTCAATATCTCAATGCCGGTGATGCAATCGCCACGCTGACGCAACTGGATCCCCTGTACCTGAATTTCACGCTGCCGCAACAGGAGCTGTCCAAGTTGAAGGTAGGTGCGTCTGTTCGCGTGTCCGTCGATTCCGCGCCGGACCACTTGTTTCAGGCCAAGGTCAGCAGTGTAGAGCCGCGTATCAACGGCGAAACCCGCAACGCCGTCGTGCAGGCACAGTTGTCCAATCCGGACCGCCTGCTCAAGTCGGGCATGTATGCCACTGCGCACCTGCAACTGCCCTCCACGGAAGACGCCATTGCCCTGCCGCTGACAGCCATCCAGACCTCGGCTTCCGGCGACAGCGTTGTACTGGTGCAGGAGATCAATGCCGAGGGCCTTGGCAAGGCGGTGACAGTACCCGTCACGACAGGACGCAGGCTGGGCGAAGAGGTACTGCTCACCAAGGGCGTGAAGACTGGAGACGTGGTAGTCACTGCCGGCCAAATCCGCCTGCCGCCCGGTGCGACGGTCAAGATTGCACCCGCAACCGCGGACGCGGCTGTTGCGTCGGTTCGATAAGGGTGAACAGTATGCATTTCACCGACATCTTCATTCGACGGCCTATTTTGGCCCTGGTCGTCAGTCTGCTCATCCTGCTGCTGGGCGCGAGCGCGTTCTTTCTCCTGCCCGTGCGCCAGTATCCCAGCCTGGAGAATGCCACCATCACGATCAGCACTTCGTTTCCGGGAGCAACGCAAGAGGTGATGCAGGGCTTCGTGACGACGCCGATTGCGCAGTCCATAGCGACTGCGAGCGGCATCGAGTACCTGAGCTCGACTACCACACAAGGCAAGAGCGACATCAAGGCGCGGCTGGTGCTCAATGCCAACGCCGACCGCGCCATGACCGAGATCCTCGCCAAGGTACAGCAGGTCAAGTACCAGTTGCCGGCCGGCGTGACCGACCCGGTCATCAGCAAGTCTACCGAAGGTGGCACGGCCGTGCAGTACGTGGCATTTTTCAGCGACACACTGTCGATCCCGCAGGTGACCGATTTCGCCACACGGGTGGCTCAGCCCATGTTCACCGGAATTCCTGGGGTGGCCTCGGCCGACATCATGGGTGGCCGCACGCTGGCCATGCGTGTCTGGATCGATCCGGTGCGTCTGGCAGCGCGCGGCCTCTCGGCCGGCGAGATATCGGCCGCGCTACGTGCCAACAACGTGCAGGCTGCGCCGGGGCAGCTCAAAAGTGCGCTGACCATCACCAACATCAGCGCAGAAACCGACCTGCGTGATGTCGATGACTTCCGTCAGATGGTCGTCAAGTCCACCCCCGACGGGGGCGTGGTGCGCTTGTCCGACGTGGCAACCATGGAGATCGACGGCCAGAACTACAACGGGGCAGCCTTCGCTACCGGAACGCCGGCCATTTTTATCGGCATCCAGCCCACGCCGGATGGCAATCCGATTGATATCGTCAAACACGCCAACGAATTGATCCCCAAGATCCGCGAGATGGCACCACCGGGACTGAAGGTAGAGCCTAACTACGATGTTGCGCGTTTTGTTAACGCCTCTATCGAAGAGGTCAAGCACACCTTGATTGAAGCCATCGCGATCGTCATCGTGGTGATCTTCCTGTTCCTCGGCTCCTTCCGCGCGGTGATCATTCCCGTCGTCACCATTCCGCTGTCGCTGGTGGGAACGGCCGCGCTGATGCTGGCCTGCGGTTTCTCGATCAACTTGCTGACCCTGCTGGCCATGGTATTGGCCATCGGTCTGGTGGTGGACGATGCCATCGTGGTGGTGGAAAACATCCACCGCCACATCGAGGAAGGCCTGACGCCGGTACGTGCATCGCTACTGGGTGCGCGCGAGATCGTAGGGCCCGTGATCGCGATGACCATTACGCTGGCAGCGGTCTATGCGCCCATCGGCCTGATGGGCGGCCTCACGGGAGCGCTGTTCAAAGAGTTCGCCTTCACGCTGGCCGGTTCAGTCCTCGTCTCGGGGGTGATCGCGCTGACCCTCTCGCCCGTCATGAGCTCGATGCTGCTGAGCGCGAAACAGAACGAGGGCCGTCTGGCGCAATTTATCGAACACCGCATGGAACAGCTGACCGCAGTTTACGGCCGGCTGCTGGCGCACACACTGGCGGCGCGCGGCGCGGTGCTGTTAGTCGGCGTGGCGGTGCTGGCGGCGATTGTGGTGTTGTTCAACGGCACCAGCCGAGAGCTGGCGCCGACCGAGGATCAGGGTCTTGTTATCGTCTTTACTAAGGCTCCACAGTATGCGGGGATTGGCTATACCTCTCACTATGCTGCGCAGATAGAAAAACTGTTCGCCAAGATTCCGGAATATGCAAGCGGCTTCATGCACGTGGGCGGCATCGCCGGCGGGCAGAACAATATGTTGGGTGGCGCCATCCTCAAGGATTGGTCCGAGCGCAAGCGTTCGGCGACCGAGATCCAGGGTGAAATCCAAGCCGCTGGCATGGCCATTGAGGGTGAAACGGTCACCGCCCTGCAGTTGCCTTCGCTGCCCGGTTCCAGCGGCGGTCTGCCTGTGCAGATGGTGTTGCGTTCGCCGGACGACTTCAAGACGCTCTACGAGACTGGCGAGAAGGTCAAACAGGCTGCCTATGCCAGTGGTCTTTTCCTGTACGTACAAAACGATCTGGCCTTCGACAGCGCGCAGGCGCGCATCACGATCGACAGCGCCAAGGCCAATGAAATGGGCGTCACCATGCAGGCCATCGCCGACACGCTGGCGGTGCTAGTGGGCGAGAACTACGTTAACCGCTTCAATTTCCACGACCGCTCCTATGATGTGATTCCGCAGGTGCGCGGCAGCGAGCGCATGAACCCTGAAGACTTGGGCCGCTTCCATGTCAAGGCCGCTTCCGGCGCGCTGGTGCCACTGTCGACGGTGACCCATGTGGAGATGCATCCGCAGGCCAACCAGCTGACCCAGTTCGGCCAGATGAACTCTGCGACGCTCGAAGCCTTGCCGCGTCCAGGCGTCAGCATGGGCGAAGCTGTGGCCTTCCTTGAATCGCAGCAACTGCCGGTGGGTACCAGTGTGGACTGGCTCAGCGACAGCCGCCAGTTCGTGCAGGAAGGCAACCGCCTGCTGGTCTCTTTTGTGTTCGCACTCATCGTCATCTTCCTGGTGCTGGCCGCGCAGTTCGAAAGCCTGCGTGACCCCCTGGTTATTCTGGTCACCGTGCCGCTGGCCGTCTGCGGCGCTCTGGTTCCACTGTGGCTCGGCTATGCCACGCTCAATATCTACACGCAAATCGGCTTGGTCACACTGATCGGGCTGATCTCCAAGCATGGTATTTTGATGGTGAGCTTTGCCAACCACATCCAGCACCACGAGAACCTCAGCCGCATCAAGGCCATCGAGAAGGCTGCTGCGGTGCGCATGCGACCGGTACTGATGACCACTGCCGCCATGGTGGCGGGCCTGGTGCCGTTGCTGTTCGCCGAGGGCGCGGGCGCCGCCAGCCGGTTTGCCATAGGCATCGTGGTGGTGATGGGCATGCTGGTGGGGACGCTGTTCACGCTCTTCGTGCTGCCCACGGTTTATAGCTTCCTGGCCAAGGACCACAGGGCTGCGGCGGAAAGCCCGCGTGTCCGCGAGCTCGCCTCTGTGGAGGTGCCCAGTGTCTAAATTACTTCGCGACTCTTTCAACCCCATGACCATCTCTCTGTGCTCGGCCCGTTTCCCCTCGCGAACCGTGGCTGCTACGGCGCTTGTCGCCGCTGTCCTCGCCACCGGATGCGCGAGCGGTCCGGACTACCATGCGCCAACGATGGCTGACACGGCAGTGAACCCCTTCGTGAGCCGGATTGCGGCGTCCGACACCAGGATTGTGGCTGCCGACACCAATGCACCGTTGCCAGTAGATTGGTGGAAACTTTACGAGAACCCTGCGCTTAACGGCCTGGTGCAAGACGCCTTGTCAGCAAACGCCAGTCTTCGGATGGCGCAGGCCAATCTGGCGCGTGCGCGAGCGATCTTCGGTGAGGCACGCAGTGGCCTATTTCCATCGACCACCGCATCGGCTGGCGCAAGCTACGGCCGCGATCAGACCTCGTGGACTGGCAGCGGTCAGGCCCCTAAGCAGTGGAGCTACAGCGGCGGCCTTGATATCTCCTACGAGGTGGATCTCTTCGGCCGCGTACAACGTGACATCGAAGCCGCGCGCTATGACACCGATGCCGTAGCCGCCGCCGTTGATGCAGCGCGCGTGGTGGTCGTGGCCGAGACGACACGTGCCTATGTGGACGCCTGCACACTGGGCGAGGCCATCGAGGTGGCCAACTCATCCATCGCTTTGGCGCAGCGCAGCCTCGGGATCATTGTCGAGCAGGAGCGTGCCGGTTCAGGCTCACGTCTGGACGTGGAGCGGGCCGGGGTGATCGTGGCACAGGCCCAAGCCGCCTTGCCAGCCCTGCTGGGCCAGCGCGAGTCTGCCTTGTTTGAGCTGGCCGCGCTCACGGGGCGAACGCCGGCGCAGGTGCCGGATGCGGCACGCGCATGCACCAAAGCCCCGGAAATCGCCAGCGCTCTGCCGGTGGGTGATGGCTCCGCATTGCTGCGCCGACGCCCTGACGTGCGGCAAGCCGAACGTCGGTTGGCGGCTGACACGGCGCGCATTGGCGTGGCGGTGGCGGACCTTTATCCGCAGGTCAGCTTAGGCGCCTCGGCCAACTACCTGCGCAACGACTTCCTGAAGGGTGACCGCACCTTTTCCTTCGCGCTGGGTCCGTTGATCTCGTGGAGCTTTCCCAATGTGATGGTGGCGCGCAGCCGTGTCGAACAAGCCAAGGCGCAAACCTCGGCCTCGCTGGCCAGCTTCGATGGCACGGTGTTGAATGCCTTGAAGGAGGCCGAGCAGTCCCTTAGCACCTACGGTGCTGCGCTTCTGCAGCGCAACGCATTGATTGATGCTCGGGCACGTGCGGAAAACGCATTTAGGCTGGCAGACCAGCGTTTCCGCAGTGGCTCCATCAGCTACCTGGACGTGATCGTCGCGCAGACGAGCTTCATCAATGCCAGGTCGCAAGTGGCTGCTGCAGACCAACGGGTAGGTTCGGCCCGCGTATCGGTGTTCAAGGCGCTGGGGGGCGGGTGGGAGGATGGCGATGCCCAGTAGGAAACCTCCTGACGAAGATTCTCTGCCCCTAGGCATGGAGCATCCCCAGGCGATTGATCTGATGGCCGCGTTCGCCCGCCGTCACGCAGTACATACAGATGTCGAGACACGTGCTCAAGTCGAGAGCGTGACATCACCTAGTAACGAGCAAGAAAGGGCTGCTTCACGCCAGATAAGACGCCTACGCGCCGTGCAGTTGCGAGCCACTGTCATGCGTGTGCGCGTCCTGACCGTGCTGGAGCAAAGCTCTCCCGATTGCCTCGACGTGCACCAGATTCTTCATGCATTCCACCAGAGGTTCGGTATCGTCGCGCCAGCAACAGTCTACCGGGCACTCAAAGAAATGACATACACAGGATTGTTGGTTCGCACATGGGGTGCACATGGCCGTGCACGCTACAACAACGCACCTGAGGGGTCACATGCGCAGACGGATACCTTGGCATGTCGATGCGGAAAGCGGCAGGTCTTCATCAAGAACCTGAAGTTGCATGCGCACTTGAACGTGCTTGCAAGCGAGGAAGGATTCGTCCTCCACAGTGATTCTGTATTCACGATCTCGACGGTCTGCGCAGGATGCAAGGATGCCCCCCAGAACAGGCCTCGGGTGCCAGAGGCTCGCGACGCTCGCGAGCAGTCTATGACGCCGACGCTCGGTGACATTTATTCGATGGAGCAAAAATATGACTGAATACTCCACACCAGAAGCCGCTCGCAGTACGATACCCGTTGGCAAGCGCATGGGCCTGCTGGAGACGGCAGTGCAAAAGTTGTTCACGCGGCCAGTCCGCGTGAACACCATCGAGGACTTGGGTGAAAAGTTCAGAATGGTTACCTTGGATGGCGATGCCCTCAGGGGCGTTGATTGGACGCCCGGCGACAAGATCCAGTTACAGTTTGGTGGCTGGGTGCAGCGAACCTACACGCCGCTGGATTGGAACCCGATCCAAGGCCGCACCCGGATCCTGGTCTATATGCACGGCGACGGTCCCGGGTCTCAGTGGGCACGCTGCCTGCGTACGGGTGATGCTTGTCTGCTCTTCGGTCCGCGTCGATCCATTGATCTCACGAAGCTCCAGTCTTCCGCCTTCGTGTTTGGTGATGAGTCCTCGTTGGGCTTGGTTGCTGCGTTGGATAGCGTCGCCCCGGGCCCAATTCGGCTGCAAACGTCGCTGGAAATATCGGTATCCAACGACACACTGGCCGTTATCAAAGCGCTGCGCCTGAACAAAGCGCACATTACCGTGCGTACCGAGAGCGATGCACATTTGTCGGAGGTGGAGGCGCGCGCACTTGGACTGCTCCATGCGCATTCGGCCACCTCGTTCGTGCTGACCGGGAAGGCGACTTCCGTTCAAAGAATTCGCCAGTTTCTGCGTCATCATCGCGTCGGCGCCAGCCAGTTCCAGAACAAGGCCTATTGGGCTCCTGGCAAGAAGGGGTTGGACTGATACTGACCTGCAGCAGCTAGACGGTATCCGGCAGCACGATACCGGGAACTGGCGGCTGCTCTCGGATATCGCTGGACGCCCCCATGCGCTCAGCAAGATAGCGCGCTGGCGGCTTGCCAACAGCCTTGCGGAACATGGTGACAAAGCCGCTAGCGTTTTCGTAGCCCAAATCCAGTGCGACGGTCTGCACGCTCTCGCCTTTTGACAGCCGTTGCAGCGACAAGATGACATGCAATTGCCGCCGCCAGCGTCCGAAGCTCATACCGATCTCCTGCAGCAGCAACCGGGTCATGCTGCGTTCGCTCATGCCGATACGGATAGCCCAATCACCAATTGAGGTCTTGTCCGTTGGATCCGTCAGCAGCAGGTCTGCCAAGCGGCGTAACCGTGGATCGCGAGGCATAGGCAAATGCAAGTCTTCCACCGGCGCAACAGTCAGTTCGTCCAAAAGCGTAGCGATCAGCCGGCCTTCGGGTCCCTTGAGCGCATACAACCTGGGAATGCCTGCGGCTTTGAGGAGAAGCTCGCGCAGCAATGGCGACACGGCCAGGGTGCAACAGATCGTGGGGAGGTCTGGTACGGCATCGGGCTCAACGAACAGGCAATAGCATTCGGTTTCGCCCGACCCACGCGCCGCATGCGGAATGTTGCCGGGAATCCAAACGGCGCATTGAGGCGGAACAATCCAGACGCCGTTCTCTACCTGGCAATTGATGATCCCTCGCACCGTATAAAGCAACTGCGCCTTGCGATGCTGATGGTGTGCATGCTCCCAGTCCTTGGTTACCGCAGCAGTCCCCCACGCCATGACAGGACGCGCCACGGCATCGACGTCAATGGTGGTCGTAAGGTCGCCGGGTTCTGGCATGGGTACGGTGCGTTCGGGGCGATTTGGCATTGGATTTTTAATTGGCCGAAATGAATAATATTATGGCCAATTTGTGCAATGACGTCTAGTCATGCGCCAGTTATTCTGAGGGCATGAACACCCATAACTCATCAGCAATAACCACCGACCAGCTTTCGAGCAAAGAGCTCAGAGATCATGCGATCAAGCATTGGGTCCTCGTTGCCGTTCGGCGCAACTGGCGATGAATCTGGGCATGCTGATTCAAGACCGTTCAGGAAAAATCATCTTTAATATAGGAGTCTCAATTCATGTTTATCGACAGCTCTACCTTTCCTCTTGTCTGGATGCGACAAGTCGCCTCGGCCAGCGATCCCGCTCAAGCACCTTTTGAGGAATTTGCCAACTTGCTCGCACGTAAACAAGCTTTCGTTTTTCTCAGTGACGATGGATTTAGCGACCACGAACACTCGCAGGAAGAGCGCAAACAAACTTCGCTCTGGATGAAGAAGAACAAAGTCGAAATTCGAGCCTTCATCAAAGGCATGGTTCTGATCGAACCGAATGCAGGGAAGCGACTGGCCAGTAAGGCCTTTGCCATCATGTTCGGCAAGTTCTGGGGGTATCCGCTGCTGGTCACGGCATCCAAAGAAGAAGCATTGGAAACGGCGCAGAGGCTCTTGAAGGACTAACCAGAAGCGTCGCAATTCCTCACTTTCTGGAGCTGAGAGGTGCACGACAGCATCTTGCTGTCCCCAGTTACGCATACCGTGGAGTTCAGTTCTGCGGTGAAGGCAATCAACCCAAACGATATCGTAATGATTCTTATTAAATTTAAAGGAAATGACACCATGAACACCACCAAAATCCTGGCTTTTACCGTGATCGCATTGGCTTCAGCAATAGCCGGAAGTGCTTTTTCGCAGACCTCTGACAGCGAGGGCTCTGTCGCATTAGCGAACGTCGACGGGCCAATCAGGTAGACTGCGGCGCCCGAACCCAGGACGAATGGACATGCTCAACTTCAAAGGGATGCGCTTTCCGATCGACGTGATCTTGGTTTGCATT
>Ga0308163_10002657_pt1 | contig 15994 bp, 11 predicted proteins | sample PhyTR1_FD_201037 | JGI IMG/M metagenome (GOLD analysis project Ga0308163, IMG submission 201037) | Phyllosphere microbial communities from UC Gill Tract Community Farm, Albany, California, United States - DLSLT.R1 | ecosystem: Host-associated > Plants > Phyllosphere > Unclassified | place: USA...
GGTCGAATGCAGCGTGTCCAGCGCTTCGCGGTAATTACCGCGAAATACCAGGTCGTTCCAGTCCGGGATGATGTTGTTGACCGGGCAGCCGTTGTTGCAGAACGGGATGCCGCAGTCCATGCAGCGCGCACCCTGGATCTTGGCTTGCTCGTTGGTCAGCGGAATGACGAATTCCGCGTAATTTTTCAGGCGCGTCGCTGGCGGCAGATAGCTTTCTTCCTGACGCTGGAATTCCATGAAGCCGGTGATTTTACCCACAATATGTCCTTATTTATTCTGTACGGCGGCCATCAGGCAGCGATCGGTTGAGCGGAAGCGGCTTCGTTCGCCACGTCTTCGGCCATCTCGGCCAGTGCGCGCTTGTATTCGCTTGGGAAGACCTTGACGAACTTGCCACGGCTATCCGCCCAGTTATCCAGCAACAGGCGCGCACGGGTGCTGCCGGTATGCTTGAAGTGACGCTCGATCAAGCGTTTCAGGATGACCTCATCCGCCTCGCGGCCATGATCCTTGTGCTGCACGTGGAACGTGGCGCTGTCCTTCTGCTGCTCCTTGGCGGTCAGCACGCGTTCCAGCGACACCATCGAGGTGTTGCAGCGCGATTCGAAATCGCCATCCGGATCGTAGACGTAGGCGATACCGCCCGACATACCCGCCGCGAAGTTACGCCCGGTGTGACCCAGCACCACCACGGTGCCGCCGGTCATGTACTCGCAACCATGGTCGCCGGTACCTTCGACGATGGTGGTGGCGCCCGAGTTACGCACGGCGAAACGCTCGCCGGCCACGCCGTTGAAGAAGGCTTCTCCGGAAATCGCACCGTACAGGACGGTATTGCCGATGATGATGTTGTTGACTGCCCAGCCGCGGAACTCGGTATTCGGACGCACGATGATGCGGCCGCCCGACAAGCCCTTGCCGACATAGTCGTTACCCTCACCGACCAGGTCGATGGTGATGCCGTGCGCCAGGAACGCGCAGGCCGACTGGCCAGCCGTACCTTGCAGCTGGATGTGGATGGTGTCATCCGGCAGGCCGGCGTGGCCATAGCGCTTGGCGACTTCGCCCGACAGCATGGTGCCGACGGTACGATTCACGTTGCGCACCGGCGAGATGAAGGATACGCGCTCGCCTTTTTCCAATGCGGCCTTGGCCTGGGCGATCAGCTTGTGATCCAGCGCCTTGTCGAGGCCGTGATCCTGTTCCAGCGTGTGATAAATCGCATCGCCGTTCGGCACTGCCGGCTGGTAGAAAATGTTGCTGAAGTCCAGGCCTTGCGCTTTCCAGTGCGAGATGGCTTTCGACTTGTCCAGCAGGTCGACGCGGCCGATCAGCTCGTCATAGGTGCGGATACCCAGCTGCGCCATCAGTTGACGGGCTTCTTCAGCGACGAAGAAGAAATAATTCACCACATACTCAGGCTTGCCCGAGAACTTGGCGCGCAGCACCGGATCCTGCGTCGCAACGCCGACCGGGCAGGTGTTCAGGTGGCACTTGCGCATCATGATGCAGCCCTCGACCACCAGCGGCGCGGTGGCGAAGCCGATTTCATCGGCGCCCAGCATGGCGGCGATGACCACGTCACGGCCGGTACGCATCTGGCCATCAGCCTGGACACGAATCCGGCTACGCAGGCCGTTCAGCACCAGCGTCTGCTGGGTTTCTGCCAGGCCCAGCTCCCACGGCGTGCCGGCGTGCTTGACCGATGACAGCGGCGAAGCGCCGGTGCCGCCATCATGGCCGGCAACCACCACGTGATCGGCCTTGGCCTTGGTGACGCCGGCAGCCACGGTGCCGATACCCACTTCCGACACCAGCTTGACCGAGATCGACGCGCGCGGATTGGCGTTTTTCAGGTCGTGAATCAGCTGCGCCAGATCTTCAATCGAATAAATATCATGGTGCGGCGGCGGCGAAATCAGGCCCACGCCCGGTACCGAGAAGCGCAGCGTAGCAATGTATTCCGACACCTTGTGGCCTGGCAGCTGGCCGCCTTCGCCCGGCTTGGCGCCCTGCGCCATCTTGATCTGGATCTGGTCGGCCGAGTTCAGGTAAGCAGCGGTCACGCCGAAACGGCCCGACGCCACCTGCTTGATGCGCGAACGCAGCGAATCACCTTCTTGCAGCGGAATATCGACCACCATCTGCTCGGCGCCCATCACCGAAGCCATGGTCTCGCCCTGCTTGATCTTGATGCCCTTCAATTCCATGGTGTAGCGCGATGGATCTTCGCCGCCTTCACCGGTGTTGGACTTGCCGCCAATGCGGTTCATGGCGACGGCCAGCGTGGCGTGGGCTTCGGTCGAGATCGAACCCATCGACATGGCGCCGGTCGCGAAACGCTTGACGATCTCCTTCGCCGACTCCACTTCCTCCAGCGGAATCGCCTTGCCCGGATCGATCTTGAACTCGAACAGGCCGCGCAAGGTCAGGTGACGCTTGCTCTGGTCGTTGATGATTTGCGCATACTCTTTGTAGCTGGAGAAGTTGTTGGCGCGGGTCGAGTGTTGCAGCTTGGCGATGGCGTCCGGGGTCCACAGGTGATCCTCGCCACGGATACGGAAGGCGTACTCGCCGCCGGCATCCAGATTATTGGCCAGCACAGGATCGTCGCCGAAGGCCAGGTTGTGCAGGCGCAGCGCTTCTTCAGCCACTTCAAACACGCCGATGCCTTCCACGTTGGACGAAGTGCCCTTGAAGTATTTGTCGACCAGCGATTTATTCAGGCCGATCGCTTCAAAGATCTGCGCGCCGCAGTAGGACATATAGGTCGAGATGCCCATCTTGGACATCACTTTCATCAGGCCCTTGCCGACTGCCTTGGTGAAGTTGTAGATGGCTTTCTCGGCCGACATATCGCCCGGCAGGCCTTGCGCCATTTCGGCCAGGGTTTCCATCGCCAGGTAAGGGTGAATGGCTTCCGCGCCGTAGCCGGCCAGCAGCGCGAAGTGGTGGGTCTCGCGGGCCGAGCCGGTTTCCACCACCAGGCCGGTCGAGGCGCGCAGGCCTTTGCTGACCAGGTGCTGGTGAATGGTCGAGGTCGCCAGCAGTGCAGGAATCGCCACGCGCTCCGGGCCGATGCTACGGTCCGACACGACCAGAATGTTATGGCCGGACTTGACCGCATCGACGGCTTCCGCACACAGCGACGCCAGGCAGGCTTCGACGCCTTCCTTGCCCCAGGCCAGCGGGTAGCAGATGCTCAGCTCATACGCCTTGAACTTGCCGCCGGTATGCAGGGTGATGTTGCGCAGGCGTTCCATGTCGTCGAAGCCCAGGATAGGCTGCGACACTTCCAGGCGCATCGGCGGGTTGACGTTGTTGGTATCCAGCAGGTTCGGCTTCGGACCAATGAACGACACCAGCGACATCACCATCGCTTCGCGGATCGGATCGATCGGCGGGTTGGTCACCTGTGCGAACAGCTGCTTGAAGTAGGAGTAAAGCGGCTTCAGCTTGTTGGACATGACCGCCAGCGGCGAGTCATTGCCCATCGAACCGGTGGCTTCTTCGCCAGCGGCAGCCATCGGCGCCATCAGGAATTTCAGGTCTTCCTGGGTGTAGCCGAACGCCTGCTGGCGGTCCAGCAGCGATGGCACGGCTTTTTCGCCTTGCGCCGGCTTGTCCTTGACGCGGTTGTGCGCCAGCTGGCTTTCGCTCAGCTTGATTTCGTTCAGCTTGATGCGCACCGCGTTAATCCACGCCTTGTACGGCTTGGCGTTGGCGTAGGTGTCTTTCAGCTCTTTATCGTCGACGATACGGCCGGCTTCCAGGTCGATCAGGAACATCTTGCCCGGCTGCAGACGCCATTTCTGGATGATCTTCGATTCAGGAATCGGCAGCACGCCGGATTCCGATGCCATCACCACCAGGTCGTCGTCGGTGACGATGTAGCGGGCTGGACGCAAACCGTTGCGGTCCAGCGTACCGCCGATATAACGGCCGTCGGTGAAGGCCATGGCGGCCGGGCCGTCCCACGGTTCCATCATGGCGGCGTGATATTCGTAGAACGCGCGGCGATTGTCGTCCATCGTGCCGTGATTTTCCCAGGCTTCCGGGATCATCATCATCATCGCCTGGGCCAGCGGATAGCCTGCCATCAGCAGCAGTTCCAGCGCGTTATCGAAGCAGGCGGTATCCGACTGGCCTTCGTAGATCAGCGGGAACAGCTTTTGCAGGTCTTCACCCAGCACGGCCGACTTCATCACGCCTTCACGCGCGCGCATCCAGTTGAAGTTACCTTTCACCGTATTGATCTCGCCGTTGTGGGCGATCAGGCGGTACGGGTGGGCCAGCGGCCATTCCGGGAAGGTGTTGGTCGAGAAGCGTTGGTGGACCAGCGCCAGCGCCGACACGCAGCGGGCGTCCTGCAGGTCCTTGTAGTACACGCCCACCTGGTCGGCCAGCAGCAGACCTTTGTAGACGATGGTACGGGCCGACAGCGAGGCCACGAAGAATTCCTTGCCGTGGATCAGTTTCAGCGCCTGGATCGCGTGGCCGGACGATTTGCGGATCACATACAGCTTGCGCTCCAGCGCATCGGTCACCATGATGTCGGCGCCACGGCCGATGAAGATCTGGCGTATCACCGGCTCCTTGGCGCGCACGGTAGGCGACATTGGCATGTCGCAGTCCACCGGCACATTGCGCCAGCCGAGCACCACCTGGCCTTCGACGCGCACGGCGCGTTCGATTTCCTGTTCGCAAGCGATGCGGGAAGCGTTTTCCTTCGGCAGGAACACCATGCCGACCCCGTATTCGCCTGGCGGCGGCAGTTCCACGCCTTGCTTGGCCATCTCGTCGCGGTAGTACTGGTCCGGAATCTGGATCAGGATACCGGCGCCATCGCCCATCAGCGGGTCCGCACCGACTGCGCCCCGGTGATCGAGGTTCTTCAAGATCAGCAGACCCTGCTCCACAATCGAGTGACTCTTATTACCCTTGATGTGGGCGACGAAACCGACACCGCAGGCATCGTGTTCATTGGACGGATCGTACAGACCTTGTGCTTCCATGGCTAAACTCCAAAACTGATTGGCTTGAAAAACAAGGTTAGTGCAACGCAGCGTAAACCTCAAGCATAACAATTAGGGTCGGAGTCGAATTAAATTTTCCTCAGAAGCTTATTTTTTTAATTAGGGACAGAGTGAACGGCTATTCGGTGACGGGCTTTATTTTGAATGGCCGGCCGCGTTTGGCCGGCAATACCTGACGCTTTACCTTCTTTTCCAGCGCCGTCTGGAATTGCTGGGAGCCCAATGGCCAGCCCTTCAGCAGCGCCTTGCTGATTAAAGTAATTTCTTCTGGCGTCAAGGCTGGCTCGGATAGCGCGCTGTAGGCCGCCTCGCGCTGGAATGGCGTGTTGCCCAAATCCCAAAATTTTGCATGGTCGGTGACCAGGCCATCCGGGCGGATGCCGGCGTGGTGACAGTAGCTGGACCACGGATAGTCCTCGGCGCGGCTGACCATGGCATTGCGGACAGGGTTGAATTCGATATAACGGCTGCACAACATGAAGTACGCATCGGCATCGATCAGCGACGTTTTGTAGCGTCCGTTCCACAAAGTTCCACTACGAACATATTTTTGATTGAAATAGGGCACGTAATAGCGGCCTATCCATTGCATCATCTGGCCCAGGCCAGCGTCGTCCGATGGCGTGACCAGCAAATGCAGGTGATTCGGCATCAAGCAATAGGCGTGGATGGCGACTTTGTAGGTTTTCGCAGCGCTGCGCAGCCAGCCAAGAAAGGTTTGATAGTCCTCGGCAGCGAGGAACACGTCCTGATTATTGGCACCGGTCTGGATGACGTGATGCGGCTGATGGGGGACGATTAATCGGGGCAAACGAGCCATAGGATGAGCAGGGATAACAAAAAAAGGGTAGATCGAAAACCGATTCTACCCTTGTTTATTCCACTCTGTCCCTATTAAATTCCCGCGCAGCGGTGACGGCCTCAGGAGAGATTGAAGCTGGCGGACAGGCTATAACCCTCGCCGTAGGCGCTGCGCAGCGGCAGGTCCTGGCCCAGCCCGGTGCGCGCTTTCTTGCGCAGGCGGTACACCAGCATGTCGACGCGACGGCCGGCGTCCGGATCGTCGCCGCCGATGCCAGCCACAATCACCTGGCGCGGCACGGGACGGGTATTGATCGTCAGCAGGTGCAGGAAATTGCATTCCTTCTCGGTCAGCGTAATCGCCATGCCTTGCAACTCAAGTTGGCGAGCACTTACTTTCAAGGTCCACTTGCTAGGCAGCGGCACCGTTTCCTGCGGGCCGACACGGCGGTCGAGCGCTTCAATGTGCGCCGCCAGTTCCGGGAATTTGATAGGCTTGGTGAGATAGTGGTCGGCGCCGAGGCGCAGGCCGAGGATGCGGTTGTCGAACGCGACGCGGCCGGTCAACACCAGCAGGCCGATCTGCGGATACAGCTGACGCATGCGCGGGATGACGTTGAAGCCATCTTCGTCCGGCAGGCCAAGGTCCAGCACGACCACGCCGACATTGCCCTGGCTTAGGGCAGACCACATATCGCCGGCGTTATTGGTGATATGCACTTCGTGTTCAAGCTCAGTCAGGAACTCCGCCATTTCTTCGGCGTAGTCCAGATTGTCTTCCACGATCAGTATTTGCGTCATTGATGCGCCATTCGTTCAATTGTTGAGCAAAGCTGCGCCCAGACCTGGGAACACTCCTAGCTTGCGTCCAGGGAATTATCACTGCTGGCATCGGCCCGCGCAAGGCTTTTCCCGGCATTGGCCGCCACCGGCAGCCAAATACGAAATTCCGTGCCGCTTTCAGAAACATTTCTTGCCGTAATAGTACCGCCGTGGAGGTCGATAATCGAGCGTGCCATATACAGGCCCAGGCCCGATCCGGCCACACCAGCGGCATTGCTGCCACGGAAGGACTTGTCGAATACCTTCGGCAATTCCGCCTCAGCAATCCCGGCGCCATGATCGCGCACCAGCAACTCGACACCACCTTCTGTTGCAATTCCCCCGACCAATTCTATCGGAATATTATCTCTTGTGTACTTTATTGCATTATCCAGCAATATGTCGAGGCATAAACGCATGCCGGCCGGGTCGCAACGCATCCATTGCGGCAAGTCTTTGGTGTGGATGGTGATCTGCTTGCGCCGGTGTCGCGCTTGCCCGGCGGCGTTTTCCAGCAGCGTGACGGGGTTGATTTCGTTGGGCTGGCGCTCGCGACCGATGCTGGCCATGCGGTCCGGCGACAAGTATTCATCCAGCATCGCCAGCATGCGGTCCACTGCGGTCTGGATCTTGCGGTAGCGCTTGCGCGTGCCTTCGTCGTGATGCGCGCCGGTCATTTCCAGCCGCTGCACGGCGCCGTCGATGGTCGACAGCGGCGTGCGGAATTCGTGCGACAACATCGAGGCGAACTTTTTCTGCTGCGCCGCCAGCTCGCGCCGCGCGCTCAGGTCGCGCACCACGCCGAGCACGCTGACTGGCAGGCCGTTGTCGCCAAGGATCAGCGTGGATTCGATTTCTACCGGCACCGTATGGCCATCAGCATGGGTCAGCTCGGTTTCACGCAGCAGGCGGCGGCGACTCAGATCGCCGTCGGCGTAGCGCTTCAGCCGTGCCTGCAAGTCTTTCAGCAACCCGTGTGCCAGGGTTTGCGCGGTGTCCAGCGTGTAGCCAAACTGCCGTTCGGCCGCCGGGCTGAGCCAGGTTAGCTTGAGGGTGGCGCAGTCGGCCATCCAGCTGATTTCGCTGCTGTGTTCCAGCAGCAGCCGGTAGCGGGCCTCGTTGGCGAGTGATTGATCTAATGCTGCCTGGAGTTCCGCTATCGTCTGGCTCATTGATTACTCCACCAAGGGTGCGAAGATTTGCTGCAGGTCTTCCTGGGTGAGCGCCATTTTCTGCGACTCGCCTTCCGCCAGGATGGACTGCGCCAGATCGGACTTTTTCTGCTGCAAGACCTGGATCTTTTCTTCCAGCGTGCCCTTGGCAATCAGTTTATACACAAATACCGGCTTGTCTTGCCCGATACGCCAGGCGCGGTCGGTGGCCTGGTTTTCCGCCGCCGGATTCCACCACGGATCATAGTGAATAACGGTGTCGGCGGCGGTCAGGTTGAGGCCAACGCCGCCGGCTTTCAACGATATCAGGAAGATAGGCACGGCGCCCTGCTGGAAGGCGGCCACCTGCGCGCTGCGGTCCTTGGTATCGCCGGTCAGCAGCGCATACGGGATGTCGCGCGCTTCCAGTTCTTGCTGGATCAGCTCCAGCATGCTGGTGAACTGCGAGAACACCAGGATCTTGCGCTTCTCTTCCAGCAGGTCCTCGACCATTTGCATCAGGTCCAGCAGCTTGGCCGAACCGGCCTGCTGCTGCTTCTTGGTGGTCGACTTGACCAGGCGCGGATCGCAGCAGACCTGGCGCAGCTTGAGCAGCGCTTCCAGGATCACGATCTGGCTGCGCGCCACGCCCTTGCGGTCGATTTCATCGCGCACTTTCTGGTCCATGGCCAGGCGCACGGTTTCGTACAGATCGCGCTGGGCGCCGGTCAGCTCGACCTTGCGCACCATTTCGGTCTTCGGCGGCAGTTCCTTGGCCACGCTGTCCTTGGTCCGGCGCAACAGGAACGGCTTGATGCGGCGGTTCAGCAGCGCGCGGCGCAGCGGATCGTCCTGGCGCTCGATCGGATGACGGAACACGCTGTTGAAGCCCTTCTCGTCGCCAAGCAGGCCCGGCAACAGGAAGTGGAATTGCGACCACAGCTCGCCCAGGTGGTTTTCCAGCGGCGTGCCGGACAGGCACAGGCGATGACGCGCACGCAGCAGGCCAGCGCTTTGCGCCGCTTTCGAACGGGTATTCTTGATGTAATGCGACTCGTCCAGGATGACCAGGTGGAAATCGTGTTCGCGCAGCTTTTCCTCGTCGCGCGGCAGCAGCGCGTAGGTGGTCAGCACCAGGTCGGCTTCGTCGATCTGGTCGAACTGGCCCAGGCGGTCCTTGCCTTGCAGCAGCAGCACCTTCAGGCCGGGCGCGAAGCGTGCAGCCTCTTCCTGCCAGTTGCCCATCAGGCTGGTAGGCGCGATGACCAGCGCCGGCGCGGTCAGGCGACCGGCTTCCTTCTCGACCAGGATGTGCGCCAGCGTTTGCACGGTCTTGCCCAGGCCCATGTCATCAGCGAGGATGCCGGCCAAGCTGTATTCCCGCAGGAATTGCATCCAGGCCAGGCCGTCGCTCTGGTAGTCGCGCAGCGTGGCTTGCAGGCCGGCAGGCGTGGCGACGCGCGTCACCGAACCGAACTGGTTGAGGCGGGCGCCCATGTCACGCAACTCTTCGCCGCCGGTCCATCTCAACGCCACATTGCGCGCCAGCTCGTCGAGACGGGCGGCGTCCAGCGTGGCCATGTGCAGCGATTGCTTGACCTTGTCGCTGAAATACAACTCACCGAGCGTGGCCAGGATGGGGCGCACACGGTTCCACGGCAGCGTCACGCGGGTGCCGTCGGCCAGCGTGGCCAGCATCTGGTCTTCCTCGCCATGGTTGGCGATGACTTTCGGATTGAAATCCAGTGGCGCGTTGCGGATCAGCTGTACCAGCACCGGCAGCAGCGGCACGCGCTCCTGGTTGACCATGATGCCCAGCTCCAGGTCGAACCAGGCGCGGCCACCATCGGCCTCGTCTTCCACCACCTCGGCGTACCAGTCGCCGACATCCACCGTGTCATAGCGGTATTTGACGGTTTTTTCGATCTTCCAGCCTGCTTCCATCAGCGCGGCAATGCCGTCGCGGGCGAAGCGTATCCATTCGGCCTGGCTAGGCAGCAACAGGCCGCCCTTGACGCTGCTCAGCGGCAGCGTGCTCGGCGCGACGAAGTGGCGTTCGTTCAGCAGCGCCAGCGCGGCCGCTTCGGCATCGCTGTCGCGCTGGATGATTTCCGTGACGTCGCCCTTCTGGCGCACCACGCGCTGCGACGGATCGAACGAAACGCGTTCGCCGTCATAATCGTAGGACAGCACGGCGAAGTCGTTCCAGCGCTGCACCGAACCGTCGGCCAGCATGGCGGCGTCCAGCGTCAGCACCGGACGCGGCTTGACATCGTCGCGCATGCGCTGCGGCAGGGCCTGCGGCAGCGGCATCAAGCCCTGCAGGCCATGCGCCAGCAGCAGCTGGGAGACGCGCATCTTGTCGTTATTGGTCAGCAGCGGCGCCTGGGCGACCAGCGCCTGCAAGTCCGCCAGCGGAATCTCGGTGCCGCCCTGGTTCAGCTGCAGCACGCCGCATGACAGGTTGTCGATGTACCACGGCGGATCGGTCGGCAGCATGTAGTCGACCTGGTCGGCGCCGATGTGCTTGGCGCCCGGCGGCGGTGCCACCTGCCAGCCCAGGCGCAAGCCCTTGCCCTCTTCACGCCAAGCCAGGTTGGCCTCGCGCAGCACGCCGCCTTTCAATGGATAGACCAGGCCGTTGCCAACGTCAGCCCACGAATTTGCCCACAGCAACTTATCCTGCTCGGCCAGCATATTCAGCAACGCCGCGCCGATCTTGCCGCGCGGCTCGGTCGCCGAACCGGTCTGGGAATTCTGCCCGCTGCGCATGGCGACGAAGAAGCGTATCAGGTCTTCGTCATTCGGCGTCATGAAGCTGGGCGGGGTCGACAGCAGCGAAAACACTTCGCTGACCGGGCTGGCCGCCGCCACATCGCCGTTCGGCCGCAAGCGCGCCTTGTACAGGCACAGCGCCACATGGCGGCCGCCGCTGGTGGGCGCCAGCACGTAGATCAGCTTGTATTGGGTCTGTTTCGGATCATTGTCGACCGGCGGCGGGCTCAGCTTGGCCTTGGGATGCGCTGCGGCATCCACGCGCTGCAGCCAGGTGGCCACGGCATAGGACAGCTGATTCGCGGGCGGCGCCAGGCGTGTAGGCACAGCCGGTGCTGGGGCAGCTGGAGCATCAGTGGCGTCGTCGCGGGTAAAATCCATAGGTCGCATTGTTGGTCAAAGATGGTTCAAAAACGGCAACAGGCAATATTATCCGCCATTGAAGCGTTCGTGTTTATGCTTTCTTTAAAAACAGTCCCATAAAAGTGGGCTTGCACACGTTCATTGCCCTTTTTGCCTGTCAAGACTGGCAAGCGCCAGCCGATGTCGTATTATTCCGGGCTTGTCTGTCTAGGAATCATGACCATGTTGCCTTCCATCGAACAACGCCTCGCCCTGGAACTGGCCGCCAAGCCGGTCCAGGTTGCCGCCGCCATCGCCCTGCTGGACGAGGGCGCCACCGTTCCCTTCATCGCCCGCTACCGTAAAGAGGCGACTGGGGGACTGGATGACACCCAGTTGCGTCTGCTCGAAGAACGCCTGCGCTACCTGCGCGAACTGGAAGACCGCCGTGCCAGCATCATCGCCTCGATCACCGAGCAAAACAAGATGACAGCAGAGTTGTTAGATGCTGTCACGCATGCAGAAGACAAGACCCGGCTGGAAGACTTATATCTTCCGTACAAGCAAAAACGCCGTACCAAGGCCCAGATCGCCATCGAAGCCGGCCTGGCGCCGCTGGCCGAGAGCCTGCTGGACAACCCGAATTTGACGCCGGAAACCGAAGCCGCCAGCTATCTGCGCGAAGCCTTTACCAGTGCCGACGGAAACAATCCCGGCGTGCCTGACACCAAGGCCGCGCTGGATGGCGCGCGCCAGATCCTGATGGAACGCTTTGCCGAAGACGCTACCCTGCTGCAATCCCTGCGTGAATATGTGCAAGAGCATGGCATTGTGGAATCCAAAGTTATTGAAGGTAAGCAAGAAGAAGGCGAAAAGTTCGCCGATTACTTCGATTATTCGGAAAAGCTCGGCACCGTGCCGTCGCACCGTGCCCTGGCGTTGATGCGCGGCCGCCGCGAAGGCGTGCTGGATGTCGCCCTGCGCCTGGATTCCGAGCCCGAAAAGCCAAAGTGGGACGCCCCGCACAATCCTTGCGAAAGCCGCATTTCCGCACGTTTCGGCATCAAGAGCGCCGGCCGCCCGGCCGACAAATGGCTGACCGACACCGCCCGCTGGACCTGGCGCGTGAAAAGTTTCATGCATCTTGAAACCGAGCTGATGGGAGGCCTGCGCGAGAAATCCGAGCTGGACGCCATCACCGTCTTCGCTACCAATTTGAAAGCCTTATTACTGGCGGCACCGGCCGGCCAGCACGCCACCATGGGCCTGGACCCCGGCCTGCGCACCGGCGTCAAGGTGGCCGTGGTCGATGCCACCGGCAAGGTAATGGACACCGCCGTCATCTATCCGCACCAGCCGAAAAACGACTGGGAAGGCTCGCTGCACACGCTGGGCAAGCTGGCCGCCAAGCACAATGTATCGCTGATTTCGATCGGCAACGGCACCGCGTCGCGCGAGACCGACAAGCTGGCGCAAGACCTGCTCAAGCGCTTCCCTGAGCAAAAAATGAGCAAGATCGTGGTATCTGAAGCGGGCGCCTCGGTGTACTCGGCTTCCGAATTTGCGTCGCGCGAGCTGCCGGACATGGATGTCTCGCTGCGCGGCGCCGTTTCGATTGCGCGCCGGCTGCAGGACCCGCTGGCGGAGCTGGTCAAGATCGATCCGAAATCGATCGGCGTCGGCCAGTACCAGCACGACGTCTCGCAGACCCAGCTGGCGCGCACGCTGGACGCCGTGGTCGAGGATTGCGTGAACGCGGTTGGCGTCGACGTCAACACCGCTTCGGCGCCTCTGCTGGCGCGCGTGTCGGGCCTGTCGTCCTCGGTGGCGCAGGCGATCGTGTCCTATCGCGACGTGAAAGGTGCGTTCACCTCGCGCGCCGCGCTGAAATCCGTGCCGCGCCTGGGCGACAAAACGTTTGAACAGGCGGCTGGCTTCCTGCGCGTCACCGGCGGCGAAAACCCGCTGGACGCCTCGGCAGTACACCCGGAATCCTACCCGGTAGTGGAAAAAATCCTGGCCGACATCCAGAAGGACATCAAGGGCGTCATTGGCGACAGCGCGTTGATCAAGCGCCTGCAGCCGGCCAAGTACGCCGACGACAAATTCGGCGTGCCGACCGTGACCGACATCCTGAAAGAGCTGGAAAAACCAGGCCGCGATCCGCGCCCGGAATTCACCACCGCCACCTTCAAGGAAGGCGTGGAGGAAATCCGCGATCTGCGCCCGGACATGATTCTGGAAGGCGTGGTCACCAATGTCGCCGCCTTTGGCGCGTTTGTCGACATCGGCGTGCACCAGGACGGCCTGGTGCACATCTCGGCGCTGTCGAACACCTTCGTCAAGGACCCGCACACGGTGGTGAAAGCCGGCCAGGTGGTCAAGGTCAAAGTGCTGGAAGTGGACGAAAAGCGCAAGCGCATCGCCCTCACCATGCGCCTCACCGACAGCGCGCCGCAAGCCGGCTCGCAGCCGCAGCAACGCGGCGACCGTAACGACCGCCGTGCCATGGGCCAGCAGCAGAAGCAGACCGCTCGCGAGCCGGCAGCGAGCGGCAGCATGGCCGCCGCCTTTGCCAAGCTGCGGGGATAAAATACCGGGACCGGCATTTTCTTATAAAATGCCGGTATTCCACATCTTTACCACCTAGAGGCAGCTATGAGCGACGTACAATCCTGGATCAAAGAAACCGTGACCAACACCCCGGTGGTGCTGTTCATGAAGGGCACCGCCCAGTTCCCACAATGCGGCTTCTCCGGCCGTGCCATCCAGATCCTGAAGGCGTGCGGCGTGGAAAACATCGCTACCGTCAACGTGCTGGAAGATCCGGAAGTGCGCCAAGGCATCAAGGACTATTCGAACTGGCCGACCATTCCGCAGCTGTATGTCAAAGGCGAATTCGTCGGCGGTTCGGACATCATGAATGAAATGTTTGAATCGGGCGAGCTGAAAGCCCTGCTGGATGCCTGATCGTCCAAGACGGATTATCGTCGCCATCACCGGCGCCACCGGCGCGGTGTATGGCGTGCGATTGCTGCAACATTTACACAATATTCAAGGCGTCGAAACCCATCTGCTGGTGTCCGACGCCGCAGTGCTGACCCTGCACCAGGAAACCGGCCTGCAGCGGCGCGAGGTTGACGCGCTGGCCCATGTGGTGCACAAGGTACGCGATGTCGGCGCCAGCATCGCCAGCGGTTCGTTCCAGAGCGACGGCATGGTCATCGCGCCGTGCTCGATGAAGACCCTGGCCGCCGTGGCGCACGGCTTGTCCGACAACCTGATCGCGCGCGCTGCCGACGTGGTACTCAAGGAGCGCCGCCGGCTGGTGCTGATGGTGAGGGAAACCCCGTTCAATCTGGCGCATCTGCGCAATATGACGGCGGTAACGGAAATGGGCGGGATTATCTTCCCGCCGCTGCCGAGCTTTTATCACAAGCCGCAAAGCATCGAAGAGATGGTCGACCACACGGTCGCGCGCGTGATTGACCTGTTCGGCATTGAACACGCGCTGGCGCCACGCTGGCAGGGCTTGAAAAGCGCCACCACCGGCGACGCGGGCTAGTCCTAGGCCTTATCGAAGTAAGAACTGCTGGCGCGCTTTAGTTCCCGTGCTTCCTCCACCATGCGGCGTTGCGCGATGCGCTTACGCATCACTTCGGCATGCTGTTCAGCGCTCATGGGAGGGGCGGTCATTAAATCCTTCAGCTGTGCAGCATTGCTGTAGTTGCTTTTCATAAGACGGCTCAAAGCATGACTCCCCAAAAAATAGGCTCTGTCTATTGTGCCTTAAATCCATGGCGGCACCATGACAATTCGCAAGGCCAGAGAAAATAAAAAGGGCGCCGCCAGTGGCACGCGCCCATTCCGAACAAAAACCGGCCAAAGCTGAAGCTTGTTTCATTTTGCTGGTTATCTATGCCAATAGTACTAGTCAATATCGCTCGGTAGTACTACGTAAAAATAACTACTTTTGGTAGTTGACACGTACCAGCATGCGGATAAATTCACGCGCAATCTGACGATGGTGCTCATCCAGGCGCTGTAAATCCGCGATCAGCTTGACGTCGGCCGATTCGAAGCGCGCCAGCGAACCGGCATTATCACCAGACGGTGCACCTTCTTCCGGACCGCCAAAACGCAGCCATTCGGCCGGTACGCCCAGCCATTGCGCAATCATGCGCAGTTTCTCCTGGGTGGGAATTGCCTCTCCTACCAGCCATTTCCGGGCTGCATGCACGGTAATTGGCCGGCCATCGAAACGGATATTGAACTCGCGCGCCAGCCGGGTGGGACTGTCGGGAGAATAATGGGCATTTTTGAGAGCCTGTTGGAGTCGCTGGCTAAAGCTTTCGCGTTCATTAGAAGAATTCATAATTGCACTATTTCACGTTGCTTCATGAAAGTCAGTCTCTGCAGCGCGTGCCGCAAATGTGACATCATGGGTTTTTATAGTTGACATTTTATCTTCTAGTGGCGCCATCGTCAGGAAAATGTTGCGCCGAATTTTATTCGGTCGACTGTCGTGGTCAAGGCCATCATCCTGCCGCGCGGTGTTTCACGTCGCACGATACCACTCTGCATGCAGCAGGTCACGTTGCTGCGTTAAATGGGTGTATTTCGCGCTACAATAAGCTTGACGTTGACGTAAACGGAAACCACGGAAAAACATGTCCACCTACACTATCACCGAACTGGCGCGCGAATTCGACATTACTGCGCGCGCAATCCGTTTTTATGAAGACCAAGGCTTGCTCAGCCCGTCGCGCGAAGGCGCCGGCGGCCGCAACCGCGTCTACACGCCGCGCGACCGCACCCGCCTCAAGCTGACCCTGCGCGGCAAGCGTCTCGGCCTGTCGCTGGCTGAAATCAAAAGCCTGGTCGACATGTACGAAACGCCGAAGGACTCGGCGGCCCAGCTGCACCGCTTCCTCAACGTGCTGGCGCAGCATCGCGAAACGCTGGAACAGCAGCGCGAAGACATCGAAATGTCGCTGGCCGAAATCCAGGCGCACGAGGACGAATGCCAACGCCTGCTGGAAACCCACGCCTAAAAACGGGGGCCAG